>CAJHZH010001010.1_pt1 | contig 18489 bp, 12 predicted proteins | sample 9198951 | NCBI WGS metagenome assembly CAJHZH01 (sample SAMEA7708381, study PRJEB35096) | sediment metagenome | biome: marine neritic benthic zone biome [ENVO:01000025]; feature: sediment [ENVO:00002007]; material: shallow marine sediment [ENVO:03000034] sea grass bed [ENVO_01000059] ...
AGTGAGCGATGCCAGTTACAAAATACATTTGGGATGAACTGAGCGACAACGTGTTGAAGGAAGTTGACGACACGGGTGCCACGATCGCCGAATACACGCATGAACCAGGCCAATTCGGCGAGTTGATTTCACAGCGCCGCGATTCAATCAACAGCTATTTCCATTTCGATACTCAGGGTTCAACCAGACAATTAACATCCGATGACCAAACCGTTACCGACACCTACAGCTACACGGCATTTGGCGAAACGGTTTCAAAATCTGGATCAACCGTAAATCCCTTCGGATATAAAGGCGCAATTGGATATCACATTGATCAAGAAACCGATGGCATTTACGTTCGCCGGCGAATTTATCAACCAACTATCATACGTTGGCAATCAGCTGATCCGTTATTATTTACCGACGGCCCAAACAGATATATTTACGTCAAGAATGATCCAATATTGTATACAGATCCAAGCGGCAGACTAAGAACGGTCGCGACTAGGATATCGAACCTTGGTGTACACAAATGCAACCGACAGCCATATCAGTATTTTCGCTTCCGTTTTGATGAGCGGGCAGGTATAAAAAATCCGACTCCATTATGCGACGGTGTTGTGGTTCAAAAAGTTGATGTTACGTGTAATATCGACTATTGTGGCGAAGGGAATAAAGAGTGGCAAAAAACGTTTTGGGAAGCTTGGGACCTAACGGAAGAAGGTAGGTGGATTGACAATGACAAACGTGGTGTGGTCGATCCGGTACGATCGCCCCAATTGCCGCCCACCCCACCAGCTAAAAGCTCATTCGGCGAGCTTACTTCGGACGGCAAAGCGAAATTCTTTTGTTTCGAAAAAGAGGAACCGCAAAAAATGGGGGTAAGCATTGCCAATTGGCAGCCAATGTCGTTTAGTACACCGTGCGGTCACATTAACACCCACGGGTTAAAAGCGACAGACGACCCAAACGAAGTGAAATGGTGGGACCAACCTACGAAAGAAAAACCGACTGAACGCGTTTTTAAGGTGTGTTGGGATTGTTGTTTGTGCAAAGACGATAAGATCATTTCACAAGCTAATCCGGCCTGGATCGACGGTAAATCCGTTTCAAAAGAAATAGAGGCATGCTAAATTCCGTTGCATTGTTTTCAATATTCGCGCCGAGTTTTTTGTTCGCGATGGTCCCTCAAGGCACGGATGTCGCAAAACAGGCTATCGATGAATTGGCACATATTGTTGATGTTTCAATGGACAATGAGCAAAGGTCTGGATTTGACATCGCAATGACGGAAATCGAGAACCCGGACAGTCGCGAACGACAAATCGTTGGCAAACTGCGCACCAATTCGGGACACTACTATTATGAGATTTCCAGCAAGTTAAAACTTCAAACGGGAAATAATTGGGTTGTCCAGTCCGTCAACGTCGCCGGCCAAACGGTATATGAACGGCCATCGGAATTTCAGGGTCGTTGGGATCGAAATGAAGTTCTCAAGTATGTACACCCCAATTTTGCACCGATTCATTTAGCAGCCAAGCGTGGAAATGTTGAGGAAATTAAGCAGGCATTAAAAAACGGAGTGCCAGTTGACCTACGTGTCAATAACACGGGTGGCAGACGCGCATGGCGTAAGACAACGCCGCTTATTTGGGCCGCTGCGCGGGGTAACTCGGAGGCTGTTCGCGTACTAATAGACGTTGGGGCGGATATTGAGGCGCAAAACGTACAGGGTGTCAATGCGCTCATGGCAGCATCCGGGGCTATTCGAGCAACCAGCGGAAATCCATTGGATTGCGTGCGAATGCTGATCGAGGCCGGTGCAGATTGTAATGCGATCGATCAACAATCTAATTCACCGCTGTTTTATTCCTGTGGCGCCGGACAAGACTTTGATGATTTACCGAAGGAACTGTTGCCGAAAGAATTTCAGTTGAAGGATCCCTTAAAATTACTTCGGCCGAACATTCCAACGAGTATCGGGAATAGCTATGTTGAACCGGTTCGTGTCAAACGATCTCGACACGGCGACGCCGCGCGCCTGAAAGCGCTAATCGATGCGGGGGCCAACGTAAACGCCAAGTCGGACTACAATAATTGGACACCACTAATCGCTGCCGCTACATCGGCCGACGTTAGTCGAATTGACTTGTTGCTCAATGCGGGTGCCGGTATTGATCATCGCGCAAAAACCGATTCGACGGCGGTTATGCACGCAGCAACATCAGGCAGTTTGGCGGTGTTTGAACGATTACTCAACGCATCGCGAGACGTGTCTGGAGAAGATCGAGATCGAAACGGTCGCACGATTTTACACAGGGCTGCCGAGAGTAGTGACGACTCCAAACAGAAAGTTCGTTTAATACTCACTCATCTCGATGTTGACGTAAATGCGCGTACCAATAGCGGCTATACGCCATTAACGATTTCATTGCTTCGATCCGGTGACGCGGCGCTACTTCTACTTGATTCTGGTGCAGATCCAAAAGTTAATGTAGACAACGTTGATAGCACGATTTTGTTGGCCGCTAAGAATGGGCCTGCAGAATTACTGGAGAAACTTCTGAGTATTGGATCTGATCCCAACGAACGATCGAAAGTCGAAAATCAACTAACCGTCCTGATGCTGGCCGCCGGAAGTCGCCGTGAGCCGACGAAAAAAGTCACGATGCTACTGAACGCAGGGGCAAATATTAACGGGAATTCCAGAGATGGTACCACAGCCCTGCTCTTAGCAAGCCGCGTCGGCAACATGGGTGCAGTTGAGGTTCTTGCAAGACGGGGAGCTGACGTAAACGTGGTCGACCAATCCGACGAATATCGCGAAGATAAAATGACACCCTTGATGTACGTTGCCAATCGAGGTGCCGACCCTCATTTTATGTGCGAACAGACTGGCGGTATGTCCGCTAAAGCACTAATCGAAAACGGAGCAAACGTAAACGCCAAAAACAAAAATGGACAAACCGCCCGAATGCTCGCCGATGCAATAAAACACAATGCGGTTATCAAAGTAATTGATTTGTCGTCCAAATAGCAAGATGCGATTACGACGACGTAAAAAAGTCGGTTGGCGGAAGTTGCAAATGGGTGACGCCCGCAAACGGCAATACGCTATCTCGATGGGGATACATCGATTGACACCGCAAGTAGTTCCGAACGTTTAGGCGCTAGCTTCGCTGGCCGCGAATTGATTGTGGGAGGGGCGTCCAGCTTCGTTGTTTCAGTTGGTCGAGTTAATTGAAACCATTTGTGCTCCGCCGGTTATGGTCGTTCCACAAGAAAACTTTTGGAACTATCAATGGGTCTTGAAAATGAAAACGCATTTTTCGTTTGTCGCTATTTGTACAACTTGTAATTATCTCGCGGCGAAAAAACTAAAAACTTTTTTGTTCGAATGCTAGCCGATGTCAATTGTGCTGTTTGCTTAAAGGCTCTGAGTTCACTCATCTTCAAGGTCCGTGAATCGACCATTGCCACGTCCATGCGTTCGGCCAACTCCTCGATTCAAGTCCAGGCAACCGCGCGCCAAAACATTTCGGAGCAACTCAGTTACAACGAATCGGGGTCCTGAAAAAGCCAAAGTTGGATCTCAAATTCCAATGGCTGGCAGCTGGCCATAACGCGCGCATTGTTGAAATGAGCTGCCCAGAGATGATGGTTTGTTTGGTGCGAATCGGCAAAGCAACACCAAGAATCAACGAAAACAATTTACGGGAAACTGTTTGACACCGTCCGACGACACGCCAAATAATCGTTCTTGCGCGGCGCCTATCGCCATCCACTTCTCATCTGCCGCGCTGCGGACAAGCTTTCTTGAACAAATTCTTCTTTGGTGCAACGGAGGTCAGCAGCAATGGCAGGTGAAGAGAAAGAATTCGGGTGTCGTCCAGTACTAGTTGCACAATCAAGACCGGATGCGACATTGGACGGCTGCAGTGGTTGCGACGATACAGGCAACACGGGTCCACAATTAACGTCGTCGACTGGAGGAGGTCCTCCCGGCACCGGAGGTCCTCGCGGCAACGGCTCTGGTTGCGGAAGTTGCAATGAAGAAAACGGCGGGGATTCTAGCAGTGGATGTTGTGCAGAGGCCGGTCGGGGCGGTGGACCAATATCGCCCGGATGTGTCGACGGGATTTCCGGTGGCGGTGCGCCACCATCTCCAAACGGACCAAGCTGTGGTGGCTGTACGTGCGGTTATACCGCATCAATTGGTAACAAAACTCTTCAAATAACTACGCCTAATGCTGGACCGCTTTCGCCGGGAATTGTCCTGACGTACAACGCGATGTCGACTGAAACCGCTGGCAACTATGGAGCGAGGTTTACTGATCGATACAAGAGATGGATCGAGGAGGTGGACAGCACAACCGCGAAGCTGCACCGTGGTGATGGCCGCGTCTTTACGTATACCGATAAGGACGCCCAGGGGTGGTATACGCCGCCCAGCGGCGCAAACAGCTCATTGCGTAATCCGCCAACCGGCGCTTACAGTGATTCTTGGATTGAAACACGCCCCAACGGTCTCAAGGTTGGTTACAAAAAAGACACAGGCGATATTTTTGCAACACAAGACGTTGCCGGAAATCGAACAACCGTAGAATTCCACACGACAGGATTAGATCCCGGCCGGATTAAGTACATCGAAGATGCCGTTGGTCGCAGAACCACGTACATTTGGGAAGATGAAGATTTTCAACCTCTTAGGTTGGAAAAAATCATCGAGCCGGACGAACGTGAAACGCTGTTTGAAATTGACTCAAACTTCGATTTGGTCAAGGTAACAACACCCGAGCTATGTGTGACAAGTTTCTCTTATGATGCGTCACACCGCATGACGGAGATAACTGATCCGGAAGGTAATATACAAACGTTTACCTACGACACTTCATCACGACTCGAAACACACGAGGACGCACTCGGATATGTCACGACTTACGCTTACTCGACATCCGGCGGCAACAACATAACGGCCATCACAGACGCACGCGGCTGTACGACTACTTATACATTTGACACGGATGACAACTTGAACTCGCGGGAAAATGCGCTAGGAGCTATCTGGACTTACACATGGGAAAATGGATTCGTAAAGACTGCCCAAGATCCGCTTGGTTTCGTCACGACTTATTTGCATCATAGTACAACTCACGCCGGTCCACGTCTTGGTACGATCATTCGACCGCTGGGTGATCGCACGACGTACCACTATGACGAAGACGATCGGCTTGAAGCGATAGAAAACCCGCTTGGATACCGAACAACCTACATTTGGAATGCCAGCGATCAGCAAATTGCTACGGAAAATGCTTTGGGTTACATGACATCGTACACGTACACGTCGCTGAACCAAATTGAAACGATCACCAATCCTTTAGGTTCAGTGTGGACTAACCAATACGACTCGACCGGTAACGTGGAAGTCCAAATCAACCCGCTCGGGTATCGAACGAGTCACACCTATAACTCCGCTGGACAACTCATTGAAACAGAAAACGCCCGTGGTTACCGAACCACGTGGACCGTCGATGACGTCAATCGTATTACCGAGATCACCGACGCGCTGGGGAACATAACCACGTATACGTATGACAATAACGGCAATCGTATCGCTGTTACAAACCCACTTGGCTACACGACGACCACCGCATTTGATGGGATGAACCGAGTGCACGCGACCGAAAACGCGCTGGGTGAGATAACAACCTTTGGGTACGACGAGGTCGGCAACCGTATCACCCAATTGACTCCGCTACAAAACGTATCGTCAAGCACGTTCGATTGTGCAAACCAGAAACTTGATGACGAAAACCCGCTTGGTTACTTCACGTCGTATACCTATGACTTATCTGGTCAACATGAAACGACGACTAACGCGCTGAGTTATGTTACGACGATGCACTATGACGATAATGCTCGTCGTGAATCCGTTGAAAACCCACTGGGTGAACGCACGACAACGCATTTCGACTACGTAAATCAGCCGATCGCCACTGAAAACGGGTTGGGATTTCGAACGACGACGTCCTATACGCCCACCGGACTTGTCGAGTCGACGACCAATCCGCTTGGTTACTCTAGTACCTCCATCTATGACGAGGCATCGCGCAAGCGAGCAGATGAAAATGCTAAGGGTTATCGATACACAAACACGTACGATGATGTCGGCCAAGTTAAGACAACCACGAATCCGTTGAACGAAACGACGACATATACATATGACGAGGTTGGAAACCGAACGTCGGCGGAGAATCCAATCGGAGCTATTTCAACGACTCATTACGATGCAGTCAACAGACAAAGTGCAGACGAAGATCCATTCGGTTACCGCACTACAACGGTATATGATGAAGCAGGCCAAACAACTGAAACCATTGATGCGCTTGGCCACATCACGAAAAATGTATTTGACGAAGCAGGCAGACAAATAGCATCGGTCGATGCTTTGGGTCATCGGACAACCACGAAATACGATGAGGACGGCCGCGCAATTGAATCGATGGGTCCGCTGGGTAATCGAAGTACAACCTTTTACAACGATGCCGGTTGGACAATCGCTTCCGAAAATGCATTGGGATATCGTACTAGCACTTCGTACGACTACGCTGGCCAAGTGGAGAGCACGCAAGACCCGTTAGATCGGGTAACTACGACGGTGTACGATGAGACGGGTCGCACGATTGCCATGCAAAACGCGGACGGTTACATCACGATAACGATTTATGATGAAGCAGGCCAAACAATCGCGCGCGAAAACGCGCTAGGGTACCGGTCGACGACGAATTACGATGAGGCTGGTCAGGCAATTGAAACACAGAACGCACTTGGCCACATTCATACGTCGAATTATGACTCGCTTGGACGATTAGAGTCGACAGTCGATCCACTGGGTAACATTATTACGCGCGGTTACGACGAAGCGTCACAAAACATAGAGATTGAAAACGCAAGAGGCTACCGAACTACCTATGGGTATGATATAGCGGGACGACAGGACGAAACCATCGATCCGCTGGGCCATATTTCGACAACAATTTACAACAACGCAAGTCAAGTCGAGGCTGAAGAGAATGCGCTTGGGTATCGCACGACCTATACGTATGACGAGGTTGGCCAGAGGACAGAACTTCAAAACGCACGAGGCTACACATATACATTTAAGTACGATGCGGTAGGGCGACAGACTGAGTTGATCGACCCACTGGGACGAATCACAACATCTGATTACAACTCCGCCGGGCTTCAGTCGTTACGAAACGACGCGCGCGGGAACTATACGACCTACTTGTATGATGCGATTGGCAGAAGTGAAGGATGGACCTACCCGGATGATTCGCGTGTTACGTTTTCGTACGACGAAGTGTCTAATCGAACACTGATGGAAGATATTACGGGAACGTATACCTATACCTATACCGATTTTGTTTGGGACGAACTCAGCGATAACGTGTTGTCGGAAGTTGACGATCAGGGTACCACAACAGCTGAGTATACAAACGAACCAAGTCTGTATGGTGAGCTAGTTTCTCAGCGCCGAGATTCGACCAATAGTTATTTTCATTTCGATGCTCAGCGATCGACAAGACAGTTAACATCCGATAACGAATCGGAAACTGACAGCTACGACTATTCTGCGTTTGGCGATCTGATCACTAGTTCTGGAACAACGAAGAATCCGTTTCGGTACAACGGTGCGTTTGGATATTACACCGACCCCGAAACCGGCGATATTTACGTTAGACGGCGGATGTATTCACCAATATTTGGTCGTTGGTTAACAATCGATCCCCAAAGGTTCCGAGCAGAAAGAAATATGTATCGTTATGCAGGCAACCATCCAACGAATGCCACTGATCCGAACGGAGAGATTTTTCGGATGTATTGGAAATTCGTCGATCCACCCGCGCCACTTTGTGATCGAACGTCAACGGTAGCATGGGAATTTGAGTTCTTGAATTGGGGGGGTGCGCCTTGCAAAGGCTGGGTAGTTCAAAAAGTCACAGTATATTGTAAAGTCCTTGAATGTGACCAATGTCCATTAGACTTACTAATGTTGCCTAATCCCGTTCCCTACACCTTTTACGAAGCTTGGAGCGTAGATTTATTCGCTCGATATCCGGATCCACATTTTCGCCGCGGATCAGATTTTACCGTGTCGTACCACGACGTGTCTCAAGCGACTTTTTTTGACAAAACTTGCGGACAAGATTTGGCAAATGGCGAGATAAGGTTTTACTGTGAGCGAGACACTGGCGACCTTAACACGTTGTGGTTTAAGCCTCCGCCAAAACGCTATTATGGATCTGGCTTATGCTCCACCACTTCAGGTGACCTGGTATCGAAATCGTCAATTCTTTTCTTAAACGGAAAGGGGCCTGATTTTTGGGAAAAGCCTCCTGAAGAGGGTCCCCTATTTCGATATCGTCATGCACGTTGGAGTTGTTGTGATTGTCCACTTCGGGAATCAACCGATTTTGTTTATTGTCCTACGGCCACGCAAACGTACTGCGGCAGATAATTCTTTTAATGAAAAAAAACGTATTTCAACACGGTGTCCTTTTTATTATTGTTGTTGGACTCACGATTTCTGGATTTCTTATTTTGTGGGATGGATTTCCAAAAGCAGACATTGAAGGCGACGTGTTACAACACGCCAATGCCGATGAGTTTCGCCATTGGTTGAAACACAATTTGGCCTCGAACGAGAATCGAAAATTAAGACAACATAAAAGTATATCGCTTTCATTGGCGATCTCCTGGAATAGGGTCCAAACGGCGGCCAATCTTCATGGTGTTACGTGTACCGAATATGCATCTGAAGTCCATGCGTTTTTTTCTGAAGCAAAATCGTTGCTGAATTCAGAAATTCCCAGATGGTGGAAAGAGGCCGTGTTGAATCCAAGAGGCTACAGTTCTGGATTTATTTTTAATGAAGTATCCAAAATACCCGTACGGTTACAGAATAGAATTTCGCTAAGGCGTGCCGACACCTTCACTGAAGTTTCGGTCGTCGGAGAATCATATAAATTTCGTGTTTATGCTCCTTGCGAGCGCGTAGCGCATTTGAAATCAGAGGGTGGGATTTTTTATGCGCCTTACTCTTTTACTGCGAATCCATTTGACATTCATCAATTTGATCCTGTCAAAGGAACGTCAAAGTGGACGTCCAAGGTTTGGGGAAACGGATCGGCGATGAATTACGGTCCAACATTTACTCAATTTGCCGAATTGCAAATGATCAACGAGGTGTTAACGATATTTGGAATAAGCTGGGACGCAGCGTACATTGAGGGATTTGATCCGGACACTGGAAAAGCTGTTTTTCGATTTTCAACTGTATACAGCTCGTATTGATTAGTACACGAACATATACGTACGACGCGGGTGTTCAATTGATCGACGTTTTGGATTCGGGTTTATAAACCACATATACATTCGACGACAACGGAAACCAGCATGTTGCCACAGAGATCGATGGCAGCAAAACGACCTGGACTTGGGATTACGAAAATCAAAATACCTTAGTCGAGCTACCGGACGGAAGTCGCGTTACGATGGCATACAACGCCGACGATCGCAGGGTTCGCAAAGTGACGTAATGCGGAGGAGGACAAAATGGTAGCCATCAATTATGTCTGGGACGAACTCAGCGATAACGTGATATCGGAAGTTGACGACTCGGGCAATACAACCGCTGAGTATACAAATGAACCAAGTCTGTACGGAGAATTGATTTCTCAACGCCGCGATTCGGCCGACAGCTATTTTCATTTTGATTCGCAACGGTCGACTCGGCAATTGACGACCGATGACGAAACTGAAACTGACAACTACAGTTATTCAGCATTTGGTGAGCCAGTCGCAAGTTCGGGAACAACTGCGAATCCCTTTCGGTTTGTGGGTGGCGCCGGCTACTACACGGACATCGAAATTGGAGAAATCTATGTTCGCGCACGAAAATACCGGCCGACGGTTGGCAGGTGGTTGTCAATGGATCCCATGGTTTTTATTGATGGCCCAAATCGTTATGTATACGTTAACAACGACCCGTCGAATTTTGTGGACCCTCGTGGTACGTTCATAAACATTGAACTAAAAACAAGTCGAGATTCGCATTGTTGGGGACGCATTCCCTTTGCAGAATGGGACTTTTCGCATGAACCCCGGCCTTGTTTCGGATATTTCGTTCAAAAAGTCGAGCTAGAATGTTCCGGGGGGGACTGTTTTTGTGACGCACAAGTACACAAAAAGGTGCTGTACGAGGCCTGGTCGGTAGAACCTCACAAATCAAAATGGTCTGGTCACGGCGGGTTGCGCCATCATTTCACCGATAGATTCGCTCTTGAGCAAGTCGAAGAATGCGGATTCAAGTCAGCTCACGGAGAAGTGCGCTTTTACTGTATCGAAGATACTGGATTTCTTGGATGGCAATTTCCTGGAGATGGTATGCATGATATTCCCCCATCGGAGCAGGGTTGGAAAATTGAGGGAACAATCCATTACGGCAATTGCAAAACAAGCACTAATTTGCCAACGTACAATGGCGATATTGCAACACCCCACTTTTGGACTTTGGATCCAGTCGACGGTCCGGCGACACACTGGGCAACGCTGGATTGGAATTGTTGTGAATGCCGCTGGCTTGGTTTTGGATTTGATTTCGAACCGAAATAACATTTGAATTGAGGTGAGCGGTTCAATGAACTGTGTGAATATACTTGTATTTTTCTGCGCCGTATCAAGCTATGCGAATATGGAAAGTTTTGCTGTACAAATCGAGCATCCTGTGACGCGAGCAGATCGCTCCTCGGCTATGACTCACGACGACGATGGTGTTGCCTTGGCGGCGGCATGGGAGAACTACGTCGTATACGGGGAATCCTCAAAACATATTCAAGATTCTGTTGCTCGATTCGCTGGGTTTGTAGAGGGCAGATTACGAATCAATCTTCCAAGATATTGGCAAGCCAATCTCATGACCGCTAAACAAATCAAAGAACCAAGTGTGCAAATTCGAGGAGTAAATTTCAAAATCGCGCTACAAAAAAGAGACGGAGCAGAAACTGAATTTAGAATTGAAACCTTGCGAAATGAAGAAAAGCCGAAAGCATTTTATAAGTCGATTGAGTTGCCGATTTCTCTGCCATCCGGCGTGAATTACTTAGATTCGAATAACGTCACCGTGCTAAGTGAAACCGAACATGTATTTGCATTGTATAACTACACACTCGCAGAAAGCTTTCCGTTAGTATTCTTGGACAAAATGAGACACCGGAAATGGAAAGCAACTGTACTAGGCAATGGAAATGGAGATGCGGTAATGGGCCACGACTATCATTCCGTAGAAATCATTACCACTGACCGCCATATTTATGTTTTTGGGATCTCGTTCTCAAATGCGTACATTGAACGATTTGATTTAGAAAGCGGTGAATCAACAATGAGGTTTAGCACAAAGAACAAAATTGTGAAAGGTGCAGATAAGAAGCTCAATATCATCCGTTAATTAGGCAGTCGAGAATTAAAGGTGACATTCCACGCCCTGTCCAACAGATGTTTCGGCGGTTAACGCATTTGACCAAAACGGTATAGCCAACTCAGCCCCGTTTTGAAACTGACGGAGCAACGAATTTCCCCAAGCGATCATGATATAACTCGGAGCTGGGAGCGCGATCACGGGTAACGTTCTAAATATTGCGCACATGATTGAAGGATAGTCCCGTGCAGTCAAAAAACTGAAACGATCCAAAGATGTTGGACAATCTGGTTTTGAATCGATCCAGTCGGATGAATCTGGGCCGAAGGACATCGGTCGACTCGTTGATTCGGTTAAGCGCGGACCGCAAAACATGGATTTCCACCAGTAACATAGGAGTCCATCATGGCAGTTACCCATTTTGTTTGGGACGAACTTAGCGACAATGTGCTAACCGAAGTCGACGATTCCGGGACAACTACAGCTGAATATACAAATGAACCAATTCTGTATGGCGAATTAATTTCTCAGCGCCGAGATTCAACCGACAGCTATTTTCATTTCGATGCGCAGCGCTCGACAAGGCAATTAACATCCGATAACGAAACAGAAACTGACAGCTACAGCTATTCGGCGTTTGGCGAGACCATCTCTGAAACTGGTTCAACGGAGAATCCGTTTCGATACAACGGTGCCGTCGGATATTACACAGATCAGGAAACTGGAGAACTGTATGTTCGACGCCGCTGGTACTGGCCTCGTTTGGGACGTTGGCTGTCCATGGATCCTTTGATGTTTATTGATGGTCCAAATAACTTCAGTTACGTTCGAAATAACCCAATAGGTCTTAGTGATCCGAGCGGTCAAATACGATACTTCGTGTACGATCTTGGATTTGTTGACCGATCAAAGGCAAATGGAATATGCTACGACTACGAATACGTTCAAAGACAAGATTTAAGTTATATCGCATGGAATGGATTGCCAAAATATGAAGCGATATCTCGCGACGAAGCTGGTAATGACACAACGATAACTGGAGTTTGGTTGCAGAACATCCGGGCTTTTATTGCATGCGAGGCCTGTGAAACACATAGGCCATTAATTTCTTCGGTGCAGTTTTGGGAATGGTGGAGCCTGGAGCCAAAAACTGATCCACGAATCGGAGCGTACAAGATATTTGGAGAAACCGAATTCAGGTATTATGGAACGGACGAACATATTCTTGCAAGCACTGCATTTGAACAGCCGGTTTGTACGTGTAAATTTCAAGTGCGAGTACGCTCGTATATGGGTGTTGTCAAGGATGCAGCAACCCATCGCAGGCTTTGGGGTTCGGATGTACGCACTTGGGATCAAAACTGGGGAATTCTGGAACGCCCCAAGCCACAAGTTCCGGATTGGTTCAAGAAAAGTAACCGTTGGGTTGACCCCAAAGGCACCGGAAGATACTTAACGCGTCCAGTACCAAACAATCACATTTGGGGATATGAAGTTGTGTGTGCTGCTGGAAAATGCGAAATCAATAACAAGTTCGGTTACGTGGAAGGAATATAGGATGAAAGTTGCACAAGCACTCCACTTGTTCATTTCCACTTTTTGGAAGCGTACCACAATGCGTAGTATACTGTGCGTAATGTGCCTATATGTGTCAATGGATTTAGATGCGTACTTGATAGGTCAGGAGAATCTTACTGCGGAATCAGCGAATGTTAGATACGGCTTTTATGAGCTACCGAACAGCAAATTGTATATGGATAGCCCTTCTAGACTATTTGGCGAATACATTGCGCAAATCGAGGGAGGTAAGTTTGTTTGCCGTTATTTCGCGCGAAAACACTTGTTTTCTAAGGCAATACGACCGACTGGAGAACCAATACACGGTGTAAGGCGATTGGCAGGTGCCTATGGTCATGATGGTAATCGACTCTGGTTGGCTTACTTTCACAATTTTGATCACAAGAATAGCATGCAACCGAGTTATCGCACCGTATACACTCTATCAATTCCGAGCGAATTGTTGACCGATTTTTTGAAGCAAGATGGAGATGAACAATTTGAACGACGTGTTGTTGAATCTCAATTTTGGCATTTTGCGCCTCTACATTGTTTCTTTTATTGGCTTGGCACAATAGATTTGACAAATCAATCAGTAGCCCGTTCTATCAATTCAAACGAACAATGTGTGAAGTTGGAATTTGATCCGGTGGTTTTCTTGCAAAATGGCCCCAACACTCGGTGTTTTGCACTGACGCCGCGTAAAAACGAAAATTCAAAACGAGCAATTGTCGACGAATTCTCTTTCCAATTTCAAATAGACCAAAGCGATTTTTGCGTTAAACATATTAGGTTTTCGGTTGGCGCTGTTTTCGGCGGTTGGGATGAGTTCTTTCCGACTTCCTTTGACGTAATTCGACACGACAACTTTCACGGCAATTTTGATGATGCAATGTTTTCCGTAGACTATTATTGCGACCAAAAAACCCGACATTTCAAATGGGAGGATATGGAGTGGGAGGACATCAAGTAGTTAATAATGGAATAATCTCTTATGCGCGCGCAAATGCATCTTTTGTTTGACGCAACTGATCTGTCACCGTCACACTGCCTATCTCGGCAAAGTCCCAAGATTAAATGTTCGGTTCCTACAAAACTATGCCGGAGCCAGCGTGATCTGCCCCCAATTTCTGTACCAGGGGTTATGAGAGTACGAGTTGGTTAATCAATTTCTGTTTCAAAACACGGTAGCTGGTCCTGCCGCTGCAGCGCAGGCCCTGCCCAAGCCGCAGCGGAGGCGGCCAGGCCAGCGGCAAACTGCGAGGGCGTTTGATAACCTAACGAACTGTGTGGACGATCCTCGTTGTATTCGGTAAGCGCCCACCAGAACGGTTAGCTATTTTTTCGATTTTTCAGCAGGCGGCGACGGGCGCGGCGAAGGCGCTTTCGGTCATTTCGGTCGCGGCGCTCGGTGACGCGGTAATCGCGGATCGCTGTCGGATGCGCGGCGGCCAGTTCCAGGGTAACAAGGGCTCGTAGTCGGTGACGCCTGATAACAACTGGTCGAGCACGTTTTTGAGATAGAGCCACACATCCAGATCGTTGCGCAGTGCACTGCTGGCCAAGGTCAAGAATCCGGCGCTGCGCTGGCCCCCGGTCACGCTTCCAACAAACAGCCAATTTTTTCTTCCCACGGCGACTTGCCGCATGAGCTGTTCTGTCTCATTGTTGTCGATCGGGATGCGCCCATCATCGAGATAACGTTTCAGCTCGACCCAATGATTGCGCACGTATTGAACTGCTTTGCCAAGATCACTTTTGGGCAGGATCACGCCGGTGGTGCGGCGCTGGATTTCCTCAAGCCACGATTCGATCTGGTTCCAGATCGGTACCGCCTCGCTTTGACGAAGCGCCAGACGCTCCTCGACCGACATGACTTTGCCGCGATCTTCGATGTCCGAAAGTTCCTGATACCACCGCAGCCATTGCTTGCGCTCTTCGGGATAGGCCGTCGAGTCCCGCAAACGGGTGACCGAGCCCGCCTAGAGAAATCATCTGATAGCGCAAAAGCAGGAACTTTTCCTGTTGTTGAATCTACCTTATTACTGCCTTGTGATTGTAAGCAATGGGCAAAGCAACAAATGATCGTCAACGCGAACATGCGCCGTTTCCGATACTCTTTTGCCCGACACGTTTTTTAGCGTCCACGGGCTCTTACGATAATAAAAAACACGACAACTAGGGCCAGACCAAAACCTAACGACATGTACCACCACCAAGCTTCAGTTGATTTTGGTTCGCGAAATCTGGCTTCCTCCGTGGAAACAATTGCACTTGGAATCACAACCTTGACAATGTTGCCGCCGCGAAACTCGTAAGGAATGTTCTTGTCATTCACAACACGTACTTCCGTACCATTAGGAATCTCAACTTCGGGAAACGCAATCCGTGAACCAAGGTTGGAACTTGTAGGTTTGATCGAAGTGACAATGAATTTGTGTTTTGTTTGTCTTGAGGGTGCACCAAAAAAATCTTCTGCTTTACTTGAGGTCACCTCTTTAACCATCCTCCGACCATCTACAAACTGATATTGGAATTGGTCCCAATCTTCGATTACCGCCGTTCTTTTCCGCTCTTCTTCAGGCCCAAATTGAAGCTTTTCTATATAGGGGCTTATCGCTAAATCACCGGATTGCTTACTAATCACTGATCGCGTAATGTAAATGCCGTGCTCGTCTTCGGCAAAATAAAATACGTAATGTCCAATATCAGCCAGCCGTATTTCTAGTCGAGGGGAGGCATTTCCGCCGTCCAGCCGCAAATCCGATTTTGGATTAGCTGCAATTTCACCCCAGTACATTCGAGCATCAGCATCAAACGCAAATAACGCATGACAAGGAAAAAAACTGTTGCCATAAGTATTATTCAGCGAAACGGCCGTAAACGAAATTGGCCGCTCTTCTTGGTCGTTCCAACTGCGCGCCCTCGTGAATTCGAAGATGGGTGTTTGATATGTCCATCTTTCACTGTAGCGCCGGATGCCCCGTGAGATGTGCGTTGATGTTATGTGTTTCCGAATTACCGTACCATCTTCGCTTACGGAAATTGTAGAAACGCGTGGCTTCTTCCCTGGATCACGAGTTATATTCAAATGCGACTCGATTTCAAACTCTTGTCCGAACGTCGCATTCCTGAATTCTTTCAAGACATTTACGTAACGAGTTTCATTATCTACTTGCTGGCCTTCGCCTCCAGAACATAGAAAGCACATGGCCGCAACTAGGCAAAGTCTCAACGACATTGGTGACCAGAATTCGAGCACTGATATTCTTCTTACATCAATGGGCACGGTGCATCAACGCAATGATTTGGGCCATAGTCGTAGTAATCTTTGTCATAATCGCATGGATTATCCTCTTCGTCCACTTCTTCGTCGCAATTGTAGCCTGATACCATTGGAAAATCCGTGTACCAATCACACTCAAATGGATTGTCATCCACGTATTCATATTGGAAGCAGTTATAAGCACCTGTGCAATTTTCGTCGACAAGGACGCCATTGCATAAGGTTCCTCCGCTTATCGTTCCGCCAACGATGATTTGCAAACTTGCTGTTGAGCAGCATAAGGCCAAAGATAATCCGAATAGAATCACGGGAACAGTCTTCATCTCAGTCTCCATTTTTAAGACTATGACGACACATACAATTGCAAAGGTTAACGCCGGTTTGGGGGGCAGAATCTAAGCTCTCAGATCGCATTTCGTTTGTCAACAAAATTCCAATAACTAAACTGAGAACTATTAAGTTATTCGTAGTCAAACAATCGGTCTCATAGTTTCACTCATACCTAAATCGCCCAACCTGTCTATACTTGTTTGCCGGGTCTAGGCACGCATCACGTCGCGCGACATCGCGCTGATGATTCTTGGCGCGTGCCTGGCCTACATTTCGACCGCAATTTGATTGACAGGTCATTCGTGTTGCTTTGATCTTTGTGATGCGATCCAATCTCAGGCATCAACATTTTCGGTTTGCAAAGACGCGACCTTCGGTTTATTCGACCTTGGGTTGAGTGCGTGGCACGGTGTGTGGCAGGGGATGTCCCGTTTGTTGGTGAGCGTTCGGCGAAGTGCATCTTGACGGGGGGTTTAGGCTGGCCTGAATCAAATTTCTGTTTTGTTTCAGGAGTCGTGGTGATGAAGCGAATGCGTCGTCGAGATGCGGAGAAAGAGGCGTATTGGCGTAAGATGTTTACAGAACAGAACGAGAGTGGAATCTCCATCCGTAAGTTTTGCAGACAAAAGAGATTCACGAATCTCAGTCCCGTTAGTAGTTGTGGGGGAATGTTCTATGGAAAGCAAGATTGAAGCGACTGATCGGCTTCGGGCGGAAGGCCGGTGGAACGAGGCATCAGCATACCGCGACAAATACCGCGCGAGTATGCGCGCCCAGGGCATGTCTCGCGCTGATGCTAATGACGCCGCTTGGAAAGCAATGATGGAGAAGTTCCCGCGGACGGAACCGATTACGCTCGAATCCATTGACCTCCCGGATCTGAATGGGTCAGAAGCTAATGCAGGCGACTGGGTACGCGACGTGATGTGGACGTACGATCACCTCGGCCGAAATAACACACCGGCCAACGACGCGCCTAGCAGCGGGGCGTGGTTTATGTTGCAGTGGGCTCGTAACAATCAAAATCGGTTTTTCGACTCGATCTTGCCAAAAGCTATTTCGGTAACTGAGAAACGGGGGGACGGCAGGCCCGGATTCGAGAATCAAGACCGAGTGATTTTCGAACATATGGATAGGCTGCTGGCCGAAATGCAGAATGAATTCGTCGAGAATCTGAATTCATTTTCACGGCTATTCGCCCGCCGTTTACTGGAATGCCTAGAACAACAAGGTTGTGGCCAGCAAATTGCAACTTATTTACGGCTAAATCTTGAGCCGACGATCGCACGGTTGCTCGAATCCGACGAGGAGATATCACGGGTCCTCAATTACATGTCCTAGTGGCGCCGGCGCGCGTCGCAATTCCTGTGCCAGTCGCCGTTTATCCAAAGGATCTAGCTGGATTGTATGGAATGTAAGTACAAAATCGTGACCCTCTTCCACAAAAAAAATCGTCACCAAATATGGAACGAACGGTAGGCAATTGAAAAAAAGGGAAAGATTTTATATGAGAGTATATTGGACAAAAGAGAAGCTATGTTCAATTGATCCAGTGAATTCTGAACAACGAACAAATCTAAAAGAATTCAAAAGCCGCCTTGAGTGGTACCGAGACGCTGTTGTCCGCTACAAACGAAATCTTGAAATTTCAACGAATTCTCCCAATGACAATCTGGACGAATCCTTCGCCGCGCAATTCGGCATAGGTCCAGTTTCCCTATCTCATCCATTGAATATAGCCGCAAGTAATGTTGCGAGAGCCTTTGGATGGGAAAGGTTGCCGGCTGATCCGCCATTACGGCCAGGTGTCATTTTTCGGCTGTTGATGGCTGCATCTGGAGCAATGAACGAAGCG
>CAJHZH010000006.1_pt1 | contig 18400 bp, 19 predicted proteins | sample 9198951 | NCBI WGS metagenome assembly CAJHZH01 (sample SAMEA7708381, study PRJEB35096) | sediment metagenome | biome: marine neritic benthic zone biome [ENVO:01000025]; feature: sediment [ENVO:00002007]; material: shallow marine sediment [ENVO:03000034] sea grass bed [ENVO_01000059] ...
CGGAAACCTGACGATGACTGGTCAAGAGCTGGAAACCGCCGTTGATGCTGATTCCTGTCGAGTGGACTCGATCAAACGCCATCACGGCTGTTTCGGTAAACTGCTCCAGCTGTGCTTGATAACTGGGAATCGACTGGTTATACGACTGTTGTAGTGCAGCAAGCTCACCGCCGTGAAAATCGAGCGGGAAACCGCTTTCGGTGGTATAGGCAACTTCCCACTCCGGGCTAACCTCTAATTGAATGTTGAGATTGCTTTGCGAAAGAGACAAGGAGTCTCCCGCGAACTGATAGTTAAATCCAAATTCCTTTTTGATGACTTCGATATCGATTGACTCGGCAATTTGATTAACCAGCTGTTGATGCTGATCAAGAAGATCATTGGGTTGCTGGCCGTTTGCTTGAGCCTGACTGATGCGGCGGTTGAGCACCGCAAGGGACTCGAGTCGGTTGTTGACAAGATCGACTGACTGGCGGATTTCTTGTAGCGATGCTTTGCGCAGATCATTTAAATCATTGCTGATCGATCGAATCTTATTTGTAAATGAAACCGCACGGCCCACGACCAGCTGTCGTTGACTCGAGTCATCGGGTTGGCCCTGCAGGTTTTGAATTTCGCCAAACAGTTCTTTGAGGGCGTCATCGAGCGAGCCCTCGCCCGGAGCGAAGTTCGCCTCGATTTGGCGCATCATCGTAAGCTGGCTTGTAGTTGATCTCAGATCGGAAATATTTCGAGTTAGCGCGTTTTCGATACTGCGGCTGGCGATTTGATTGATGCTCGAAACATGCACGCCGGTACCGGTCCAAAATCCAGACAAAAACACCGGTTCGTTATCCGCCAGGGTCACGGTTTGCCGATGGTATCCCGGCGTATTGGCATTAGCAATGTTGTTGGCGATCGTATTCAGGGCGATCTGGCTGGCCTGAAGCGCCGACAAGCTGGATGAAAAATTCAGCGCCATGGTGTCTAGCAGTCAGTTTGAACGAGGTTGCCAGACGTTTGTTGAGACAGTTGCCCGGTGGGTGAGTAGGTTTGCGAGTGCGGCTTTTGTCCGGTAATTCCAACGATAATACTTTCGTAGATATCCAGGGATTGCTGTAGCAACAGGGTATTGGTTCGGTTGAGTTTTCGGATTTCCGATTCCAGTTGGATGATCTTTTCGCGGCGCTCGGTGATCGGATCAGCCATTGGCGGTGGCAATAGTTCACAGAGTTTGCGAATCGAAGCCTTTTCGGCCGGAAGATTGAGGTATTCCGCTATCAAGCCTTGAAGATGCGAGCGGGCTTTGCTTAAGCGCGAGGCGTCGGCGATCAATGATTCCTGAACTTCCGATATCGATTGATCCGTGGCGGTTGTTGCGATGCCCAAGGCATGCTGAATCTTGCTTGTTAGTTGAATGAACTTCTGCAGCAATTCAATTTCCTGGTCCAAATGTTCGATCGAACGATCGGCAAGTTGGCGAGATAAGCTGGTTGTTCCGATACCAGTTTCCGTCTGTAATTCTTGAAGTTTCTGTGTATTCATAAATTCACCTGTCTGATTTTTTTATGGATTGTTCGCAAGCGACTCGTTGGACCCGGAACTTTCCAGGTAGCTCTCCACCATCTGTCCAATGCCAAGAGGGTGAGCCTGTGCGAGATGTTGGCTCATAAACAGGTCGAACATACCACCATAGGTATCCGAATCTTCTTTTCCGAAAAGACCGCCGTCGGTTAACGTGTTGCGCATGGTTTTTAGCATCAGCGAATAAAAGATACTTTCGAAATCCGCGATAACATGCCCGTTCTGCTGATCGTGACGGATCTCATCGCGGAGATTGTTGTTGGGAGTTGTTCCCTGATTCAACAATTCTTGGGCAGCATTGAATTGTATGTATGTCGGTGAGATGGCATCCATGACTGAATCACCCAGTTTGAGTTAATGAAATTCGAGTTTCGCGTGCAGTGCGCCGGACGATTTGAGTTGTTGAAAGATCGAACTTAAGTCTCGCGGAGTCACTCCCAGCGTATTTAATGCCCTCGCTAACTCGCCAACTGATACCGATTGATCAATAACGTTCACAGCACTGCGACCTTCAAATACTTCTATCTCAGTTCGCGGAACAATCGCCGTTTGACCTTGAGAAAACGGAGCCGGCTGCGAGACGGCGGGTTGCTCGCCGGTGATGACCGCCAAGTCGGCGTGAGTAATTGCGACTCGAGACAGCCGCACATTCTGACCGACGGTGATTGTGCCTGTCCTTTCGTTAATTACAACGCGGGCCTCGTGGTCCGGTACGACGCGAATCGCTTGGACCAGTGCCACATAATCCTGAGGATTCGATTGGTGCGCCCCCGGGATGAGTACTTCGACTGTGCCGGAGTCAACCAGCTTTGCGTGATTCGACCAATAGCCATTGATGGCACTGGAAATGCGGGAGGCTGTTTGCAAGTCGGGATTGGTCAGATTTAGCCGAAAATTGCCGTGCGAACCAGCGGGCGATTGGCAGATTGCTTTTTCAATCGTGCCGCCATTTGGTATACGACCGGTCGTTGGGTGGTTTTTCTGAACGCCAGCTGCCTGGCCAGAAAAACTGAAACCGCCGATCGACAACGGTCCGCTTGCAACGGCGTACACCTCGCCGTCAACTGCGTAAAGTGGAGTCAGCATCAACACGCCACCCTGCAAACTCGACGCATCGTCAAAGGCGGATACGACGACATCGACACGTCCACCAGGCTTATGTGTGGTGACATCGATTTCGGCGGTCACGGTAACTACCGAAAGATTATCGGTCTTGTCCTGGCCGCTGGTACGAATCGTTGCGCGCTGTTGGGGATCAGCTCTCAATCCGAAACGCTCTAACATATTTAATGCAAATTGGCGAGTCACAGGGTTTTGGCCACCGGTTCCATTAAGGCCAGTTACCAGACCCATTCCGGTTAGCTTGTTAGTACGCCGTCCCTCGACAAACGTAATATCCTTGATACGAACGTGAAACGCGTTGGCTGGGTACGTCGATAATTCGGAAGGTTGGGGAGCCGCTGGACGTTCGACCATCGGTGCAGGCAATGCCTCCGCCCGTTGCGCGTGGAGCTGAGCTCCTGGTGTCAAAACCGTCGTAAGACCGACAAACACAAGAACGGTAATATCGATGATTGCAGTATTCATATCACTCGGTTGGGTTATCGATTAAAACGGCCATAACTTGTTAATCCGCTTGCTAAACCAACCCTGATTTATGAAATGTTGTTCGGTACCGGCACCCGCGTAATTGATTGACAAATTGGCGACCTTTCCGGACAAGACTGAGTTGTCCTCGCGAATGTCCAGGTCACGTACGATTCCAGAAAGCGTTATCCATCTTCGATCTCCCTCCACAAAAATGATCCGTCGCCCGCTGATCACAAGATTACCGTTAGGTAAAACGTCGACCACGGTTACGGTAAACCGATCCCGAAACTCTCGCTCACTGGAAAAATTGGTGTCACCGTTAAACTGACGGCGGGAGGCGGAACTGAAGTCAATTGAACCGCTTCCGGATGAACCTGTGCCGCCGTACGAGAACTCGGCATCGGCCGATGCTGACGATTGCTTGTTGAGACCTCGGCTGTCTGAATTGGCCACGTCGGTCAGCTCGTTGACGATGATTGTCAGATTGTCGCCAATCCGTCGAGCTTTGAGATCTTGAAAAATGAAAGCCTTTTGCGGATCTCGTTTTTGCCACAGTGTTTGTGCCATTGCGTCTGAGATTGGAACTAGACAAGTCACCAAGACAATGTATAGGTAACACTTCATCTGCTGCCCCCTAATGTTTGCTCAGTTACGAGCTCGAGTATGTTGTTGGATGGTGAGGATCTCAGTCGCCGATTTCCACTTGTCCACGCCCGGTAACGCGGCCGTAAATCGTTTTTTTTGATTTTTCATTTTTCACGGGAATCACGTCACCAATCCGGCCAGCCTTCAGTGCGGTGGCGCCCGACATTGTGATTTTCAATGACCCTTTGTTGAAAACGACAGTAACGCGATCTCGAGCGCGGACTACCATGTCCGCCTTGGTCGGAGTCGGATTGGAAATATCGGTAAACCGTAACCGCTCTTGTGATCGCAAGCGCCGCCGAGCAACTTTTCCCAACCATTGGTCTGGATTCACAAGGTTTTTTGCGGAGTGCCAATTCGTGAAATTTTGTTTGTCGACGTAAATGTTTTCTTCGCTGAGGATTTCACCGCGTTCGATGGGTCGGTTAGTAATTGCAATGGGGATTCGAACCGTCGTGGAAACGGTTAAACGAAACTGTTGGGTCAGTTTGTCGTCGACAAACGCACCAAACTCAACCTGTTTTTTGCCAATGATTTCGTCGCCATGGTTGAGAACGACGATGTTCGGAGTTTTCGCCCCCACTAGACTGAGCTCGATTTTGTCTATTTGATTTTGTTCGACTGTTACAAACACATCCGAATCATCAATCTTCAGGCTTTTTGAGACATGCTGAGCCACGGATGCCAAAATCATGTTTTTAAGTGGCGGTGTGGATAGAACCGCGCGCAATGTTGATTCGTATCCTACGATTTGAAACTGGCTCCGCTGGAAACCGGCGAGTAACAATCGAGCGACGGTTTCGTTTTTTGTGATGGCCCGATTCGGCTGGTCTGGTTCAATAGAAAGGTCGAGTTCAGACATTCTTTTTCGATTTGCGTATGGGCCACCCGACAATTGCGCGATGTCTTTCAGCTGGACGACGTCGTTGTTGGTTTCAATCTTGGGAAGCAGAGCGATCCGCACTGGCAATTGGTCGGTGGCCGTTGTCTGGGAATCGGTCGTTTGAAATGATTGTGCAGCAAGCTGGCGATTGCCACAAAAAATGGCACACCACAAAATCATAGTGGTCGTTAAGAATTTTCTGTCCATTACGGCTGGTTACCTAACTAACTGAGCCGTGTTGGACAGCATTTCGTCACCCGCTTGAATAGCGCGAGAATTGATTTCGTAGGCTCGTTGTGCCGTAATCAGCGACACGAGTTCGCGGACGACTTCGACATTGGAACGCTCGACAAAGTTTTGCCGAATCAGTCCAATATTGTCGCCGGGAATCCCTAGCTCGCCGAATCCAGAAGCGGGAGTTTGCGAATACAAATTTCCGCCTTCGTTGTGCAATCCCATAGGATTACGAAATCGGTATACGGGAATGGTTCCTAATTGCTGGTTGACGCCGTCTACCATGACTGAAACGCTTCCGTCGACTCCGATGGCGATACCGCTGGTTGAAACACCGTCGGGAATCGTGATACCTCCGTCAACGATAAAGCCATCGCCATTGACCAGTAATCCGTTGTGATCGAGTCGAAAGCTTCCGTCGCGGGTGAATCGCTCTTCGTCCGAGGGTAACAGAACCTTGAAGAAGCCGTCGCCCTCGATCGCCACGTCGGTTGTGATGCCGGTATTCTCAATATTGCCTTGCGAAAAGACTTTGCTGGTGCTGAGCACACGCACGCCGCTGCCGATTTGCAATCCCACGGGAGTGATCTGGCCGCTGGCGACTTCCGCGCCAGCTTGGCGAGTCGTCGAGTAAAGCAAATCGGCAAAGTCCACCTGTTGTCGCTTGAACCCAGTGGTATTGAGGTTGGCGAGGTTGTTCGCCGTATTATCAATCAGCACTTCCTGGGCACGCATTCCGGTCGCGCTTGAAAAAAAAGCTCGTAACATGCTCAATCTTCCTTGAAATTAAGAATCCATATTCGTGTTTTGCTGAATCGCCTCTGAGATGGCGCGCAGCGTCTGCTGCGCAGATTCAAAGTGCCGCATGCCGGTGATCATTCGAATCATTTCGGTGACAGCAATCGAGTTCGAGAACTCAAGCAAGCCTTGTTGTACGACGATCTGGTCGGCCTGTTCCTCCTGCAAACCGTGAGGCGCCCGAAACCGTGTCGCGCCCACTTGTTCAAGTTGCGATGGATCCTCAAAACGAACGATGTCCAGCTTTCCGATCCTTTGGCGGTCGGCATAAATTGTGCCATCTTTTTCAATGTTGATTTGGGAAGTCGCGACGTTGTTTGGGATTTGAATGGGGCCTCCATTACCGAGCACGGGTAGCCCGTCCGCTGTGATCAGTTCACCGGAATCGGCAAGGCGAAAGGCGCCGTTTCGCGTATACAAGATTCCCTGAGGCGATTGAATCGAAAAGAATCCGTCACCTTGAATAGCGACGTCAAGAGGTTGACCCGTCGACCGCACGGGGCCTTGCGAAAAATCGACATGGGTTGCAACCGACGTCGTACCAATCATGTCGTTATTGTTTTGACTGCTACCAACATCTCTCAGGCTACGGACTTCAAACGACATCAACGACCGTTTGAAACCTGGCGAGTTGAGATTGGCCAGGTTATTGGCGATGATTTCATGCTGCATGGCGGCAACGTCCATGGCAGATGCGCTACTGTAAAGTCCGTTTAACAAGATTCGCCCTCCATCGGCTGCCGGGTGATTGCTGGTTTCGCGCAAATACGCTTACAGGACCATTAGCAAGCGGCGCGCCGCAGAATTGGAAAAACTATTAGTCTTTATTTGTCGAGCAATCTCGACGCAGCTTCGCGAAATTTAGAAATGTGCGAGCAAGTGATAGCGAAAAAATTTCTTTGTTTGCGAACAACTTACGCCCCTGAGTAATGGTGGTTTTTGCCGCGCGATTCAGCAAATGTCATTTCTTGCCAAAAAAATCCTGTAATTTTCACCCGCGCTTTCCGATAGAACTTTGTAATCGTTAAAGTTTAACGATTCTTAGCTGTGATAGCAGCTTTGGGGCAGAATGATTGGCTTTGTAGTGGTATCAGCGAGCGTTGCAGTGCGCTGGCGAGTATTTCGGCAAAGCCACATTGAAAGTAATGGGGCAGATGGCTGAAAACGCCGAAGTACAAGCGGGCCAAGAAGAAGGCAAGCATGCTAGCCGCGGAATGTCGATTGCGACCTGGGTTTTCGTCGCCGTAATTTCGATTGGCGGTGGTTTTGCTACGCCGTTTCTGATTAATGGCTTTTCTAACCAAACGTCGGCAGAAAAAAACTCGCCTGACGTTGCCGATGATGAGCCACCGACTTTCATTGAGTTCGGTGAAGTCGTCGTCAATCTGAATGAGTCGAGGCTCAATCGCTACCTGCGCCTGAACATATCGTTGTTGGTCGACGAATCGCAAAAGGCTGAAATTGAATCGTTGATCGAACAGAAGAAGACCATCTTAAAAAGCTGGCTTCTGAGTTATCTCGCCGACAAAGGCATGGAAGATATTCGTGGCGCCACGGGTCAAAATCGGCTTCGCAGAGAAATCCAAAACCATTTTAACTCGGTGCTGTTTGCGGACGGCTACCAGCGGATCCGAAATGTCTTGTTCCTTGAATTTAATATTCAGTAAGTTGCCTGATGGACGATCCCAAACATCCTGAACAACTTGATCGACAATCGCAAAACCCAGCGGCGGAGTCGCCTGGCGTTGAGACCGAGGAAAAATTCTCATCGCCCGTGGAAGCTGGTTCGAATCAAACGGTGGACGAGGAACAACACTTCGACGATTCGGAATCGTTGGCATCGGTTGATTCCGTTGCAAATGAGGGTAAACCAACCACCTTTGATTTTCGAGTGCCCATTGGATTGGCAGGAGATGTCGGCGAACAATGGCTTGGCTGGCTGGACCTGCTTGCCACCGATTTCAATGAAAAATGGCTGCAGTTGGCCAATGCCGAAAATCGGTTGCGATCGAAATCCAACATCACACTGACTTTTGATGCCGCAAAGAAACGACTGCCCAAACCAGCGGTTTCCTATCATGTATCCCTCAACGATCAACCGTTAACGATGCTGGTCGTAATGGAACGTGCATTGGCAATGGCGGTCGTGATGCAAGTACTCGGTGAACCCGTTGACGAAATGCCACAAGACCGGCCTTTGAGTGTAATTGAGCATTCGTTATGCGAAATGTGGTTTTCGCAATTCGCAACTTCAATGGGTGATTCCTGGCCGCAAAAGGACCCGCTGATATTCAAACTGGGTGATTTGGATTTAAGGCCACATCGCAGCCGTCTGCACGAGCCGAAAGAAAGCATGCTGTTTGCAACGATCGAGTTGGAAACGGGCGGACAGCAACGGGAATTGTTCTGTTTACTCCCGCTTTCTGATATTGAATCACTGTTGCATACGACGGGATCACATGGTTTGCCGTTATCCAAGTCGTCAGAAATGGCAATGCAGCAACGAGCTCATGATCTGCCCGTGGCGGTTACGGTGGCGCTAGGCAGTGCGTACCTACGAGTATCGGAACTTGCCAATCTTGTCGAGGGTGACGTGATTGTTCTCGATCAGCGAATCTCTGAGCCGCTTCCCTTGAAAGTTGCGGAAAAGACGAAATTTTTTGGTTGGTTAGGGCGTAAAGGAAATCGTCAGGCATTCAAAGTATCCGAAGTTGCTTGATTAAAAGGGTGACGCCGGAGTCTGAACATCGATGAACGCAGAAAACGACAATTTCGAAACACACGAAATCGCTGCCGAGAATGCGGACAACCCTTCGGTTGAGCTACAGAAACCAACGTTTGCGCCTTTGGCGGACGACGGCCAAAAGGTCGAAAACGGTTCGATCAAGAGGTTTTTTGATGTGCAAGTCACCGTATCGGCCGAACTCGGCCGCGTTCAAATTCCGATTGGTGACCTTGTTCAGCTCGGCGAGGGATCAGTGATTGAATTGAATCGATCGGTTTCGACTCCGATCGACCTGATGGCGCAGGGAGTTCGTGTCGCAACCGGCGAAGTCGTCGTGGTGGACGATTGTTTTGCCATTCGCATCAAAACGATTGAATCAACGGATCATTATCATGAGGCCGAGTAGTTCGAAATACAGGGATCTTTTGATGGTCGATTTCCAAACACGACTAAACGTTGTTGTTTTGCGTCGAATACGCCCGGCCATTACCACGCTAATCGCGATGTTGACATTGGCCATCGTAATCATTCCAGGGGAACTGCAAGCGCAAACATACTTTTCTTCCAATTCGATCGACGGCCGGTTGAATCCGATTTTTGCACAAGCTGTACCAACGCGAATACAGACCGTCGACGAAAAGGTCGTCACACCAGAGTTGCAAAATGTTTTGCCCAGCAATCAAGAAAACAAGTCACCGGGACCTTGGATAGGACAAAACAGTCTTGATCGCAATCGAATTGACATGGTTGCAACGGTGAAGAAGTTGGCTGTTTCAACCGCAATTGTCCTGGTCGTGTGTTTCATTGTGTTGGTGTTCATAAAACGGCTGGGACTGCCACTTGGCGGTCGACCAGGTACCGTCAATACGTCGAGTATTACGAACTCCATCAAATTGGGACCCCGCAGTTATCTACATCTTGTATCGATCGAAGGATCCAAACTGGTGGTGGGCGTCGATGGCGGGGGTATCAAAAAAGTCATCCAAATAAGTACTTCGTTTGAAGCCAATTTGCAAACGATGACTCAGAAAGAATTCAGTGAGATTTGTCAGCCAACAACCGGCGGTGGATCGGATACGTTGCGCGATGCGCCGACGGTCAATCACGATGCCAAGGCGCGACGTTTCACAATGAGCTTAGACTCGATTTTGGGATTGAGACCGCAGTTTCGTCAGACCAGCGGACGGTAGACCAAGATATTTGGGGCAGATAATGAACAACACCATCGATTCCGTTGTGCAAACACCCGGCTTTTCTGAGCTGGCACCTCCGCTTCAGGTGGCCTTGTTCCTGGGTGCCATGGCATTGGCGGCGGGCGCGCTGGTTTCGTTGACAGCATTTACACGAATCGTGATCGTTCTCTCGTTCGTTCGCCGTGCGTTAACCACACAAGAAATACCGCCAAACACAGTCGTGATTGGCCTTTCAATTTTTTTGACGTTCTTCGTGATGGGGCCGACATTCAAAGAAATCAATGACAAAGCAATCATCAAATTAATGAAGGAAGAAATCAGTACTCAGGATGCCTGGAAGATCGCTGCGCGAGAATTGCATGGCTTCATGATCGTCCACACAAGAAAATCGGACTTGAATTTGTTCATTGGAATCGCGGGCGTTGCTAAACCTCAAACGCGCGAAGACACGCCGATGCGAATTCTTATCCCAGCATTTATCGTTAGCGAACTTAAAACGGCATTCATCATGGGTTTCTGTATCTACATTCCATTTTTGCTTGTGGACCTGGTGATTTCGACCGTATTGATGTCACTGGGAATGATGATGATGCCGCCGATGATCGTGTCCACACCATGCAAGTTGATGCTGTTCGTCATGGTAGACGGATGGCAGCTAGTCGCAAGTTCGCTAAGTCAAAGCTTTGCTGTTGGTTAAACATCGATGAGTCAAGCGCTAACCTTAGATCCGGATTCCAACACGACGTTTGCTCGGCGCAGCGAAACGATGATTTCACTTGCACTGTTGGCCGTGATTGTTGTTTTGCTGATTCCTCTGCCAAGTGCCATTCTCGACATGCTGTTGGCGCTGAATCTAGCCATGTCGATTTTGCTTCTGCTGGTGACGCTGGGAGCGACCAGGCCGCTTGAGGTTTCCGTGTTTCCTTCGCTATTGTTGTTATTGACGCTTTACCGGTTGTCGTTGAATGTCGCCACGACCCGACTCATTCTGCTGGACGGTGATGCGGGCCGCATCGTATCGACATTCGGCGGATTTATCGTCGGTGGCAGCATTGTGGTGGGAATTGTGATTTTTGCAATCCTCGTGATCATTCAATTCATCGTGATCACCAAGGGAGCGAGTCGAATTTCGGAAGTCAACGCGCGGTTCGTACTCGACGCCATGCCCGGCAAACAGATGGCTATCGATGCCGAACTCAATGCCGGTTCGATTGATGATGAAGAAGCCCGCGCGAAACGCCAAATGTTGACCCGCGAGTCAGAATTTTTTGGTGCGATGGATGGCGCCGGAAAATACGTGCGGGGCGATGCCATTGCCGGCCTAATTATCACCATTGTCAACATATTTGGCGGGGTCATCATTGGATTGACCGGCGGCCTGTCATTCTCACAGGCGATCGCCACATATGCGACATTGACGATTGGTGACGGATTGGTAACCCAGATCCCAGCGCTGATCATTGCCACCACGGCGGGTATTCTTGTTACCAAAGCCTCGACGGGCACCAGTTTGGGCCACGAGTTGGGTACACAAATGCTGGCCAATTCGCGCCCCTTGGCCGCCGGCTCCTTAATCCTACTAGCCATTGCCTTTACCCCCGGCATTCCCAAGTTCCCGTTTCTTTTGTTGGCGGCAGGGTTTTACTTGTTTTCGCGTCGCCTGCGCTCTTCTTCGAGGGTGGTCGAACCCAAAACGACAAAACCAAGTCAGGATACCAAATCACCAGAAGAAATCGGATTGGAAGAGTTTGTAAAAACCGATCGAGTGTGTGTCGAAATTGGTGCGGGAGTGATACCGCTGATTCACAATCAAGGTTCGAAATCACTGCCTGACAGAATTACAACTTTGCGGCGCGATATGACTCGAAAATACGGGTTGTGGGTGCCAACGATCCGGTTGCGTGACAGTATGCAAATGGAATCCAGCGCGTATCAGATTCTGATTAACGGTCGCAAGGTCGCCGAGGGAGAATTGAGGACGGATCAGTTAATGGCGATCAATCCCGGTTCTACGTCACTAGAGCTTGTGGGTGAATCGACGAAGGAGCCCGCATTTGGTTTGGACGCAAAATGGGTTTCCCCCGCATCAAAACAACGAGCTGAGATCGGCGGCTATACAGTTGTCGATGCAACGACCGTGTTGGTCACACATCTTGGCGAGATCCTTCGCAGACACGCCCACGAATTGCTGAGTCGTGAGGATCTGCAAAAAATGCTCGACAAGGTCCGCGAACACTCGCCGACCATCGTTGAAGAGATCAAGCCGGACGTAGTACGCATGGCGACGCTGCGAAAAGTTTTAACCAACCTGCTAAGTGAACGGGTGCCCATTTCGTCATTGGAATTGATTTTGGAATCGATCGTTCACCACGGTCCGCAGAACAAGGACGTGGAGCCGCTGACCGAGCGAATTCGCGAGGATATTGGGCATTTAATCTGTCAAAGGTTTTTGAACGAAAATGGCAGCGTGCGTGTCGTCGTTATCGAACCGAACCTTGAAAACGTATTGCGAGATTGTCTGCAGGAAGGACGACTTGTCATCCAGCCCAAAGAACTTGAACGCTGCATATCCGAATTGCGCAATGTTTGGGAACCACTCGCACTGCAAGACAAACCGGTTGCGTTATTAACCGACTCGCAGCTTCGTCGCCCCATTCGACAAGTTATTGAGCGATCGATGCCCGAGTTTCAAGTAATCTCCTATACCGAGATCCCGAGTGAATTGATGATTGAGCCCGAGTCGATCATCCGACTCAATATGATTTTTGACTCCGATCAACCGGCCCGCGAGTTGGCGGCCTGATATAGAACCTAAATGAAATGAGAACCAAACAATCAATTAAATTTCCCATGGGGCGCGTAGCTGGACTGTTGACCGGTTCGATGGTGACGATTATTGGCGTGGCGATGGGTTTGGCGCCCGAAATCGTGTTCTTGAGGGCCGCGGTGGCAGCAATCGGAATGACCATCTTGGGTACTGTACTTGGGAAAATTCTGGAGATCACCATGACATAACTTCATGTCGCTAAATAACTTTGCGTTTTGATCGTTGGGATAGGGCAGATTCTTCATCGATGGGCAGCTAAATGCAATCAACCACTAACACATATCAACAAGCATCGAATCAGGAAAAGCGTGATCGACTCATCCTCGGACACATGGACTATGTGCGCCAGATATGCGGAACTCTGGCCAAGCGATTTCCCGACGGCGTCGATCTCAACAACCTTCAATCCGCGGGCGTTGTCGGCCTGATCGAGGCAGCGCAGAATTTCGATCCATCGCGCGGTGTGGCCTTTAAGACGTTTGCCTATCCGAGAATTCGAGGCGCGATCGTCGACGAAATACGACGCAACTCACCGCTATCGCAGCGGATCATGCGCTCGATTGGGCGTATCCGCGCGATTATCGAGGTGATCGAACCACCATTTGTGTTTGAGGACATTGCAAGACAAGCGAATATGAGCGTCAGTGACGTCGAAGAGGCATTCGAAGCGATGCGAATAGCGTCTCCGGTGCGATGGGATGATTCATATTCCGCGGCACATCAAGCCGCCGCTACGTCACCACCGGAATTTGCCATCGAAACGGAAGAAAGGCAACGCATTCTCGCCGACGGGATCGAGCATTTGCCCGAACGCGAACGAACTGTCCTCACATTGTATTACCATGAAGAACTAAAGCTCAAAGAAATTGGTCAAGTACTCAATCTATCGGAATCGCGCGTTTCAAGAATTCTGGCAAGCGCTGAAATTCGCTTGCGGCAATATTGTAACTCCCAAGGCGTCGAATAAGTCACTCGGAATCCATTATGCAATCTTTCGAATCTTCAAACACAAAAGTTATCCACAAACAACATGTCGCTGAATCCAATTCAGTGGCAACGATACCCTCGCAGCCCGGTACGCCAACTAGCACTCCAAAAGTCGATGCAATACGCCAGGGTGACACAGTGAGAAACTTGGTGATTCAATGCAGCTGTGGCCAGCAGATCGACGTTGAGTGCGTGTACGATTAGTCGCGACCCAATCATGACAACGAAAAATCAATGGAAGACCAACGTCAACATACTCGCGGCGCGCCCATGACCCGATCGTTTCTGGCCTGCGTATTGATTTCGCTACTTTGTGTGTGTGGCTGCAGCTCATATCGCACCCATGTGGCGAGCATGATCGGGTTCCCTATTTTCCGGTCAACGCGATCGCATGCGCCGGAATCGAACCATGCGCTTGCGAGCCAAGCTGCCCCGACTGATCGGGCAGTAGCAATCGCTTCGAGCGGTAACGGCGACAAGCAAGCCAATCCAGTTCAATCCGACAACGCAGGGCCCTCATTTCAGCAAGCTGCGTTTTTGCAGCAAACAGACCTCTCACATCAAGTCGAAGCGGTAAGTCAACCTCGTTCCTTAAATCACCAACAGACCGACACGTCTGAATTTGCCACGCGGGCGAACCAACAACATATCTTTGATCGACCAACAAACGACAGTCAAACCTCTTCACGAAGGGGATACTTGAATCACGGTCCTTTGATTGAGAGTTCTGAAGTGTCAAGTTCGCGACCGAAAACCGCGGTGGAATTGGCTTTAGACTTAAAAGCGCAGAACCAAATCTTCAAAACGGAAATAGCAACTTTGAAGACGAACCTGAACTTGATGCAACGGGAGTTGGAAAGTTGTCGCCGCGAGATCAGTCAATTGCAAGTCGAAACTCAGGCCTATCAACGACAGCTCACAGAGTCCCAATACCAAACCTCGGTTTGGCAGCAGAAATACCTGAAACTCGGGGAGAGCGTGCGACAATCCGCCGAGCGGCGTCAAAACCAGATTGTGCAACTTACAAAAGCAATCGAAACGCTTGAGCAAATGATCGAATCAAACGAAAAAAACTCAACTCGTCCATCTGCGAAGCCGGTTTCAAGACCCGCACAACCTAAATCGATTGAGGTGCGCAACTCGGAATCAGAAAAACCGGGAGCCTTACCGAAATTGCGTTCGCCAGACGAAAACACCAGTTCACTGGTACCTTAGTTCCTTCATAGATCTAGCTTGTCAGTAATTATGAACCTGCCATCTAACTGTTTGAAAATAACTAGCGGTAAATCAAGTTCCGGTTTGGTGTTTCGCTTCGGCAGTTTTGTGTTCATGTTTTTTGCCGTACTCGGTTGCCAACGCATTGATTGCACCGTCAAAAACCCTCCCAATCCTCCAGTGATCAATTCATTTGTTGATCCACATCAACTGGGAACGAGAGTCCGTCGAGTGGTGATATTCCCATTTGAGAATCAAACGCGTTTCGCAGACTCGTCGCGAGTATTTCAACGTCAGTTGGCGGGCCACTTGCGAACTAGTGGCTTGTTTGAGGTTGTGGACGTTGCTCCATGGTACGATTTGCCGTGTTCGTTTGAGAATATTTCTCGCGGCCAATACCCACTCAGCCTGTTGGCCGAAATCCATCGGCGCTTTAATGCCGATGCCGTGGTGTTTGGAAGCATTCAGAACCAAAGCCCGTATTGGCCGATTTCACTAGGGCTGACCCTGCACATGATTGACACACGCGATGCAACCGTCGTGGCTTCGGTCGACGGTAACTGGTCCGTAGCCGATGAACAGGTTAGTCAAGACTTCAAATATTACTTAAGTACGATCAGCGGTCACCCGGCGGGACAAGATCCGCGGATCCTGCAATCGAGCCCAACATTTTTTTCCGATTATGTTGCCAGGCTGATTGTTAATTCGATGCGGTGACAATACACCAGCGGCGACACACAGTCAGGGTTGCGCATCGGCTACCTGGCAGCTTGTGTCGACCTATGCGTTGATTTGTGGAATCGACGTCGCATCAGATTGATTGTCAGCTGGAGTTGCTGATGGCAACGCGGCCAGTTCAGTTATCGTAACCGTATTCCCGCCCTTGTCTTTGGATTGGTAGAGGGCACGATCGGCGGCGTTGAAAATCATTGAGTCAAGCGACGGAATCGGCCGGTCAATTCTGCACATGACTCCTCCGATGCTGGTCGTAATCGGATGCGGTCGGCCCGTCAGGCCAGGTGTTTGAGTTTCGATCGTTTTGCATAGGTCAACGGACTGACGCTGAAGAGAATTGATATCACCAACCTCCAATAGAACTACGAATTCATCACCACCATATCGCGCAACAACTGCTGACTCATCAAAAAAGTCGTCAATAATTTTTGCGGTCATCGAAATGGCGCAATCACCCGCCAAGTGTCCGTGGTTGTCATTGATCAGCCTGAATTGATCAATGTCCATAACGAGCAGCGCCACCGACGTCGCTTCGTTCCTGCAATGAAAGATTTTTTCCTCCAAACGTCCTTGAAAATAGTCGCGATTGTAGATTTGTGTGAGCGAATCGATGCAGATTCGGCTCTCCAGCGCGCGAACCGTTTGTTTTAGCTTGTCGTTTTCTCGACGGAGTCGTTCAAATTCTGTTTGTGCCGACTCGCTCATCTCGCAAGCATTGCCGGCGCTAACTTGTTCTCGAGCGCGACCGACCAACGCACTAACGGGTCGCATTTCGGAAGTTTCAACGTTGAAAAGTTTAGCTTTTTCTTCAATATCGACCCGCAAGGATTCGATCAGCCAGTCCAGATCCGAAGCGCTAAATCCCATGAATTCGCGACCGTATTTTTCTATTCTTTGAAGCGATTCCATTTGATTGCGACGGCAGAAGAAATCGCCAGTGGCAGCTGCCGTAATCGCGGCTATTGCCAATGGGAAATTCTCAGGTGCAATCGTTTGTTCGACGGTCGACGGATCCACAATGTGGTATTTTGCGATGTCAACAAATTTGGATGGCAGACCCATATTTTCAATCAGTTGCCCGCCCAACTCGGCGTGATTGGTTTCCAAGAGCTCTTGTTCAACCTTGTGCAGATCAGCACGTTGCTCTTCAGCTTGCTCGATAATCATTGAATACTGTTCCGCGTATCCATCAAGTAACACAAGCCGACCCAAATCCATCAGCAGACCAGCGACAAACGCTTCATTTCCGTTGACTTGTGAAAAGACTTCAGAAATTCGTTTCATCGACTGAGCCTGGACAAATGATTGGCGCCAGTAATCGTCGAAATGTTGTTTGGCAATTCTGTTTTCCGCTGAAAAATCGGCCAATTTGAAACTCAATACTAATGCGGTGATCTCGGACTTTCCCAGCCAGGAAACAGCGTGCGCCAAGGTGGTTATTTCCGATTTGCTGCGGTAGAGTGCCGAGTTGGCTACACGCAACACCTTTGCTGTCAGCACCGGATCGGTCTGAATAGTTTTGGCTAGTTCAACGATGGGAACGTCATCGTCGGAAAACAGTTCGATCACTCGCGCCGCGACTGCGGGAAAGGTAGGCAACAGGCTCTCAGACTTTGGATTTTCGATTTTCATTGATGATGTATTCCGCTTGATTGTGATTGCCGCGCGACGCTAAATCAAATAAGTGAGGAAACGGTTCCAAGTTGAGACGCGAGAAACGAACTCGTCGTCTGCAGGCTGCTGATCACCGACTCGATCGCTACAAAATCGGCTATCAGTTTTTCTTGTTTCGCCTCGAAGATGGCGTTCATCTTTTCGATCGAAGAATCAATGGACTCGATCTGCTGTGTAAAACTGTCATCGGCCGTCTTGATCCGACCGTTGTCCAGATCCAGGTACGTGTTGACTTGATCGCTGAGTTGTGAAGCCAATCCCTGCGTTACCGTCAAATCAGCTTGGTAGCCACCGAAAATTTGTGCCGTCGTCAACGTGACACGAAGTTGAATTCCCGATGTGTTTTCATTTTCAAAATTGCCAGAGAGCAAGCGGCCCTTTCCCGTCGCTGTCTCTGTCGTGCCGTCTACGACAAAATAACCAGCGACATCCTGGCCTCGATCGGCTTCGCTGCCGGTAAACCCAATTAGCGCTCCGAACGTGCCAGCAGCATTTGCGATTTCCGATGAACTACCGTAGCTATCCGATTCGAAAGAGAACAGACCGCCATTGACCGTAACGTTGATCGAACGCCCCGCCAGTTCGCTCGACTGATTGACTGTTTGTTGCAAATGTGTGGCCAATTCCTGCTCGGTGTAGGTTCCATCAGCCAATGTGAGATTACCACTATTGATTCCGTCGACCGTTAAGGAAAATGTGTTGTTTGTTCCGTCAATCACGATCGATGGGCCCAACGGGCTGCTTGCCGTGAGCGAACCGCGCTCGGCGGCTTGTGTGATATGGACTTCGTAAGGATTTTCGGAAGGCTTTGTGTTTGACGAACCGAGAACAAAATCGATGTTGCCATCGCTCGACTGACCGTCTAGAGAAAACAAACGCCGTATGTCGGTAACGTCAATTTCGGGATCCGAACCGCTCAAAACTTCCGTCAAGCGACTGTTGTTGATTTGCAATCGGCCTTGGTCGTTAAACTGAATCCCGATTGTGGAAAGTCGGTTTGCCGCTGAACTGACATTCGGTACAACCCGGTTCAAAGTGTTGCTCAGTTGTTGCTGAATCGAGACAACCGTTCGATTGCCCAGCAAAACGCCAGCTTGTTCTGTTTCGGGAATGAATTGCGATTGCTCCGCAATGTAATCCGTCACGTCATTGAACGATGCAACGAAGTCTTCAATTGCCTCCTGGGCCGGTTCCGTATCGTTTTGCACCGTGACGATAACATCGCGATTTGGATCTGCACTGACCAGATTCAGCGACACGCCCTCGATCACGCCTTCGACCAGGTTCGTCGGATGGTTGATCGTTATGGCACCACTGCCGGAACCGAGCAA
>CAJHZH010000865.1_pt1 | contig 18268 bp, 16 predicted proteins | sample 9198951 | NCBI WGS metagenome assembly CAJHZH01 (sample SAMEA7708381, study PRJEB35096) | sediment metagenome | biome: marine neritic benthic zone biome [ENVO:01000025]; feature: sediment [ENVO:00002007]; material: shallow marine sediment [ENVO:03000034] sea grass bed [ENVO_01000059] ...
AATACACCGCCGCATGGAAACGACTAGAACCGTTTTTGAAAAGATTCTTAACGGACGAAAAATCCGCACGAATTGGGCTGGACGCGGTCTTTGTGGCCTCGCATCTGCGAAAGTTCGATATTGCCAAGACGTTATTGGGTCGCCTGAAAACCGCCGAGATCTCGGGAGAACTTTTAGAGATCATTTTGGCCAAAGAAATCGAGATTTTAGATCAGCTTGAGCAGCGATCTCAGTTAGAACAATTCGCCGGTCAATTGGAACGACAATTTCCGGAATCGATTTATCTACCTCGATCAATCGAAATATTGGCACAGCATCAATATAACCAGCGAGAATTTGAGGCTGCAGCGCGGTCCTATCATCGGCTAATCCAATTTGCAAAAACAAATCCCGATCTGAGCGAGAACCTTGAGTCGTGGCGATATCTAAAGGGACTTTCACAAATTGGCGCCGGTCATTTTAAACCAGCGATTCAACAACTTTTGCTGATCAAACGATTCAATGGCAATCAACAGTTCGAGGCGGCAACGTCAATGGCCCTGGCGACGGCATACGTGGGCCTTGGCGAATACGAATTGTCAATGACGGGCTATCGGCGATACCTCGAACTTATGCCATCCGGATCAGATGTCGTGCGATGCCATGCCGGTTTGTCCGTGGCCTTAGTCAAGTCAAACAGGCTCGAGCAAGCCGCCCGCCAACTTGAAAATGCATTGCCCAATCACGCTGAAAATCTGTCGGTTCTGTCGGCTGCGGAATTGATCGCCGAAACGGCCTTGGAACAAAAGCAAACTGAGTTAGCCAAACGGTTCTTCCAGCTGATGTCCGAGGCGACCGACAACACGGTTGCCAATCGTGGTCTAACGGGTTTGTTGTGGGTCGGCGGTGAGCGTGAATCACCAGCCGATCGGGCGTCTGTCTCACAAGTGGTGGAGAAAATTGGTCAGGGCAGGCTGGCCGCCGAGGCACTGTTAGCTCAAGCACAAAGATTCCAGTCCGACGGTCAACATCGGGATGCCGCCAAACTTCTGGAACAGATCATCAAAGATTATCCCAACTTCCAACAGATCGAATCGGCGAAAGTTCGCTTGGCCGTTTCCAAACAGCGACTGGGTGGGGCTGAGAACAATCGATTTGCTGCCAAGCTGTTAGAACAATTTATTGCGAACAACAGCGAACATGCGATGCGGTTTGTCGCCTGGTATGAACTTGCATGGGCATCGCTTGGAGCCGGCAACAAACATCGCGCCCAACAAGTGTTCAACTATATTGCAGATGAGCAGGAATCTAGTCCGTACCGAATCGACTCGATCTATCGATCGGCGACCCTGGCTAAGGACCATCAGCGACCAGAATTTGCGAAAAGGAGACTCGGACAGTTATTGCAATTAGCCCCCGATCACGAATTAGCAGGATTTGCAAAATACAGTCTCGGCGAAATCGCAGTCTCGCAAAAAAAATGGAACGATGCTATCGAGTTCTTTGAGCAGGTCATCAACAAAAACCCCAATGACAAATTGCGCGTTCCCAGTCGGTATTGGCGGGCAGAAGCATATTTTCAAGCCGAGAAAATTACGGAAGCGCAAAAACAGTTTCAACAACTCCTTGAGGCCAATATCCAAAACGACCAACTCCTGCCCGCGATTTGGCTGCGCCTGGCTCAATGTGCTGCACACGCCGAAGACTGGTCTGAGGTCGAACGTGTGGTGAACCGATCAAGATCCATATTCCCAACCCGCGCGAACGATTACAAACTTGATTATCTGCTTGCCCGCGTGGAGATGTCACGAGCCCGCTACGAACAAGCCAGGTTGTTGTTCAACGAAGTGATCTCGAGGGACAGCGCAGAAGGAACGGAAACGGCTGCCATGTCGCAATGGATGATTGGTGAGTCGTTGTTTCATCAAGAACAGTTCGATCAAGCATTAAAAGCATACATATTGGTTTACGCCACGCACGACTATCCTAAATGGCGGGCTCTGGCACTGCTGCAGGCTTCAAAATGTCACGAGCGATTGAGCCACAATGCCTTGGCGATCAAGACTTATCGACGAGTTGTTACTGATTTTCCAAATACAACCTTTGCCAAGTCAGCCATCGAGCGGATCGAGCAGCTCGGTTCGACAGTCGAACCCAACCAAAGACAAAATTCAAAACCAAAAACCATTCCAGCAAATTATTCAAATTCGAAATGAGAACTTTAATACATTGCATAGTGTTTACGTCAATCGTTGCGACCATGTTTTTTGCAACGGCGGGTAATCGTGCCTGGGCCCTGCCTCAAGATACACCCGCAGCCATCGCTGACTCGGGGGCGAATCCAATCGGCGGGGAATCCTCGGACAGCAACATCATCGCGTCGAAACGATTGATCGAGGTTATCCGTAATGGTGGTCCGTTGATGGTACCAATCGGCATCTGTTCGTTTATTCTGCTGGTGTTTGTATTTGAGCGGGCGATCAGCCTGCGCAAATCCAGAATCATTCCCCGACCGTTTGTCAAACGATTTTTGCAACAACTCCGCGATGGCGCGTTGGATCGCACGAAGGCATTGGAATTGTGCGAAAAAAACCACAGCTACGTAGCCAGCGTTTTTGGCGCCGGCGTAAAAAAATGGGGGAAACCATCGGTCGAAGTCGAACAGGCCGTGTTGGATGCGGGTGAACGAGCGTCCAACGAATTACGGAAGTATCTACGTCTGATTAACGGAATCGCCACCGTCTGTCCCCTGCTAGGTTTGCTTGGAACGGTTTTGGGCATGATCCACGCTTTTGACGCAATCGCGTCCGTCGACCCGACTCAAGCTGACCCGAAAGTCTTGATTGCCACTGGAATTAGCCAGGCCTTGTTAACGACCGCCGCCGGCATGACCGTCGCGATACCAGCCATTATCGCCTACCTGTATTTTGTGGGACGAGTCGATCAACGAGTGATTGAAATCGACGCTTTGGGCCAAAGCGTCGTACACGAAATCTCTGCTGAGGCGCTTCAGGCCAAAACCAGCACGAGTCGCCAAGGAAAATCGAGCAACAAGTCCCGGCAAGTAGCCTAGGAAGCGTGACACAACAAATCGTTTTGCCCTGCGTCGGCAGAATCATTTCGCGTAGCGAAAGCGATTTTTGAAAGGAATATTCGATGCCAATGCGAAACCAGCGCGACGAACAGCCGAGCATCAATCTGACACCGATGATCGATATTGTCTTCTTGCTCATCATTTTCTTTATGGTGGGCACAAAATTCAGTGAGCTCAGCGAAGTTGAACGAGATATATCGTTAAATGTACCGGAAGTCGAACAGGCCGGCGCACTGACATCCGCGCCCCAAAAAAGGGTCATTAACGTATTTGAAAACGGCCGGATTACTTTGGACAACCACACCGTTTCGCTCGCTCAGCTAAAACAAGAGTTGGCTGACGGACATCGCCAATATCAAAAGCTCGGGGTAATTGTCCGTGGTGACGCTACGGCATTTTATCAACACGTCGCCGATGTGCTGGCGGCTTGCCGGCATGCCGAGATCACCGATCTGGGGATTTCAGTTCGAATCGCCAAACGGGAGATGCCATGAACCAACTAATGAACTGGGCGAGTCAAATCTGGGCCGGGTTGATATACGAGCTGCAGCACATGAGCTTGGCCATGGCACTTTGGCTTGGATTGGCTCTATTGACGATAGCGTTGTTGATCTTGATGGGCACACGGTGGGGCCAAGTCAAGCCGGTTTGGAAATGTGTTGCGCTTTCGCTGCTGGCGCATGTTTTGTTAGGCGGTTATGCCTATGGAACCAAACTTATTTTTACGGCCCCTTCGATACCGCAGGGTGAGCCAATTGCATTGAAAGTGGTTGAACTGGGCGAATCAACCTCAAATCCAACCTCCCACGAGATCGAGCAAGTTGAGCCGTGGGATAAGTTCGAAACCGTGCCGGCGGAATCGGTCGAGGTAGAGGAGTTTCAAAGAATTAAGCCGCAGGTCGAACATGAGGTGAAACGCTCGACCCGCGACGATCAAGTCGTTGTTGAGCATATTGTTCAGCCGCAATCAAGCCCGCCAAAAACCGGTCCGCAGATCTCCGGTCAGATACAACCGAACGTGCTCAATTCTGAAAAAATAGAGCGCGATCCAAATTACGTGCCGCATCAAATGGTTGGACAATCTGTGACCGCTCAAGAAATCGAAGTTGCCCGACAATCGCGCATCGACGATTCGTCGACCGTGATTCCCCAAACGGATGATGTCGCTCGAATGAACGTTGTGGATAACCCCATTGACCGCACTCCACCGGCCAATGCACTCGATGGGTCAAAAAATCAAGGTGTCGATGATTTATTGCAGCAACTGGCAAGCGTCGCTGATCAAACGGTCGCGCCCCGCACGGACGCAACGAAAGATCCATTTCGCCAAGCAAAATCACCGTCAGAACAGAATCAACAACAATCAGAGGATTTCGCCGGTCCCTTTCGCCAGGCAAGCGTGCAACACCGCTTGGCCGATGGTCAACCGATGCCAGAGATGTATTCAAATCGATCCCCTGGTCGACGAGCCGACGCTGTGATCTCGTTTGGGGGAAGTCAAAAAACAGAGGATGCGGTTGCGTCAGCACTAAAATGGTTGAGCATCAACCAGGAGCAGGACGGGCGTTGGAGTGGAGTCCGATTCGGTGCGGGCCAAGAACATTTGGTATTGGGCCACGATCGAAACGGTGCCGGCGCTAACGCCGATACGGGCATCACGGCATTAAGCCTCATGGCATTTTTGGCTGCTGGCCATACCCACTTAGAAGGAGACTACCGCGCAAGTGTACAAAAAGGACTGGAGTTCCTGCTCCGCCGCCAAGCCTCAAACGGCAGTTTGGCCGGTGATGCCCGATTATTCGCACAAATGTATTGTCACGCGATCGCGACGCTTGCCATGAGTGAAGCGCTTGCATTGACCGGCGATCAACGGCTCGCTCAGGCCGTCCAGAACGCCGTCAACTACTCCGTGAGATCTCAGAATCGGACTGGTGGTGGATGGCGTTACCAGCCGGGCGATCAAGGTGATATGAGCCAGTTTGGCTGGCAGGTCTTGGCGCTGAAAAGTGCCGAATTGGGAGGTGTCGACATCCCGGCAGAAACCAAACGATTGATGCAAAAATTCCTTCGGCGATGTTCCCGCGGGCCTGCCGGCGGATTGGCGGGTTACAAACCGGGGCATGCCCCCACTGCCACGATGACCGCCGAAGCCTTGTTGTGCCGGTTTTTATTGCAGGAACAGGTGGATCCAAAGACCGTCGACGAAGCAGCTCAGCTGTTGCTCAGCCAGCCTCCGGGGACCAGCGAATTCAATCTATACTATTGGTATTACGCTTCATTGGCCCTTTTTCACGCGGGCGGCGATTCCTGGTTGAGCTGGAATCAAAATCTGACATCGACGCTGGTCAACTCTCAGATATCCAGTGGCCAGTTGAAGGGCAGCTGGGACCCTAATGGTGTTTGGTGCGGATATGGCGGACGTGTCTACAGTACTGCCATGGCGACATTGTGTCTTGAAGTGTACTACCGGTACGCAAAAGCACATTAGCTGCAAGGGTGCAGATCGACTCAGACGTTGGGTTTGACACTAATTTCGTTGGTTCTAGAATGGAGCTTGCGGTGCTTTTGACCGGATAACTCAAATCGGGTCACCAAACAGGCCAATCGTAAAAGAACCAAATCATGTTTGGGATAGGTGCTGCCGAGCTACTTATCATCGGCGCGGTACTTTTGTTGCTGTTGTTCGCCGTAAAATTGGTTAGGAAGTAGTTCCCCGTGTTGGGCAGTGTTCGTTAAAGGACCAAATGATGTTTGGAATGGGTACAACCGAGTTATTGATAATTGCCGCCATATTCTTGTTGTTGTTTGGCGCTGCAAGATTGCCCGGTTTGATGCGGAATATGGGTCGGAGCGTAACGGAGTTTAAGCAGGGTCTTAAGGAAGATCCAAAAGAAGTTAAGAACATTGAAGAAAAAGAATCCGAGATTCCAAACTGACCCTTCGAGTGTATTGATTAACCCTCGATTTTTCTGGAACTGAACGTACAAACACATGCTGCCAGGCATTGGAATTCCAGAACTTGTTTTAATCGGCGTGATTGCCGTCGTGTTGTTTGGTCGCAAGCTTCCCGAGGTTGCCAAGAACTTAGGCAAAAGCTACGGCGAATTGCGTAAGGGCGTGCACGAACTGCAAACATCAATTCGAGAAGAAACGGATATCAACAGTACGGTGACAACAACTTCCAAAAACCATGCCTCGTCGGTGGACGACTACGATGAACCGACGGCTCCCAAGCTGCAAGCGCCTCCGATTGATGACTAGTTAAGCTCTGACGCAGTATCTCAAACCCATTTTTGGGATAATCCACACGGAACACTGGATATGCGAGTACAATTGGACTAGCATACGAGTGCACTTCGAAAAAAATCAAGAAGCGCCGCTCCCCCATCACAGGTCGGCAACGCTAATGTCACACCGCGTGTTGGTAACTGACAGCTGCCCGATTATCCATGTTGGGCTGCAACAAATATTATCCGGTACGGAATTCGAGATTACCGAATTCGCGCAATCGTTATCGGAAGCACGCGAAATCCTCCGCTCTTCCAAAGTCGACATAGCGATTACCGAATACTCATTACCGGATGGGGATTGTTTTGATTTATTTGCCCCATCCAGCGGCAACGAAACGCCAACATTAATATTCACTGGGTATGACAATCCGGTTTACGTTGCCAAAGCGATCCAGTGCGGGATGTTCGGCCAAGTGATGAAAGACGCGTCGCCCGAGGTTTTGATCAACGCTCTAAGAAAAGTCATTCAGAAAAAACAAATTTGGAACCGCCGCGAGTTACGCAAGGTCACCGGCGCGCTGGCCACACCCCGACTCGAATCGGAAATTGACGTTCCATTGACCCAGCGAGAGTTTGAGGTCCTGCTTGGCGTTTCCCAAGGATTAACGAACAAACGAATTGCCGAAGAACTCAGTATCAGTTATGAAACGGTCAAGGAGCACGTGCAGCATATATTGCGGAAACTGGGTGTCACCGATCGGACGCAGGCAGCCGTGTTTGCCGTTCGCAAGGGATTGATTTAGATACCGTGGTTAACCCACCCGTTGGTGAGCCAAAAGACCGAGATAGTCTTCGGTGCTGCCCTCGACGACCAGGTAATACGTGACGCCATTACGACTGCAAACACCCACCGAATACCCGCCGGTTTGAAATGGCGTTGTTGAAAATGAGCGGGCGACAGATTTCTGAATATCGTCGTTTGCTTCGCGAGTTACAAACAACAAAGCCGATTTACCGAACCGATGTCTGAGGCGAATGGCGACAGTGGAATCGCTTCTTTTAACCTCTTTGCCGTTTCTCAGCATCAACCATTCCTGTTCTTGCGCGTCGATCAGTTCGTGCACCACGTCCCGTTGAATTGGCGCGTTAGCAAAATCTGCATTCCAATCAACTCGATTCTCAATCTGTTTGACCCATCTAAGAGCCTCCAGTCCCAGTTGCTCGTTGGATGGCGAGCCGCGGTTGTCCGACAACATTGCAAAGCCAACCCAGCCGATCAATAAACTCGCCGCAACAACCAAACCGATTACCTGGTGCCATTTGACCGAGTATTTCCGTTCCGTCTTGCTTGTTTTGGTTTTCTTCACATGCGCAATTTCAACCTTGTCCTGTGTTGCCCGTCCCTCAGCGAACGTAAGGGACTTTTCAGATGATTCGACCAACTGGTGTTTCAATCGACTGGAAAGGTCGTTCGGTACTTTGACATCCTGGTACGCCACCGCAATTTGACGATCGAGCTGACACAAATCTTCAAAAAGGCGCCGGTTCTGGTCACGCTGGGAAATCCATTCCGCTAGGGGGGCAAATTCCGGTGACGACAAAGAGTCCACATCCGCGCGGAAACAGTCAATTAATTCCGCGATGGAACTCGGAATTTGCAATTCCTGTGAGTCATCAAAGTGATCGCCGTTGTGCAACTCACTCATTTTCGTCCTCCCGGTTGGCGATCAAAATACCGCGAAGACGTGATTTGGCTCGCGACAATCGACTCATTACCGTACCGACTTTTACCTCCAGTATTGATGCGATTTCCAAGTAAGACAGTTGTTCGAAATAGTACATATTCAAGATGATCCGATGCTCGTCACTAAGCCGGTTCAATGCCAGTTGTAACGCTTCTCCATCAACTGGTTCGGTTGGCGGTGAATAACACGCCAGCTGATCCACGCGAATCTCGAGGTTGGATTCAGCTTGAGGCCTCTTGCGCCGACCCGATTTCAGAAAACAGTTTTTTAATGTTACCATCAGCCAGCTTTTTATTTTTATCGGGTCGCGCACCTGCCCAACGTTTCTAACCGCCAACAGCAAAGTCTGTTGCGTGACGTCTTCGGCTTCGGCGCGGTTACCAGTTAACCGATAGGCGAACCCGAAAAGCAGTCCGTGGTACTTATCGACGATTTCCTCGATCAAATGCTGCCTTTCCGTAGACGGATCGCCGGAATCTCCGGCCTCCGTATCGGCTGTTTTCAGTGCGGCACGTCGATCAACTGGTTGCATCGAGCGATCATCGGCGCGCAGCTGCGTCGTCTTACCGCATCGTTGTTGATCTGCAGATCTTGGATGTTGGTCCGAGTTTTCCGGCAGCATTGTTGTTATTTCTTGCGAAACGCTTATCTGTTGATCCAAATCGATTCAGATAAATTCCGGATCATTTGGAATAAAACGTCCAAAAAGGGAATCGAGAAATTACCATCCCTATTTTTGGGGTGTTTGTTAATGATTTGAGCAAGTGTTTGTTAAGCCCCTGGCCCCCTAAATACTACGAACAAACTGACGGCTTCGGCGGAATCTGGGTGCCAACTGTTAAATGGAGTTCATTCGTTATGTTTAATATTAGTCGAATTTTGCTTGTCGCAATGTTGGTTCGGTTTGTTGACCGGGTTGGCCGGTTGTTACGGTGAAAAACCCCCCAATGAAACACCCAAATCTGAGGTACCTGCAACCGACGATGCGGAAAAACAGCAATAGACCGGTGCTCAAAATCCCGATGCATTAATCAGGGCATTCGCTGATCGCGGGGCCCGGCTTTTGACAGAATCCGAATTGGTTTTTGATGTCTTAAACAGTCAATTCCGATAAATACGGAAACATGCACAAAAAAAGCCGGGCATTTCGTAAGCAGAAGTGAAATGGAGCCCTAATCAGATCGGCCTTGAAATATCTCCAATCCACGTTTTGGCAAGGCTGGTAAAACAGGGGGATTTAAGCTAAATTTCTGGTTGAGCTGATCAACCACGCTTCGAATTCCACTCATTTTTGAAGGATGAAAAATGAAGAAGCTATTGGTTTATGTTTTTAGTGGAATGCTGGCGTTGTCGTATTTAGGCTGTTCTCAAGCCGTACAAGACGAAAGGCCAGTCCAAGACATGGAGGGATTCACGGATGTGATCGCAGAAGAAGACGTTGGAGAATGGGATGTTCCTCCACTCGGTGGAGAGACCACGTCCGAAGAAAAATCGGAGTCGAAAACGGACTCCGGTTCGGACTAGTCATTGACGGCGAAATTTTGAGGCGGCAAATAAATAGATTTTTTGTATTTGACGATCAAATTGTGGATCGGCAGACTGTCGGATACCTGGTTTTATTCTCATCCAAATCAATTTCGTAAGATTGTGCAGGAGGACTCTCCTGGAGCGGTATTTGGCTATTGGTCATCAATCGGCTCGCGCGAATGATGTTTCAATAGTTGGTTTTTTCGCAAATACGGCGCGATTGCCGATTAGGTACGAATCAGATGGCCAAACTGTTAGTCATCAAGGGTAACGATCTCGGAAAAGATTTTGTTCTTGATGGCGAGGCGGTCACCCTAGGTCGCGACCCTAAAAGTGACATTCATTTACGCGACCAGGAGGTTTCACGTACGCACGCAGTGATCAAAGCGGTGGATGACGCTCATTTGATTCTCGATCAAAAGAGTTCCAACGGAACATTTGTCAATGATCGGCGGCTACAACAGCATCAACTGAATGCGCGCGATCTAATACGAGTCGGCCAAACGGTGATGCTTTACGAAACGGCGCCTCTTCACTCCGTTGGAGACGCTCGTGACTTCGTTAAGATCATGGCCGACGACTCGGAAGCCGGTTCGAAGATTATTCAGACCATCAGCGCCAGAGTCGCTTTGCCGTCCTACGAAGAAGACAGCCAAATTACCGACTCATTCCTCGAGCAACTCGAGGATAACATTCACGTCATTTACCACACCGCGGTAGCGACTAGCCGATTCACCGATATCGACGAGTTACACCAAAAGGTCTTGCAGCTGATTTTTGATTGGGTCAAAGCTGATCGTGGATGCGTGTTGTTGCTCGATGAAGAGACGGAAGAAATCAACCCAGTGGCTTTTCGAAATCGCGAGTCAACGGACGCCGAGCCGATCGACATCAGTCGATCGATTCTGGAATACGTTCGCCAACAGAATGAAGGCGTACTAACGTGTGATCTGGAAAAGGATGATCGTTGGAAAGGCGCGACGAACGTCTCGGGAGAGGGAATTATTGAAGCGATGTGCGTACCGATGCATGGGCGCATGGGGGTCGTCGGTTTTGTTTACGTGGATAATTTTATTTCGCCCCCAGTCAAAAAGAAAAAACAGTCAAATTTCGAACAACGCTTTACGCAACAACAGCTCAAAATGTTGCTTGCCGTTGCCCATCAGGCAGCGCTGGCGACGGAAAATGCAACTTATTACACGGCGATGACTCAGAATGCACAGCTGGCCGCCGTAGGTGAAACCTTTACGCAGATCGCGCATCATCTGAGGAATATGCTGCAGGGTCTGGACGATGCAAAAAACCGCGTCAACCGCGGCCTCGAACAGGAAAGCTTGCGACTGATTCGAAACGGATGGAGCGAAATCGAACCCATTACCACGCGGATTTATAACCTCTCGTTAAATTTGCTGTCTTTTAGCAAGCCGCGTGAGCCGGAGTTGGCCGTCGACAGCCTGAATGACGCCGTTGTTGACGTCATTCACATGGTCGAAAAACGAGCGAAATCCAAAGGCATTACGATCGACTGGGAACCCAATCTGGAGGTTAAGCCTTTCGCGTTTGATTCGGAAGGAATCTATCGCGCCGTTTTGAACGTGGTCCACAACGCTATCGATGCATGCAAATCCGGTTGTGTGGTTAAGATCCGAATCATCGAGCAGGATGATATCGCCGAAATCTCGGTGATTGATGATGGCGAAGGCATCGATCCGAACAAAATGAACTTGATTTTCAAGCCGTTTGCCAGCACCAAAGGCGAACTGGGCACCGGCATCGGTCTGCCCGTAAGCCGCAAGATACTGCGTGAGCATGGTGGAGATATTGAAGTCTCCAATGCGCCTGGGCATGGAAGTCGGTTTTCTTTATTTCTTCCCATCCGACGTGCCAAATCAAAGCACCAACGAAAGCCCGTCGATACGTCTATGTTCAAGAAGCGGAAAGACTAAACGATTAGTCTTCGGCAAGCGGATGAACCACACCGTCCAGGCTTCCGTACTGACGGATGAATCGGCACTTCCAATCCGCGAATCGGCCGCTTATTACTCTTGATCCGGTTGTAACGGTTGCGCGGTGACCGGACGTAATGGGGTTGCTAAACAAAGTGATGGTTTCAATTAAACGCGTGATGAAACTGACGAGCGTTTGGCGATAACGTTCGATACACGTTATTGGTTCCGTTTGCACCAGCATTGATTGCTAGCGTGATTTAGTACTAAAAAAATAAATCCAATTCGCCCAGCTAGAGTTTTTGCAATTGCTGCTGTCGATTCACGACACTAGACTTTAACGCCCGTTTTGCCAAGGTGGCGCCCGGCGGGAATTCGCCCACTGATCTATTACGTGCGTAATTCGATATGACTCGGAATCGTAGTTCTCGCATATGCCTTTCGCGGTGCATGACAACCGTAGGACGTTCCACGACAGGCGAACAAATCAGCAACTATGTCGGCCAGGATACGACCTTGGTCACGGAGGATCGAATGCCAAATTTATTGTTTAACGATATTTGCAGATGCTTTGCGTCATTGCTTTTTGCTATCTGCATTACAACGGTTGGGTTCGCACAGCAAACCGAAAAGCCCACGAAAGAGCCAGTCTACCGAATCGGCCGTAATACGAATACCGACACAACCATGGCCGCTGCTGCTGCAGAAACGAAAACTGAGGTGACTGCGGAAGCCAAGACTCCGGCGAAACCAGCCTCCGCGAAAACAGCAACGACAGTCGGCCCTTTGGATCGGGCGATCGGGATTGCTTACAACGGGCTAGAACATATTCGCAACGACATCAAAGACTATACTGCGATTATGATCAAGCGCGAACGAATTAACGGAACACTCAGCGATCCCGAATTCATGTCCGTGAAGGTCCGAAATCGCAACAAGGCGGGGAATATTCCATTTAGCATCTATATGAAGTTCTTAAAGCCGACTGCATTTAAAGGTCGCGAAGTCATTTGGGTCGAAGGTCGTAATAACAACAACTTAATCGCGCACGACCCGAATAGCATTATTACCAAACACATCCGCGCAAAACTGGATCCTGATGGCTTCCTGGCGATGCGGGGGAATCGTTATCCCATTTATGATGCGGGTATCGAAAACCTGGTTGTCAAATTGATCGAGAAAGGGGAACGGGACAAACTGCTGGGAGCGGCCGATGTTAAGTTCTTCGAAAACACCAAGATCAACGGCCGAAAATGCTCAATGATCCAAGTACAACACACCGAGCGAAAACCCGAATACGAGTTTAATATTTGCCGAATCTTCATCGACGACGAATATCAGATCCCCATCCGATACGCCGGATACGGGTGGCCGAAAGCCGAAGGCGGCAAGCCATCACTGGAAGAAGAATACACCTATCTCAAAATTAAACTGAATGTTGGCTTAACCGACAAAGACTTTGACCCGGACAACTCAGCTTACAAATTTCCCTAAGCAACTTGTTAATTCCCGGCAAAAAAACAAACACCGTCGCATGTCGTGCGACGGTGTTTTAGTTTCTTGAGCGAGCGATCAAATCAGCGTGGTCGCCCACCAAACGATGATAAAAATGATACCGAGAAAACCCGTCAACCAAATCGCTGCGCGCAACGAGTGAATGCATATCTCCTTTAAGTATTCATGCCGCGTCGCACCATAGACCAAGCTGATCACGGTGATCAATGGCACGATGTACCAAATTTCAGCATTCCAGATTGAGCTGAGGATTTGCATCGGTGTTTGCTTTCTTCGTCACGCGCTATTTCTAGAATTACTCTTTGGGTTTCGGCTTGACAATCGCCGGGCCCGCGAATGCATCATACACCACTAAAATGTTTAACAACCCGGCCACGATCGTAAACAGGGTACCCAGATCGAAATAATGTCGCATTTCAGCGTGCCACATCCCCAACACGTCATTTTCCTGCAGGGCTACGGGACCCTTGGGTGGGGCCATCAGCCCATCTTTGATGGTTTTGGACGTGACAGAATCAATCTCGTCCGTGGGAATGATTTCAAACTCTCGCAGTTCTCCGTTAACCCTGTAGTCTTTGGGAAAACGTTCACATAGTACGATGAACGGGTCTCTATCATTCTTGACTTTGAACGACTGCACGACGGCCAAAAAACTCGGCAGACCGGTTCCCGCCTGACAGATGTATTGCCAACGAAAATCATTGTCCCGAAACGATGCGTAGACCACTCGCCCACGCCCCATACCAAGGCCATAAAAGAACGTGCTCAGAATACAAATCATGAACAAAAATCCCTTGGCAAATCGTCGTTGATAAAAGTGGCCCGCTCCCGGCCACAACCAAGCTAGTAATGCCGCAACCTTGGGGTCGCGCAAATCAACGACAACGGCGTCCTCTTCCGGGCCAGATCGATAGATCAACGACATACAATTCTCTTGAATCAGAATACTTTGTAAAGAAATCGCTCAGCCATAACGAGCAAAGTCCTTTAACATGTCGATGACATCGGACTTGATTGCATCGACAAACTCATGTTCGGACGTTTATTATTCTATCTATCTGACAATTCCTTACTAGATCAGCTTGGGATTCTGATGTCCGATAGGTTTTATTTTCCATTTGATGCCGCGACGATTTCGCACAGCAGCGTTGTTAACATCCGTGGTAGCGAGGCAAATCACATTTCAAAAGCAATGCGACTGAAGGTTGGGGACCAGGTCATTTTGTTTAACGGATCCGGTGCGCAATGCACGGCTCGATTATTGAGCATCGAACGATCTCAAGTAGCAGCAAAAATCACGGATATTGAAACCCGCAACCTCGAAGGCCCCGCGCACCTCAGTTTGGCCGCCGCGCTGCCCAAAGGTGATCGGCAGCGTTTTATGATCGAAAAACTAACCGAAGTAGGACTTTCCGAGTTTATCCCGATCAACACCCGGCGCGCAACCGTTCATCCCAAGCCAAATACGATCGAACGATTGAACCGATGGGTCATCGAAGCGAGCAAGCAATGTGGTCGCAATCGCCTGCTGGCCATTCATGAACCGATGAATCTCGGAGATTTGTTGGAATCAACAAGCGGCACTGCGACAAGTTTACCGAAAACGGATTCTGGCGGATGGCATCAAATCGTATTGCATCCAAATGGCAAAGGCATGCCATATGAGCAAATCCTGTCTGGTATGAGCTGTCAGGATCGCGTTCGTATTGCCGTTGGCCCAGAGGGAGGTTTCAACAACGACGAAATCTCGGCATTTCAATCCGCCGGTTGGCAGGTAGCGACAGTTGGTCCTCGTATTCTCCGGGTCGAGACGGCGGCGATTGTCGCGGTAAGCCTGGCTCACGCGATCTTATCGCAATAATTCAACGACGCCACAAATGCGCAACGGTCACCAGGAAACTGGCGTGCGCTATTTCCTGCCATCGTCTGCATTGGGCGACTTGCCCTTGGAGTTGTCGTCGGTTTTCGGGCTGTCCTCGCCGTCTTCGGCGGCGTTGGGAACAATCGTACCGAACAGGTGACCACCCACATCGCCATGAGACCAGGTGCCAGCATATTTGTTGTTGTAAAAAACAACTCTCGCGCTGAAAGTACCCATCATGGGAATATTAATGTCGGTCAACGTTACTACCGGAGTATCACCTGCCCATTGAACCTCCAGCGGAAGCGGCACGGTAACATCCTTACCACCATATTTGATTCTGGCTTTGAACATCCATAGGTTGCCCTTGTCCATTTTTTTCACGCTTTTGATGTGGTATTCTTCCGGCGTCAAGTCTTTTTTCTCTTGACCAACAATGGTGAAGTTCCCGACAAGTTTGGAACCCGAAAGAGTCTCGGAGAACTTCTGATAAAGCGCTTCGCGATCCTTTGCATGGTTTTTAGCGTTTCTTTTGTTAGCCTCGACATTTGTTGTTTGATCCTGCGCCTGGCAGATGGTTGCGACGCCGGTCGATGAAGCGGCGAGGAGACATCCAATTAACCACGGCAAGAGAATATGTCTAAGCATGATTTTTTCCTTTTCAACCTAATGGATTCTCGTTCAATACTCTGCTTATTCTACAAACAGAGTTTTCGTGTTCCAACGGATGCGCTCAATTTAGCAATGATTAACAGCGAACCAGCTCACCATGCTCGATGTGGTGTTGTCAAAATATGGTCATACATCTAAGCTTAAAATCCTTTCCTGCAAGATCGATTTTCCCAAAAGGAGTTTGGGCACGTGTTTGTCGCGGCTTCGACACATTGTTTTAACCACCTGTCGCTTCCCGATGCGATCGGCAAGCTCGTTGATCTGGAATATTCAAATATCGAGATCGACCTTTCCGAAAACGGCAGCCATATCAAGCCTTCGCAGGTTCATGCGGACGTCCAATGGGCGATTGATACATGTCATTCCACTCAGCGACTCACGGTTGTCTCATACCTGGCAAATATCCAGGCAGAAGGTGAATTGTATTACGAACAGTTCGAATCGATCTGCAAGTTGGCCAAAGCAACCAAAGTAGTCACTCTCACGGTGCCATCTGGTCCACTCGGGACACCCTTTAACGAAGAGGTTGAAAGATTCAAAAGATTGGTCGCGCTGGCCGATGCGCAGGGCGTTCGCGTTGGCATGTTAAGCACGACAGGACACGTGTCCGAAGATCCGGATACGGTTTGCGTCATTTGCGACCACGTCAAAGGACTTGCGCTCTCATTGGACCCAAGCCACTATGTATATCAGCGCAGTTCGCCGCCTGAAATCGACAAGCTGTATAAGTACGTGCACCACGTTTATCTTCGGGATACATCCAAGGACCAGCTACAGATTCGTGTTGGACAGGGAGAGATCGATTACGGAAAGTTGTTGAGCTTATTGTCAAAGCATAAGTATCAGCGTGCGTTATGCGTCGATATTGTGCCGGACGATGAAACGGATCATTTCGCCGAACTGAGAAAAATCCGCCTGTTGCTCGAAAGCCTTTTGGTCTGATTGAGGCGTCGCAACGCGGACGGGATACTATTTGGCAAAAGCGCTAGACGGCTGGACGTCAACTGCCGAAGCTGGGGGCTTGGGAACAGCCGGATGGGTTTGGGGCGTCAAATCGCGCTGGTAGATACGATAAGTCTTGTAACGGCGCCCACCCACTCGCTTGATCGACCGGTTGATCATCTCGTTGTCTTCCAGCGTCCAACTCAGCTCGGCCCCATTGTATCCGAGGACATTCGCGCCATAGTCAAACGTTCGCTGAATCAACATCTCCGCGACACCACGCCGCCGGTAATCTGGCGTGACACCGAGAACCGCCAAGCGGACCGTTTTTACTCGTTTCAATCGATACAACAGGCGGGCCAATCCAATCGGGATTCCGAATCTCGTTAGTCGACCCTTGAGCGGCGCAGCCGCTTCATTGAGATCCGGAATCGTGATCGCCATTCCAACCGGCCGGCCCTGGACTTCGGCAATCAAAATCATTTCCGGCACCGCAATCTTCTTTAGCGATTGCGCCAGGTGGTAATATTCCTGGGATGTCATTTTCACGAACCCCCAGTTATCCTCCCATGCCTCATTATATAGTTGATGCAATCGATCGATCTCTGACTTGAAGTCGTTCTTCCGTACCGGGCGGACTTTAACGTCAAATCGCTGGGCCAGCTTATTCACGGTTCTGCGCCATGCTCCGTCTATCGTTTGCGTCGCTTTGTCAAACCACCATGCGTAGAGATCCTTGGCCTTACGAAAACCCCAGCCTTCCAGCAGCCGTGTATAATAGGGTGGGTGATGGTTCATCATCACCCGAGGAGGCGTATCGAAACCCTCAACGAGTAAGCCGGCGCTGTAATTGGTCGAATAATCAATCGGCCCAATGATCTTTGTGCGGCCACGTTGCCGGAGCCAATTTGCACCCGCATCTAACAGCTGGTTGGCAACCGACTGATCGTCGATACTGTGAAACATCCCAAAGCACCCAAGATTGGTTTCATGCTGAGCGTTGTACCTGGGATCGTCACTGATCAGCAGTCTTCCGACGACCTCGCCACCTCGACGAGCCAGCAATAAATCCGCAGTTCCGTGTAAACGAAAAGGATGTTTTTCACAAAGGAATTGCCGCGTTTCTAGTTCGAGAGGTTCGATCCAGCATGGATCGTTATGAAAAATCCGCGACGGCAAAGCGATAAACTCGGAAAGCGCCGATCGAGATTGAACGGATTGGATTTCGATCGGGCCGGAAGCAAACTGGTGCTGTGAGTTTACGTGCATATGTTCAGATGAAACGCAAACGCTCACAACAAACTCCAGCAAGAAACATGGTGCGCACAGTTACCGCACACTAATCCAAAGGTATACCGTTCTCAAGGAATTTGTGTGCCAAACTGGGAATTTTCTATCAGTGCACGCCACAACACGATTACCCAAGACGTACCATCGTCAATCTTTCCCAAATACAGGATATCTATGGGTGTTTGAAATCCTGAGATGCTAAATTATTGTCGACAACAATTCGAAAACAAGTCGTAACTTATTTCAATACAATCAATTCAGGTGTAAACCTTAATATCCTAGACCCTTGAATTTGTCGTTTTCACAACCGCGTTACGGTTTCTGACTATCCGCCCAAAATTATCAATCACCGCGCCATGCGAGCAGTAATTCTCGATCAAAACGGTCCCCATTTCACGAACGATTTTGACCCAACTCAGGCTGTGGAATTAGATGAGGTGCCTGTCAGTGTATTGGTTGCTGGAATT
>CAJHZH010000226.1_pt1 | contig 17773 bp, 14 predicted proteins | sample 9198951 | NCBI WGS metagenome assembly CAJHZH01 (sample SAMEA7708381, study PRJEB35096) | sediment metagenome | biome: marine neritic benthic zone biome [ENVO:01000025]; feature: sediment [ENVO:00002007]; material: shallow marine sediment [ENVO:03000034] sea grass bed [ENVO_01000059] ...
ATATCGACTGTCTTCGGCGCTGGCTCTGAATTTTACAGAGCAAATCTTGAAAGGCGTCGCGTTCGCCCACGAGCAAAGAATCATTCACTGCGATATCAAGCCGGAAAACCTGATCCTGTTCCCGGAAAATCGACTATTACTGTCCGATTTGAATTGGAACCACGTAAAAGATTTCGCGACGCTACGCCAATGCTGACTGAGTTTGTCCGTATCAAAAAACGTGCGACGTTGGTGAAGCGGCAAACGCGGACGTCATCTCATCACAAAGAATCAAGGCGTGATTGGAAAACGTTGCGGTTCAGCCAGTTTCGGTTGATCCGGCGTTGCCGGGATTTTATGGATAGTGAGTCAAATCACGCCAAGCCGGACGATTTGACGCTGATCATGTTCAGGGGCGGTCGGTGGATCCATGGACATGGTCGCCACGAAACTCTTGGTTGGTTATTTGGTCATCAACAAGCTTTTTGAAGGAAAGGATTGCAGGTTGGATTTTCGCAATGAGCCGTTGGATCTACCGCTGGCCGAACAGGCGATGACGGTGCTCGAAACAAATTGGCTTGGTTATGCCACTCGACCATCACCACGATTGTATCCCCACCAGTGGAGTTGGGATGCGGCATTCATTGCGATCGGGTATGCCCATTACAATCAGCCCCGCGCACAGCAGGAACTGCTTTCATTATTCCGCGGACAATGGAGTAATGGCATGTTGCCGCACATCGTTTTCTCAGAAGACGCGGGGCACTACTTTCCCGGTCCGGACTTTTGGGAGACTTGGCGGTCGCCGTTTTGCCCTCGCACACCAAAAACTTCGGGCATCGTTCAACCACCCATTCACGCGACCGCGGCATGGCACATATTTCGTTTCGCGTCGGATCGCGATGAGGCACGTCGGTTTTTGGGCGAAATTCTGCCACGTTTATCGGCCTGGCACGCCTATTTGCATCGAGAGCGCGTGCGGAACGCCGATGGACTTGTGGAGTTATGGCATCCGTGGGAATCCGGCATGGATAATTCACCCTTGTGGGACAGCGCCTTGGCGAGGCTGGTTCCCGAAGATGTTCGCGACTGGGTGCGAGCTGATTTATGCCATGCCGACGCGGCGGAACGTCCCACCGACGGCGACTACGATCGGTACATTCATCTGGTCAAGTTGTTTCGAGCAAATTCTTACCATCCGGAGCGCGTCCGCGCCGCGACCCCGTTTGCCGTGGCCGACGTGTTGTGCAATTCACTATATGTGCAAGCAAACCGTGATCTCGCAAAAATTGCGCGTGAGCTTGGAGCGGATCCAACTCGTTTCGACCAATGGGCGGACGAGACCACTGCCGGGATGCAGGGCCGAATGTGGAATGAGCAGCAGTGTAGCTTTGTCGACTATGATTTGGTTGCGAACGAACCAATCATGACACGAGTGGGGGCAGCTTTTTCTCCCTTGTATGCGGGAATACCAACCGAAACACAGGCACAAGGCATGGTTGACCAATTGAGTGAATCGGTGGGCGTCCAGATTGACGAGGCGACGTGGATGGTTCCCAGCTTTGACCCGACACAAGCCGGTTTTCTGCCAACGAATTATTGGCGCGGACCGATTTGGATTAACGTCAATTGGATATTGTACCGTGGATTAAAACGGTATGGCTTTTACGAGCAAGCCAATCGTCTTCAACGTGCGCTGACGGAGATACCCAAGCGAAGCGGTTTTTTTGAGCACTATGACCCAACAACCGGAAAGGGTCACGGTGCCGAACAATTTGCGTGGACGGCGGCCTTGGTTCTGAATCTACTATTCGAGCGCGACGAGGAAGAGGCACAACACGACACCTGAAGTTGCAGCGGCAACGGTGACTGTCAAACGACATGCAAAAAAAACAACGCGGTTGAAAAAGCTTGCAATGCACTCGACTTCCGCCTGCTGCCTGGATTCGAAACACGGTTCATGCCGCATCCTTTAACTCACCCGAGAATTCGTTGTCTGACAGCATGCGAACCTCAAGAGGTTCGGAAAGATCCAAATGAACATCTCGCTGCGGAAATGCAATAACAATTCCCGCCTCGCGAAACAGCTGGTCCACACGAAAGCGTAGGTCACTTTCGATGCGCACTCGCTCACCCAACGTTCGAACCTTGATCCACACGTGCAACTCAAATACCAACGAGTTGTCGCCGAAATCACGAAACCAGACAAACGGTTTGGGGTTGGTCAACACTTGACCGTGCTCCTCGGCGGCCTTTATAAGAAGTCGAGTCGCGTCTCGAGTTGGCGACCCATACGACAGACCCACTTTGATATGTGTGCGAAATTTGTCATCACCCAAAGTGAAATTGAGAACGTTTGATTCCAGGAATTTGCTGTTGGGAACGATAATGTCAAGATTATCTCCCGTGCGAACTCGTGTACTTCGAGCTCCAATGTGCACCACATTTCCGATGAGTTCATCGAGTTTGACCAGGTCACCGACCTGAATCGGGCGTTCGGCAAGAATAATCAGACCGCTAATGAAGTTGTTGATAATCGCTTGGCTTCCAAAACCGACGCCAATGGCCAGCGCTCCACCCAACAATGTAAAGATCGTTAACGGGACATTCACGAACCGCAACGCTAAGAGTGTGAAAACGACCAGCAGAGAATAAAAAATCAGCGACTTCAGCGCTGCAACCGCACCTTCATTTAGTCCAAATCGGCTTAGCAATCGATTGCCAAAAATTCGGCTGATGATGCGGGCGGCGAAAAACCCGACAAACAGCAGCAGAAACCCCATGACCACCTTACTCACGGTGATCGGCCGGTCGTCGATCGAAACCAGTTCCGTATTCCAGATACTGATCATATATCGATAGATATTGGACAATCGCTCTCCAAAGGTCCAATGTTGGATATCACCTTCGATTTCGGCGAGCAGGTTTTCATGCAGTTCCAGCGTGGAGTCGATGCTGGCCAGATTTCGGTCGTTCGTCAACAGATACTCTCGCCAATTTTCCAGCTGCAACTTGACCCAAGGCTTGAGTTCCGCCGATTGTTCATTGAGCGCTTGCAGTCTAGATTCCAGCGCGGTGATTTCTTTGCGAATGTCGTCGGATCCAAAGACTTGAACACGTCTCTCTCGATTGAGGTTCGCAATGCTCTCGCGGGCATGTGTGGCCCAATCGCTCAGTTCATTATTGGTCGCCCGGCCATTAAACACCTTGGCTCGACGAATCCAAGCTTCTCGAGCCTTCGAGGATCGACCGAGCTTGAGGTTAAGCACGTCGAGTTGTTGCTGAACCAATTGCCTGGCTACTCTGCGCGCGGCCAATTCTTCTTTAATCTCCGGTTTTTCTCCCTGGTCATCCAACTGTCGTTGGGCATTTGACCATTCCCGTTCGGCATACTGCAATTTGGATTCAGCCAATTTGACCGACTGGCGTACCTCCAGCTCCCCGCGTTCAATTTGCACGAGGATTTCCTGAAGATCCGAATCGCTAAACCTTACATTGCCGTCGAAGCATTTGAGTTTCACTTCCTGCAGCTGGGCGGTTAGTTCGACAATCTGCTTGTTTAACCGCTCGTTTTCGTGGCCGAGACGGCGGAGACTGAGTGTTTCATTAGCAAGTCGGGCTTCAAGTTCAGCATTTCGCATCGCGGATTCGAGCGGACCCTGTTTGTCGCTGTCACCGCCGGCCGTTAAGTTGTCTTTCGCGAGTCGAACAGCCGCCTCTTTGTTGTCGTTGGTTTGCCTTGCGTTACTCAACGAGTCGGCAGCTGCCGCGACGGCACTTTCAATGCTATCGGTTCGTGTTTTGGACGATTCATATTCGTTGCGGAGCTGGTCGAAAGCGATAAACGAATACGGCGGCGGATCGGGAATACCGCTGGTGCGAATTCGTTCGATTTCAGTAGTCAGATCCTTGATCCGTTGCGATAGCTGTTTTTGCTTGGCCTCAGCCGTTTGTTGCTGGGCCAGTACGGCATCAATCTGCTTCAGCAAGTCAACTTGTTGAGAAACGACCGGATTGCTAGCCTCAGCCGCGTTATTTTCCTGTTGCCGCCGCAATTCCTTTTCGGCTTCGCCTAGTTGTGATGTGAGTTCTTTGCGTTTTTCCCGAATCTCGTTTTCCGTTGGTGCTTTGGGTCGGGAAGCGACCCGAGGGCTAACCTGCTCCAGCACAGATTTCTGTGCTTCGACCATCGGACAAGACAATACGCAAAATACGAATGCAACGATTACGGTGCGAGACAACCTGTTCTCCATCAAAATTCATCACAAAAAAAGCCGGGCGAGGTTAGTAGACGGGCGGCGTCCGGGCAACGGCAGATCTTGGCGGCTTGCGAATTTTTTGTCCTCCACGGTTTCCGCGATTCATTTGGTACGAAATCTGCTGCTGACAGCCGACTCGTGCAATCGTTTAGGTTCCGAATTGATTCGACAGTCATTATCGTCCCAATTACGGGCTTGCGAAAACGAGTTGTTTTCAACACCCTGCAGCGACGACGGCAGTCATCTAATGACTGTATAGATTGCCGCCCTGCAGGGTCTTTTTACTCTTTGAAAGTACAGATAGAAAAATCGCAACGGCTAAGATGGCGCGCTTCAGACGGACGAATTAGCCACGGAAGACCCGAACGATCGTCCCAAGAAATGGCAAATGCAAATGCAACCGCCATGACTAAGAATTAACCACCTCGGACAAACATTATTCACAGTGAGCACAACCTCAATTACAGGTTCTCTCGATTTGCCGAATTTTGGAGGTCGGATTAGCGCACAATCAATGGCACGTTCTTTGCAATGAGAAAAGCTGAAACCGTGTTATGCTGGCGCCGTCCAGCTGGTTTCGAATATGAAGGTAGTCATGGAGTTCAAAAAATGCCGGCAAGAAAGAAAGAAGAAAAAAACAAAAACCATTCAGTTGGATCTGCGAAAACTTCATCGGTTCCATCAGCTAAGGCGACCGAGCCCAAATCATCGAAACCGAAGTCCAAGGGCAAGCTTCATCGCGCGAAATGACAGCTAGAGAATTCTAGGTTAGTTAACGTTTCCTGGAGGCCCAAAATAGGAGTTACTCCAATGGGCAACTAAACTAGCAACCGCCTGTCGTATGGGGATGGGCGGTTGTTTTCGTTCAATGGTCGCTCGCGTGTCGTCCGTGGCGCAAGGACGAGGTGAAATGCATTTGTATTAACGAACAGACGTTCATGGTGATGAATCTATTCAGGCGTATTCTGGTTGTAATCGATCCTCATAATTCACAGTCGCAAGCCTTGCGACGGGCAGCAAATTTGGCTGCGCGAATCGGCAGTCATTTGAAAGTTATCGACGTGGTCGAAAGGCCACCGGCATTCTTATTACCGGTCACCGATTCCATCAAGAAACTTCATGAGCAAGAGTTTACAATTCGGCAACGACAGTTGGATTCAATGGTTCGGCCTTACCGAGAGGCGGGAATCAAGATTTCAAGCGAAATGCTAAAGGGTAAATCCGCCATTCAAACGATACATCAAGTCGTCAATGGTCGGTTTGACGTTGTGTTCAAGGACGTCGCAACGAGTCAAAAAACTGGCTCGGTATTCAGCACCGTAGATAAACGACTGCTACGTCAATGTCCTTGTTCGCTGTGGCTGGTTCGCGATGTTGGTAGTGCGACCTGCGCCCATGTAGCCGCGGCCATCGATCCGCAGCCAGCCAGCGAGCACGAGCACCATCTCAACCTGCGCATCGCGCAACTGGCATCTTCAATTGCGAAAGGCGAACAAGGCAAACTGACGATCATAAGCACTTGGCGCGGGAGCAGCGAGCTCGCCATGACCCATTGCTATGCCGAAGCACTCGTTGAGTTTGAGGCGCGATTCAAATACGATGCCTTGCGTACGATCACCGAAACAACTCGCAAAGCCAATTTGGATTCAAACGATTTTTCATTGGTATTGCGTCGCGGCGACCCTGGTTCCGCGATCACACACGAAGTGAACAACCTGGCAGTCGACTTGCTCATTATCGGAACACTTGCGCGTGGCGGTATCGCAGGTTTATTCATCGGCAATACGGCGGAACGAGTGCTGGGTAGTGTTTCGTCATCCGTGTTAATGGTCAGGTCACATTGTATTCCGGCACCTGCCGAGTCAACTAAAGTCCTTGCCGCAGCTCTTGATTATTTTTAGTTGGCTCGGCTTTTCTCACCCACGATGAATGCGCGTTGAGGCGCAAAGGGTGCGGGGTTAGACGAAGTGGGGCTTACCCCTCGAGACACGGATGGCCAATTCCTGGTTCCGTGGATGGGTGCATTAGCCCTTTGTCGATCGTAATCAGACCGCGAAACGGATCCTGCCGGATATCCAAGGCACCGTCCAGATCGGCATACATCAGATTGGGACGGGAAAGACAAAAGTGCAGGCCAAATGCAATTCCCAGTTCGCATTCGTCTAAACAGCCCACCATACAGTGAATCGCCGCACTTCGCGCGACCGCATTAATATGTGTGGCCTCCGTAATCCCACCGACGCGCATCAGCTTGATATTCATCAAATCGGCCAGCCGGTTTTTAGCGAGGTAAAACGCATCGGTCAACTTGACAAGGCTCTCATCAACCATGATTGGCATTTCTGTCTTGCTGATGATTTCACCCAGTTGGTGTTCCATCTCTTTTCGGGTCGGTTGCTCGATAAACTGTAGATTTGCCGCCGTCGTTTGGCGAATATATTTCATTGTGTCGGCTACCGAATAACCTTGGTTTCCGTCGAATCTCATTGTCACGTCGCGGCCTACCGCTTCGCGCAGTTTACGCGTCTTCTCAATATCCAGCTGGACGTTAAGACCACCCTTCAGTTTCAAGCAGCTAAAGCCGTCGCTGACGCATTTTTTTGCGCATGCCAGTGTCGCGTCCAACGGCATGATTCCAATCGTAACGCTGGTCACGATGGAATCACGAAAACCTCCAAGCAACTTGTACAATGGCTGGCCGCTCGCCTTGGCCGTCAAGTCATACAACAGCAGGTCAGCCATGGCTAACGCGGACCGCCGATTGTCCAGCTTGACCCGTAACTGTTGATGCCATTTTGCAATTCGAAAGGGATCGCAGCCCTTCAGCATGGGTTCAATGGTTTCCGCATAGTCGTTCAAAACGGATTGGGCGGTTTCTCCATTGAATCCGGTATCGGGAGAGGCGCAACCCCAGCCCGTTGTCCCAGAATCCGTGATCGCCTTGAGGATCACGTTGTCGAATTTCTGAATCGTATCGCTGGCTGTGCGAAACGGCTCGACCAGTTCAAACGAAATTGGCCAGCACTCTAGTTTTTCAATTTTCACCGCAAATCAGTACTTTTTTTGGTGTAACTCATCTAATGTTATGGTCCTTGATACTCTCCACCAAGTCGACCGGCCCGGCAACCATGATTGCCCACAACTGTTTTCCTTTTTACGCCGTAGCTGCCGTCGCGTTGCCGAGAATTCCGGATTCCGAATTTTTTTGGTGCGCACGTACCAGGGGAGGCTATTGCGCGACGAGAAATCAAGATAGCTGGTTTTAATCCATCGAAAGTGATTTGCTCAAAGAACAGACCATAATTCCGCGCCACTTGCGCTCCCACCATGCACGCCAGATTGATATCCTGTGGCTTCCGGGGATCAAACACCGGCTCGTCGTAGGTATAAATCAGTTCCATTGATTTCGACTCGCCGTTTCGTGTCGTCGTCGTATACCTTGTTTTAACTCGACGCGGTTCGACAAGGACTGGGCCGACCGTCAAGCGTTGCAGCACAACAAAATCGGCGAGCGTTAATTGGGATTCATTCATTTGGTGAAAACTTTTGTAAAACGTCGACCAGTTTCTCAGCCCCAAACTTGAGCACATCAAACGCCGGCAAACCGGTTTCCCTTTCCGCGACGACTAGCGCACCATCAATTTCTTTGTCGCTCATCTGCTCGTGATTTATGGTGACGGCGACCACGGGACGACCCGAAATCAATTGGATTGCGTCGATTTGTTGTCCGAGCGGATGAATTGGGTAACCCGGAAACCCATCGTAATCAAGGCGTTTTGGCGCGTGTTGCAACACGACACAATCAGGCCGCGCGGCAGCGAGAATTTCAAATCCGCCCGGATACGCGGGATTCACTAGACTCCCCTGCCCTTCGACCACGATCGCCCTAGGTTTTTCTTCGTTCCAAGCGCGCCACACGGCGTGCTCAATTTCGCCGGCTACGAAATCGTTTACTAAGGAGTCGAGAATACAACCGTACTTAACGCCTTGCATCCAAGCGGTTTGCCCTGTGCCGATCATTTCGGCCGCCCAGCCTTTGTGTCGAAATGCGTGGACGAGTATCCAGGCCGTTGTGCGTTTGCCTATCGCTGAGTCGGTACCCAGCACTGCGATTTTAAGCGAGTCGACCTGTTCAATTTTGCCGCTGAAGAAATGCAATTCGCTGCGCGGTGGCGGCTTGCGAACGTCGTGAATCTTCAGGCCTCGCAGGCTGGCCATGGATGCCAGTTCACCGTCATCGCTGAGGAAATCGTGCAAACCGCTATCGACATTGAGGCCGCTTTCCAGAGCAGTCCGGATTGCCGATCGCGCCGATTCAGGCAATCGACCGCCATCGGGCGCCAAACCGATAACGAAATGGGTCGGTTGCTTTTGCCGGGACGTGGCGTTGGACAGCGCCGACGCCAAATCCTCGACAACGGGAACACCGTTGGGTTTGCCGTCGATGATTGCCCCGGCGTCTTTGTCGGCAAGTCGGCTATCGATCACCGCGACGACTTCATACCGCTCGGTAAATCGTACCAGCCCGTGCGCCGTTTTGCCGTAAGGAGTATTCATTGCCCCTTCGCAATAAATGATCGCCACCGATTTCATCAAGACTCCGTGGAATTGGAACTTGGCCGTGGAGAAACACCGCCAGTTGGTTTCATGGCAAGACTCATTTCCGGCCGGTCAATATTGCCACGTAACGGTCACCTTCGAGGATCTCGGCCTCTGGTGATTCAAGAAAAGCAATCAGGCCAGCCGTCGATGCGGGCAGCACCGATAGGCCCTCTTTCTCGCGAAGTAGCTTTGAGTACGAGGTCAACTTCTTGTCATTGACGTCACCCGCCCAACCACCGGATTGACGAATGGCGTACAGCGCTTCATCTCCATCATACGAATGCCAGTTTACCAGCGGTTCGTTAGTTGGCGTTTCGCGAATCGATGATTCCGAAAGATCTTGGCAGGATTGCAGACTACGCCGGTAGGAGCAAACGATCGGGTTGCTCTTATAAGCGGACCCCGCAACCATTCGCGGAATCCTCGAAGTTTTGCCACGTTTGTACAGCGTCACAAAGCCCCGATAAACACCCGCCAACAGCGTTCCATTGGAAACGGGCACTGCCACAATTTTGGGAGCATCGCGAAGGATGTCATAGATTTCAAGCGCGATTTCTGCATACGCGGTTAACTGCAAATGAGTATTCGCTCCGCCCGGATTGGCATCGTACATTTCCTGCTCGATTGCCAATGTTTTTGAAAACTCGACAACGTCTTCGTAACTTCCTGGAACGAAGCGCGGCTCCGATCCCTCGGCTGTGATTTCATGCAAACGTTGCGAAGAATAACTTTCCGGAATGCAAATAATCGCCTGCAAACCTGATAATCGGGCAGCCAGAGCGATGGCCGCGCCGTAATTCCCGCATGTGCCTACCGTAATCTGGTCAAAACCTCGCCTCAGCGCATCAAGACATTGGGCAAAGGCAATCCGGTCTTTCTGCGTCCCGGTTGGATTGCTGCCTTCGAATTTAAGGTACAGTTGGCGGAACCCACGTTCCCGCTCCAAGTTTCTTGCCCGCGTCAGATTCGTATCGCCGACTTCAATATTGATAATGTCTTCATACGACTCCAGGCGATCGACCAGTGACAAACTGGTGTCGCGGACCTCATCCATCCGTCGGTAACTCTCTTTCGAGATTGCGACCGCCTTGCCGGCAGCTCCATCAATTAACCTGACTGCATGTGCCGGAAAGCAATTTGTTTTCGATGTTACTCTTTGATCCATTACTTAACTGCCCGCCCAAAAAACGCAGTGCGTGATCCGCTCGACCGCCACTACGAAAATGCCATCGCAGCCCTCAGACAATCCGTCTTATAACTAAAAGCCGGTGGAGGTTGATTCCACCGGCCTTTATCAATCCATCAGCCTTTGACCAATCTATTTGATGTCGTCATCACGGAAGTCGTCGTCCGAATCTTTTGGCCGCGTTGCCGTATTTGAGTCGACTTTCTTGATTAGCGTTCGCAGCTCGCGCCGCAAATTTGAAATCTTGGCTTCGGCCGCCGCGCGGTCCTCCACCTCCTCAACGATCAATTGATTCGCCAGGCCGCGAGCGTTTGTTATGGCGGTCACTGTCATTTGCGGCAAATCGGAATCACTCAACCTAGTTGCCTGCTCCATCAACAATCCGACGTATTCCAAGCAGTGCGCAGCGAGGGCTGGATTTTCCTCCATCACACTGTTTGCGGTCGATAAGTGATGGCTTGCCAACGCGCAATGAGCTTTAGCAAACGTCGTCCTTAACCGTTTGGTTGGCACTGTTGAGTCTTCGGCAAGCGTTTCCCGGATGGAATACAGACTGTCAGTGGCCGCCCGCAAAAGCTCGTTCGGCTCTTCGTTCGACGACTCGCTTTCGATTTCCAGAACGGAAATGATTTTTCGGACTTCATATTCAGCGGCCTCAAAATCGCCGGCAGAGATATGACGTTCGGCGAGCAACATGTAGCTGGCAGGTAGCGAAGACAAAAAGGTGCTGGTTGGGTCGGTCACGCTCGTGTAAACGCGGGGGGGCGTCTTCACAGCGGGTTCAACGTGCTGAGCGACCGAAACTGCATTGTTTGCCGGAAGCGTTACCAGTAACACTGTACATACAACATAATAGGCTTTTCTCAACATCTGGATCTCCTTAGCAATTTAGTTGAGAAGAAAAATAAACGTCAGACACAAATTAAGAAGGCAAACTAGTACCTGCAAACCGCTGGCTTCCTACCGCGCTCGTGTGAAAACCGCCCCGTTGTGACGAATCGAAATCGGTCGTCAGATTGCCTGATTATCGGGCGTGTAACGGCGTGCCTATCCGCATGTAATACGCCAGCGGCATCGGTTCCAACTTGCCTTCGTCATTTGTAAGATGACGACATCGATCAGAATTGCAAAACGCGTGCCGATTCCGCACTCACGTAAGGAAAGCATGCTGCGTTGTGCCGGCGTCAACTCCAAAAAAGGCTATCTTGGTTTCTTGTTTTTTGATTCGAGTTTTTCGACTTCGGCTTGGCATATTACGCACAAGGTGGCTGTTGGAACGGCCCGCATGCGCCATTTTGAGATTGGCGTACCACACTCCAGACATAATCCGTAAAGCCCATTTTCTAGTTGCTCAAGGGCCCGATCAATTAATTGTAATTCACGAGCTTCAGCCTCACTAATCCCTACATTCGTGTCGTCACCGAACAGATCTTCTCGGTCATCGCCGAGTTGTTGTAGTTCCGAGTCCAGGGAATCTCGAAGTAGGCGCCATCGCTTCATCAGCAGCATTTTGGGGTCATCAAATTTTCTTCGTCTCATGATTGAGTCCCGGAATAACGTCGCAAGCTTTTCAACGGAATCGGCGGATCCTCATGTTGCCACGCGTGGCTTCGCTATTTGGTTTGAGCGGGCGTCAAGTTTGCAAGTATCGAGTTAATGTGACTTGCTTTTTGCAACAGATAACCGGATCGGTCATCAGGTGAGGGCCCTGGCGATACGCAATTGTCGTACCAATGCGACTTGCGAAGAACAGCTTTTAGCCTGCGCGAAATTTTAGAGATTTTCAAAAATTTCAGTAAAGCCAACGTCATTTGGTAAATTCTAATTCAAATCAGTGGCCAATAACTGCTCTGGTTGACAAGCAAATGGACGAATGGATCCCCGTTTACGATTTGATACCGACGCTTCCCTGTAGTAGGACTTGTCTATCGGATTGAAAGTACTATGTCATCGAGGTGAAATCGCGTTCGGACGTCTCGAGTCTGGTATGGGCACGGTTTCCACGTATTCATGTATTGGGAATTTTTCTCATCTATTGGGAATTTATCGACTAGCCAGCAAGATACTAACGCGAATGCACGATGCGGAACGCTGATCAAAGATTGACCATGGTGGCTATCTCATGACCACGTTTTGGCAGCCTAATAGACCATAGCCATCCAATATCCGAACATTTTTTCGCAGCAAATAGTTGTGTGGCTTTGGCGCGATCCTTGCTGGGTGCAGAAGGCGGGAGGTCCAAGCATGGTCAAACTAATCTCGTGGCAGCGTCAACTCGCCTTCCTCTTGGCGGCGCTGGTTGTTGGTCAAGTCGCACACGCGCAATCGCTATCATTTGATCTTCCTATGGAATATCGCGGTCAAGTTGTTGGCCAAGACCGTGCCCTGCCGCCGCGCCTGTTTGGTTCGGTCGATGTTTTGCACAATGAAACCGCATTCCGCGAGGCAGCGGAAGCGGATATAGGGGGACCGACGTTACCAATCCGCCTGGCCGGCGAGTTCGAGCAACAGGAAGCGATTATCGTTTGTTGTAACGACAGGTACGAGGATTTTGCATCGGTATTTGTGGATATCGTTCGCCGAACACGCGGCCGAGTCAACCTTATCGCCATTTACGACGATGACGACGTCGCGCTGCGAGCAATAAGAGACATTACCGACGCCGGCATCGTTGCCGATCACGTTTGGTTTTTGCGCGTTCCATTAAATACCTTTTGGGTACGTGATTTCGGACCCATCGTGGGTCGCAGAGGTAACCATCCAACCATTGTCGACTTTGAATATTCATCCTTTCGTGAAGACGACGATAACCTCCCTGTTGTCTGGTCGTGGATGACCGAATGTGAACTTAACAAGCTTTCGTTGTCGCTGGATGGGGGAAATCTACTTACCAATGGAACGGGACTGGGGATCACAACTACGAGATTCATTGACGAAAACAGGCAGCGGATGCAGCGGACCGATCAACTTTTGGCATGGACGAAAGCACAACTGGGATTAAGTGAGCTTATCGTGCTGCGGCCGTTGAACAATGAAGACACCCAGCATGTCGATATGTTTGCTACGTTCATAGATGCTCACACGATTGTAATTGGACAATTGGATCCTCGCATCGATCCAGAGAATGCGCGAATCCTTGACGAAAACGCACAAGCTTTGCAACGGATTCGAATGGGTGACCGACAACTAAGGGTTGTCCGCATGGAGCTGCCGCCCAGACATGACGGAGTTTGGTATCCGTATACCAATGTCATTTTCGCAAATGGCCTGTTGCTTGTCCCCACATTTCGGGGTGACGATCAGCGGCGACTGTCTCGCGCCTTGGCGACGTACCAACGAATCTTGCCTAAGTGGGAGATCCAATGTGTATTAACCGATGACATCTCGAGCGCCGGTGGTTCCTTGCATTGCACGACTATGAATCTGCCGTTTAAGGCATTGCCAGGCGATACCTTACCCGCCGTTTATCTGCAAAGGCTTTTGACGCTGGACAGTAACCCTTAGACGACACCCTAATGAAATATGAAATAATTGCGTGAGGATCACATGAAAAGGCTGCTCCCTTAATACGTCGCGTTTGGCCCGCCGTTTGCTAACTTTTTCTTGAGGTTCACGTTAGAGCGATTTGAAGTTATCGGAACAAAATGAAGGCACTGTTTCATGCATTTGAGATGATCGAGTTGGATGGGCCCCAGGCCTTTTCCGTGAATGTGCTTATTCAAGTCGTCAAGAATTCGCGCTATAAATTTGCCTTTGATCCCGGCTCGGGAATCTTGAGGTTGGCCCATCGCCTAGGCGTCGAGAAATTCGGCCTTTGCGATTACGGCATGATTCCAAAGACGATCGCCGAAAATGGCCAGGAAATAGGTGCCCTCGTCTGGGTGTCAGAACCCACGTTCGTCGGTTGTCTCATCGAATCACGAGTTGTCGGCATGTTTCAACTCGCGGCTGGATCGTCGCGGGTCACAAGGATAATCGCGGTGCCAATCTATGACCAGGCATTTGCCCAGATCACTCAGTTGTCCGAATTGGATCGTGATATCAAACGAAGCGTTGAGCAGTATTTTGAATTGGGCGATCCGTTGGACAACCAAGACTTAAGGTTTGATCGATGGGGCACTCGAGACGAGGCTTGGAATTACATCGAAAATGCCCATTCCACGTTTCTGCGATTGAAACGCGACTATGTCGACAATTTTCAAGGAGGAGGTAACTAGTCGAACGCAACCAATGGCATAGGTGATGCAACCTCAACCAACGTCACAGCAAAATGAGTGTCTTGTTCACGCAACGAAAAAATAAGAAAATCGAGTACCGTTTGTTTGCACATGGAGAAACGGACGTCGGTCTTTGCCGCGAGATAAACGAAGATTTCTTGATCGTCGATCAAGATCATGGGTTGCTCGCCGTCTTTGATGGAATAGGTGGTGCAGTTGCCGGTGAGGTAGCTTCCGAACTTGCCGCCATTCATCTCCGCGACAATCTTGAGAAACTTGGCGTTATCGGTGATCAAGCACTCGATCCCGAATCGGCAATGCGAAAACTGGCGATAGCCCTGGATGAAACGAATCGAGCAATTTTTGAAACCTCTAGCGATAATCTGCAGTTGCAAGGGATGGGAACAACCGCAACGGTACTTCTTTTGTGTTCGGATTGTGCGGTGATAGCAAACGTGGGAGATTCTCGTCTGTACCGGGTTCGCGACCATGGGTTGGAATTAATTACCAATGACCATACGATGGCACGTGAGCTGCTGCAGGAGGGCTTCAATATTCACAATGATGAAGCTTTACGAAATTTCCGGCGTGTGTTAACAAAATCTTTGGGGCGATGCCCAACGGTGGAACCTGATTTGTTCAGTGTTCGGTTAAGGCCAAAAGATCGATTCATTCTTTGCACTGATGGGTTGAGCGACTATTTCGCGCCCACGGCTGGCGGCGGTCCCATGCCCAACATTTCGGTATCAACATTCGCTCGTTGTCTTGTCAAGCTTGCTAAGAAATGTGGTGGCGCAGACAATATCACAGTCATTGTGGCGGACGTAATGCCATGCGATCCATGACTCCCTAATATTGGCCGAATCTTGCTTTCGTCTTTAGTGGCAAACCAGCAGTTCACTGCGGCATTTTTGCCACTAGACTCAGCCCTGATAAGATTAGATCATTAATGGTCCGACCTCGATTAATCTTGTTACCTTTCGACGCGCGATGCCAAAATTGCTTGTTGTCGACGATCACGCACCGTCACATAACCTATTTAAGAGCGTTTTTGCCCAGCTGGGACATGAGGTCGATATTGCCTACTCGGGGCGCGAAGCTCTTGAGGCGATCGCTTCAGCACGACCCGACGCGGTGATTCTGGACGCCTTGCTTCCAGATGGATCTGGCCTCGAATTTTATCGGAAGATTATTGAAATCGATGCTAATCTTCCGGTGATTGTGATGGGCGCGTCAAGCGACAGCCGTGAAGCGATTGAAGCGGTCAAGCTTGGTGCGCTCGACTATCTCGTGGAACCGTTGAATTTTCCAGAGCTTGCAAAAACGGTGGAAACGGCTTTCGAGATTCGTCGGTTGGCAAGCGAGCCGGTGACTCTCGATCCTGAATCTCTGGTTGCCGCTGACGGCGACTTAATGATTGGGCGTTGTCCAGAAATGCACGGGGTATATAAAGCTATTGGTCGAGTTGCCTCACAAAATGTAACGGTCCTGATTCGCGGTGAGAGTGGAACGGGTAAAGAACTCGTCGCCCGGGCTCTATTTCAGTTTGGCGATCGAAGCGCCACGACATTCATGGCGATCAACTGCGCTGCCATTCCCGAGCCGCTGCTGGAGAGTGAACTGTTTGGACACGAAAAGGGCGCGTTCACGGGCGCAGACAAAAAACGGATCGGGAAATTTGAACAATGCAATGGCGGCACGCTGTTTCTGGACGAAGTGGGCGATATGTCGTTAATACTGCAAAGTAAGCTGCTCCGCGTAATGCAGGAAAAGCAGTTCGAGCGCGTTGGCGGTAATGAAACGATTCAAACGGACGTTCGAGTCATCGCTGCCACAAATCGTCATCTCGAAAAAATGGTTGCCGATGGAACGTTTCGAGCGGATTTGTATTATCGTTTGAACGGATACTCGATCTGCCTGCCGCCGCTTCGAACACGGGGCGGCGACTTGGAATTGTTGATTGAACATTTCCGCCGAACCGCCAACGAAGACCTTGGGAAAGCCGTGAGTCGATTTAACGAGCGAGCACTCGAAAAATTACGGCGATACTCCTGGCCCGGAAATGTTAGGGAATTGCAAAGCGTGGTTCGGCAGGCGGTGCTGCAGACGTCCGGAAATGTTGTGCTTGAGGAATTCTTACCATCGTTAGATCGATCGGATGACTCGGCACCGATTGATCATAACGGATCGGCAGATGAACTAACCTCGATGATCGACTCAACACTCCAAAGTGGCAGCCACCAGCTGTACGATACCATCATGGAACACGTAGTACGGGTCTTGATCCAGCGGGTATTGGTCGAAACGTCGGGAAATCAAGCTGAGGCGGCAAAGATCCTTGGAATCACGCGAACGACGCTGAGAAGCAAAATTGCCAGGCTGGGAATCGTTATTAGTCGCCAGGTCGATTCCGTTGCCAATTGTTCGGAGGATTGATGGCAGTATCTGCAATTGTCCTGGATGGATCGGGCGGGTGTCGAAACCATGTGGATCGCGGCGGCGATCGCATTGGTGCGTCTGATTGCAGATGGTTACCGAAAACCGCCTGTGGCGGTACCTTCGCTTCGACCAATCAAGAATCAAACAGCTATTCCGAGCTTGATCACAATCAGTTGCGTCGCTTCATGTTGAACACGTTTTTCAGCCGACATAGCGTGAAACTTATCGGGGATCTCAGGTAATTGACCCATCAGGTGGACACCAAACTGCTTCTTGATTCGATTTTCGATGGCCGTGGGGATTGGGAAGATTCCCTCCCCGGGCTGCCCAAAAACCTTCAGCAAGGCGCTATCTTCGAACTCGCCATGATGTTTGGAAAGATTTCGCGACTGTCCATCCACAGATCAAGCGATCGTCGAAGCGCCGTATGTTCGGTGGGCAATAGGCATGGAGCATGGGTTAGCGAGTTTGGGACGAAACCGATCCTGCCTTGACGGTCATCCAGAAGTACATCAGATGGTGGTCATTAAGCCATTCCATACGTTCCATCCAGATATTTCGCGAAATTCGATAGGAGCGAATAATCTACATATGGCAACGACATTACTAGATTTCCTTCAGGCGACAAGGATTCCGAAACCGCCGCCGACCCTGCAGACAAATTTGTCGATTTTGACTTGATCTCAAGCTACAATAGTGCGTTCCAACGGAGCAATTATGGCCAACATTCAATATATCGATCCCGCCACGCAGGCGGTGAAAGACGTGACACGCTGGTACAGTAACCGTTTGGAATCCGAGACCCAGTTGGTCCGCTGGGGGAACTTCGGCGTGCCACTGCTACTGTTTCCGACCGCCGGTGGGGACGCCGAAGAAGTCGAGCGGTTTTTCTTGATCAAGACGCTGGAACCGATGATACACGCGGGCCGAATCAAGGTATACTCGGTCGACAGCGTCGCCGGACGGACGTGGTTAACCAACGACGACGTCGGGCACTGCGTGTGGATTCAGAAGCAATTTGACAACTATTTAAGATTCGAAGTCGTTCCCGCGATCCTCAACGACTGTAACGCGGAATCGATGGAAATGAT
>CAJHZH010000306.1_pt1 | contig 17722 bp, 16 predicted proteins | sample 9198951 | NCBI WGS metagenome assembly CAJHZH01 (sample SAMEA7708381, study PRJEB35096) | sediment metagenome | biome: marine neritic benthic zone biome [ENVO:01000025]; feature: sediment [ENVO:00002007]; material: shallow marine sediment [ENVO:03000034] sea grass bed [ENVO_01000059] ...
GGCCGTTCGGGATCATGTTCACCGACAATCATGAGCGCTGGCACGCTGTTGTTTCGAAGGTACTGGCGGTGCCAAAATGAAACTCAGGACTTTGATGCACGATTTGCTGTTTGGATGCGAATGGATCATGATCGTACAGTATTTGCGCCCGCCGGGCATACAAGATTGGATTACGGGTTGGGAATCTTTATTGTGGCTGCCAATTTGACGCTCAATCAAAAACAAGCCGACCTAATCTGAATGTCCTTCCGAAACTTAATAGACTCCCCGACCCAATCAGGTTTTCCATTCGTTCTCTGTGCGGAGCAGCGCGCAACCGTTCGCGGGTTGCACATCATTCATATTATTGCGACGGTGCGTATCCAAATTCACCGCAAGTTTTTCAAAAACTTTACTCGGGAAAACGCGCGAAACAACAGATGGGGTTAATGCCCATTGTTTTTTAGATTGGCCGCTTTTCATGGCGGAATGCGCTAATTCTTGCAGCTCTATGTTTATTGGAGCCTGCCCCTGAGAAACCCTGTCCGGCAATCGGGCAGCTGGTCGGATCGCCATATGGCTTGTTCATGCTAATCACGCCGCAAGTGACTTTGTCCAATCAAGAAACGGCATTCGGTTTGCATCTAAAACGCCAACAAAACTGAACGATCATCGATGACCGAGTCGTTCAATTGAATGCCCACTTTCGTGCTGTCAAACAAAGAATAAGGGTTGGGTAGGATGGTGATGCCTACTGTCAATTCAAGTAGCCGGAATTCAATCCCACCAAGGCGGTGCACCGACCTCAAACTTGAATTTGCGCACAATTGGGCGGCTTTTTGGATGAACAAATAAACTGGAGGTGCAAAATGTGCTGGTGCAAGACTTCCATTGGGCTTGTGGGTCTGTTACTGCTTTTATTCGCTGGCAATGCAAAAGGACAAACAATCACGGTTACGATCTCGGACGATATTGTCGACATCGACTGGACGTCCGCCACAATTGATGACCTTCCTGGTCCGGATGGCGAAATATCCTTCTCCGAAGCATTAATCGCCGCAAACAACACGCCCGGCCATCAGACGATCGGTTTCGCGATTCCGCAAAGTGACTGGCAGTTGCAGTTTTTGCTTCCCGGCCGTGCCGTGCTGACTTCGATAACGGGGTTCTTTTTCCGCGCGGACGACGAGGTGACCATCGATGGGACGACCCAAACCGCATTCACCGGTAATACCAACCCGAACGGAGGGGAGGTGGCCATTTATGGCAACGACCTCTTTATCAACGCCGCCAACAGCACGCTGATCGGATTTGACAGCACATCCGTGTTTGTTGGATCGGACACGCTGGTTCAGGGTAATACCGGGAGCATGAACGTTACGGTGAACGGTTCGCGGACGCGTGTCGAGGGCAACAGCGGCGGCACGATCGCAATCACCGGTGACGATAACGTGGTCGTCGGTAACACCGTCCTACGGATGCGTTTGCTCTCGGGTAACAACAACATTATCGGCGGGCCGAACCCCGAGGACCGCAACTTCCTGACTGGTTACGGGACCTGGAACATCAGCTCGGGTCTGCCTTCGGGAACCACGCTCCAAGTCACCGGTACAGTCGGCACGGTGATCGAGAACAACTACATTGGAACCACGCCGGACGGGCTGGCTCAAGGAAATCCCGCCTCGACGATTGGTGTCAGCATCGAGGGCACTAACGATGACCTCATTGTTCGTGACAACCTGATCGCAGGGATCAAAGCCATTGGCATAAAGACTTGGGCGGGATTCCAGTTTGGCAATGCCGTGCTCTTTTGGGGATCGGGTGGAGGCACGAACATCGAGATATCCGGAAACACGATCGGGCTGGACGCGACCGGCGAGCCGCTGCTGGGCAGTGTCTGGGGCATCGATGTAGGTAATGTCAACGGCGCGGGCAACTACAGCGGCGTGCGCATCGAGAGGAATGTCGTCGCAGGTCACACGCTGAACGGGATTACGGTCGGCTCGCAGGTTGCGGACGCGCGGATCTCGGAGAACTCGATCTTTGAAAACGGATTGATCGGCATCGACCTTATTCCGACCAGTTCAGGGATTGGCGTAACGCCCAATGATCCGCTGGACCCGGACCCGGGTGCAAATGGGCTGCAGAACTTTCCCGATCTAACATCGGCCTCGGTGCAAGGTGGTTCGACTCGCATCGTGGGTAGTCTTAACAGCGAATCGCTCACGTTCTTCACGCTCGAATTCTTTGCCTCTCCTGTTTGTGATAGTTCAGGATTTGGCGAGGGAGAAGTTTTCCTCGGCCGAACAACGGTGTTCACGGATTCAAACGGCGACGCCGACTTTGACGTCTCATTGTCAACTTCAGTTTCGGAAGATTGGGTTGTGACATCGACTGCTACTCTGGAACCGACAGGCGCGACATCTGAGTTTTCAGCATGCATCGACATCGGTGTAACAACGGTTGAAATCGTCGACAACGGCGATCCTGGGTACATGACCGCTACAACCAGTGGAGTTTGGAATACCTTTGGCGCAGGATTCCAAGGCGACATTGATTGGACTGAACCCGGTCAAGGCGACACCGCCACTTGGACATTTGCCGTCGCTCCAGGAAGTACACAACGCGTTTCCGCAACTTGGTTCAATCACGCGACGCTTGCGAGCGATGCGTCATTTGAGATTTTTGATGGCACCACGTCGTTGGGAACTTTCAGTGTGAATCAACAAGTTGCACCCAGCGGCTTTCCAGATGCGGGGGCAACGTGGGACGACTTGACTGCTGGCGTTACGATTTCAAGCGGTACATTGACTGTTGTACTAAGCGACGTTGCCAATGGTCGCGTCGCAGCGGATGCGATTCGTATTGAATTAGTTGATCCTTCGATTCAGATTATCGACAACGGCGATGCAAACTATGCGTCCACCTCCGCTGGCGGCGTATGGAACACGTTTGGCGCGGGATTCCAGAGTGACATCGACTGGACAGAACCCGGCCAGGGCGATACGGCCAGTTGGACATTCACCGTGACTCCCGGCGACTATCAAGTCTCTGCAACCTGGTTCAATCACTCGACTCTTGCGACTAATGCGGCATTCGAAATTTTCGACGGCGCAACGTCACTGGGCGTGTTTAATGTGAATCAGCAAATCGCTCCAAGCCAGTTTTCTGAAGCTGGTGCGAATTGGGACGACTTGTCCGAGTCGGTCAGCATTTCCAGTGGTACATTGACCGTTCAACTTAGCGACCTGGCCAATGGTCGTGTTGCGGCAGACGCGATCCGCATTGCCGCGGCATCGCCGGATACAGGAGGTTAACCGCGAAGTCAAAGATACGGTTGCGTACTATGTGGTGAATTCGTGGCGATTCATATACGCCAATCGAGCATGCGTCAAAATAATAATCGGAATAACCCGCTCGCATGCAATGTTGATAGCTGCTCGCAAATCCATTTCACCCTACAGCTGCGAGCCGACTTGGCCAAAAAAACCTAAGTTTGATTGCCGGGCTTCAAGAATTGATTTGCCTATCGTCAGAAAGTGAGCGCCAATGGAGCTACACAGGTATTGGGGACTTTCTTTAATTCTGGCCGCGCCTCTGATCGGTGCCTGGTGTTATGAACGGGAATATCGGGTCCACACCGATGCTCGAAAAGTTGAAATCGCCGATTTGCATACTCGGCCGCCAAGCGACGTTCAACAATGCGTGCTCAAGGGTTTCGCGATTCCGGAGCAGGAGCCGGTCCAGCTGGGGCAATACGAATACCTGCGTGTTACCGCTGAATACGATGCCACCGCGGAGGACGACGCCAATTCCACAGCGCCGTCGATCGTACTCCGCCGACAAATTTCTTTAGACGGATCGCTGCGCGATCGCGTCGCCGTCGGGGTCGTCGAAGGTCGATATGATCCGGAGATAACGTTGGGCGAGGTCACGGTGGAGCGATTGGAACAAGCATTTCCGATGCACGATGCCTCAGTGGGCCGATTGGTAATCGATGTCGATCGTGAATACTTGAGCCAAATTGCATGGATATCCGGCGCTATGACGATTTACGTCGCGGTGATGGTCGTCGTTGTGTCTGGCTGGTTTCGGCGGCGTCATCAGACCAAAATCCAGCGGCACGATCGTACGCGCTGCGAAGTTGCATTGGAGTTGGCGTTGTCGCAGCAAGAAGTGTTTTGAGGCGGGACTTAAGGAGATGAAGTACTCCTAAGGCTCGTCTTCAGACAATCCTCACCCGCGTGCCGCAAGCCGCGCGCGACCTCAACCAGACTTGCAACGGGCTGAGTCCGAATGATCGTTGGCAAACTAACTGGTCCTGGTCCAATTCGACACTGGGGAATGTCACCAAGTCGCGTGTCAAAACTCGATATCCAGGATTCGGTGATGGCTGACAAAGCCGGCTTTTTTAATTGCTCGTTGGGCTGCGATATTTTCCCGCGTGGTCGAACAGATTGGGCGAAGTTGGTTTTGGCGGCAATGATTGCTCAGATGACGGAGAATAATCATCGCCAGGCCTTTGCCACGGTAAGACTTGGCAACAACCATGCCCAAATCTGCACACGGTTTTTGGGTTCGACTGGGCCGGCACTCGCCGGTGGCGATCAGTTCGCGCTCGACCCAGAGGCCCCATAGCTCGCCACCCTGAATTCGCTTCGCATAATAGGCATCCAGCCAATTTGGATCGGCCCCCAGGACCGTGTGGGCAAAGTCGACTGCCAACTTGCGTTCGTCATTGCTCACCAACCTGAATTCCAAACCAAGGGGAAAGTCAGCCGCGGCATTCTTGGCTTGCGCCGATAACTCGTACAGAAAGGCATTAACGGCGACGGACTTTTGTCGATCCATGCACAATGCCAGATGTTGAAACTCAAATGTTGAAACCACAGATCCGCGTACATTTAGTTCGTTTAGAATCTGGCCGAAAACCGGCCGGGCATCAATCGTCGGGTCGAGCGAGAACTGAAGAAGCTTCCCCTCAGCATTGATCACGCAGTATCCGTCGACGTTTTTTCTCCGAATGACACTGTCTCCGCAAATGATCGAGTAATGATCGGCCGCTTGTATAAAGCTCTCCCACATTCCGTCCAGTGGCGCAGCCAGCTGTTTCAAGTAATTGGACTTCAAATCCACCAGATCGACCAAATCTGTTCTTGTAATTGAAAATGTGTTCAACCTTGATCTCCTTTAGACCCATGATAGCGAAGCTATGGCCTTCAAATGAGCTTTGTGGGGAATAAGCGAGTCGAGTAGGGTGCGCGAAACGGCACCGCCTCTATATTAATAGGTGCGATTATTAGGTGCGTTGCCATGCACACCGCCGATCGTCAAGTGGGAATGCAGGATTTCGTTGGCTGAATTGAGCTGTTTAGTATTGATTCAGTCGACGCGATGAATTGCAATGGCAATTTGTCATTAAGCTTTGATGAGGTTGCGGGATCGCTCGCGGATGCAGAAAATTGTTTTTTTGTTGAACCCCATCGGTTCAGAGGGAGACGTTCACCCGTTTTTAGCGGTCGGTCAAGGCCTGTCCGAACTAGGACATGATGCGGTCATTTTAACGAATCCGGTCTATCAGAAACGAATTGAGCAATTGGACTTGGAATTCGTGTCGATTGGATCGCGCGATTCGCTAAGAATCGTTGGGAAGGATCCGCGAATTCACCAACAGCGGCACGCGTGGAAATTGGCGCTCCAGTGGGGTGCCACGGGAACCATGCGGGAAACATTCGAGCAAATCAAGCGACTGAGCCAACAACGCTTGACGGTGGTTGTTTCTTCGCCGCTAAGCTTCGGCGCCCGGATCGCCTGCGAATCGCTGGGCATAAAATTAGCGACAATGTTGGTCGATCCCGACAAGCTCAGAAGCGTCGTCCGCTCACCCGTATTGCCGCCGCTGGTGCTGCATGATTGGGTGCCGGCGACTGCCAAGAGACTTCAGTTTTACGTTGCCGATCGATTTTTTATTGATCCAGTTGTCGCGCCTGAAGCAAATCGGTTCCGCTCGGAATTAGCGTTGCCGCCGATCAAGCGACTACTCCATCACTGGTGGTTGTCGCCTGATTTGATCATCGGGTTATGGGACCCAATTTTTGCGCCCCCACAGTCGGATTGGCCACCGCACGTGCGTCTGACCGGTCCCACACTTTGGGACCCGCCGCGATCCGATGATCGCACGCCGCAAGTGGAATCATTTTTGGACGCAGGCAGCGCACCGATCCTATTTGTTCCGGGATCCGCGGGCACCGGAAGCCAGCATTTTCTTGCGGTTGCCATGCAAAGCTGCTTGAAGCTGGAGCGACGCGGCATCTTTCTGACCAAACGACGTCGAGAATTGCCCAACAATTTACCCAACACGATTCAGCATTTCGATTATGTTCCATTGCGCTCCGTATTGCCCCGATGCGCCGCAATCGTTCATCACGGCGGAACAGGAACTGCAGCCCAAGCGATGGCGGCAGGTATCCCGCAATTGACTTGCCCGATCGCTTTCAATCATCGCGACATCGCCGCTCGGCTCGAAAAATTGGAAATCGGCTGCACAGTTCCAAAATCGCGGTTTACTGTGAACAACGTGACTCGCCAATTACGGAAACTGCTTAACGAGGATTCCATCAAAAGCAACTGTACGGCGGTAGCCAAGAAGTTGGAAAAACGGGAGCCCGTTAAAAAGATTTGCCATTTACTGGAACAGCTGGCTCAATCCAGTATGGGCCAAAAAAGTGGGCCAAAAAAGGACATGGGCCAAAAAAGGACAGGCACTAATTGATGTTGCTTAGAAAGCGGAAAAATGCCGTTCCTTGGGGTAACTGTCTGGAGCAAGTAAATGAACTGGTAATCGTGCCGCCGCGGGACGTACGAAGTAGGTACCGATTATAGATTCAGCCTGTTGATTATTTGGCAGCAACTGTATTATTTTTAGTGTTGATGGTTTTATTGTTTTAAACCTAGTGGTTTGTCAAACTTTGATTTTAGGATTGATGGTAGTGGACGAGGCTACGAGTCCCAGCGATTTCTGGTGCAAAAGGACTCGTGGCCTCGGAAAACGCCGGGATAAACCGGTTTGGGATAGAGAATGAAAGTTTCTTACAGCGAAATCCTAGCCAGGAACGCTGGCCCTGAGTCGTACGCTGATCGTGGCAACACGTTGGGTGTGGTAACGGCAGGGGTACAACCAGGCGCAGTGAGTGAGCTCCGAAAACAGAGTCAACCCGAATGCCGACACCGTCGAGGCCGTGGAAGGCAGTACGGTCGCGGTCGCTACTGGCGAGACCGAGTCCGGTTCGGCGGAGTCAAGGAGCTGAGGCATGGTTGGAAGTTCCAAACACGAGAACCGGGAGATCCCACAAGCGCGTCGGCATCAGTCACCGACGCCGGTCCGAAAACTCCACCGGAGGCACAGCGGACATGAACGCAAGTGGGAAGTCAGATGGGCGCGTAGTACCTGTGACGTCGGCGAACAAAGATGGAACTGAACCATCGGCGGAGCTGGCTGAGGAAAGGCGTTCAGCAAGGAGGAACATCGACAGACCCAGCCTGATCCGGACTCCGAAGCCGGAACATCGCAGGTCACGTGGGCTGTCCGGTGTGCGTGAGACGGCGAGGAATCGTCGTGATCTCAAGTTCACAAACCTGCTGCACCACATCAACTGCGAACTGCTGACGGCGAGCTTTTACAAGCTCCGCAAGACCGCGGCGCGTGGAGTCGACGGGGTCAGCTGGCAGGAATACGAGAAAGACGTTGAAGAACGCATTATCGATCTTCACGGTCGCATTCACCGCAAAGCCTTCCGAGCCAAGCCATCCAAGCGGGTGTACATCGAAAAGTCTGACGGCAGGAAACGCCCGCTGGGCATTCCCTCGCTGGAAGACAAGATCGTCCAGCACGCAGTGCGAACGGTCATCGAATGCATCTACGAAGAAGACTTCCTCGGTTTCAGCTACGGCTTCCGTCCCCGGCGTTCGCAGCATCAAGCTCTTGATGCCTTGGCGACCGGGATCGACGAAAAGCGAGTGAACTGGATATTGGATGCCGACATCGAAGGTTTCTTTGACAACATCGACCGTGACTGGTTGAGGAAGTTCATCGAACATCGCATCGGCGACAAGCGGATCGTTCGACTGATTCTCAAGTGGTTAAACGCTGGGATCATCGAAGGAACCGACTGGAGCGACAACGGCAAGGGAACACCACAAGGGGCGATCCTGTCACCCATCTTAGCGAATGTATTTCTGCACTACGTGTTTGATCTCTGGATCAACCAATGGCGAACGCGACGCGCCGGGGGCGACATGATTGTCGTTCGCTACGCGGACGATTTCGTGATCGGCTTCGAGTGCGAGGCGGACGCGCGTGGGTGCCTGGAAGCATTGCACCAACGACTCGGTGAGTTTGGATTGAACCTGCATCCGAAAAAGACTCGCCTGATCGAGTTCGGTCGTGGCAGCACGACGCGACGCGAGCGGGAGGGTCGAGGCAAGTGCGAGACGTTTGACTTTCTGGGTTTCACGCATGCATGTGGCAAGACTCGACAAGGAAAGCGTTTCAAGCTGGTCCGGATCACGATGGCAAAACGCATGAGTCGCACACTGGCGGCGATCAAGGAACAACTCCAACGTCGTCGCCACCATCGCCTCGGCCAAACGGGTCGCTGGCTCTGGAGTGTGGTTCGTGGCTGGCGTCAGTATTACGCGGTACCGGGGAATTACCAACGGCTAAAGCAGTTCGATGATGGGGTGCGTCGTCTCTGGCTTCGCCAGATTCGGCGACGCTCACAGCGTGGCTGCAGCAGCTGGACGTGGCCCCGACTGTCTCGCGTGTACAACCGCTACATCCCCAAGCCCAGGATACTCCACCCTTACCCCAATGTTCGGCATCACGCCCGACTCGGAGCAGGAGCCGTATGAGGGAAAACTTCACGTACGGATCTGTGCGGGGGGCTGCCGGCAACGGTAGTCCCTACCGCGATTCCACTACCATCAATCCTAAAATCAAAGTTTGACAAACCAATAGTTGGTTTCTTCAGCTGCGCCGTTTGATTTTGCCTTTTCCGCTTTTGCATCTTCTTTCGCAAATTGGCAAACTTCGTCGCTGGTTTACGCACCGCTTGGCGTTGATTCCTGGTCATTTTACGAATCTCCGATTTCGATTCTAACGGTGTCTCGCCGGACCGGATAGAATGGGCCAACCACGGCGACAAATCGTCTAAACTGTCACGTTTGAAGACCGTTTAATTGACATTCGCCCCTGCCAGCGTTAGAAAAACTAGAGTACAGAAGCATCGGGAAGAGTACGATTCGTCGTCAGGCTCGCTGAGTTTCCGATCGGTCTGGGCGAAGCATGTGGGGCGAACCCGCAATGCACATCACAACTACCGAAAAAGGAACCGAATATGATCTTTGGCAAAATGTGGCGGGCATTTAAGGCTCAGTTAAACAAAATTGCAAATTATTTCTGGACGGCCGATCCGATCGCGCAAATGCAATACGAATACGATCAAGCCGTGGAAGAACTCAAAGGCGGCCGACAGGGTCTCGAGCAATACCGCGCGCTCGTGGAACGCGTATCTCGCCAGGTGCAAAACCATCAACAACACGAGAGGAATCTCGCGGCTAAAATCAAAGCCTACTTGCAAGCGGGGGATCGCGAGACGGCGGGAAAATTTGCCGTCGAGCTGCAAAAGGTAAAAGCCGAACTCGCGGAAAATCAAGCTCAACTCGAACTGCATGAAAAGGCATACGACAATAATGTTCGGAAAATCAAGCGAGCCAGCAGCAAACTTGCAGACGTTCGCAACAAGATTCAAAAATATGATGCGGAACTGAAAATGAGCCGTGCCGAGGCGGAAATGGCCGAGCTCGCGCGGAGCTTTGACTTCGATGTTTCAACGGATTTCGGTCAAATCGAGCAAGTGATTCAGGACAAAATCGGCCTCAATCGAGCCAAGGCTCGCGTGGCAGCCGACCTCTCTGAAGAAGGCATGGTGGAAATCCAGGCCGAGGAAGCCATGGAAGAAGCCCTCGCCGAATCGGCGCTTAGAGAATTTGAAATCGATCTCGGGTTGGTCACACCGGAAACCGCCGGTGTCGAGGAAGTGCAAAAGGAGCTTGGGCTGCCCGAGACGGAGGAGATCGAAGAATCGAATTAGAGATTAACCAACAAAGACAGCCTCGAGGATAATTTCTTTTCGAATCACAATTTCTTTTTCGAATCGCACGTCAGCCGCTCGACAAAAAGCAACTATCAAAATTGACACCATACACCATCCGTGAAATCAAATCCCACGATTGCAGATTTGCCTGATATCGCCAAGCCTTCGGAGAAGCGACGCGCCGCGGTCCCGGATTGGTATCCCCAGTGGGCGCGGGAATTGGCGGAGATGTATTTTTCCGCGAGTACCTGTATGTTCGTGTTACACGGCAACACAAACGACTTGGTTCATTCCAGGTCGGACGGTTCCGATCAGTTTTGCACGTTGAGCGAGTTTCTTTCAGGACAACTATTCGGATCATGGGATGTAATCGTTTCCTATGATTTGGGTCGTGGATTAAATGTCGAGGCAGGAAACGATTCAACGCGGTTGCATGAAATGGTCAAGTTTGTTTCCGGTCAAATAGGTAGCCATAATTCCTGGCCGCGCGATCCTGACAAGACTCTCGATGCACTCGAGCGTATCGTGCAACGCAACCTGCTGGAGGAGAATGCGAATCAGCAAAAACGAATTGCATTCCTGTTTCCGCACGCAGAGTACCTGATTCCAGCCGGTAATTTGGCCATGCTTGCCCGTGGCCAGGCTTCCAGGTTGGTAAGACTGATATCATGGGCTCAAAACCCGTATATCAAACGGTTGAATATGGCGTTTTGTCTGCTGGCACAGAAAGTGTCGGAAATCAACGAGCGGCTGGTTCAGAACCCACACGTCGCCGCCATCGAAGTGCCATTGCCTGATGCCGAGAAACGTCGCACGTTTGTCGAGGTCACGACCGGCAATCACGTGGAACGGTTAGGGGAACTTTCGCCCGACGGAATCACCCAACTCTCCAGCGGGCTTAATTTGATCAATCTCAACGCGTCCATATCGCGTGCGGTGGCTGACCAAAAATCGATCGACGTCGCGCGTTTTCGAAAAATGAAAAAGGGAATGATCGAACGGCAGTGTCAGGGCCTGGTCAGTTTTATTGAGCCCAGTCACACATTGGACATGATCGTCGGACATGCGGCCGCAAAAAAAAGACTCAAACAAGACGGTCAATGGATCAGCTCGGGTCGGCTCGACGCGGCGCCAATGGGTTATTTGATCTGCGGCCCTGTTGGGACGGGTAAGTCTTTTATGGCAGAATGCTACGCGGGTTCGATTGGTATCCCTTGCGTCGTGCTAAGGAACTTTCGGTCCAAGTATGTTGGGGAGACCGAGGGCAACCTGGAACAGGTGTTAACCGTGTTGCGTTCGCTTGGCCCAGTCGTCGTGATCGTCGATGAGGCGGATGCCGCGCTCGGCGATCGCTCGATGGAAGGCGACTCGGGAACCTCCGGCAGAGTTTTTTCCATGATCGCCAGTCAAATGGGTAACACCAAATACCGCGGTCGAATTGTCTGGATGTTGCTCACCAGCCGGCCCGACATGTTGCCGATTGACATCAAGCGTCAGGGTCGCGCCGAGGTGCATATTCCTCTTTTTTATCCACAACAGCGAGACGAAATCCAGCAAATGTTTGTGGTCATGGCACGAAAAAACAACGTCGATCTGGCGGAAAACGCTGTTCCTGACGTGCCTACCCAGCGCAACCTTAGTGGTGCCGATATCGAAAGCATTGTCCTCAACGCGAAACGGCGGGTCATGACCGACGGTCGTGACACCGTGGATCGCGAGGATTTGGTGTACGCTCTCAAGAATTTTATTCCGTCGGCTCAGGGATTGGAAAAAGAAATGCAGGAACTAGTCGCGGTACTTGAGTGTACCGACCGCGAATTCCTGCCGCCCGATTGGCGCGAGGCGATCGACGCTCCGGACGGACGTAGCAAATTGCAACAACGATTGCACGTCTTGAGAGAAATGATTGATACACTGATTTAAGTTGAACCAAACCAGACTGGAGACCAAACATGGCGCGAATGAATTGGCTGGACGAAGACGCTCAATCAACGCTGATTGATGATTATGCAAAAAACATGGAATCATTTGTCGATGCGATGGCCGATGGACGCATCGATGATCAGGAACTCGCCGGCCAAGAGCAGCGACTCGTGGATTTGATGAAACAGGTTGAACCGACACTCGACGATGATACCCATCAGAAAATGACTGAGTTGTTATGTGAAATGTCGGCGTTCAGCACCATGATGACCTTACATTCGATTTGGGAATCTCGACCAAAATCGACATTTCGAGGTTAATATGTTCAAAAGTTCATTTTTTTTGACACTGATTGTTGTTTTGTTGCTCGGCTGTGGTCGTTCACAACCAGACTACAAAACGGCGTCGGATCGGACGGCCAACAATCGATTTAGTACCCCGCAACAACGTCGCTTGACGCCCTACGGACGCACCATTGAACTGCCTAAAGTCGATCAGAAACCAGGAACCGCTGTCGTTTTACTGGTGGATACGTCGGGTAGTATGAAGGCGGCCGTCAAGGATGCATCGGGCGGCAAAAAGCCCAAGCATGAGATTGCGTCAGCCGTGATCGAGCAGGTCGTGGATACGACCGATGCCTATTTGCAGAAACACCCTGTCCTGCATTTGGAATTCGGCATTTTTTCGTTCTCCAGTTCCGTTAATGAATGCCTGAAAATTGACAAGTTCGATCGACAGAAGGCCCAGATAGGCATCGATTGTGTACCGCCGCCCAACGGCGGAACTGCGATCGGACGTGCGCTTGTTGCAGGCTTCCAGGCGTTGTACTCGACCGGTTGTGTGCGAAAATATCTGGTTTGCGTCACCGATGGAGAAAACACTTCCGGGCCCGATCCTCAGCGGATCGCCCAACAGCTGTTCGATCAGACTCGCGGCGATGTGGAGATCCATTTTGTCGCGTTCGACATCAATTCGGCGAAATTCAGTTTCCTGGACGATGTCAATGGGTTTGTTGCAGAAGCCGCCGACGGTCAGCAACTATCCGAGCGACTGACCGAGATCTACGAAAAACGGATTCTCGTTGAGATGCCAGCGGAAGCGTCAGACGACAAGTAACAAGGAAACAAAACTCGCTCGCCACCCACATGAGCAAATTCAGCAAAACGAGAAAAAAAAACAACACTTTGATAAGTCAGGAGCCGTAACCAATGGCCGGTCAACCCAAAGCTACTTTTTATTTTGCCGTTGCCTTAGTTGTCATCGGATTGATTATCTTCGCCGTATACCGAGGCTGGGATCTGATTGCCCCTCAAGGCGGTGGACAGGCGGGGGACAACGGAGGGCAAATCGATCCAGATAAATTGGGACTTGGTGGCGGCGCCGAAGCGGCTGATGGGGCAAGCATCACCACCGTTTCGGAATACGAGTTCAAGCCGTCCGAACGATTGCCCGCTGTCGAGGGCACTGCGGCGTACAACCCGATGGACGACAAAACCGTACGATTTGCTTTAAACGTGTGGGCCGGGTGGGCGCCTATCATTTATGCCAACAATGGATTCAAGGCTGAAAAAATATGGAAAACACAAGACGGTCAGGAATTCAAGGTCGAACTAGTATTAATTGACGATCCGGTGGCGATGAGGGATGCGTATGCCGGCGGCAGTGTCCATATCGGATGGGCCACGCTCGATATGGTGCCGTTGTTCATGGAAGGATTCGTCGACCGTAGCGGCAACCCAAAAGACAGTCGTGTGATGCCCCGAATTTTTCAGCAGGTTGATTGGTCCAATGGTGGCGATGGAATCGTGGTCCGCAAGGGGATTGAGACCGTGGCTGACCTTCGCGGCAAGCAAATTGTGCTCGCGCAAAATTCACCCTCCCAATACTTCGCGCTCAACATGCTGGTGGCCGGCGGCGTGCAGCCCAGCGAAGTCAAATTTGCGTATACCAATGACGCGTTTCAAGCGGCGGCGGCGTTCAACAGTCAGGACAACATTTCGGCGGCTGTTTCCTGGGCTCCCGATATCTACAACCTGGAAAAAGTTGCCAAGAATAAAATGCTGGTCACCACCGCAACCGCCAACAAACTGATCGCCGACGTGTGGTTTGCCCGAGCCGATTTTGCAAACGATCATCCGGAAATTTGCGAAGGACTGGTTCGGGGTATTTTCGACGCGATGGAATCGCTCAAGTCCGATGCGGCCAAACAGGAGACGGCCAAACTGATGGCCACCGGTTATGGTCTGCCTGCAAGTGAGGCGTTGGCAATGATGGGCGATGCCCACAGTACCAACTGGGCCGAAAACTATCAGTTCTTCATCAACAAAAACAACCCGGCAAACTTTGAACGCATTTGGAACAACGCTTACTACTTGTACCGCCGGATCGGCAGCATCAGTCACCAGCAGGTACCGTTTGACCAGGTGATGGATTTCTCAATCATCGAAAAACTAGGCCAAGACGAAAAATACTCATCGCAAAAAGACGAATACACGACCGTTTTTGTCGCCAAGTCGACATCGGAGATTCGCGGTGCGGAAGAGATCCTGACCAACACGGTCAAGATTCATTTTTTTCCTAACAGCTGGGATCTTAACAAGACAGTCACCAAGCGTGAGGACGGTAAGGACGTCGAGCGACTATACGATCCCAATGTCGACCTGGTACTCGAAGAGATTGCTAAACTGGCCGGACAGTTTGGGACGGCACGCATCATTATCGAAGGGCACACCGACGGTTCGATGCAAGGCAAAATTGGTCCGGCACTCGTGAAAGAACTGTCGTTGAATCGCGCCAATTCGGTGAAACAGGCGCTCGTCAACACATACGATTTGGACCCTAATCAATTTAACGTTGAGGGCATAGGTTGGGACCGTCCCGTAGACCCGGGCGACCCCAACAACCACGCCAAAAATCGTCGCGTGGAAATCAAGGTTTATCCAGCCGAAGCAGGTGGATAGACGCAAGAACAGTGGATAGACGCAAATATATTCCCCCCTTTGGCAAAGGGGGGTTAGGGGGGTTCCAATCGCTACTCGCAACACAATGTCAATTAGTCCGGTTGGTTTGGCATCAATGATGCGAAAGTACTCACATAGTCTCGACAGATTTCTATTGCTAGAGCGATGGTCAATTAGATCATGCTCAAATAGATGTGACAGCGCGACAACATATTCCCCCTTTGCCAGAGGGGAGTTAGGGGCGTTCCAATCGTTACTCGCCACATCCAATTGACCTTCGCTGTACTCTGTCTATTCGGTCGCAAAATAACATGACAGGCGAACCCGGCTCTGCAGAACGCCCGAAAAAGTCTGTCGACGACAGCGCAGACCAAGCACAAGTCGCCAAGCGAACCGCGGCAGATGCGGAGGCCGCATTGCGGCAATTTGAATTGGATCAAGCTCGCAAGCGACGGGGCGAACCTGAAAAAGACACGATTGCCGAAAAACCACTGGAGTCCGAACCAAAGCCGTTGCCAAAGCCGGCTGTGCGTCGCCGCTGGTTTGGCCTTCGCCAACCTACCAAGCTATGGTTGTCGTTGGTGCTAGGCGCCGCAATGATCCTCATGGTCGCTGGCATCTGGTGGATTCTTACCGCCGGCGAAAAGGGTGAGGATCGAATCTTATCGCCGACGATATTACCGAGCATTGGTGAGACCTTTGGTTCCTTCCACGAATTGTGGTTCGATCGGGCCCTTACACGTAACATCTGGGCGACCATCAGTCGTGTCATGATGGGATTCGCACTGGCCACCATTGTGGGCGTGCCGCTGGGCGTGTTGGCCGGATGTTTTGCGCCCGTGCGAGCGTTTCTCGCGCCCATGGTAATTTTTGGGCGGAACATTCCTATCGCCGCCTTAATTCCGATCACCATGATCCTGTTTCTCGATCTCGACAAATACGGTGAAACGCAAAAGATCATGTTTATTTTCATTGCCTGTGTGGCGTTTATCATCGCAGACACCGCAACTGCCATCACGGATGTCGCCCAAAAATACGTGGATACGGCGTACACTCTGGGGGCTACTCGTTGGCAGGTGATTATCAAAGTATTGTGTCCTTTGGCCCTGCCCAGCGTGTTTAATTCGTTGCGGCTGTTGTTTGGACTGGCCTTTGGCTACATCATGCTCGCCGAACTGTTCAAGGCCGCAGATGCAACCGGTGGATTGGGCCACCTGATCAATACATCTCAACGTCGCGGCAAATACGAACATATCTACCTGATCGTTCTGATCATACCGATCATTGCCCTGGCAATTGATCGAATCCTTTACTGGATTCAGCGACAGTTGTTTCCTTATCGGTCTGGCTCGCGTGGGATTCTGCATACCGTCGTGCGATGGACCCTGGCAGGATGGGATGACTTGAAAACAAAGCTATTCGGTCCGAAGCCACCATTTAACAAGCTCGTTGTTGCAGCTGCCGGCGCGAATGGATCGAGTCAAAGTCCGACAAGCAAAGCGGGCGATAATCCGGATTCCAAAACGGCGTCGAATCAATCGACGTCCCCTGATCCGCCGGGCGGTCAATAATGAACGAGAAAACCGATAGACCGGCCGCAGATATCGGTGTGGGTCATGTTTTGGAACATGTACGCCAGCCCGATGAAGTTGCGACCGAGCACATTGTCGAATTTCGAAAGGTGACAAAGACTTATAACCACGGTCAGGCAAACGCGTTCACAGCAATCCGCGACGTTACATTTGTCGTCGAGGATTTGCCAGACCGCGGCGAGTTTGTGTGCATTCTGGGACCCAGTGGATGTGGTAAGAGTACGATTCTGCGGCTGATTGCCGGCCTCGACCCGCAACATCCGCCGACTACCGGGGACGTACTAGTTAATGGTGTGCCGGTCGTTTTGCCGGGTGCTGATCGGGGGATGGTTTTTCAAGACTATACCAGCTTTGATCACAGAACCGTTCTCGACAACGTCACGTTTGGATTGGAATGCCACCGCGTATCCAGACGCGTGCGCTATGAACTCGGCCGGCAGTGGATCCAGCGTGTCGGCCTGGACGTTAAGAACGATCAATACAAATATCCGCACGAGCTGTCCGGTGGTATGCGACAACGCGTGGCGATCGCCCGCAGCCTGATTCTCCGACCCCGGATAATTATGATGGATGAACCGTTCGGAGCCCTCGATCCGGAAACACGCATGAACATGCAGGATTTGTTGGTCTCGCTGTGGCGCGAGGTTCAGGCGACTGTTTTTTTTGTTACCCATTCCATCGAGGAAGCGGTCTACCTGGGAGATCGAATCTACGTGTTGAGTAGCACGCCCGGAACGCTGGTCCGCGAAATCACCGTGGAACCTCCCAATCGGCCGGCCGCTGAAATGCAGCGCGAGCAGAAATTTCAGGAAACGGTCTTTTACATTCGCGACCTTATTACCAAACTGGAGAATTGATCGTATCGGCGGCCAATCATGGAGCTTCGTAGCCCGTTGACCAGAATTCGGCTCGCTGGAGATCATTGCGCGTAATTAGACAACGCTGTAACGCGACACGACATGTTCAAATACGTTAAAGCAGCATTCAAAAATCGCTGGAACTTGCTTGCCCTGGCAGGTGCGGTGGGCGCTGCCTTCATTAGCGGACATCCGGACGTGATTCTCCCGCTCGTCCTTGCCGGGCAATTGGCCTACCTCGGATTCGCGGCAACTCA
>CAJHZH010000990.1_pt1 | contig 17630 bp, 17 predicted proteins | sample 9198951 | NCBI WGS metagenome assembly CAJHZH01 (sample SAMEA7708381, study PRJEB35096) | sediment metagenome | biome: marine neritic benthic zone biome [ENVO:01000025]; feature: sediment [ENVO:00002007]; material: shallow marine sediment [ENVO:03000034] sea grass bed [ENVO_01000059] ...
CATGACCGGGATTTCTCGTTTTTGATTGTCATTTGTAACGATGACGATTTGATCGTTTAGATATCCCCAGGCGGCCTGTTCATCCATCTTGACAATCAGGTTGTAGTCGATTCGGTTTCCGCGGCGCGACGTTTCGATTGCTTCGGCGGTGATATGGGGGTTTGAGGTTTTTAGCTCAACGATTTTCCAGATGGGGCTGCCCGCATACTGCAACCTAATCGTTCGCTCAACCGGTTGACCTGCGACGACATTGTTTAAGTCAACAAAATTGGGATTTACAACGATATCCGTTCGCACATATCCCTTAATATGCAATTGCACTTGAGTGAAATGGGGTTGTGAAACATTTAGCGTAATGGTGGACTTTCGATCACCAGTGAACGACAAGGTATTGAACTGAGCGAGGATTTCACCCTTTTCACCAGGGTTAACAACATAAGTCTTGATGGTTGGGGTGATGCACCGGCAAGTTTGAGATACCCCGCTAAACCGGATCGGTGTGGAAAGCGTATTCGTAAATTTGAATGAGTAGTCGTGCTTTGATCCGCGCGCCATTACACCAAAATCATGATTCTTTACCTTAAATAGATTTGCAATCTGACTTTGTGCGTTCAGATTCGAGTTGCAACTGAAAATTACGATGGCAATCATCAAAAAACGAACCAGATGGCGTACCATTTTTTACTCTCCAACAACCAAGAGATGGCGGTAATGTGAATCGGTTATGAAATCCAGATGGTAAACACTCGCGGCAGGCTGTAGCAAACTCACCAACCGGTTACAGTTATTAAAAACGGCCGCCTGCCGATCATCAGCGCGAGTGCCAGTCGTCAATAGACTAGAATACAAATGGCATCTCAATTGCAAATGGCTTCAATTGGAAAAAAGTCCATATTTAAGGCATTCCGATCATTTTATTCCGAATCTACTGATGAGGCAAAAATCTGTGCCGAACCAGCGCGAGATTTCCACAATTGAGCGGCCGGCAGCATTGGCCGAACGCAAAAATGAGAGCATTGAAATCGGTCATCATCCACGTTTCAACGTGTTCGCGATTGCTACCGTGGGTCGCTCTATTCGCTGGCCTGAAACACCGCTTAGAAACAAGATCAACCGGGTCGCGGTGTGGTTTCGCGAGAGCATTTTCAGATTGGGATCGCGCGGATTTTGGGTCGCGTGCAATCGACAGTGAAATGTTGAAGAGGGGGGATTCGGTAATTTGAACCCAAGGCGGGAAGATTACCCGGCTAGGACTTGAACCTAGAATGACGGAACCAAAATCCGTAGTGTTGCCAATTACACCACCGGGTATTTTCGCTCAATTTTTATTCTTTCCCTTGAGTTTTTACAACCGCAAATGACAGCTGTTCGAGCTCAATTGCCAGATCGACCTCAACCACGCTTATGTTCTCCTGAACGTTTAGCGTGACCGGAGCAAAGTTTAAGATTCCCGTAATTCCGGCGTTGATTAACCGATCGACGACATCCTGTGCCGCGCGGGCCGGAACGGCCAGGATCGCTACTTTTACCTCGTTTTGTGGAATATCGTGATCCAGACATTCCAGCCCTCGGACTCGCAAATCACCAATCTTTTCACCAATAATCTTTGGATTTGAATCGAAAGCCAACACGACTGAAAAACCTTGTCGCATGAATCCGCGGTATCCAAGCAGTGCCTGTCCCAAGTGTCCGCATCCCACCAAGGCGACAGGCCACATGCGATCGGTGCCCAAAATTCGCCGGATTTCACTGATCAGTTCGTCACAGCGATAACCAATTCCCGGGTATCCGAACTGACCAAAATAGGCAAAATCCTTTCGAACTTGCGCGTCGGTAATCCCGAGTATTGCGCCAAGCTGTGTCGAGCTTATAGTGGATTGGCCGCCTCGCACAATTCGTTGCAACTCTCGCAAATACAAGCTCATGCGGCTGATCACGGCTTTCGGAACGTTGGGATCCGATTCGTTTTTGAAGGTCTTCTTGTTATTCACGTTTCCAATATTGTTGAGTTTCAGGTCATTTTATTGACTGAATCGATTTAATCGTAAATTCAACTTCAAATCGGCAAATTGTTGCGTAATTCCCGGTCTTTGCAACGATCGCAACCTACTTTTTCCCAGAGTTGCCAAGTGCAGCATCCAGGATGAAAAGTCAGCAGATCGATTCGCTTCGGACTAACCCGAAAAGTCATCCCAGAATTTCGATCTTTTTTGGATTACGCACGTGTCGCAATTAAGCAATTTTCCCTGACTGTCCGATTTTCACGAGGCAGGAGGATTTTTGCAAGCAATACCCTTTTTGCAACAGGAGGGTCTTGCAAAGACGTCACGCGAGATTTCGAGGCACACCAGCATGAGCCGGAATCCGAGTGACCCATAAACGCATTTTTGGATCAGGCGTTGGCGAGTGGTTCGCCAGACCAGATGCCGCCTCCCAAGGTTTAGAACGTCAGTTTTAGGAGAGTTTCAATGAAAGTGGTCAAAAGTGTACTGACTGTGGCAGCTGCGGTTGTCGCGATGTCAGCAGGCACTAGTTGGGCCCAGTGTTGTTGTGGCGGTGCCACGTATCAAGGCTGTGGTTCGGCAGGTGGCGCTGTCGCTGACGGTGCTGCTGGAGGTGCTGCCGGTGGAGCCGCAGATGGTTGTGGCTACACCGTAATGCAAACACGACGTCGCGTCGTAATGGAACAAAAACAGGTGACGCGATATCGCACGCAAGTTTCAACGGTCAACGAACAGAAGCAAGTTCAAGTGACCCGATTAGTTCGCGAAACGAACTATCGAACCAAGACGTATACGGTACGTCGTCCGGTCCGCGAAGTTACCTATAAAACGGTTAACTACACGGTGCGACGCCCGGTACGCACAACTAAGACAAAGACCGTGACGTATAACGTCCGGCGTCCCGTCTACTCAACCAAGACGGTAACTTACAATGTCCGACGCGTTGTCACAGAAAATGTGCCAAAACAGGTTACCTACTATGTGCGTAAGCCCGTCAAGGAAACGTACAACCGAACCGTAACGCGTACCGTTCGCGTTCCGGAAACCTACACCAAGACGGTAACCGTTCGAGGCGGATCGTGGCAAACGCAAAGCTACACGGTTCCAGGACGTACCGTCCGAAAACGCGTTCGCACGCCAGGTTACTGGTCTTGCGATCCTTGCACCGGATGCCGAACATGGAATCCCGGTTGCTGCAAAGTTGTTTGCTGCCAAACTCCTCCGCGCACCTGCTGCAAACGAGTTTGGGTTCCAACTTGCGAAACCAAAGAGGTTCAATGCACCCGTTACCGTTGCGAACGAGTTTGTGAAACCGTTCCGTGCTGCCGAACTCGCTGGGTATGCGAGCCGTGCACCAAGACGGTTAACTGCTGCGTAAGACGCGTTGTTTGTGAACCTTGCACCAAGCAGGTTCGGTGCTGCAAATGGGTCTGCGAACCGTGCACGAAAGAAGTTTGTTACACGGTATGCAACTGGGTTTGCGAAACGAAATGCAAACAAGTTCCCTGCTGCAAAACCCGCTGGGTTTGCGAAACCAAGACTTGCAAGGTTCCATATACGACCTGCCGAAAAGTCTGTGAAACCAAAACGATCTGCTGCCCGCGACGTGTTTGCACCAAGGTTCCCTACACGGTAACCATTTGCTGCCCACGAGTCGTTTGCGAACAGGTCCCAGTACAGGTTTGCCAACCTTGCTGTCCCTGTGATCCATGTGCCGGTGGCTGTGGATGTGGCGATGGTTGCGGCGGCGGATGCGGCCTGTTTGGTCGACGAGGTGGCCGAGGCGGTGGCTGCGGTGGCTGTGACGCCGGTTGCGGTGGTGGCAATAACTGCTGCCGTCCACGATTGATCGATCGTATTCGAGCGTTCTGTGACCAATGCCGTTGCCGTTGCCAAGGAATGTTTGGCGGTGGCTGCGGTGGTGGCTGCGACTCCGGTTGCGGTTGCGATGCTGGCGGATGCGACTCCGGTTGCGGTTGCGATGCTGGTTGTGGCGGAGGAGGCTGCTAACTGGTCGAATCTGACTTTCTAACCAGCTTGAATCTGGTCTAAATAGCAACGGGCGGTTCCAATTTTGGAATCGCCCGATTTTTTTTAAGTGCCTCTATGTAATTGCAAAAACTCTACAATGCCACTTTCGGAGATTATCAGAAAACAGCCGCTAGTCATGACGAATAACGATCGACGCCGTGAACTGATCGAGTCAATTACGGATCAGTACGAGATTTGCCGTGAAACGCTGGCGATCGGTCCGCACGAGTTGGAAATAATTCGACCGGCTGACCCGGATGCGGTCCTGGACGAGCAGACGTTGAATCTTCCTCACGCCGAGTTGGAATGGCAACCGTATTGGGCTCAGGCCTGGGACGCATCGATTGGCATCTCTGAACATCTGTGCGAACTAAACCTCTCGGGTCGTGAGGTACTCGACCTCGGTTGTGGACTAGGAATTACCTCGGCAGTGGCGCTTGCTCAGGGCGCCAGTGTTTTCTTGGGTGACAGCGCGCCGCCCGCCTTATTGTTTGCGGAAGTGAACTGTTGGCCCTGGCGAGATAGAGCCACCATTTCATTTATCGATTGGCGTCGTTCTCGCATCGATCGGGCATTTGATTGGATTATTGGCTCGGACATTCTTTACGATCGCAATGAAATCGAGCCGCTCAACGGATTTTGGCGGGCCCATCTAAAAATGACAGGACGAGTTCTGCTTGGCGATCCGACGCGACCGATGACCCGGGAATTCTTGGAGACGATGGAGTCGCTGGGATGGAATGTGAAACAATCGATCCGAAAATGCGAGGGTATCGTCCGCTCGATTCGTATCGTCGAGTTGAAAGCGGAGAAATTGTAGCCGGCGATCAAAATTCGATCTTAGTCATCATTGAGAGCCTTGGCTGCGCCGCGGAACCGCACGATATACAAAATCGCCAGGAAATCATAGCAAGCGTGAGCAGAGATCGCCATAAACAGTCCGAAACTCATCATCATCAGGCCTAGCAAAAGACCCATGATCGTCGCCATCAAGGCATAGGCTGCATTGATCCAATGACAGACGCCAAAAACAATCGACGCGACTAGCAACGCGGTAGCCGGTGTCAACCATAAATAAAGTCCTCCTTGAAGACACCAGCGAAAAAGAAATTCTTCGCCAACACCCGCAGCCAATGAAATGATGGCAATCTGCCAGATATTGAGACCTGAAAACAACGGAGCTAACAAATCATCAATTGTCTGTCTAAGCGAATCGAATCCTGGAAAACGCAGGCGTTCCAAAGACAAAATACAACATAACATGGGTGCCGCAACTATGGCGCCCAGAAGTGATGGAATCAACCACGGACCCGCAAACAACGTTGATAACGGTTGGGCGTGGTCATACAGATTAAATAGCTTTGCTGATATGAGTGCGACAAGGAATAATCCGGCTTCAGACAGAACTCCGAGGATCACAAGTCGTGTTGGCGGATAAGTCGGAGTTGCCTTGTTCCCCTGTCCTGCCGCTACGACCGTGTCGACAGAAACTTGGTCTGCTGTCGCAGCCGTCAGTGATGGTTCGATGTTGTGTGGCGACGATTCGTCTTGAGGATTAGACGCACTCAACTGATTGGCATTTTCTTATCGTTTTTCCAGCTCGAGCTGCGAAATGATTGCTTCGGCACCCGGAGTAAGGCTACGCAGCTTTGTCGCTATTTCAGTTTTTTCGGTGGTGGATGCACTGCTGGCCTTCTTTTTCAAAAACGACACTTTCTTTTTCCTTTGACGGCGGCGCTTAACCTCTTTTTGGCGTTCGCTACAACCCATGCGTTTGGCTCCAATGCAATTCGATGCAAATATGTGTGATCTCAAAAGAACGATAGGAACGATATCAACAAGCCGCCAGTCTATCGCATACGGTATTTCCATTCAACGAAGGATACGATTAGTCGCGCGCGGCCAGCCACCGCTTAATTATGGGGCGGATTTCGGCTATGAGAAAGGCGGAACCGGTCACGCAGATCAGGTCGTCATTCCCTAAGTTCTGCTGCGCCAGTCGCCACGCTTCGCTCGGGTTGTATGATGTCTCGGCTTGAAACGACGCTGCGGCGGCCAGTCGTGCAAGTTCACTCACCGGCATCGCGCGAGGGTTGTCCACAAAACTCGTGAGAATAACCCGCTCAAACGCCGGCACGACCGCCTCTAACATTCTGTCAACTTGTTTATCGCTACTTGAGCCAAAAATCAGTGTCGTTTTGCCCTGATTGGATGTTGGATCCGATTTAAGAGTCTGAATTGTATTAACGAGTGCTTCGACGGAAACCGTGTTGTGCGCCATATCGACGATGATCAACGGGCTTTTTGCGAGTACGTCAAATCGACCTGTCATCGAGAATTCACCCATGGATCTGCGCATCGCTGTTTCCGTTATTTGCTGATCGTTTTGCGAAACCAGCTTGAGTGCGGCGAGGGCCACAGCGGCGTTCTCCGCTTGGTGTCGCCCCACGGTACTAATCCGGACATTCGACATGTTGCAGTCGATGCTGTCGATTTTGAACCAAAAATCAACGATCTGACTAAAATCGACGCTGTTTGTGGATTGAATATCGAATCCAAAGTCGGATTCCAGCTCGAACAATGCTGAGTTGTTCACGCTGCAGGTTTCGAGAATTTCACTTGCGGCAAGTGGGTGGGTAGCTCCACTGATGACCGGCACCATGGATTTGATAATGCCAGCTTTTTCACGTGCAATTCGGTCCAGCGTTGAACCAAGTTGGCGAGTGTGATCAAGGCTGATGTTGGTAATCACACACAATTCGGGATTGCAAACGTTTGTGGAATCGAGTCGGCCGCCGAGCCCAACCTCCAAAACAACTCTTTCGACATTTTGATCTGAAAAGTGTTTCATGGCTGCAGCCGTTATCATCTCGAAAAAACTTGGTTTGCGACCATTCCGGCGATCGGCAAGTCCGTCTAGCTTGGTGACTGCCTGGCGTACCTGGCCCAGCAAGTCAGCAAGCTGGCCGGGTGTAATCAATTGATTGTCGACGACGATTCTCTCTCGAATCGATTCCAAGTGTGGTGAACTGTAGATTCCACATCGAATACCGCTCGCATGCAATGCAGAGCCAATCATTCGAGCCACAGAGCCTTTTCCTTTGGTCCCCGCTACATGGATGATTCGATACCGGTCCTGGGGATTGTGAAGCTCGTTCAACAGCCGTCGCATCGAGTCCAGCTTGAAGTGTTTGGGATATCCAAACCCTGATTGACGCTCATAGTTGATTCGATCAAAAAGGAATTTGAGCTCGTGTTCGAGTCTTGCACAGACTGAGCCGTCAGAAACAGAGGTCACTTGGTTCATGTCAGCTAAATGATAATTGGATTACAAAAGTCGAGCCTCTTTTCGCATAACCCGTTCAAGTAGGCCGGATCAAGATCGGATTGTGCGTTCGGCGGAGCGCCTCTTCGAGCTGGATCCCGACTATTTTTGGGCACATACCATGTATGGTATCTGCTTCGCGAGGCAGGTTGAAAGTATGCAGTGTGATTCGTATAGTAAATGCCGTTTCATCCTGTCAGATTTCGGACGTAAATCGTTATTGTGCAGTAGTTTCGATCGATACATGGAAACTGGGTTGACGGGTGCCCAGTTAATGGGCTTGCGCGAACCGAAGTCTACGGCGAGTCGTAAGTATATTGAGCTGAAGTGTTTACAGGCACGGACGCGCCGTAGCCATGGTAATTGATTTTTTGCTAACGCACATAAAGCTGATTGAACGCGGTATAAACAGATCGCCGGATTAGAGTTGAAAAAATGTTGCGGACCGTTTGTTGAGTTTGGCCATATGCCAGAATGGGCCGACTTATCGCAACCATAGATAGTAGTTTCGCAAAATGCCGGGTTGCATCGCCGGCTACCGAATTGAGGGAGAGTCGTATATGTCAGACGGAGCAAGTCGCCTCGAGCAGACGAATCCGGAATTCAACCCCGATGTTGTTATCGAAACACAGAACCTAACCAAGGTCTACCGCGACTTCTGGGGTCGCCAAAAAGTACGAGCGCTAAAAGCGTTAGACCTGGAAATTCGCAAGGGAGAAATCTTCGGATTGCTGGGTCCCAACGGTTCCGGTAAATCCACGACCATCAAGCTGCTGTTGGGTTTGTTGTTTCCCACTAGTGGTCGCGCCTTGGTTTTCGGCAAAGAGGCAACCGAAACTACCAAAAACGAGCGGATTGGTTATTTGCCCGAAGAATCGTATCTGTACAAGTTCTTGACCGCTGAGGAGACGCTCGATTTCTACGGTCGGCTATTTGACATGCCCAGCGATATACGCCGGGAGAGAGTTCAAAGTCTGATTGAAAAAGTTGGTTTGAGCTGGGCCAAGCGCCGCCAGTTAAAAGAATATTCAAAAGGGATGGCGCGGCGAATCGGGTTGGCGCAAGCGTTAATTAATGACCCGGAACTCGTGTTGTTGGATGAACCGACATCGGGTCTTGACCCGTTGGGAACGCGAGAAATGAAGGACATGATCATCGAGCTTAAGAATCAAAACAAAACCGTAGTGATGTGTAGCCATTTGTTAGCCGACGTGCAGGATGTGTGCGACCGGATCGCAATCCTGTACCAGGGCGAACTCAAGGAGCTTGGCAAGGTTGACGATTTGCTTCAAGTCAGCGAGGAGACGGAAGTACGGGCAAAGGGCCTGACACCGGAAGCTCAAGGTGAGATCAAGGATGTCATTGCAAAACATGGTGGAACGTTGATTTCGATCGATAACCCGCAGACGACGCTTGAAGAGTTGTTTTTGAATATTGTTCGCGAGAGCGAAGAGCGACCGGGACGACGAGTCACTTCCGAAAGTCAATCCGAAACTCCAGTTGAAACTTAAAGGGAATTTAGCGCGTGGTTGTTGAAGATTTCCCCGACTTCTTTGAGTGGTTGTTTGTTAATAGTGGTACGTTTACCGAAGGCGCCCCGGGTGCGATATACATTTTTCTCTTTCTCGTTTTTGCTTGTGTCCTGGCGGGAGTTTTTTTCGGTTACCTGGTTGCCGCGCTTCATCACGGTCCATTCGAAGCGTTTTACGTTGTGGCAAAAGTTATCGCGGGGGCTGGCCCTGACTGGCTGAAAAGTTCGCCACGACGGATTTTCGCGTTGGCCCGTTTGGCGGCCAAGGAGGCATTAAGGCGCCGAGTGATTCTGGTGGCGTTTTCGATATTTGCATTGGCATTGCTGTTTGGCGGGTGGTTTATCAATTCCGGTTCGGAACAACCCGAGCGAGTTTATGTCAACTTCGTTTTATGGGGTACTCAGTTGCTCATCCTGATGATGGTCATGTTGATCAGCGCATTTAGCATCCCGGACGACATAAAAAACCGCACCATTTATACCGTTGCGACAAAACCGGTTCGCATGAGCGAAATTGTTCTCGGGCGGATCATGGGGTTCGGGTTTTTGGGTACGTCGCTGTTGGTGTTGATGGGGATCATCAGCCTGCTGTTCGTTTGGCGAGGTTTATCGCATCAACATGAATTGACTTCCGATGCGAATGGTCAAGTTCAATTTACCAGCGTCGGCGCCGAGGCAACCGGCCGCAGATCTTCGGAGAATGCTGTTTCGGAAGCATTGACGAGCACCGACTCGGGACATCAACACTTTGTCGAAATCATTGAGGACGTTCGTGATAAGTCGGCACCGCCACCGGTCAATCCAGATAGCATTATCCGCACCGAAACTCGCGGCGATCAAATTGTTTATCACCGCGCTATTGTTACACATCAAGGAGGCCATTCGCACGGCGTGACGATAGAAGGCGAGGATGAAAACGCAACCTTTTCACTGTCCGATGCAAAAGGATTCTTTCGCGCTCGAGTACCGATCTATGCCGATTCGATTCAGTTTTTCGATCGGCAGGGCGAGCCAAAAACTGAAGGGTACAGTGTTGGCGAGCAATGGAACTATCGCGGCTACGTCGTTGGCGGCATCACGCTTTCCCGCGCCGAGTTCGTATATACAGATTTTGTGCCCGAACGATTCGCGGATCCGGACGTCATTCCACTCGAATTGACACTCAGCGTATTTCGATCGATCAAAGGCGATATTGACCGGCGCGTACGAGTCGGTTTGCAGTTCAGAAGCGTGGTGACGGATGACGATGAATCAGAACGGATTTTCCAAAGCGAGCTATTGGAATTCGAGACGATGGAATTCCAAATTCAAGTTAAAGGAATTCCCCGAAAACTCCCAGGTCAGGAATACGATTCTAACGGCGAGCTAGTTGGATCGGGATTTTTCGATCTGTTTGACGACTTCGCCGCAAACGGCAAGTTGGGACTTGTCCTCCGCTGCCAGGATATGGGTCAATACGTCGGGTTGGCCAGGGCGGATGTTTATTTTCGTGGAACCGATCGCGCGCACTGGTGGAACTTTGCAAAAGGATACATGGGTATCTGGATGCAAATGATGATCGTGATATCGCTCGGCGTTTGTTTTAGTACCTTCCTCAGCGCGCCGGTTACGATGTTGGCAACCGTCTGTACGATTATCTTCAGTTTCTTTTCTGATAGTATTTCAGAACTTGCGAAACCCACTACCGAAGGCGGCGGTCCAATCGAGTCCTTTATTCGGTTGGTCACGCAAAAAAATCTTGATCAGCCGCTGGTTGAATCGACGGGCTTAACAGTTGTTCAAACGCTCGACGCGTTCTTTATGAACGTCGTTTCGGCTGTTACATCGATCGTGCCAAATTTTGCAAAAATGGACTTTTCTGACTTTTTAATGTACGGTTATTTTGTGGATAATAATCGAATGCTGGTCGCATTTTGCATGTCCGCGGCGTTCTGTATTGGTCTGACGATATTCGGGTATTTCTGTTTGAAAACCAGGGAATTGGCAGGATGAGTAGTAAGAAAACAATTAATAAACGTATTTACATTGTGTTGATCGGCGGCCTGTTGATACCGCTATCGATGGTCAGTCGCCCCTCGACTCGCGACCGGGAAAATTCAATTCAGGATTCTGGTGGGGTCTTGTCACAAATTCGAAATCAAGAGGATTTGTCGCCCGCCAAGTTAGCGGAAATCGACCCGGGCAGTGAGACCATGAAATTGGCTACGCTCGGATTACGGGGAATCGCTGTTAACTTGTTGTGGATGAATGCAATCGAGGCCAAGGACAAGAAAGAATGGGACGTTTTTTCGTCGACATTGAATTCACTGGTGAAGATCCAACCGAACTTCATCAAAGTGTGGGAGTACCAAGGCCATAATCTTTCGTACAACGTTTCGGTCGAGTTCGACGATTATGAACAGCGATACCATTGGGTGAAAAAGGGTATCCAGTTTTTGACGAAAGGGATTCCCTACAATCGTCGTGATCACCGCATCATGGACACGCTCGGGTTTTTTTCAGGAACAAAATTTGGCACCGCTGATGAAAGGTTCCAATACCGGCGATTGTTTCGCAACGATGATCTATTCCACGACGAAATGGGTAAATTCGTGCGCATCGACGAGATCACGACTCCTTACGATCCCGATCATTGGCTGCTCGCATACCAGTGGTACGACCGATCCTTGAAAATGGTGGAACAAGGTGTTGAAGGATCGCCGGTTCAAAAACGCAGAAAGGACATGATCTTTTATCAGACGAAACCGGCGCAGCTGCGCAACATGGGATTGTCGTTGCACGAGGAATTTCCTTCGGACGAGTTTGAGAAATCAAATTGGTTGCGGGCACATCGTGAGTGGCTGCAATACGGCAACCGACAGCTTCAAGCGGCGCCCGGAATCGAATTAACTATGGAAGGTTTGACGACCTATATGCGAAAAATCGAACGATTGCGGGCGGAACTGGACACGCTCGCTCCGGGCATTCGACGCCAGTTGACCGCCAACATTTTGAGCACTGTCCCAGATGAGGATCGCGAATTGTTAAACCGATCGATCGATTCCTTGAACGACGAAGAGTTCGCGAGGTTACGAAAACTAGAAAAAAGGATGTTTGATACGCAAAACGATCTTGAGGTTAAGATCGCCCAGACAGCGTCCGCGAAAGATCGCAACCAAGCGTTAAATCTCGCCAGACAAATTACCGAGGAATTGTTGAATGCGCAGTTCTCGGAACAATTCCGCAGCACGATTAATTACGATCATTGGAAATACCAAACGCTTGTCGAATCAACCGACGAGGGTATCCGTGCCCGACTAGCTGAGTTCGACGCCTCGGAATTGAGACGGCGTTCGATTTTTGACGAATATGTAAAGCGAAATCCGATTACCGGTGAAGAAACGCTAATGCCCGGTGCGATTCAAAAATATGATGAGGCCTTCAAGATTTGGGCCGAGATGTTTAAGACTTATCCACAGTTAAAAGAAAACGCGATGATGGACGATATCGTCGACGTAATCAAAACGTATATGCAGGTTCGAGTCAAAGCCGGTCGCGAAGCCTGGCCCGAGGATTTTCCGCTGCAATACGTGATCGACTATCGATCGGCGTTGCCCAACGTCTATGATGAACTGCCGACAACCAAGGAAGTCGCCGATGCGATGAAAGCCAAAAGCAAGGATCGTTCGTATCGTATGCCGCGCCGTCCCGACATCAGCTTTCCAGTCGACGGCAGCGCGGACGACGGCAGCGCGGACGACGGCAGCGCGGACGACGGTCAATAGTCGGGCCGTCAATTAATGGCTGTCGACGTCTGTCACCAACGCTAGCTAACGCGGGGAATGCACAGATCGATATTGCGCTGATCGACTCTCGCGTCTATTATCCGTTGTGAATTCTCGAGTGCTTTACAATGGCGTTTTCACTCTAACGACAAATTAAGGCGGCACGTGACCGCCAGCCGCTTGTGCTGGCGCACGACGCTGAACCGATAATCAGTCGATCGAACGAATGGATCTTCAACATCCGCGGATTTTGATATGCCGTCTAAGTCATATTGGCGACTGTCTGCTCACGTTGCCGTTGCTTTCGGCCATCCGAGCACAAATGCCCAGCGCGTTCATTGCCTGGGCCGTTGAACAGCCGACACCGCAACTTCTGCAAGTTCACCCTGACCTCGATCAAGTGATTGCGATCGACCGGCGCTGGATGAAATCAATTTCGTCCATTCGTTCGGTTCGGAAAAAACTGCGGCACTACAAGTTTGATATTTGCGTCGATCCACAAAGTATTTTCAAAAGCGCGGTGTTAGGATATGTTTCTGGAGCCAAGCATCGGTTTGGTTTTGGCGGTAAGCATGGCCGGGAACTTTCCAGATGGTTTAATAATCGTTTGATCAATACGCAGCACGATCATCTCGTTGATCGTACGCTGGATTTGCTTACTGGACTCGGTCTCATCAAACTGCAGGTCAAATTCAAACTTCCGATCAAAAACGAAGCGCTCAATCAGACACGATGTTTTCTCAGGGACTTGGACGTATCTCGGAAGTTTGTCGTGATCAATCCGGGTGCCAGTTGGCCGTCAAAACGCTGGATGAATGACCGGTTCGCAATGATTGCAAAATACCTAGCCACAGAATTTGATCTGGATACCGTGGTTACTTGGTGTGGTGAGTCGGAACTTGCGGACGCCAATGAGATCGTTTCGATGTCGGAGGGTACGGCGTACCTTGCGCCGAAAACCGACCTTCAACAATTGGCTGCAATTTTGTATCAGTCGAGCTTATTCATTGGCTGTGACACCGGTCCGATGCATTTAGCAGCGGCCACCGGTTGCGTTTGCGTCGGGTTGTACGGTCCCACGCGGCCACAGGATTCGGGTGCCTACGGACCTCATCATTTCGCCGTACAAAAAAGATTTCAGGATGGTTCGTGTCGCGAGCGAAGAAATGGTGATAATGACGCCATGCGTGAGATTTCGGTGGCCGAAGTGTGCGACGCATGTGCCATGGCGGTCCAAACATTGCGCGACGCGGATTCGGTTCGACACGCTGCGTAAGCGACTTCCTGTTTCGATCCCGGGTATGCGATTCCCGGAGGACCGATCGACGTGCAAATTGCCTTGCGGCGCTCAATAACATACGACGTAATTGAAGGGTAATTGCCTGCCAACCAAAAACGACTTACGGTGGGTCGGTTGACTCGGGGCTGAATGAAACCTCAACGACAACGGGAAAATGGTCCGATCCCACGTCTCGCTCTACACTCCGATGATGAACGTGCACGTCTTGGGAAACAAACACGTGATCGATGCAGATTCTCAACGGCCAATATTTGGTCGGCCAGGAATTCTGCATTCCAAATCCTTGGCGACTATCGCGTAACCGCGTCTCGCTGATAAACTGACGTATGGCATGACTTCGTGTGGTCGCATTGAAATCTCCGCACACGATGAGGTGATGTGACGGGGTGAATATCTGAACGAATTGCCCCAATTCCCAAAGTTGATGTTCACGGTCCTGCCATCGAAAGGTACTGGTGGGGCTCATCGCGTGAATATTCATCAGTAGAATTGTATGGTCGTCTATCGCGATTTCACCGATTCCCATGGATAGACTAAGCGGCTTTGATTTTTTGTATTTTCGGTTTTTTTGTTGAAACGGGATTTTGCTGTAAATGACGTTTCCACTACTGTATCCCATTTCGTCGACCGAGACGTGAGGATAGCCCTTAAGTGCAGTTTCGATTCTGGTTCGCCACGGATTTCGGCATTCGACCAGACTTACGATATCTGCATCGACATCCGTAATTAGCTCACCTACCGCGTCGTAATTGGTGTTAATTGATTCGACATTAAGCGACAGTATTCGAATGATCTTGTTTCCTGGCGGCGGTTGGCTTGCCGGGATATATAGGCTGGCCATACTAAGCAGCGGAATCAATGCAATGGCAGCGGTGACACTCATCCAGATCCACCTTCGCCGATAAGCTTGGTAAAGCGCAAGCAAGACCAAGAAAATCGACAACTGCCACTCAAAGTTCTGAATGGTATCCAAAACGAAACCGAGTTGAGGGAAAAATCCCCCCAAGATTAGGGACAGACCCACCAACAACGCAATCAATCCGCTCCAGCCGCTGGAAGCCCTTGATACAGCGCGCCGAGAAACAACTTTTCGCCCGCCGCTGGTCTGTGTGTGAGAAGCCCTGTGAATGTCTGCCGTTTCAGTCGGATTTGGCGCCGGCGATTCCGGCGCCAACGTTGGATTGGACGCCAAGGTTTCGGATTCAGTCATAAATGGCGGGTCCCAGAAAAAAATGACGGCCCCAGAATTCTAATTCAAATAACTGACGATGTGGAGCAGAATCCTTGAAAGCCAACATTTGCCGTCGGCCGTGCAATTTTGTTCGTTTTATGCAGCCGGTTTTCATGCAGCGCGTTTGCCTGCGCGGCGATAGAGGTAGGGATTGAGCGCGGCATCGTTGTACATCTTGAGTTGTCGATAGGTACGATGCCGTTTGCGTCCGGCGCCAATATCGCTAAGCAGTTGTTGAACCGCTTCGACCAACTCATCCCGTTGTAATTCGCAAATGGATATCTTATCTCGTACGGATCCAAGGTGAGCTTCCGACACATCGCTGCGGCTCAACTGTTCCTCGAGATGGTAAATCCGAAGTGATAAAATCGACAAACGGTCAATGGCACAGCCAGGTGTCTCGGTGTTAATAGGTGCCTTATCACGGAGTTGCACGTTTCTTTCCGCAAGCATTTGAGTTAGAAAGTCGTCGATTCTTTCAATCCAATCATTGCGCTGTTGGTTTAGTTTATCAATGTTGCGCTTGACCTGGGCGATCGTGGAATCATCGGAGTCGGGACATCGGGCGATATCTTCTTGGTGCCACAAGCGAAAGTTGAAAGCGTGTTGATTGCAAACGACCGCCAGCAATCCGGAGTAGGGATTGGATATTTCGTCGTCGTGCCAGCGCTCCACGGTGGCTTGATGCAACTGAGCAATTTCGCGTACGTCAATCATTGACACATCCTTGTGTTGTTGAAGCGAGCTTTTTGTTTCCGGATTCCTGCCGAAGCAGCTGATTTTACGTTGTTTCGGTAATGTCGATCAATACAAGTTGTGTCTCTCGGCACGGTGTAGGCCGGATGCCGAAATCAGTTCCCGATTTGACTTGGTCGAACGTGGGAATACGCTATGATAATCCGTGAACCAATGTGCTAAATTTCTTTTTATGGCGCAGCACGCTATTGATAGCACTGCCGTCGAAAACAGGTTCTGTAGGAAATTCAAATGGAGTTAGTAATTCGAAGATTGTTGAGAATTTCCGCCGGCACGTTGGCGGTCATCGTTTTTTGCCAAGCTAATCGCAACGCTAACCTGGACGCGATGCAAGCTCTGGAGAACGAAGAATTGACATTGCCAGATAAATTGGATGGCAAAATGTCGATGCGGTTTCTGAAACAGATGTGCGAGCTAGGTCCAAGAATTAGCGGTTCGGCCGCGATGGAGCAACAACAGCAACTGCTTCAAAATCACTTTGAAAAGCTCGGCGGTAGGGTCGAAAGACAATCCTGGATGGTTAAGCATCCCGTTAATCGCACGGACGTTGAGTTAACGAACATGATTGTTTATTGGCATCCACAGCGCCGTGAACGCGTGTTGATTTGCTGCCATTATGATACGCGTCCGTTTCCCGATAAAGATCCGATAAATCGGCACGGCCTTTTTCTTGGTGCCAACGATGGGGCCAGTTGCGTCGGACTGCTGTGCGAATTGGGCCAATACATGCCGCAACTCAACGGGAATTTGGGTGTCGATTTCGTATTTTTTGATGCCGAGGAATTCGTTTACGATTCGGTGCGAGATCCGCTGTTCCTTGGTTCAACCCATTTTGCACGCGACTACGCAAAAAATCCGCCGCCCTACAGTTATTCACGTGGTGTTTTGATTGATATGATTGGAGACAAGGACCTCAACATCTATTTTGAAAAAAACAGTCTCAAGCGTGCCAACAAGATCACCAAGCAGATTTGGAAAGTTGCCGAGCGAGAAGGAGTCAAGGAATTCATTCCCCGACCTCGTCACACCATACGTGACGACCATCTTCCACTCAACGACATTGCGCGGATTCCAACTACCGACATCATTGATTTCGATTATCCAAATCCGTCCAGTCAAGTTTCTTATTGGCACACGCAACAGGATACTCCAGACAAATGTTCTGCAGAATCGATGGCCAAAGTGGGGAATGTCTTACTGAGCTGGCTAAAAGAAATTGGGGGTGAAAACTGACTTATTTGATCTTAGGCGCCGTGATGTTCTTTGCAGGCGTTCTGCTTGTGCTGCGGCATCTGCACGTGTGGCGAATCCAAACGGACGCGTCGAAAGATGCAAAGCATCGGCGATTTCTTAAATCACAGATGCGACGTCGCACACTGACCAGTTCGGCGATCGCGGTGCTTGGATTGGACATGGCGGCGTTGTATTGGATTCCGCGCGAACCCATGTTGTTCACGATCATCGTGTGCTTCGCGTTCTTGCTGATATTTTTGATTTTTGTGATGGCCTCCATCGATTTTCTTGCGGTCTCACATGCAGTTCGACTGGAGCAAAGTCGTTCCGACAAGGCGACTCAAGAATTGGTACGCGAATATCGTCGGATGAAAAACATGACAAAAGGCAACAACGATAGCGATTAGCGTGCTTTAATTAGCATGCCGTTGAAGTCATTTTTCCACCGAGTTGCTC
>CAJHZH010000968.1_pt1 | contig 17607 bp, 13 predicted proteins | sample 9198951 | NCBI WGS metagenome assembly CAJHZH01 (sample SAMEA7708381, study PRJEB35096) | sediment metagenome | biome: marine neritic benthic zone biome [ENVO:01000025]; feature: sediment [ENVO:00002007]; material: shallow marine sediment [ENVO:03000034] sea grass bed [ENVO_01000059] ...
GCGTCGTTCCGTGCCGTTTCTGGACCCGATAATCCGCAGCGATCGCGACCAAACCACGAGACGCCAAATACTGGCAGTGTGCTTCAAATTGTTTTGGTGATCCGCCGACCCAACCCCCTCCAAAAAAGAAAACCGCTGCTGGGCGCCTGTCAGTCGGTCTGTGATTGGGAGGTTCAAAAATATATAAATGTAGCGGCAATCCGCCGACCGTTTTGTAGATCTCCCGTCGCGCCCCTTCCAACTCAAACTTCAGGTACTCGTCGTCCTGAGCCGCCTGCAAACAATTATTCGATAATTCGAATAGATGTTCGTCCGTTAAACTCACCAGGCAAACTGCTAGCGCCACAAACAAAACACGTGACGGCATTGAAGCATTAACCTGTTTATGATTTCTGTTTTTTATTCTTTTCATTTTCTTTTTTGGGTTTTGGTTTGGGGCACGGGAACACCAACGTGCGATCTGCATAACGCTGCCACATATCAGCCATTTTAGAAACCATCTCAGGTTTGTCGCTGGCTAAATTTTCTAGTTCCTGTCGGTCGTTTTCGATATCATATAATTCCCAGTTCACCGGCAGCTCCCGATCCTTCATTTTTCCTTTGGCGACCAGCTTCCAACGACCCATCCGCACAGCGCGGTTACCCTCATGCTCCCAATATAAAGCCTCTCGCTCAATCGGCTCACCACCGAACGCTCCAACCAAGCTTTTCCCTTCGAGTGGCGTGATCGTTTGACCCCGAAAATTTTGCGGATAAGCGACTTGAGCGACATCGACGCAAGTTGCCATTAAATCGATCAAATGGGAGGGTTGATGTCGGAGTTCATTTTGAGCTTTGATTTGATTCGGCCAATGAACGATCAAAGGCGTGGAGATTCCTCCTTCATGAACCCAATGCTTGTATTCGCGCAACGGCGTATTGGAAACGTTTGCCCAGTTTCGACCGTAGCCGATATACGTGTCCGCCGGACCGGGCATTACATGCCCCCTGCGAATCGGCCAGCCATCGCGTGTTTGTTTGGGAACCGAACCACGGTAGTGAATCGTGTCTTTGGGAATGGGAGGAAGGCTCGGCTGGTCAGCTCGCGGATTAGCTTTTTCAGGATTGGCGTCTCGACCGGCCCCTTCCGCACAGCCACCGTTGTCCTGCAGGAACATGATCAAAGTGTTTTCAAGCTGCCCCTTGCGCTCGAGTTCAGCGACAATCCGACCTATGCCTTGATCCATCTGGTCGATCATTGCCGCATAGACTTCCATGCAAGCAGCTTCCCAGTCCCGATCTGGGACGTTTTGCCAGTTTCCCGCCTGCGGTGACAAATCAGAGTCAGGGTTGATCACGCCTAAATTTTTCATCTTTTGTAATCGCTGCTGACGTATCGCTGCGTATCCGGCGTCATATTTGCCCTGGTATTTGGCAATGTCTTTTTCGCGCGCATGCATCGGCCAGTGCGCAGAAGTATACGATACATACATGAAAAACGGAGACTCTGAATCGTGTTCACGGATGTATTTGGCGGCGTTGTCACTGATTGCATCCGTGAAGTGATACGATTCTGACGGCCGGTATTCCGGATCGTTGACACACGTAATCAATTTGTTTCCTCGAAACAACGAGTTAGGGTCCCATAAACTACTGGCCCCATTGATAATGCCGTAACCTCGGTCAAATCCACGTTGTAGCGGCCAATTAAACTTGTCCGAATCGGATTTCGGATTGGTATGTTTCGTGACGTGCCACTTGCCCACCATGTACGAATGATAACCGCCTCCGCCCAGCACTTCGGCAATCGTCATGCAACTTCGGTTTAAGTCCCCGCGGTATCCGTCGACACCTTGATCGTTCATCATCCATCCGATGCCGGTTTGGTGGGGATATAATCCGGTCAGCAAACTCGCACGCGTTGGGCAGCAGCGCCCAGTGTTATAAAATTGAGTAAAACGAACACCGCCGGCAGCCAATCGATCAAGCGTCGGCGTATCGATTTCGCCGCCATAGCATCCGATGTCGGAATATCCCATGTCGTCAGACATGATGATGATGATGTTTGGCGGCTGTTCCAAAGCGTGCTTCTCGGCATCCGCGGCAAATACGAATGGCGCGCAACACAAAGTTGTAAATGTGATTAAGCAGCCGATCATTGAAATCGATTTCATGATTTGAATTATCCAGCGTGTGCGGGCAGAATCCCTCAAGATATTATTGCAAACGAAAATTGTCCACAAAAAAGGTTTTTTTCGTTTTAGGTCCATCCATAAAAAGACTCAGTGCGGTAATCTGGCGAAGGTCCATTTCACGATCGCGCGGGGCGGCTCGTACACCTGACAGAGCTACACGTATTTCGTGTCGACCAGGCGGAAGTCGCTCGACTTGATGAAAACGGTCGAAGTATTCCCCGTTATGCTGGCGATCTTCTATTTTTATGATCAAGTGAAATCTTTGGCTGGTCACAAATATGTCGAATACCAATTCGTCGTACGACGACCAGTCCGGTACCGGGTGGACCATAGTCAGCGAGGGATACTTGCTGGGAAGCAGGTCGACGCGGATTGACCACGACCCGTGTGTCGCGTGGTCGCCTGTCCGCTCAATGCGTTGCGCTAGTCCACTCCAACGTGTTAATTCCAGTTGCGATTCAAAGGAGGCCAACTGTGGCATTTCCCATCGCTGCCGAGCGGCATCAAAAATCTCGACCAGCGGCCTCGCCGTGCCGAATAATAACACAACACCAACGGCAATGACTGTCGGAGCCGTTCTGCGTGTGACGGGGCTCACAAACCAGGCGGCCCAAATCACGCCGGCCAGCGCGCCGCATCCATCGGCCCATATATCTTGCCAACTGGCGCTTCGCCCAATCAATGGTTGGGCTACTTCGACAAATATTCCAAAAGAGAAAACGGACACCCAGCACAGGAGCATTAATCTTCCGTTTGAAAATTTGACGCGCTTGTGAAGGAAAAGAAAAAGCGCAAAACCCAGCAGGGCAAATATGGGCGTGTGCAGCATATCCAGAATGTTATCCAGTTCCCGGCCAAGCTCGGGCACTGGGATCACCAGCGCCAACAAAAGCAAACTGAATAATACGATCGACAACTGATGGGATCTTTTAATCTGCACTCGCCTCCACCCGGTTGATTGAAAGCCGATCATTCTACGATCTGATATTGATTCGTCGCCAGCTGTCTGATCGAGTCACCACGCGATTTCGAAGAATCTTGGACTGAATCAGAATTTCGAATAGAATCGTGTTCTTTGAGGCACTGACAGCAATCAGGAATCCCAGTGTCAAAAACAACACAAACTCAACAACCGAATCGTTACGATCGACTCAAGTTGGTTCTTGAAACGCTCGTCGGCCAAGCCGAATTCGAGCTCGCCAAAATCAAGTCCGAATGTGCCGGTGAGCGGCCAGGATTTGTGACACGCATTGTCAACGAGCTTGCGCAAAACGGTTGGCTCCTCCGTGAATCGGAAGACAGTTCCATGGTCTACCGATGGAATAAGGGGCGCGGAGATTTTTCGATTAGCCGTTGGTTGGACGACAAGTTGTTCGGTAGCCAGGTTAAACTGGCACCGAAGGACGAGCGGCCCCGTGAGAGACTGCTGGCCTGTGGTGCATCGCAGCTGCGCACATCCGAGCTGTTGGCGATCTTGGTTCGTTCCGGCCGACCGGGTGAATCGGCAGTAGCGGCGGGCGAAAAAATCGCCAAGTACTTTCAAAATCGGCTTGAGGCATTGCCGCAGGCCGGCCGCGGCGAACTGAAGTCGATTAGCCCAGCAATCCAGGCAACGGCTTATTGCCAGATCATGGCCGGAATTGAGCTTGGACGACGCGTCGCGGCAGTATCGGATGATCGTATCACCACCAAGATTGCTTCCAGCCAACAAGCCGTCGAGTTTTGTTGCCGACATTTCTCGCGATTAGCCAATGACGCCAAACAAGAAGAATTTCACATCGTCACATTGGACACCAAGAACCAGGTGATTGATACCCATCAGATCACGATAGGTACGCTCAATGCCAGCCTCGTTCATCCTCGAGAAGTATTTCGCCCGGCGATCAAAGACGCGGCTGCGTCGATCCTGTTGGTCCACAATCATCCGTCGGGGGATCCGAGTCCCAGTCAGGAAGATATCCAAGTGACCAAGCGGATTCGCCAAGCTGGCGAAACACTCGGCATCGAAGTTCTGGATCATATCGTCTTGGGTCGACAGACGGGCGTCAGCCTCAAGGAACAACATCAGATTTAGTCAGAACTTTGCCTTTTGTCCGCTTTTTCTTCTGTTCCTTGATTTTCTCCTTGCGATCGTGCTCTCCCGATGCTGCGCCGATGACAAACGCAATGAATCCCCAAAGCAACGACCAATAGGCGGTGGCGGTGCCAGTGATCACAACGCAAAGGATGATCAAGGCAATGTGAAACAGGATTGCCAATGCGGCCACATACCAAATTTCATTACGAGGTCCCTGGTGAAATTCCGTGCCGTGGCCGAGGAATAGCCAAGGCAAGCAAAACACAAGTATCGGCAGCGATGATTGTGTAAAAATGATGCCAAAAATCGCAGCAGGCGTAAGCAAAATGATCAGAATTAGGTTCGCGGAGAAATCAATCCAAAATCGACTTTGATCTTGCTTGTTAAAGGCGGCATAGTGCAGGTAACCGCCGCCATCACCGAGCGATTTGAGGTCGGTCGCGAATTGACTGGCGAGCTGGTAGCGTTGTTCGGGTTGTTTTTCAAGCGCGCGCAAGACAACTTCGTCCAATCGCACATCCACTTTTACGCGTTGCGATGGCAGCTCAAAACGACCCATTGGCAGTTGGCCGGTTAACATTTCATAGAACACGACACCCAGCGAATAAATGTCGGCGCGGTGGTCAACTTCGAGCGGTTGTTCGACCTGCTCGGGCGCCATGTAGTTTGGCGTACCCATCACCTGACCAGTGCGTGTTAGATTGCGAGTTTCCGATGCCGTACCCAAAAGCTTTGCGAGCCCAAAATCGGCAATGCGTACATGGCCTTGGCGATCAACCAGAATGTTTTCTGGTTTTATGTCGCGGTGAACGATACCCTGATCGTGTGCAAACTGCAATGCATCGCAAAGCTCGGGGACGATCGCAAGGGCTTGTTCGGGTGAAAGTTCACGAGACATGATCAAGTGACGAAGGGTGACACCTTCGACGTATTCCATGACCAGATAAAACATGTCTTCGGTCTGCCCAAATTCGTAAATCGTGACAATATGCGGATGATTGAGTCGCGCCATGGTTTGGGCTTCGCGCTGGAAACGTTGTGCGAACGCCTTGTCGTTGATGTTATCGGGTTTGATGATCTTTAGCGCAACGGTCCGATCCAGGTTGACTTGGCGCGCCTTATAAACGGCACCCATACCACCCTGCCCGAGTAAGTCGATCACTTCGATGTTCGGTATCAACCCGTCTAGCTGGTGCGGTTTGGGCGGCACAAAGTGTGCGGGCACGTTGCCGTTGGCTGTGGCCGCAACGGAATCGCCGCCGTATGGATTGTCACCAGCGGACTCAAGACCCACACCCATCAGGCAATGGGGGCACGAGCCTCCCGATTGTGCCGGTTCGAATTGCAGTCCGCATTGATTACATTTTTGAATCGTCGTCACCATCTACCCTTTTCTAATACTCGTCGGTGATTGGATGTAGCGTATTGTTGCTCCACAGAATATCCACAACAAAAAAACAAAATGGTTACGCGTTTTAAAAAATTTTTGAGGGCAGACGTTGGTTTTTTGGCTATTTCCTAAAAACCGACATTAAGTAACGTATTTCGTCATCAATTTCGCTTGGTGAATCGACCGTTTCAGAAATAACGTCGCGCAGTTTCTGACTAAATCGTTTTCGCAGCCGGTGAACTGTGACCTTGACCGATGCCAGACTCATACCGAGGCGATCCGCAATTTCTTGATAGCTTTTTTCCGGTGCCTCACCGCTGATGATTGGCTCAAGTTCTAAATACAGGTCAGGCTTGTCCGAGTATTCTCGTTGCGTAAGTTGTTTTGCCTGATTTAGCGTCGCCAATGCCCATTGGCGTTCGAACATCAAGTCCGCGGTGCCTTGATCGATTGGTTGACAAGCGTACTGTTGGTCCGCCTCGTTGAAATCGATCGACCAGGTTTCGATCCCACCACCTCGTTTTGCCGCCGATTCGTATTTGTGTTCGTTGTTGAGGAAATTAGTAATCGCCTTCAAAAGGAAACTACGAAATCGACCGCCCTGTGGAGAGATTTTTCCAATCGTCTTTTTCTCAATCAGCCGTGCAAAAAAAGACTGGGTCAGGTCCTCCGCCCGGTGACTTGAATAACCTCGCCGGCGGACAAACGCATACAGGGGAAACCAATAGGTCCGACAGAGTTGTTCGAGCGCTTCGCGCGAAACGCTCGAAGACCGGTCTCCCGCGGCCACCACAACGCTCCATTGGGTCGTAGCAAAATTGGCCTGCTGGTTCGATCTGCCGCTGGAACGTTGAGAAAGCTGGTTATTGGCTTCGCTATTCACCATAAATTCATTTTACCAGGAATTCATTTTACCAGAGGCGTCAGTTTATTGCTCAATCCAGGGTGAACACAGCGCGTCAACGCGGGGGTAAAAAAACAAACGAAGGCGAGCACCGTGTGTCAAAGCCCCGGGTGAAACCACCAATAACGCCCCATTCAAATGCCTTGACTCCCGAAGTTATCAGCTGCACCTCAGCCTTGGCGGGTCACTTAAGTGATTCTTATTCGGTATGCCCACAAAATGATTGAGTGCAAGCTTTAATTTCTTTGAATAGTTTGCGAAACTGATGGGCCCACAAACAAGTAGTTTCAATAGTGCCAAGGCACCCCAAACGAACACGCGTTGAAAGGAAGCTATATGAAGTTAGGATCGGTCGGAAATCGAATAGTTTGGAAAGTTTGTTGCGCGGCAACATTCGCATTTCTGTTGTCGCCTGCATTTGCCCAGGAAAAAGTTTCCTCGTTTGGCGAGTATGTAGGATATAGCCAGCCGCGATTCACAGAGTGGATCAACAACTCCCAATACATCGAAATGCGCGATGGCGTCAAACTGGCGATCGATATCGTTCGCCCGGCGATCGACGGCCAGGCGGTCGAGGAAAAGCTTCCCGTCGTCTGGACACATTCCCGATATCACCGCAGCCCACAAGCTGTGATGAAACAATTTGGTTCCGATCAGGCGGACCAAATCAAATCGATGGTCGATGCTCAATCCGATTTGCAGCGACTCGTGCGTCACGGTTACGTTGTTGCTTCAGTTGGGGTCCGTGGAAGCGGCGCATCGTTTGGTCGGTACGAAGGGTTATTGTCGCCCAACGAAACTCAGGACGCCTATGAAATCACCGAGTGGCTCGCCAGGCAACCGTGGTGTGACGGCAACGTCGGTATGCACGGCGCATCTTATTTGGGCATGACCCAATACATGGCGGCCAGCAAAGCGCCTCCGTCTCTGAAAGCGATCTTTCCGAATGTTGCCGGCTTTGATCTTTTTGACGTGATCTATCCCGGTGGTGTTTACCGACAGGACATGGTTGAACATTGGGGTGGTCTGACGCGCCAACTCGATCTGGAATGGATGGCGCCTCGAGTCGACGTCGATACGGATAGCAAATTATTGGAGTCGGCAATTGAGCAGCATCGAGGCAACTGGGATGTCGTCAAAGAATATCGCAAGACAAAATTCCGCGATATAGTGGCAGGCGGCTATTCGTTCATGACGCATAACCCCGCCTCTCAGCTAACTCAGATCAACCAGGCTCAGGTACCAGCATACCACTGGTGTGGCTGGTATGACATTTTTGTAACGGATGCAACCTTGTGGTTCACCAATTACAAAGGTCCGCAAAAGTTGGCAATCGGATCCTGGCCTCATGCGGCGACACCAGATCCGAAAGTCTGGGAAGAACGATTGCGGCTCCGCAGCGCCGAACAACACCGCTGGTTCGATTATTGGCTGAAAGGCATCGATAACGGAATCATGGATGAGCCCCCGGTCAACATCGCCACATTGGATGATCCAGGAAAATGGAGCTGGTCAAGCGCCACTAACTGGCCGCTTCGTCAGACTGAAACGATGTCGTTTTTTCTTTCGGAAGGTGCAAGCCGGAGCGTCGAATCAACGAACGACGGCCTGCTGGTAAATGACCAGCCGCGTATGGAATCAGCAAGTGATGCTTACAAAATCGACTTTTCCACCACCTCCGGGACAGCTACCAGGTGGGATAATGCAGTAGGCGTCGGACCGATGCGTTATCCGGACATGACCGCAAATGACAAAAAATGTTTGACGTATACGACCGAGCCATTGGGTTATGATGTCAATGTCACCGGGCACGCCAACATCACACTGTATATCGAATCGTCGGCCGACGACGCGGATATCTACGTGTTGCTCGAAGAGGTCGACGCCGACGGGAAGTCACACTACGTGACTGAAGGCGTTCTTCGCGCATCACACCGCAAGCAGTCGCGCGCCCCATGGAACAATATCGATTTACCGTACCAACGAAGCTTTCAAAGTGACCAATCGAAACTCTCACCGGCGACGGTGATTCGAATCGACATGGACCTGCACCCGGTTTCTAACATCTTCAATAAGAACCATCGTATTCGCGTCGCCATCATGGGTGCCGATCAAGACAATACCGAACCGCCACCGGTTCCCGAGGGCACAGTCTTAACCGTTCATCGCAATAAGCGGTTTGCTTCGGTGCTAAGGCTGCCGATTGTGGAAGAAACAAAGTAAACAATTATTTTTGCCCCAGGGTGGTTTGTTTTGGGTAGCTGCACTCGCCAGAGCGAGGGAATTCGCTGCACTGGCAACCCTTTAACAGCGGGTGCTGGGTATTTGATGCATAAACCAACTAAAACTGATAAGGATTCAAAGCCGCTGTTGATATTGGCGATATTATCCTTATTCGTGTTGGTCGATACCTCCGTCACCGCTCAAGATCAAGCGAGCGCGGAGAAATACTTCGCCATTCAGGTCGTTGATAAAGAATCCGGCCGAGGCGTGCCACTGGTTACATTAACTACCGTCAACAACGTTCAGTTGACTACCGACAGCGCCGGTTGGGTCGCCTTTTATGAGCCAGGCCTGATGAACCGGCAAGTGTTCTTTCATGTTTCGTCGCACGGTTACGAGTATCCGAAAGATGGATTCGGATATCGCGGTGTCAGGCTTGAGACAATACCTGGCGGTTCAGGCAAAATCGAATTGCCCCGCGTGAATATCGCGGAAAGGCTCTATCGAATCACCGGTCAGGGAATTTACGGCAATAGCGTACTTTTGGATCGACCAGTACCAATAAAAAAGGCAAATCTTTCCGGTGGAGTTTTGGGTCAGGACACGGTTCAAGTCGCCAATTACCACGATCGGTTGTATTGGTTTTGGGGCGATACCAACCGGGCATCGTATCCGCTGGGCCAGTTCAAGACGTCGGGCGCAACGTCGCTGTTGCCAACTACTGGCGGCCTCAATCCATCCGATGGAATTGATCTCGACTACTTTGTCGACCGCAAGAATTTCAGCAGGCAGATGGCGCCCGTTGAAGGTCCCGGCGCCGTTTGGTTACACGGGTTGTTTGTATTGCCCACTTCCGGCGAACCGCCAAAAATGATCGCGCACTATGCGCGAGTCAAATCGCTGGCCAAACGCTACGAACATGGACTGGTTTTGTTCAATGTTCAGTCTGAGACATTCGACAAACTAATCGAGTTTGATTCCGATGCGATGCTTTATCCTCGAGGCCAGGCGATTTACCAGGAAGGTGATACCGGGGGATACATCTATTTTGCGACGGCCATGCCCTTTGTCCGCGTCAAAGCAACACTCGACGATATCCTCGATTCCACCCAATACGAAGCATACACACCGCTGGCGCGGGGCGAGAGATACGCAGCGGGCGAATCGAAAATCGATCGTGACGAAAAAGGCAATGTCGTGTGGGGATGGAAACCCGATACGGATCTGATCGACGCGAGGCGTCAGCAAGCGTTGCACCGGTTCGGTCTTTTAAAGGAATCGGAGTTTCGCAGCGGCTTGCGCGACGATTCAACAGGCGAGCTGGTCCACACACACGCGGGCAGCGTCCATTGGAATCACTATCGAAATCGCTGGATCATGATTGCCAGTCAGGTTGGAGCCAAACAGTCATATTTGGGCGAAGTCTGGTACGCCGAATCCGACCATCTCGAGGGTCCGTGGATGAACGCGCGGAAGGTGGTCACGCACGACAAGTACACGTTTTATAACCCTGCGCATCATCCGTTTTTTGACCAGCAGGGCGGCAGGTTGATCTATTTTCAAGGCACGTACGCAACCACTTTTTCCGCGGCAAAGTCTCCGACACCGCGCTACAACTACAACCAGATTATGTACCGATTGGATTTGTCCCACCCCAGAATGTCGCTGAAACCTAATGAGCAAGATCGTTAATTTGTCAAGAATTCATTACCGACTCGCATGCGCCTCGTTCCTTTTGTGCTTCACATCGCTGCAATCAGTTGACGCCCAGGCGCTCGACGACGCCGAGCTGGCGCGGATTGAAAAAACGGCTGGTGCGGTCACGATTTACCGAGACAAATTCGGAGTTCCGCATATCTATGGACCGACCGACGCATCCGTCGTTTTCGGTTTCAATTACGCCAGGGCCGAGGACGAATTTCAACGCATGCAGCTCAACGCATTGATCGGACTCGGCCGAGCTTCTGAATTGATGGGACAAGTCGGATTTCTTTCCGATCGCGCGATGAGGTTGTTTGAAGTGCCGCAATTGGCACAGCAAGAATACGAAAAGTGTTCAGCAAGTTTCAAAACAATCTTACAGGCATACGCCGACGCCCTCAACTTTTACGTCGCGAAAAATCCCGACGACGGACCGTTTCTGATCGAACGATTTGAACCCTGGCATGCACTTGCGTCCCAAAGAGCTATGAACCTTGCCGCAATTCAGCTGATGCCGGAGCAACAGCAATTATTTGGTGTGCGGCAAAACAACACGTCAAACGATGAGAGTGCAGATCAGGAAAGTGAAAACGAACAGAAAGACAAAGACAAAAACGACGGCAATTATGCGATCGCGGCTCCATGGCGAAATCCCTCAGACGGATCAAATATGTGGGCGATTGGGCCAACTCAATCGGCATCCGGCAACGCGATGTTGTTCATCAATCCGCATATCCCACTGCACGAAGTTTACGAAGCGCACCTGCACAGCGACGAACGATTAAACTTCTCGGGCGGGACGGCCTACGGCGGTCATATTGTACCAATCATGGGCCACAACGAGCGTTTGGGATGGAGTTTGACGGTCAACTTCCCAGATATCGTCGATGTCTACGAGCAGACGTTCGATCATCCAGATGATCCGTTGAAGTATCGTTACGACGGAGGTTGGCGCGATGCAACCCAGTGGGAAGCGACGATACGAGTCAAAGGAAGCAAGGGGCTGGTGGACCGGAAACTTAAGCTACAAAAGACACACCATGGTCCGGTGTTTGTTAAGCGCGGAAACAAACGATATTCGATCAAGATGGCAATGATCGAGGAAGGTGGCCTGTCACAACAGTTTTACGACATGTGCCGCGCCAAGAATCTGGGCGAGTTCAAAGCGGCCGTAGCGCAACGAACGCTCGTATTTCACAACATCATGTACGCGGATGTCGAGGGTAATATTTGGTACGTCTACAATTCCGCGACCCCAATTCGCGATCCGTCGTTCGATTGGACCAAGCCAGTTGATGGCGGCAATTCGAATACCGAATGGAATGGATACCACAAACTGGACGACTTGCCACAGGTCTTGAACCCGAGTTCCGGCTGGATGCAGAATTGCAACTCGTCCCCGTTTACAACTACAACTGACCAAGAAAATCCGTCCCAGGACAATTTTCCCAACTACGTCGGACGTCGTGATCGCGACGACAACCGTGTTAAGATCTCGAAACGAATACTCTCGCGGCCGGAAAAGTTTTCGTTTGAGGATTGGACGGTTGCGGCGACTGACAATTATGTGATTGAAGCGGAAAAATGGGTTCCAAAGATAACCGCTGCCTTGGCGGCGAAGGCTGCCGATGCAAAGTCGAATACCGACAAATCAAAAGAGCTTCGAAAAGAATTGGAGCAGTGGAACAAACGTACCGACGTGGATTCCGTCGCCGCCACATTATTCATGTTGTGGTACGGACAAGCTGTTCAAGCGGCCAAGAAGACTCCAAGCGACCAACAGATCATCCAGCACCTGAACAAGGTAACGTCACAACTCGAAAAAGACTTTGGTACGTGGCGCGTACGGTATGGAGACGTATTCAGGCACCAGCGACCCGATGCCAGTGGTAATTTTCCTGGCGATTCAGCCGAGAGTTTGCCAATTAGTGGCGGAAATGCGCACGCCGGAATGGTCTTTACATACCTGACTCGCAAGCCCATTGGTTCAAAACGGTTCTATGGCTACCACGGGAATTCGTACGTCAGCGTCGTCGAGTTTGACCCGCGCGGCATTAGGGCGCTATCTGTCGTACCCTTTGGACAAAGTCGCAGAAAAGATTCGCCACACTACATGGACCAAGCAGCGCTTTACGCCCAAGGTAAATTCAAGCCCGCTTGGTTTGAACTTGCAGAGATTAAGAACAACGCCGAGACCAGCTATCACCCGGGCGAGTCAAAAGAATAGAACCCAAGAAGAATTAGAACCAAAAAAGATTAAACCACAGAATACACTGATCAACACGGAGTCTTATTGTTTCTAAGTGTTGAATATTGTCCATTTCAGGCGCTCCGAGGAACTTGTGTCGCTCAGTTGGTTATCAGTGAAATTCGTGGTTCATCATACGATTCCTCCAAAAATCGAGTCGATCTCGTAGCTCAAGTGGTTCTCAAAAACAGATGACACAAAAATCCAAATTTTTTTTGAAACAACTGCCAAGAGTCGAAAAGCCGCTTCGAACACACCCTATCCGTTGATTTCGCGCGCATTCATTCGGGGACAATAAACATGACTCAAATTACGATCGAAAGAACCAGATCCGGCCGAATTCCCGATACTCATCCCCGATTTTTCATGGCGGAAAGTCCCATACCTCCGGCCAAACCAGCCGCACATGAAGTTTGTCCGCATTGCCAATCGGCGATGAACACACCTCCCAAGACGGCTTTCAAGCGTCTACCGGCGGCGCTTGGACAACTTTTGACCGCCATATTAATTATCGTATTTTCAGTTTTCCGACTTGCACGTCTCGCTGTGGGCATTGTTTTGTGTTTTGTCGGTGTGATCGGATTTGGACTGCAAACCGCCGGAGCGAAGATAGTCCATCCCGCCGATCGCCGTCTATTGCCAGGAATCGATCGCCAAACCCCAAATTGAAGCCCGTGATTTCCCGACGAAGTACGAATTTGAACGGAGAAAACGGAGTTCGGTAAGCTGAGCCTGTCAGCTAACGCTGACGGCAATATTTTGGTTTTAAGTCGTCTTCAATAGAATCTATTTCTTTCTATTTCTCACTTGACTCGTTATCGCTTAACGCCGCGACCGGGTGAGGAAGGTGCCCACGCCTGTTCCATGTTTTGGTTGTGGCTATGCCGCGCTGGGAAATCCATGGTTCTTATCGACCGGGCCGGCCCAGTTCAAGCGATCTATCAGATATAAACGGCGTCAAACTTCCGGCGTTGGGATATTTGCGCTTCGCTGGTGAGGGGTCGACCCAATCGGTTCGCCGACCGTCAATTTCAATTTGGCCATCCGCGAAAAACCGCGCAAAGCAATAAAGCGGATCGCGATACGGCGCCATGCGGCCATATTCTGCACCGACCCAGTAATACGACGCGCTGTTAATCCACACGTAATGGATCGAGTCTTTGAAGTTGTAACGGTCGATATGATGATGGCCGCAAAAACAAGCGACCACCTTTATCTCACCGTTTGAGTTGGCTTCGGAAAACACCGATTCGATTGCCCGATCGGCCGCGCGGACTTTTTGCGGGTCGTTTTGCATGCCGAGTCCTTGGTGGGCAAACACAACGGTTGGAAGCTTGCTGTTTGCCAGGTCTGACTTTAGCCAATCCAATTGTTGCTGATCTGCAAAGCCACGCCTGTTGGCATCCACATAAAAGTTGGCCGAATCGTAGGGCACAAATTTTCCGTCGGCAAACAAGTTGTTGCGATCCAACACGACAAAATGGTATCCACCTGCATCGAAGGAATAAAAGCGATCCTTCATTGACCAGAAATCGAGCATGTGCTGTTTGGAAAAAGCGTCCATGTCGTGGTTGCCCAGCACGTGATACTTGGGTCCGTTGAACGCGTTCCATAGATCCATGCATTCATTGCTGTCTTTTTTGCCGTAGTTAAAGTCACCGAGCTGCAGAATGCAGTCTGGCGACTGTCGCTGAACTTCAACCATAAAAGATTCCAGCCGCCTCGTCGCTGTCGGTTCAAGACCGTGATGCAAATCGGCGATGATACCCATCGTCAGTGTCGGTTTGCGTTCGCCGCCAAGCGACAGCTCGGGCAGCGTGACAGCGAGCGCCCCTGAAACACCAGCCTTTAATACACATCGACGATTGACAATCATTTCAAATTTGCAACCTCAGACTTTCGATTCAGCTTCAACCCATGATATTGTACATCAACACGATTGTACGTCTAAGTCATGCCACCTTTCGCACAGCACGCCTATTAAAATGTCGACCGTCGGCATTTATTGGCCGTGTGCGAACAAACAAGATGGCCTACGGCGGAGTCGCACTAGCCCTTGCGGTCGGCCGACGACTTTCTCGCAATGTGTTTTAATGATCCACAAGTGTCTGATTGTTGAGGTCGAAGCTGCGGACTGGGTTCATCATCGAGTTCTTTGCTGTAATAATGGTGGATCGTTGATTCCACTGCCTGGCCCATTCCAACTTTCGTTAAACCGAGTCGCCATGAATAACCTGACCTTGACCGTCGTTGCCCTTCTTGTCTTAGCCGGCCCGCCAACGCTCGATTTGGACTCCTCGTCATTCGTCGACACGTTATCCAGATCGCGGAAAAACGTGTCACAACAGAAGGAGGCCGGCGGCCAGAAGGCGGAAACGATTGAACTGTTTAACGGCAAAGACCTGACCGGCTGGCATGTCGACGTGCCGCAAAAGGACAATGATCCCGATGCACCGGACACATTTATCGTGAGGGACGGAAATCTCGTGAGTCTCGGAAAACCAAATGGCCATTTGATTACGGATGCGGAATTCAAAAACTATCGGCTTGAAGTTGAGTATCGATTTGCAGGCAAACCTGGCAATTGTGGCGTGCTGGTTCACGCATCAACGCCGCGAGCGCTTTACAAGATGTTTCCCAAGTCCATCGAAGTGCAAATGAACCACCAGCACGCCGGTGATTTTTGGTGCATCGTTGAGGACATCACTGTGCCCGACATGGTAAAGCGACGGGGGCCCAAAGAAAAATGGGGGATCACCGAGGGCAAGGCGCGGCGGATTCTCAACCTGACGGACGATTCGGAAAAGGCTGTCGGACAGTGGAATGCGATGGTGATCGAGTGTATCGGGGACGAGGTAAAAGTTTGGGTCAACGGTGACCTGGTCAATCACGGCACGAAGTGCACTGCGGTTAAGGGTCAAATCGCATTACAAGCCGAAGGGAGCGAGGTCGAGTTTCGCAAACTCAGTTTGACTCCGATCACAAAACTGTCCGACTAGCTATCTTGAAACGGCGCGCTGACCTTTGTGCCATTTTTCTATAATCGCCGGGGTTCCGAGTTGCACTTCAAGTCAACCACCAACGATGGTGACTTTTGAAATTCCGTTTGCCTCTTTTTGGACGTCTTTCGGATTGCCATGACAGGTTATCGATGCAAAGCCAGACGCCTCGGCCTCGATCGACTGACTGGCAAACACAACGGCGCTTCCCGTCCCGGCGATTTCAACCTCGGCATTCTCCGCTTCAAGCGACTTTAGGCGTGCGCGGCAAGCGCCTGCCATTTCAATCGTCAAGTTTTTGACCGTTCCCGAAGCGTTAACACCGCACGCGCCAGCAAGTTCAATGTCAAGTGATTCACTATCAATGCCAACAATATTCAGGCTGACCGAACCGGCAACTTCGACTGCGGTAAGTTTAGGCACCGTAATGTCAATAACCAAAGCCGTTTTGGGGTTGATGGCCTTCAAATGGCGAATCCTCAATTCACCGTCTTCGACCCTGGTTTCAATTAGATCAATCAGGTTGTCATCGGTCGTCACTGTGACAATTTGCGTTTCGCCAAAAGAAATGTTGACCGTACCGAATTCTGATATCGCAATCTGATCAAAAGAGTCGAGTTCCCGCGGATCTGTCTGGCTGATTCCCGATCCCTTTACACCGTAGTTCGATACGAATAGGTACCCGCCCAATACCGTTATTAACACCGCCAGACCAAGGAACATTGCAATGGTTTTCATTTCACTTTCTCACATTTAAGTATTCGGGGGGCTCCCGATGCGCCGGGCCCGCCAAGCCAAAACTCTATCTCAATTCCCGACCTTTAGCTAACTGAAAGTGTTCGGGAATTAAGTAGCCGAATTCGCGTAGAATTCGGTTGTTGCATATCGGAGGCGATCAATCTGAAGTCTGCGCGACTTCAGCTACGGCTCGGTTTGCATTTTTAATTCCGGGACCTCAGTTAACAAATAAGAGAAATCCGAAAAAGGTTACATGAAATCTGACAAAATTCCAAACTGGAGGGGACAAGAGTGGTACCAGTTTTCGGCAACTGCTGTTTCAGATATTTGGCGAGTTTACGCAGGCGATGGCAGGAAATTATCTAAGGATCAAACGAGCTCGAGATGCGATTGGCTGATGGGTTGGTCTATAATCTACGTCCATGGAACCAAATAAGCCCAACTTAAACGAAACAAGCGGCGGTTCCGTGTTCCCAAAGCCAGAGGCTGATCGGCGCACTGCCGCCACCCGGAACTTCCGGACGCTCACGTGGCCCTCGGTCTTGCGCTTTCGCTGCAAAATCGATACGGCGAAGCCGAGCAGGAGTTTGAGACCGCGATTCGACTCAACCCGCGGCTCTATGATGCCTACTACTTCTTCGCGCGGACATGCCGCGCGCAGGGCAAGATGGACGAGGCGGTGCGCTGGTTCCAAAAAGCCGCGGATTCAAATCCAGATGACTATCAAGCTCCACAGTTGCTTTGGAACACCCTTCAGCACTCGGGCGATCCTACGCAAGTGCAAGCCGCTTACGAGCTCGCCATACAAGTCACCGAGCGGCACCTGAAACTTTATCCAGACGATGCCCGCGCATTGTGTCTGGTTGCCACCGCTCTGGGATGGGCCGGGGAGCGCGAGCGAAGTCTCCAGTGGCTTGCGCGGGCGCAAAGCCAACAGCCCGATGAACCGCGCGTTTTGTACAATGTCGCCTGTGCTTACGCCCAACTCGACGAACCCAACGCGGCACTCGATGCCCTCGAGGCATCGGTGGATGCCGGCAGACGCGGCAAGGAATGGCCTCTGAATGACCCAGACTTCACGCCCCTTCACAATCACCCGCGCTTCCGCGCGCTGATCGAACGCATGTGATCTCGAACACTGTGGTGTTCATCA
>CAJHZH010000042.1_pt1 | contig 17599 bp, 12 predicted proteins | sample 9198951 | NCBI WGS metagenome assembly CAJHZH01 (sample SAMEA7708381, study PRJEB35096) | sediment metagenome | biome: marine neritic benthic zone biome [ENVO:01000025]; feature: sediment [ENVO:00002007]; material: shallow marine sediment [ENVO:03000034] sea grass bed [ENVO_01000059] ...
GGCTTTTTGTAATCGGCAATCGGTCTAGCCGACGACCGGCCGTTTTCGTTTGCTCCTCGGACGCCCACAAATGCAAACCTCCGATTTCCAAGGGCGGAAAACGGCGCTGATAAAGGTGGATAAACAAAATGGTGGGCAGCGCAATCAGCCCGAGCAGCCCCCACGGGTTAGCAAAGTACATGTTGTGTTGCTCCCCACAGCGTTTCGTCGCGACCAAGTATCTCAATCCTAATCATAATCGTTATCATAATCCTGATCTTAAACGGCGCGCCGCAAAACAACAAAATCGAAAGGCCCGTGTTCAACAGAAAACTGGATGAGGCATTTTGATTACGATTGCAATTTCGATCACGAATAACTACCTCGGCCGCAACATCCCACATCTGCACAGGTCGCGTTGACAAATCAAATTCAAACCGTCATCGGCGACCACGGTCGCAAATGTTCCATGTCCACGACGCACTTCCTCTTGTAACTGCGCTTGCACCCGACCCAATCGAGAACGGTAACGCTCGATCGTTGCCAAATTGATCCGCAGATCAGATTCCTGATTCGTTTCGACATCTATTAGACGACGCCCGCCGATAGGATCGGGATCCGCCTCGAACTTTGTCAGCAACTGAATCACCCAAAACAAACTCGAATCTGCCGACAATCTGCGAACGAGTGAAATCGGATCATGCGGGAACAAGAAATCACTAATCAATATACGAGCGGACTTTGGCTTGAGTGGCACACGCTGATTTTCTACCAGGGTTCTCAGATCGGTTTGACCGTTGAGTTCGCTGTTTGTCAGCAAATCGATTTCATCACCCTGCAGTTGACGTGGCGGTTCGTGGTCTCCCAGTAGCAGCAGTGACGGTGGTGCACCCAGCGCCGACACCATCATGGCAAAGCCGCTGGCGAGTTGACGAGCCACTAAAGACTTCCGCCCATCTCCCGTCGACATACTCCGAGACGCGTCGAGCAGAATCTGCGTACGGGGACTTATCTCCTCGCGATACATGCGAATCATCAGCGCGTCCGTGCGCGCGTAGGCCGCCCAATCCAGATGCCGGATATCGTCACCCGGTAAGTACTCCCGATGCTCTTGAAACTCCAGGGAGCTGCCGGTACCCCGACCTAACAATTCTCCAGCTCGCCCGGAAACAGGCGAATTGGGCAATCCCAACTGAAATTGGTCGACAACTCGGCGTACTTCAGGATCGTTTCTCATTCGTCAGGTTAAATCTGGGCACCCTGTCTATGATTCTTGTGAACCAAGCGGCAAGTCGTTTTCTTCAGTGGTTGATTTTTCAGCTGGAGGCAAGACTTTCTTGTATTTTGGCCGCGCGTTACCTTTTAGCGAAAACGTCTCCATTCCACTGCGCAGTATGGCTCCCAGGTTGAGAATAAACATGGCAATGCTCATTAATACCAGCATTGAAATGGCAGAAAACAATTCACCATCTAACTCCCACTTTCCCGCTGCGTAGGAAATCGTTGCAACGGGGCTTGTCACCATCATGGCCGAATAGTCGATTCTCGCGACTCGACTTTCTTCCAGAACGATCACGACGATATGCGGCACAATCGCCGCAATCGAAACCAGAATTAAGAACGCGGCGCGAGGGGCGTGCGTCGTGCGCATCGAGGGAAACCACTGGCGCAACAACTGCGAGACAAACGCGGCCAGGCCAGCGTATACGCACAGGTAAAGAACGAAAATCAAACCGACCATAGTTCCATCATATCGCGATGTGATTCCCGGCATCGACAATATGCAAACAAATGCCAACGGCAGCAAATGAAGCAACGCGTATACATAACCACGTGCGCAACCTGGCAAAAAGGGAAATGCCAAAATGCCTGCACTTTGCGCCACAGATTGAACTTGCTTTTTAACACGTCGAGACATTTCCAGCGGTTCCGTGCAAACAAACAAAATCACCAGCGAGAGAAGGATGCAACTAATCACGGTCCAATAAGAAACCATATAAGACATGGCTCCAACAGGCATTCCGGTTAGTCCAGTGAGACTCACCGTAATCGGCAGGGCAACCCAGAACAGAATCAAAAGTAGGGAACACACGATTCGTATTCCGGACGATCGGTTGTCGCTTTCAAAAGTGATTTGGGCGACTGTAATTTCCCGCAACAACAGTGAAATTGCCGTAAACAATAAACAAATTCCGGCAAGCCCGGCATACACTTCGAATTCCGCAGGGATCATCCAGAACCCCGATTCGAACATCAATGGGAAACTGAACGAAAAGCAGAGGAACAAGAATCCAACCATCACTAATGCCAAAAACCCTTGCATTAGCCGATTATTTGCGAGTGTACTAACCAGTAGAGTAAGCGAGCACAGCCCGACCGACCAAAAGAAGCTCATTACGAGGATGAAAAACACCGGCGTAAATCGAAATCCTTGCAACAGCGAGCTGAAAGCAATAAATGGTGTGATCGCCGAATAAAACAGAAGAATCTGGACAACTGCATTCACCAGTTTGCCATTGACGATCCGCCGTGCGTTGAGCGATGTGATACTGACCATCTCAAACGTATCGTCGTGTCGTTCGTTGAGCATGCTTGTGTAAGCCAAAAATGGTACAACGATTCCGATTGCCGCGGCCAGCGGCAAAAAATAAAAGGAGAAGAACTGTTCGGCGTACGAATAATACTCCAACGATGCGCCTGCTGCGATCGCTCCGAAAAACGATATGACCCAGCAACTGGCCAGCAACAGCCCAAACGTCGTTATGAATCCGCGACCCTTAAACGCCTGGCGAACCTCTTTGACTAAAATCGGATTCATGTAATCACTGAATCGATCCCAGAATGATAGCTTCTCGGTTTGGCCGCTCGTTTGGTTACTCATGCGTTTTGATTCAAACTACTGCGTAATTCCCTTGGTTATGTCCATGAAAGCATCTTCGAGTGTTTCCCGTTTTCCGTTAAATTCGACAACTGGAAAACCGTTTTCGACCATTCGTTTTAACAATGCCGCTTGCTGATCTTCGTTTCCAGAAAACTCCATTGAGAAACGGCCGTTACCCAACTCGCAAGAGTTAATGAAAGGTTGTTCTAGCAACCATTTGTGCATTGTTTCCATTTCCGACTGGTCAAAAGAAGCGGACAAGCGCAAACTCAGCAAAACCGATTCGCCGACCGTTCTACCAGAACGCTTAGCGCGGTTTAACTCCTCGATGTTGCCACTGGCGAGTATCCGCCCCGCTTCGATGATCACGACGGAATCACAAATCTCTCCAAGCTCCGTGAGGATATGTGAACTGATTAGTACCGTCTTGTTTAATTCCCTCGCCAACAGATGTACAAGTTCGCGCAACTCCACGCGGGCCCGCGGATCCAGTCCTGCCGCCGGCTCGTCGAGAATCATCAATTTCGGATCGTGAATTAACGTTCGCCCCAGGCCCAATCGTTGCGACATCCCCTTGGACAACGTCTTGATCGGCTTATGTTGCAATTTGCGAAGTTCGGTAAACACAAGAACATGGTTAACGGCATCGTAACGCGCCTGTCCTTTCAACCCGTAGGCCCGAGCAAAAAAGTCCAAATAGTCAATTACATTCATGTTGGCGTATTTGCCAAAGTGATCCGGCATATAACCCAATAGTTTTCTTACACGATCCGGATAATCGACCACCGAATGCCCGCAGATGTAGGCGTCACCGAACGTAGGCAAATCGAGTGTGGCAAGGATTCTCATGGTCGTAGTTTTGCCAGCACCGTTCGGACCTATAAAACCAACCACTTCTCCAGAATGGGCCGCGAAACTAACAACGTCGACCGCTCTAAGCGAACCAAAATGCCGAGACATTTGATCGACTTTCAAGATGGCGCCGTTTTGCGCATCATCTTTAAACGATTGCGATTTTGGACGTTGATCTGATTTGAGGATGTTGACCGGTTCGTTCATTTGAAATCAACCGCCACAGACTCGCGCCAAGGCGAGCCTTAGTACTCTTTTACGACAACCAGTGCCTCCGGCTCGCCGTCGAACGAATTAACTAACAACCATATCAATAAAATCCGTATAAAACGTGCAGCTCTTCAAACGTTTTATATGTGTTTAGCCCAATGTCCAGTTTTGGAGGTTCCGACAACACCGCGACATATGATTCATTCTCCAATCCCATTTCGGGTCGATCTAAATCTCGCGCGAACCAATTCATGTAGCTCTCTAGCAGGCTGCTACTGAAATCGGCCGAACTTCGAACTGACATATAATGGTGTGGCATGGAAGAATTCATGGGTCGCGGGCCAAGAATGGGCGCGGTGACCTGTTGAGCCGCAATAAGCTGTTTGAACTCTTCGATCGAGGATGCAGCGGCCGGCTCGAGCGCCAACTTTTGACCTGCCTCCAAATCAGCGCCCGCAAAATATTCTCCATCTTTGGTGCGGACCAGAATGTTCTTGATGCCCCATTCCAATCCGTTGGTAATCGGCAGGCGGTTTTGGGCTACCTCGCCAATTTGAATTCGACCGCGCTCGGTTCGTGGCGTAGTGATCAAAAACTGAGAACGAGTGTTACCGGGGTGAAAGCTTCCGGTCAGAACCTGCGCGTCGGTCCAGTCGACATGTCCAACTTCGAACGCATCTCTCTCCTGCCATATCGGGTACACCGCTGAAAACGGCTCGAATCGAAGACCGTTGCGTGGTGTGACCCCCGAAAACATGGCGGCGCGAGTCATTGAAACCGCCGTTTGTGATTTTTGATCCAACATCGTCACACTGCGCAGTCGTACCCGGCTCGATGTTCCGTTGGCAATAGACGAATAGCCGAATAACGCCAAACTGGTTAGCAGTGCGATGACCGGAGTCGTCCACAATAGCTGGCCAATCTTGTTTTTGCGGCTGAGCACGTAGTAATTCACCGGGCCAATCAAAATCGAAAACAATGTTATCAAAACGATGAATCCCCAAGTTGGGATGACTCGTATACCGCCGATGACAAATTCCAAGAAATCCGGCGATTCGATTCGCGGAGAAAACCCGTGACGCCGTACCCATGAGTGACTTTGTCGCCCTAGCGCATTGAAGATTCGGCTCCAATATTCGCTGCTTTGGTTAAACGGGTTTTTTTGGATGGCGACAACCTGACCGAACATCATGCTGCGAAATTGCAATTCGCCCTTGACGCCTTGGTTGAAAATCGAAGATCCGCGCATCGGTACTGTGGGGATGTTCAGCACCGCCGCCGTACTAGACCATTGATCTGTGGTGGCGGCAATCGAGTCCCATTTGATTGCTTTATCGAGGTCCTTGTTGCCCCCCGGTAGGCGATTGACATCGTAGATCAACAGGTTGCCGCCAGTTCGAACCCAACGCAACAACTCGTCCCGTTGCGTCGCGCTCAGCCTGGATTCAAAAGACAACGCATCAATCGTAATCACGTCCACGCCGGTATACGCCATCCAAGTGTCCGGCGCCGAAGCGGGCAAAATATTTTCAAAGTCGGACTCGAATGACGTGCCGTACGTCGACGAACGCGCTTGGCCTAGGGCAAACGCAGAATATGAGTTGAAATTGGGCCGGCTAACCGCGATTGACAGCAAACTTTTGGATCGATCGTTTGTCAGGTATTCGCCTTGATAAATGTAGCTTATCTGATCGAGCCGCCGCCCGTCCTTGTAGACCTGAAGGTGGCCAAATGCGTCCTGGGAGACAATCGGAATCAACAACGTAAGATTCGCCGTCGCATTTTGAGTCAACGAAATCCTTTTTTCCACTGTGGGTGACCGATGTGAGCCGCTGTGCTGATCCCGATCCGTCGTGACCACTCGCAACTCGCAATCCGGACCTCGGTTCTGGATCTTCATCCGCAACGGGTAGTACCCGCCGACACGTACGCTGATCCACTCCGGATCAAGCTCGATAACGATGTCGCGTTGGCTCATCTTGAGTGGTTGTGGTTGAGCCGAAATGATTTTGTGGCCGGGACCAACAACGAGCGACAGGAACACAACTAGCGCGCAAAATCTCGCGAGCGCCGCCTGCAAATTTCGATGTCGAGCGTTCATTTCAAACCACTTTTGCGAGCGCTTCAGTCGCTGTTCAAATCCGGCGGCAGCCTGCGATCGATCTCCGGAACGGCATCCAATAAACGAACGACCATTTTTGTCGTGTCCCAACCTTCGAGCTTTGCCGAGTAATCCAATATCATGCGATGTCCCAACACGTGCGGCGCTACGCGACGGACCTCCTCAAATCCAGCATTTGGTTTGCCCGCCACCAACGCCGCTGCGCGGCAAGTTCCCGCCAGGCCAATAGCGGCGCGAGGAGATGCACCATACCTTACGAATTTTTTGATTTCCGGAGGCGCCGTCTCCGAGCCGGGACTTGTGGATGCAACCATTCGCGAAATGTAATTCGCAATGGCTTCGGGCAAATGCACTTGATCCACCATTTCGAACAGCGTGTTCAATTCGTCCGCCGACAAAGCCTGTGCGAGATCTGGGGCACGACCATGCTGGCGCGTCGTTATGATCTGCCGCAACGTCTCACTATCGACTCCGTAAACATCGATCTTGAATGTGAAGCGATCGACTTGGGCTTCGGGCAACGGATAGGTCCCTTCAAGCTCAATCGGGTTTTGCGTTGCCAAAACAAAAAAAGGACTCGGCAGCGTATGCGACTGACCCATCACCGTAACACGGTGCTCCTGCATCGCCTCGAGCATGGCCGATTGCGTTTTTGGCGTTGCCCGATTTATCTCATCGGCAAGTACCAGGTTCGCGAACACCGGACCGGGATGAAAAACCAGCTCTCGCCCTGTGGCAGAATCCTGCAGAATCGGTGCCCCCACGATATCGCTGGGCAACAAGTCGGGCGTAAATTGAATTCGCTGAAATCTCAGTCCTAATAGCTTGGACAACGATTTAACCAGTTCAGTTTTCCCTAAACCTGGCAAACCCTCAAGCAAAACGTGTCCTTGCGCCAGCATGCAAATCACGACCGATTCAATCATCTGGTCTTGGCCAAGTATCGCGGACTTCATGCCGGTGATTAGTTTATCTAACAGCCCGCCAGCTTGAGTAACTTCATCGGGCGTTAGTAATGTCGATCGGTTGGCATCGGTCGATGTGTTGATATCAGTTACCAAATCGGCCTCCTATTAAACCGATGCGGATCCGTTGACGAATCCGTTTACACCCAGCTACGTATCACCGACAACGAGTTAATCACCCTAATTGAATGCGTTGCGGCGCGTGTTTATTATTGCCCCGATTTTGAATCAAAGTATTTTTTGATGACGTCACGGTGCCGAGGCCGCAGCTGACGTTTCCAACTCTCTTGTCCTAGGGCATCGGTCACTTCCCGCGCGGCGGCACGCGCGTTCGGTGCTTGGGGATCCGCCTCGGGTTCGGTCAACCGGGTCTCTAGCAATTCGCCCTCGCGATCGGGGATGCCTTGAGGAATCGCGATATCGCGAAACAGGACTCCTTGATCATCGGATTCTTCGCCCCAAGTTAATTCGGCATCGCCTCGACCACGATTTATGCCACCGCTGCCGGGAATCTCCCCAAGACATTGTCCATCCGTGCAAAAACGATTGCCGAAACAACTGCCGTTTTTGCAATTGCCAATGCTTTGGCATTGGCCTTCGATAAATTCCTCAAGTTCAGCCAGTGCTTTGCGCAGTTCGTCCGAATTTTCGGGCAACTGGAAATTTCCGTTTTGCATAAACTTGCTTAACCCGTCTAACGAATTCTGCCCGAATTGATCTAGTTGATTCTGATTGTTGCCGGCTCCGGCTGCGCCCGCCAGTTTTTCCAGCAGATCTTCAAGTTGTTGTTTCTCTTTGGCGGGTGCATTAGCGGCGTTTTCCAGGGAACGCCGAAGTGCAGCTGCCGCGCTGGCGGCTTTGTTGAGCTCGTTTTCGCGGTTGCGGATTTTCAATTCCATTTTGTTTTTTAGCGCGTCGACTGTTTCCCAGTTCTCGTGTGTCAACGGCGCAAACTTCGTTTCCTTCGCCAGTTTTTGGATTTCTTTCTCCAACTCGTCCTGTTCCTCATCGTTTAGCACCTCGTTCTCGTCAAGTTCATTGAGCATTTCCGTCAACTGCGAAACTTGATTCGTGGAGACCGACGACGGTGCAACCATCAACGACTGAATCGTACGCGGTGGGATGAAGCAGGTGATCAGGAGAAACAAAATAGGTATCGCCAAATGCTTTGCCGTTCGAAAAGGCCTAAGACCTGGAATAGCTTGTTTCCAGATGGAATCGGCATCTGGCAACTGAGATTCCCAACGGTCATCAGGCGATTCCATAATGGTCATCAACAACCCACCGGCGCCAATTCGCTTGTCCAATATCGCGACCGATTGATCGCGCGTGAACGCGTGTCTGCGGCTTAAGAAAAAGGTGATTATGGCGACGGGTATTGCAGCCGCGGCAATCCACAAAATATGTGGCCAGAATTGCGGCCAGAACATTTTGCTGACCAGTACGAGCACGCCGAAGACCAAACAAAAAACAACCGCCCAATCGACGAACGACTTCAAGAACAGGCCCAGTTGCAACCGCGCCGTTAATCGTCTCAGCCAACGCTCTTTGTTAACGTTTTGCTGCTTGGCGTGAAGCAGACTAATTGGATGACGATTATGTTGTCCAGCCGAACTCGCCATGGCCACTTCTCCGACAAGTTGTCTGCGTAATATATTGACGCGTGGGTCATAGAAATGATCCAGTTATTCTAGGAGATATTCCTGACCAAATCAATTTTTAGCATCACATCGGTGGGGGCACCACGACGGTTTTCCGTTGCATTTAACGGGAAGTGACGCAATCTTCATTTTCGAATTGGCATTCGCGACATACGTTGTTAATCCCGGAGAAACGCGATTTCACGTCCGTTGTAGGTGCTGAGTGCTTGAAACAACGTTCGATCGATGGTTGTATTCAAAAAATGAACTGAACCGTCAGCGAAAACAAAGTTCGCGCCCGTCGGATGGAAACTAAAAAAGCCGCGAACACGATCTAGCGGATCATCGCAATTGTCACCAGGTGCGTTGTCAACCGATACGCTCGCCGGGCGTTTGTTGATTGGCTCATATAGGTCATCAAGCGTTGCCCAGACACCGTCGTCTCCCGCATTCTGAGAGGTCACGGCCAACACGCTGCCCCGACCACCCAAAAATGTTGAGGTTCCATCAAAAGTCGATTTGGTCCAGACCTGGCCCAGCGTCAAGTCCGGTCAGCCACACGGCGCTTCGGCTTCGAGCGACGGATCACTTGCCGCTTCGCCGATCATAATCGTGCGGCTGGTGCCGTCTCGAACCAACGTCAAGCCAATTTTTGAATTGATTGAGAAAATGCCTCTCCCAAAATTCTTCGTGCAAATCGACGCGCTGCGGCCTTTGCAGAATGCATAATCTGCCGCCGCACCGTCGAGTCCGCCATCCTGGTCGACGCGGCTTGAACTTGTGGGACATTGAAAACTCGCAACGGAAACCGTTCGAGAGGAACCCGCCGGATCGTAGTTGTAATCGTCGGCGATGTTGTTCATCTCGATGTACGGCAAGATGAAACCGTATGCGTTTCTACCGCCCGTCTGAGACACCGGGTCGTATTCGACACCAGGAGGAAACGTCTTGCGCGCTTCGTGATAATGCAATACTGCCAGTCCAACTTGACGAATGTTGTTGGCACACTCCGTGCGACGAGCTGCTTCGCGAACTTGTTGAACAGCCGGTAACAGCAACCCCATCAATATGGCGATCACCGTGATCACCACCAACAATTCGACCAGCGTAAACGCCCGCGACTTATGCATCGTTATTCCCTGTTCTTCGACTGGTAATTGGTTTCAATACTAGCGCCAAACGTCGTGTTTGTCTAGCGACTGCGGTATTTGTGTTGGGTTAATCTGAATGTAGGGCGGGCACTCCTGCCATCGATTGACGCTCAGGGTGTGGGCGTCTTGCCTCACACAACCACTTGGTTATTGCCTGTAGATATTCATTTTTTTTGGCAATTCGAGGATTTGCAGGACGAAATATTCAATTTCAAAGCATATAAAAGATAATGGCCAGTGTGTGAAATGAGCATGCAGCAGGCGAAGAACGACGATTCATATGAGACGGGGGCAATGAGCGTGAGTACAAAACGAAAACGTTTATGTAGGGTGATACCTCAAACCGGTTTTTTATTCCTCGGTTTTGTTCTTTTGGCGGCACAGCTGAAAGCGCTACCTCAACAATCCGATTCGGAGTTATCCTTCCACGTCAGCAAGCGTTTTGAGCTCGGCGAACAAAAACCGTTTTCCGGCAAAGGCGGTAATGCAAACGCCGCATTTTGTCCAGACAAAGACTTGGTGGCGTTCACTGATTATCAAGGCAAGGTCACGCTTTGGGATGTGGAAGAGGAACAGCTGGTAAGTGAGTTTGAGTTGGGCGAGGAGGCATCGACCAACATCGACATTTCGCGAGACGGCGAGCTGCTGGCCGCCGGCAGTTACCTGGGCAAGGTCAGGATTTGGGACATCCAAGACGAAAAACTCGTTTCTGAATTCGAAGGATTGCCAGGCTATAAGAAAGGCCAACGATTCGCGGGCGGCGTGGCAATCCGGTTCTCAGACGATGCGAGTCTGCTGGTCTGTGCGAGCCCAGATGATAAATTTCATATTTGGAACGTCAAGGATGGCTCGCTTGTAAATACGATCGAACGGCCCAAGCGATCGTATTTGGCCGGTATCGAAATGGATGGGGACTACATGTATTCATGGGGACAACGAGGAAAAATTACAAAACGCGATCTTCGCACCGGAGAATCGATCGCAGAAGTCAACCGAATGGGTGTTTCTTCGTTTGCCGTATTGGAAGACGGTCGACTGGCCATTGGTTCGTACCGCGGAGTTAGCCTCCGCGATGAGCTCAAATCCAAAGAAAATCAACTACTGGGTGACGAAGCGAATTGGGCGTGCTACCAGATCGCCGTATCGCCCGATTCCAGATATTTGGTTTCGGCGTCCTATCGACAGCTGCCGTACCAACCTGGCGAGGCACCGAGCCGGCCCGTTCTGGAACTGCTTGTATACGACTGCGAGAGCGGCGAGCTGGAAAACGCGATCGGCAACATTCCCGGCTGGCCTACGAAACTGGCGTTTACATCCGACAGCCGGTCTGTCATTTATTTCAGCAATTCAATCAGCGGCATCGAAATCTTTGATGTCGATACGGGCGAGCCCCGCTACGGCGACCTGGATGGACATCGCGGCTCGATACGACAACTCAAGTTCATCGATGGTGCCGATCGGCTATTTAGCTATGGTCAGGATAGCAGCGCTCGGATTTGGGATCTTGACGACAAGGAAGAAGAATATCGTATACAGCGAACCTTTGTGAATGCCGTCGATCCATTGAGCGACGGCGAGCGCCTTGCGATGGTGGACGGACGCCAAAACGTCGAGATCGTTAATCTTGAAAATGACGAAATCGAGCAACGCTTCGAAATCAAAAAACAACAAGGGTCTCGGTTCTTTGCATTTAGCAAAGCACTCAAATCGGCTATGTCCGGCTCCTCGAGTGGGCCGATCAGTATCCGTTCGCTGATCGTCACCCCCGACAACGACTTGGTCACCTACGGATTGCGATATCCCAACGAGATTCAGTTTAGCAAATGGAATCTTGAGTCGGGCGATCAATTGTTGAACGAAACATTCGAGCTATCCAAGCTTGCGACGCCTCCCAATCCATCGCGCGCAAATCAACCCTGGCAAGTAACGTTTTCGCCGGCGGGCGGACACGCTGCGTTTGTCTGGGCAAAAAAATTGTTTCTTTTTGACTTGGATACGTCAGAGATGTCTGGTTACAAATCCCCCGAAGACTTCCGCATGGGCCCCTTCGTTCGTGGCGGAACGCATTTGCTAACGCATGAGAAAGGCAAGCTGCGAATCTGGGACGTGACGAATGGAGAGCATGAAACGGTCGAAATCGATGACGAGGGAAACGTATTCTGCCACTGCGCTAACGAACATTATGCTGTTTTTGCCAATTTTCCTCAGGGCAAAACTGCTCGAATCAAAATGCGACGCACGTCCGATTGGAAAGTCGTATTGGACGAAGAAATTGAAGAAGGTACGAATTACCAAAGTTACGCCATATCGCCCAAGGGTCGGCGGTTGGCTTTAGGCCGCGCTGACGGCGTCATCGAAATCTGGCACCTATCAAAATAACGCCACCCTTTGCCAAAGGAGGTGGAGGGGGCCACCTACGGCGCCACCAACATGTTCTTCAACGCAATCAAACTCTCTTGACCGCGGATGTACATCACGCCTTGCGATACCGCCGGCGTCGTTAAGATATGTTCTCCCGTTTTGTTCACCGCCACCAGTTTGAATTCCGGTCCCGCCTTGACGACCAGCACACTCCCATTCTCAGCGGGGAAGTATAGATGTCCGTCGGCGGCAATCGGCGAACCGACCATACTCAACGAGCCGCCAATGGCCTTTTCGGTCAATCCGAGTTCTTCGAGGCCCGATGTCAGGCGAGTTTGATATACCTTTTGGCCCGTCGGCGCGTGAAGGCATGTCAAGATGCCGCGACCATTGCAGCTGTAGAAATAGTCGCCATACACAATCGGAGTTGGCATGTACGGACCTCCTCGCGGTTGCTTCCAATTCACATAGTGGTTTGAATTTTCGCCCTCCGGCAAAGTAACATCACCGCGGGCGTTAACCGAAAGTGCAACAATCGGTTGAATCGGTCGGTAGCCGCTGGCCAGAAAGATCATATCGTGAGCGACGAACGGAGTCGGTACAACAATCTCGGAATGGCCCCCCAGTCGCCAAATCTCCTCGCCGGTTCTCGCGTTGTAGCCTCTTGCAAATTTGGTCGCGTGCGTCAAAACCATCGGGCCACTTGGCGTTTGCACGACATTCGGTGAGCTCCAGCTTGGTATCTCCTGTCGCTCTGTTTTCCACACCTGCATTCCGTCGCACAGCCGGTAGGCCGCGATAAACGAGCCCTCTTGAATGTCGCACTGGACAATCACTTTGTCTTCAAAAATGACTGGTGAACTTCCAAATCCCCATTGGTAGCTCTTGTCGTAAAACCAGCCGCTGTCGAGCATTCCAAAATTTCTTGTCCACAGCGGGATCCCGCACGAGTTGTAACAGTGGAGGCCTTCAGAACCGAAGAATGCGACAACGTACTGCCCGTTAGTTGCCACCGTAGAATTGGCATGTGTCGACTTCAAATGCCGCTTGACTTTCGGAATTGCCCGAGTTGCTTCGCGCTGCCAAATGATATTCCCGAAACATTTGTCAACACAATAAACCATGAACTGGTGTTCGGTTTCGTCTTCGACCGAATCCACCGAACCATAGTTACCGATTTTCAAACTGTGATCCTCACTGCCGCTGATTGCGGATGTCACATACACGTGGTTACACCAAATTGCGGGGCAACTGTGACCAAGGCCTGGAATCTTCGTTTTCCACAGGACGTTATTTCCCTCATCGACATTCCAATGGATCGGCGGATTCTGGCCGTCGGCAATGCCGCGCGCGGCGGTGCCACGGAACTGTGGCCAATTCGGACTGGAAACCTGTCGATCGGCCAGGCGCGACTCGTGAGAGCTTTCGCCAAACTCGATTTTTTCTGTTTCGCCTTCCGATTCGGAATCCGTACGATTCCTTCCTGAACGGGCGCGAAAGGTTGGCAATTCGGCACCGTGTTCTTTCAAGTAGTCGGCGATTTCCTTATTACGTCCGGCCCACGTCAGCGGTGTTGCCTGGTAGAACGTATCGCGCGCGTTAACGTCAGCACCTTTCTCGACCAACAGTTTAACAACGTCGAAATGGCCTTTTTCCGCCGCAAATGACAAAGCGGTTGCGCCGTATTCTGTTTTTGAATTGACATCGACACCCGATTCCAAAATCGCCGCGACCGTTGCAACATCGCCGCTTCGCGACGCTTCAAACAGTGCTTTGGCGTCGGTTTGCGTTTTTTGGGCATTTAGTGGTGAAAGTGCGAATACCGCAACCAGAACTAGTGGCAAAAACACAGGGACAAATGCATTTTTCATGTTTCGACCTACAGCTATTCATTTCGAACGCAATTAATATTAATGCTATGCAACCATAGGATGGTAATGTCTATTCGCGATCATCGCAAACATTTTGCTTGCCAGTTTGCCCCCCTTCACACCGCTGGTTCCCAATTTCCTAGCGACAAGCGGACAGATTGTCGAAGATACTCCCGTAGCTAAACGAATCGACAAGATAGAGAGCAATACACAAGGGGCAGCTTGTGGCTACGAACTCATTCGCCGATTTCTTTCGGCGAATCATTTCAATATTTGCTCCGGCATGTAGGGTTGCATTGGTTTTGGGACGGGGATCAGCTCCCAACGCGCGCGATGCACTAACATAAGAATCAAAATCAGAACGGCAAACATAAGTAAAACTAAGACAATCGCATGCGGTGTTGAGTACTGTTCGTATTGAGTCGACAGGAACGCCACAGCGGTAATGGTTCCAACAATGCCCACAAAGGCGTAGCGAATATTGGTCGCGCGCAATTCCAGGTCGGCCCGTTCTTTTTGTTTGGACAAATCGATAATCCCGCCAAGCAAATACCACATCATCGCAACGTAGATAACGGTGCTGACTATTTCAAACCAATATGGAAATGCGACCAACTCAATCAACCATACAACAACACAAACAATCGCCAATCGTCTGGCGGTTTCAAACGACCTGGAATAACGCACCAAGCCGGCGCAGCCCACGGCGATCAGCAAATAACCGATGCCGTCCAAAATCACGTCAAACCCATCGATACTGATATCTAGAATGGCGATCAACAAGCCAAAGAAGATCTGGCGAAAACTTCTGTGCCATTGATGATCCATAATCACCCGCTATAAGAATTTGATTGTGTTGCTCGAAAATGGGCGACCAGATTCCGCTGCTTTAGCCTCCACCAGCAGACAGTCGTCGACCAACAAATCGAATTTCAGCGATATTCTCTGCGAATTTGATTCCAAAAAACAGCGACCAGGTCCTGATTCTTCACTTGGTAGCCTCGTAATTGAAGCTCCATGGTTGGTTAGATATCACTCAAAATCGACTCCAACAATCCGGGCCTCTTCTCCTTGTGGACTTCGATTGCCGAGCCAATGACATCATCAGTCATTTCCGATTCTTTTGTGAACAAACGATGCATTTGCGCCGCCAATGAAGAAAACCAAAGTGAAATGAGAAAACAGAGTTCCTTTGTTAACTTCGTTTGCTCCTGTTCAATCAATCATCACGAACTTGAGGAATTTATTGTTCAGCGAATCCTCAGTTACTGTTTTCAGGCGGATCCCAGGAATGTCGACCGGTCAACGCTTTTAGAAAAGCCACGAGATCTCCCTTTTCTTTGGCCGATAATTCCAGTGGCTTAATGCGGTGATCCAGGTGGGGGTTCGGAGTGCCGCCGCGATCGTAAAACTCGATCACTTCTTCCAACGTCCTGATACTTCCATCGTGCATGTAGGGTGCCGTCAGGGCTACGTCGCGCAGTGTCGGCGTTTTAAATTGACCTTTGTGCTCGTCTGATTTTGAAAATTCGTAACGGCCCAGATCCAACGGCTCGACTCCCCACGATACGCCAGTGTTGTGGAACGACTCGTCGGTATACGTTTTGCCCGTATGGCATTTCCAGCAACCGCCTTTGCTTTCATAGATCCACAAGCCCTGGCGCTCGCTTTTTGTTAACGTCAAACCTTCGGCTGTTACAAATCGATCGATGCGACTGTCGCCCGATAGCAACGTGCGCTCGAAACTGGCAATCGCGGCCGCCAAATTGCGTCTCGTGATTCCATCGTCAAACGCGTTGGCAAATGCTGTGACATAGTTTTCATCCTGACGAAGCAATTCAAGCACGTTCTCGATCGTATTTCCAAATTCCAGCGGGTTCTCAATCGGCTCGAGTGCCTGGTCTTCAAGCGTCTCGACGCGCCCGTCCCAAAAATTGATCTTTCCGTACGCGCGATTGACCAGCGTCGGTGGATTTCGTCGGCCGATTTTGCCTGCGACGCCAGTAGGTTTAGCTTCGGCGTTGCTAAACCCAAGTTGCGGTTGATGACACGTCGCGCAGGAGGTTGATTGATCGGCGGACAAGTTCTTGTCAAAGAACAATCGACGACCCAGATTGATTCGTTCCATCGCTTGCGTGTCGTCTCCAGTCGGATCAATTTTGGGTAATCCGCGCGGCGTTTTCTCAATCCGCAAGTTGGCTTTCATAAAATCCTGAAAATCATCGTCGCCAGATTCTGTCGCAGGCTGACGGTTGTCGGCAGATTGGATATCGGCTTGTCTTTCACTGGCCTTTGTTTTGTTTTCTTCCTGTGTACACCAAACGCTTTGAGAAGCGCCAACACAAGTCAGGTATATAAAAACGACGCTCGCAGAACCGAATATTTGTTTGAAAAACACTTATCTCCAACCCTTGGTTTGGGAAACTAACGTGATGTCGTACTGAAAATAGAATAACACACTCAAACTTAGGCAAGTCGAAATGTTGCGGTAATCAATTTTCCAGTGAATTTCCAAACAAATCACCACCGACTTCCCCTTCTCTACGCGCCGTCGTGCGGTCGACCGACCATCTTTCGCGCTGTGTTGCGGTCTCCCGACCGCATCACATTGCCTCCTCGCTGCGTGCTGTCTCACGACGACACCATCTAACGCCGCTTTTAATCGGCCCGCCGCCGCCATAAGATGAACGCGACACGCTCATCCATCAGGAGCACACAAAAATGTGGCGGACAAAATGGTTTGCACTCATTGCGGTACTGCTCACACCAGGCTCGGTCGCATTCGGACAAACCGGCGAAAACCAAGAAACAGGACAGCATCTTCCGCTAAAAGAATTTCGACCTCGGTCGATGCTCAAAAACGTTAAACAGACCGACCTTAAGCGCGCAAAGTTTCCGGTAGTCGATTTTCATACGCATTTTGAGTTCAAGCTGCGCAAGCAAGACCAATCGCTTGACGATTTTGTCGCGGTCATGAACAAACAAAACATTGCCGTTTGCGTCAGTCTAGATGCCAAATTGGGTAAAACAGTTGACGATCATATCAAGTATCTGTGGACGAAATACCCGAATCGGTTTGTCGTGTTTGCACATCTCGATTGGCAGGGCAGCGGCGAGGAGGACCCCAAAACATGGGATTGTAATCGCCCTGAATTTGCGCGGCTTGTCGCCGAGCAACTCGCCGATGCAAAATCGCAAGGCATTTCCGGGGTGAAATTGTTCAAGGGATTTGGCCTGGAATACAAAAACCCCGATGGTTCATTGATTGCAATCGACGACCAGCGGTGGGATCCGATTTGGGCGGCCTGTGGCGAGTTGGATCTACCGGTGATTATGCATACCGGAGATCCGGCGGCATTTTTTGAGCCAATCGACAAGTTCAACGAACGATACGAAGAATTGGTGCGGCGTCCGCACTACAGCTTCCATGGCGACCAGTTCCCGGAGCGCGATGATTTGCTGTCGGCGCGCAATCGTGTCATATCACGGCACCCAAACACAATTTTTGTCGGCGCGCATCTGGCCGGCAATTCGGAAGACCTAAAGAAAGTTGGAAATTGGCTGGAC
>CAJHZH010000486.1_pt1 | contig 17067 bp, 9 predicted proteins | sample 9198951 | NCBI WGS metagenome assembly CAJHZH01 (sample SAMEA7708381, study PRJEB35096) | sediment metagenome | biome: marine neritic benthic zone biome [ENVO:01000025]; feature: sediment [ENVO:00002007]; material: shallow marine sediment [ENVO:03000034] sea grass bed [ENVO_01000059] ...
TCTTACAAGAACGTTCAAAGCGTCAAGCTCCGCCGCATACAACTGATACTCCCGATCGGTCAATGGCGCATACGGAGCGCGACAAGCACCGCAATCGAAACCGATGTATCGCATAATGGCTTTCTGGTACGAGTGATTTTCATGCTGGGCCATCAAATCCGTCACCTTGTTAATCTCGTTCTGCAGTTTTGCGGCGGTCCGGATATCGCCAGCATGGTAGCTCTGATAGATTCCCGAATAGAATTGCGGACCAAAATTGTAGGTGGAACCAATGCCCCCTTGGAATCCAAACGACTGACCGGCAACAAACTGTTCATCAAAACCACTGATCAACGCTACGGGACGGTCGATCCGTCGCGCAAGCTGCTGGACTGAGTAGAAATTCGCCCCGGTATATTTGATCCCGCAAACATTGGGGATGTCGAAAAAAGCAACATCGCGCTGCCATCTAATCTCTTGACCGATGGCGTAAATCATAAACGGCAGCTCAGTTGCCGAGGCAATCTGTCGATAGTGTCTTATCGCGCCTTCGAACGAAGTGCCGTAATAGATTGGACCGACGGACGCAATCCAATCCGCGCCGGCGTCTGCCGCATCTTTGGCCAACCGCGCGGCGTAATCGGTGCTTGGGTGTCCGACATGAGCCATCACAATTCCACGCTTGCCGCAGTGTTGGATGACATGCCGGATCACAGAAATGCGCTCGTCGTACGACAACAACAATCCTTCACCGGTTGATCCCGTTACGAAAAAACCTTTGAGGCCGTGCGATAACTGGAAATCGATGATTTGCGAAAGCATCTCAAAGTTGACCGCACCGTCAGGGTCGAATGGAGTGAAAACGGCCGAAAATGCGCCGCGCAGTTCGTTAATCTGTGTTTCGAAATCCATAAACTAATTGTCTTGACGGAGATATTACTCCAAAAGGTCCAGCGGTACTCTGGCGAGGTAGATTGACGACTTCCCCTCGTGACTCGAGTAGTACGAAACCAAGAGTTTATTGTCTTCAATCAACAGGCCCGGATAGCTGGTGTCTCCACCACTTGGCAATTCAACCTTCTCGTCGAGCGACATTGTGCTTCGGCCAAGACTGGACAAAACACCGAGGACAGTCGTCGTTTTTCCGACGTCCGACTTTCGTGATGCCAACAGCCACTGGCCACCCGGCAATTGAATCAGATTCGGGCCGCCAAGAACATGTAAAACGTGAAATTGCTTAAATCGGTTGTAGGGCGCCGGGCTATCGAGAATATATCCGCTCCGCAAACCGCCCTCGTTCCGTACGACAATTCTCATATTTCCATCAACGTCAAATCGGATTGTGGACTCGTTTGGTTTTTGTGCAAGGCGGAACGTCCTGACTCGGTCGTAACGAACAGCGTCAATTGTTTTTACGAGATGCAGGCCCCACGGAATTCGGTCGTTTTGATAAACAACACCATATCCAATTCCATCGCGCCACGTTATTCGCCACAGCCAATCGTTGTTACCGGCGATTCTCGAATCGATATGGATGGGTTGCAGCTCAGAAAACGAACCGGTCAAATCCGTCAAGAATGCAACGTGCGTTCTTCGCTTAAGAAGTTTGGTTCCCTCGTAATACGACCCCCCTGCCAGCAACATCAACCGGCCATCGGGAGTGATCGATAGTTTTGGATCACGGAGATCGACGTGCGGCTTGGCAAGATGAGCGACATTGGTCCACTCACGGCCATCCTCGCTAACGATTACCTGAATCTTGCCATCCTCACCCTGGTCACCAGGCACATGTCCCGTGCCTGTGCGAAACGCGCAATACAACTTGCCTTTCCACCGAATCAGGTCCGTAAAAGCGTTATGTGGTGATTCGTCCCAGATCATTTGAACTTCGACCGTATCGTGGTGCAATGTCTTTTCGGGAACCAGGTAATTGGGATAGTCCCATCCTTCCTTTGGCGATCGAGTTTTGCTCGAAACACATTGGTCATTTTCTTTAGTTAATTTTGCCAGTAGCAAGGCATCGACCAGTGGGTCATGCGTTAATCGCCTCCAGCTTTCCAACTCCAACGTCAAGCGGTTTTGAATTTCCGCGAAGTCAGGATCGCCCGCCAAGTCGACGAGTTCATTTGGATCCTTCGCAAGGTCGTACAATTGGTATTGCTTCGGATTGATCCACGCCTCGTAAACCGTTTTCGTGACTTCCGGCGCCGCGGCTAATTCCGCGCGAGTTGGTGATCCGCGAAAGTTGTGTGCAAAGTGATCCAAGTAATGTGCCGCACCGGGATCGGAACGATCGTCAAGTAGACTTAGGATCAGCTTGTACCTTTGGTCACGAATCGCCCTTTGCGGGAAATGCAATGCCGCTGAGTCGCAATTACGTTCTCCGAACAAGTAATCGCGAATATTCTGTTGATCACCCTGAATCATTGGCAAAAGATTTTTGCCATGCCTGGTTGCTGGCACGGCACACTCTGCGGCTGCCAAAATCGTTGGAAAGATGTCCAGCGTTGAAACAAGTTCGTCGGATATCTGTCCTGTATTGAATTTCCCTGGCCATCGAACAATAAAGGGAATTCGCAATCCGCCTTCGTACAAAAAGACTTTGCCACGTGCAAATTGTGCACCGTGATCGCTGATGAAAATCACCAGCGTATTGTCTGATTTTCCTGAATCCTCGAGGGCTTGGAGCAACTGGCCGACGCATTCGTCTAAACGCGTCAAACAGTTGTAATATCCTGCAACATGTTTTCGAATGCGATCATTGTCAAAAGCAACAAACGGAAGAGTTTGTACATCATTTGCGGATAACACCGTCCGCGGTCGACCGTCGACTTGATCTTGAAGCGGCCAGTGAGCATCGGGGAAATTCACGGTAAGGAAAAAAGGTGTTTCTTGACCTGCGGTGAAAAACTCCCTCGCTTTCGCGGTGTATTCCGCCAGGTTTCCTTTTGCGAAATTGGCATGGAAAATTTTTTGAAAATCGACCCATTGCTCGATCACTTGTTTCGGATTGACGTGAACTTTTCCGATCAACCCGGTCCGGTACCCCGCCATTTTCAAATAGGAGTAAGTTGTCGACCACTGTCGGTACATCGAATAGTCGTGAGTCGCCAAACCGATTTGACCATTTTGATGCGGGTACAGACCGGTAAAAATAGTGCTCCGCGACGGACTGCAAACGGTTTGAGTTGCCCAAGCCGTTTTGAACAGAACGCCATCGGCGGCCAATTGATCTAGGTGAGGCGTGCGGGCAATTGGATCGCCATAACATCCCAAGTCGGGCCCGTTGTCTTCAGAAACGATCAACAGGATATTTGGTCGTTGCTGGTCGGCATGCGAAAACTGATATCCAGCACCAATAACCGCGATAAGGCAAATGAATGTGATCTTGCTGCCAAGCGGACCCATGTTGTTGGAAACTAATTTTGAGGCGTAGCTGGAAACGCTTCAACGTAATTCAGTTTGTCCGGAAAAGCGATCCCCAACGTCAAGAGACAAGTCGAAATGATCGTCTCCTTACACGTCCGTTCTCATTTTTCGCTCGAGCTATTGGCCGAATTGCCTTGGTTGGCTGCGGCAACCAACCTTTTTGCCTCCCTCAGTCCCACACCCAGCAGTGGATCAGCACCTGCACTGTAGGGACCGGCGTCATTGACGAGCACGTCAGGCTCGACGCCTATGCCTTCGATCAGGTCAGTGTATTTACCCATTCTAAAAGTCGGGTACATGAGGACTGAGTCGTGGCCGACCTTTGCGAAGGTCGCCGGAATCACTGCCCCAGCAGTTCGTTCACCAACCACCAGCGCAATGTTCTGTTTTTTTAGTTCGTAGGCGATCACTTCCTTAGCGCTACGCGAATGTCGGTTTAGCAGCGCGATGACGGGTTTGTCCCAGGTCGATTTTTTGCCTTTGAGGACATCGTAAATCCCTGGCAAGGCCATTCCGTTTCCGCCGCGCCCACGCAAATCCAAAATCAAGGCATCGCAGTCTGCAAAATCACCGTCCAGTTTTTCTTGAAGCAGTTTGAATATCCCCGTGATGTGAATCATCCAAAAGTGAATGTGTGCAAACTTGTAGTCACCATCTTCGATAACCATCGCACTTGCGCGAGCAGCTTCAAACGCAGAATAAGGTTTGGCGGTGACTTTCATATCTAAAAACTCACCCCATTTGCGTTCAATTCTTAAATCGATGGAATCGCCATCACCCTCACACAGCAAATAGTGGACAGGTGGATCATCCAAATACGAGTCGTCGCTCCGCCAATCGAGTCGCTCGTGCTCGGTCATAAGTTTATCGTCGATTAACATGATGCGATCACCGCGTCGCAAGCCTGCGGTTTCCGCCGGTCCACCTTCCAGTACATTATGAGCAAAATATTTCCCGTCGTAGTTGATCAATTCAAATCCAAAGGTTGGTTGTTTTTTTCCGCTAAGCTCGCCGATCAATCGATCGAACGTCGTTTCCGAAAGTAAACCCATATGCGTGGCGGGAATGTTAGACAATAAGTCGTTGACGACCTGACGTTGATCGTTGAGAGTCGTCGCTACATCTGCTTTGGCTCGATAACGCTCGACAATTCGAGGTAATTTTTCTTCACGAAATGTTTTGTCGACAAACTTGGTTTCGAGTTTCTGGACGACATTGTCAAACAAACTCGCCTTCTGCTCTTGAGCATTCAGACATTGGATGCCAAACAGCAACAAGAACATCAAACCGCACGCCATCAAATTGCAACGCATTTCAGACCCCAATAATATGTGTTCGTAATTGTTTTGCCTTAGTGGGTTACGTGATAGTCGTAACCCGTACATCGATCCGTGGCAAAAAATCAAAAATGTTCCACGCAACCGTATGTTCCAACCTAATTAGCGTCGTTATTTCGTCGCTTTAGAACGTCACGACCCAATGCTTGTGTTGATCCAGTTAGTTTTTGACATCGTACCAGTCGGGTAGTTCCAAATTCTCCACCGTTGTAAACGGGACTGCCGATGTACCAAACGTATTTTCAAGATTAACAGGCGGATCGGGAAACGGTTTCCACGCGTAGCGAAGATGCACGGGATTTTTGACATTTGGCGATGACAACACAACCGAATCGCCTTGGATTTCGGCGTTGGCGGCAAAAAAGAATTGATTATTGCCGGCCAATTCAAAATGTCGCGGTGGTTGGCCATCACGGGTCGTCATTCGGTCGCCGATCGAATCAAAGTCGACAATCAACCTGTTGCCCTCGACCCGATGTGTCTTGTACGCGGGTCCCGTTACAACACCGCCCCGGTCATAAACATCGGCCAATGCCCAAGCCGCCAGTCGCTCGCCGACGATTTGTTTTTGAACCGGGTGGACATCGGTCGCATGTCCTACGTCCATGGTAACAGCCATGCCGACATTCTTTATACCGTCACTGTGACGTCGTTGAACCTCGCGAAACAACGGCCAATTCGCACGACCCATCGCCGGGAGTTGCACGATACCCCACGGTTGATCGTTGTCCTGAAATGCTTGTCGCCATGACTTGACCATCAATGGAAATATCTCTTGATATTGCGCAATTCGCTTTTTACTGGCTGCGTTCGACTCGCCTTGATACCAAATAACACCCCGCAAACTCATCGGTGTCAGTGGCCGAACCGACGTCTCATACATAAATCCTGGTTTAAATGAATGGTTGGGTCCCCACTGGTCTCCTCGCATCTCCAGTTCACCGTTGAGGCCCCGCTGAAGATTTTGCCGCGCCCGACGTTTGCACCAGTCATCAAGTTGTGGGTTCTCAAGCCAATTCCCACGAATCATTAAGTGTAGCCGTGGGTGTGATTGTAATGCGCCCCTTGGTGTCCACGCCTCGGTCGGAGTACCACCGATCGAAATATTGATTAAGCCGACAGGTCGTTTTAGTTCTTTGCGCAGCCGATTACCGAAAAAATAAGCCACAGCGGAAAAATTCTTGGCGGTACCCGAATCGGCAGCCTGCCAATTTCCAGCCGAAAATGATTCGTACGTCAGTCTCGCAAGTTGCGTTTGGTCATAAATTCCAGCGCTCCCGCGAGCCCGTCCCGGCATATTAAGAAGTCGCAATTCCTTGTCCGTGGCATTTGTGAGTGCCCGCCGGCCACCTGCCGACTTAACCAACGGCCATTCCATATTGGATTGTCCTGCGCAAATCCAAACCTCACCAACCAGGACATCTTTGACGGTGATACTTTGATTGCCGCATCTCGCGATTAGTTTTGCTGGTTGATTTGTCGCACTTTGTTTTGCAAGCTTCAGTGACCAATTACCGGCTTGGCCGGACGTCGCCTCGGCTGTCGCACCTGCAAATTCAACCCTTACAGCTTGCCCGGGTGGGGCTCGACCCCAAACTCGAATTGGGCAGTCAGATTGCAAAACCATGTGGTCGGTAAACGGACGAGCGAGCGAGAAAGCCGGTGAGGAGGGTTGTCTTGCTTTCCGATTGGATTGGGTTTTATCGTCGGCGATCGATAACTGCATGATGTCGCTCATTTGAGCGGTCAGTTGATCGACTACGTTTGTATACTCCGCCTGAGCTGCCATGTTCTCCGTCTCGATCAACCCATCCGCATAGTCGTAAAGTTCGGTTGCCTCGACTTGATTGGTTGTTTGACTTATCCAAAGTGTCAATCGATGCCGATCAGTTCGAATCGAGTACCCCATTCGTTTGCCCCGCGGAAATTGACTGCAAGCGGCCGTCTTAATCGTTCGATTAGGATTTTGAATTAGCGGCAGCAAGCTTTGCCCTTCAAGTTGTCTTGGGGTCGGCAATCCGGCTATTTCCACGAGGGTGGGAAAGATATCGAGCAGTTCGACGGGCGTTTTTATCTTTCGTCCGCCTGTATCCATGCCGGGAATTCGTATAAAAAGCGGCACGCGAGTATCGAGTTCGAAATTTGTAGTTTTGCCCCACAATCCGTGCTCGCCAAGATGATATCCGTGATCACCGAACAAGCAGATGGCGGTGTTCTTTGTAAGCCCCAGCTGATCAAGTTCATTAAGAATCCGTCCAATCTGAGCATCGATAAAACTGATACAGGCAAAATAGGCGTGTCGAACGCGTCGCTGGTTGCTCGGTTTGAATGGGCCGCGGTTTGGCTGATCCGTGTATCGCCGTAACTCGCCACTGCGGTGCCCGGCAAAAGCCGGCGCACGCTTTGGAAGATTGATGTTTTGCGCGAGCGAGATCTTATCAGAAGAGTATCGATCGAAATACTTTTTTGGAGCGATGTACGGTGAATGGGGTTTGATAAAGCCAACCGCCAGAAAAAATGGTTCGTCTGGATTTTTCTCGAATTGTCGAAGCTGCTGTATGGCCGCTTTGGTGACCTTGCCGTCATACAAAACGTCGTCAGGCACATCGGGTGATTCGGTTGCTATTCCGAAAACAAGTTTCCGTTGCCAATCATCGTCATCCGGGTCTTCGTTTTTGTACATGGTCTGGTAGGCGAACCTGGCGGACGCGATTCCCTTTTCAGTGAAGTAATATCGCGGGCCAAATCGAATCGGCTGGGATGACCAGCTTTGAGGATCTCCCATCGTATCCCAAACAGTTTTGCTCGTACCTTTAGGAAACACGCCGTGAAAAATCTTTCCGATCCCATGCGATTGATATCCATGGTGGCGAAAATACTCCGGAATGGTCACAACATCCGGGTGCCGATCGCGAAAATGTGCGTGGTTCGTTGTGATGCCGATGGAATTGGGGCGCATTCCTGTCAGTAGACTCGAACGAGACGGATTGCAAACGGCCTGCTGGCAGTAGGCCCGCTCAAATAAAACTCCTTGTGATGCCAGCTGATCCATGTTTGGCGAGGAGATATGCGACGCACCGTAACACCCTAGCTCCGGCCTCAGATCATCGACGACAATAAAAAGAACGTTGGGTTGATCGGCCGACGCGTGCACGGTAATCAAACAAAAAATGTAGAGACTGAAACCCGCCAGTCCCGACCTTGGGTAGACGCTGCGGAATGCTGAACATAACTTGTAAACCAAGACGCGGCGCATGTCACGCGAGAGGAAAATCATAAACCGGCTCAAGGTCGACATTGACTAATCTGATCAGAATCAGCCCGACGACTGAATTGTTGAATTCGCAAAAAAAAAGGCCGGCAGTAATTCTGCCGACCATTTGCTTATTCTGATGAAGGTCATTTCCGTCGTCGGCGAAGCGACAATGCGGTACAGCCTAACCCGAACACCGACCAAATGACAACGGTGGAAGGCTCGGGCACCTGCATGCGCATAGCGGAAAACAAGAACTCGTTTTGCCCGCGTGAATAAGTGCTTCCGTACGTTTGCCATCCCCTGCCAACAAACAGATCGTCACCTAATTCACCGAGCGATTGGCCGCCAGCCCATGTTGGAGCATCGTCCAAATGATTGGCCAATCGATAGGTGTCGTTGTTGAATTCGAAAGATAATCGGGTCAAGTTCGTCTTATCATAAAAATCTCTTGGCGACCCTTGCATCCAATCGTTCACAGTACTTGCCGCTGAAACCACACCCATGTTTTGTGCGTTGGAAAGGTCGTCGTAGACCATCAGCCGTTCACTAATCTCATACACGCCGTAATTGTAGGTGTAATCGAGAAAAAACGTGCCCACTTTGTTCGGATCATAGCCATTACCAACAACGCGGCCACCATACATATGCCCGTGTATTCGGACCGATCCCGTGGCCGTGTTAAAATCCAACCGCATTTGTTGCCAGGAGCTGACGTTCGATTTTGATGCGCCGTCGAATTCAAACGTAAAAATGCCGCCGCCACTGAAATTATCGAGCCGAAGACCCGAAGTCGTTACGGCGTCTGGGTGGTCATGCAAGATATAACTGTTTAGCGATGCATCTGCGAAACCAACACATGCAAACAAAATTGCGGATGAGAGTACAAAAACAGCGCAAAGGCGTAATGGACTCCCTCTGTGCACGTTGCAACTAGTCACCTGGTGGGATCTCCCCAAAAAAGGCAGATAGGTGGATCAAAAAGGGGCAAGATTACCTATATTATCTATTTTTACATCTCCAGTCTATCAACAGGCAATTTAAAGTCCATAAAAATTATGGTTACACCCCCCCCAGAATCTGGGATTTTAATTCTCTATGGGTAAATTCAGGCTCGTTAAATTGATAAATCCAATAGTTTATGGTGTCTAGTGTTGGATTGTGTTAAGTTTGCGGTTTGATAATTTTTCCTTATTGCTCGTTTTTGAGTCGAGTTTCAGAATGTTTTACCGCCTGTCCCAAAGCTTGTTTGAAATCAACGATTAATGGCTTCCACCCTCTCCACGAATGTGAGTATCTGTCCCACGAGAAACCAGTTCGAAAAAATCCCGTGCCAGGTGTTTGAGCATGCTCGTGACGTCGCGATCGCCATCGCGCATCACATTTCCGCATTGATAAGGCAAAGAGCCGACCAAAACCAAAACTGTGTACTGGGTTTGGCCACGGGAAGTACGCCGGTTGGCATCTACAACGAGCTGGTCCGACTGCATCGTAAAGAGGGGCTTTCGTTTGCCAACGTTGTTACTTTCAACTTGGACGAATACTACCCGATGCATGCCAATGAATTGCAGAGTTATGTCCGGTTCATGAATGAACACCTGTTTGATCTCGTAGATATCCCCCGCGACCAAATCAATATTCCCGACGGAACCATTCCCGTTGAAGACGTTACGCAATTTTGCCAGCTTTACGAACAGAAGATCAGAGACGTAGGTGGGATTGATATCCAAATACTTGGCATCGGTCAAACAGGCCACATTGGATTCAACGAGCCCGGTTCCAGTAAAAACAGCAAAACCCGGTTGATTACGCTCGACAAAATTACACGGCGTGATGCAGCCAGTGATTTTTTTGGTGAAGAGAACGTACCGCGCCGGGCGATTACCATGGGTGTGGGAACGATTTTGACCGCGCGCGAGATATTCATCATCGCTTTTGGCGAACACAAGTCTGCCATCGTAGCCCAGGCGGTCGAAGGTGAAATGAGTTCATCAGTTTCGGCTAGTTATCTTCAAGAACACCCCAACGCCAATTTTGTATTAGACCGCGCCGCCGCCGATGCGCTGAAGCGTTGTCAATGTCCCTGGTTGATTTCTGGCGTGGATTGGGATGCGAATTCGATTCGCAAAGCAGTTATCTGGCTTGCTCAACATCAAAACAAACCGATTCTGAAATTGACCGACGAAGATTACAACGAAGAAGGGTTGCAGGATTTGTTAACCGCGCACGGTCCCGCCTACGACATCAACATCAATGTATTCCGCCATCTCCAATCCACAATCACCGGTTGGCCGGGTGGTAAGCCAGACAAATACAAGCAACCCGGAGATCGGTCGCAGCCTCATGATCAGATTTTCCCCAAGCGCGTGCTCGTATTTTCTCCTCATCCGGACGACGACGTGATCTCAATGGGTGGTACGTTAATCCGCCTGGTTGACCAGGAACACGAAGTGCATGTCGCCTATCAGACGTCGGGCAATATCGCTGTATTCGATGATGACGCCATCCGGTTTTGCGAATTTGTAGCCGACTTCAACAAGCAGCTAGGTGTTGATTCCAAGAGAACGGAGGAACTGGAGTCGCATATAGAAAAATTCCTAAGAAACAAACACGCCGGACAAGTTGACGCACCCGAAATTCAGACGATCAAGACATTAATACGGCGAGGTGAAGCCCGGTCGGCAACGAGAACATGCGGTTTATCGGCAAGTCGACTGCATTTTCTCGACATGCCTTTTTACGAAACTGGAACCGTCAAGAAGAAGCAGTTGTCACCCGAAGATGTTCGAATCATCGTCGATTTGATACAACAGCTGCAACCTCACCAGATCTATGCCGCCGGCGATCTTTGCGATCCACACGGAACACACCGTACTTGCCTCAGTGCAATTCTGGCCGCGTGCGAAAAACTTAAAGACGAGGATTGGTTTGGTGACTGTACGGTTTGGCTTTACCGAGGCGCCTGGCAGGAGTGGGCGCCAGACGAGATTGATATGGCCGTCCCACTTAGTCCCAAAGAAGTATTGCTGAAACGGGCGGCGATCTTTAAGCACGAATCGCAAAAAGACCGCGCCCTTTTTCCGGGTCACGATATTCGCGAATTCTGGCAACGGGCCGAGGATCGAAACGCGACAACCGCGCGGCTTTACGATTCACTCGGGCTCGCTGAATACGAAGCGATTGAAGGGTTCGTCCGCTGGGACGGTCAAACATCCTTTCTTTGATTGGCGGTAGATTACACGAACCAGGCCTGAAAGTTGAGTTCGCGATTTTCGTTAAGTCTGCTCAACCAAATCCTGGTCAACACCTGCCGCATCATGATGATCGCCTGACCGATTACCCAATAAGCGATCATTGATCACTGCCGCTACGTATGCAATCTCAACTTGTGGCCGACCAATCATCAAGTTCAGATTGCTGGCTCCCTTTCGCGCAACGGTCAACTGCATTAATTCCACGTCATTCGATTTCATTCCGCTTGGCTTGATATCGACCCATTGAATGTTTCTAGTTTGGAGATCCGTCGTTTTTTTGGTGAAACGGTCCTCGCTGATGATCTCTAAATTGGTGCGCGTTGCATTAATCTCATGTCGGCGTGTGACATAAACGAGCCATCCGATGATCAGACTGATTCCAGTTAACATAAAGCAAATGGCAAATACGATCGGAAATAACAGAAATCCCAACTTAATGCAGCTAAACAAGATCGTCCCGATTGATAGGGCAACCAATACTGCACCAGTTGCCATCAAGCTACTGTGCGAACCGTAACCCAGCTGCGGAATGTGAATTCGAAACCCATCGGAGGTGGTTTCAACCTCAATTTTGGTTTCCGGCGGTGCAAGCAGATTGCCGGCGTCGTCGACCGCCGACGTCCAATGGTCCACTTTTTGCTCCGTCGATATCTCCAGTGCATTTTGTAACTCACTTGCCAACCACCGAAGTTCGTCGTGATCCAGCTGTGACAACAAGCCTTGTTTCTTTCCATCGGCGGTGTGAATTTGTAGTTCGACAACCGGGACGTCGTTCACCTTCATTCCACTCGGCCCAACGCTGATCCGCAGAATCTGAGCACGATCTAGATCGATCCACTTGTTTCCGAATATCGAACGACGCTCAATAAACAGCTGATCGCCCAAAACCCCGATCATCACACTGCGTCGACCCATATTGATTGCTGCCACCAGTGTCCCGATCCCCACGCCCCAGAACAGGCTGATGAATGCCAGCATGCCAATGGTGGTCCAGATTCCCTTTGGATCAGAAATCAATCCGGCAATCATTCCCCAAGAAACCAACGAAACGATGCCAAGCCATATCAAACTAAAGGCAAACAGACCCTTCGAACCCCTGAACAATCCGGCAGGCGGAATTTCGTACGACAGGCTATCGTCGCGCGAGTGTACGGTGATTTTACTTTGCGGCGGTTTGATCGGTGTCGAAATTGAATTGCCACTGACCTGGTCGATCACCGGAATCGATTGTAAATCGTCGACAGGTTGACCAGCCAGTTTTTCAACGGAACTGCCCTCGTCCGACGATATTAGATTCACACGTTCCCGTTGCACACGCCTCGCGAGTTCATCCGCCAACGGTTCAACGATTTCCTGCGTGTACGCAGGCGCAATCAAAAACCCTCTTTCTTTTACGCCGATCGCTTTGATTCCAAGCAAATTCGAACCCATCACAGTTGAAATCGGACTCTCTTCGCCGTTTTCGCCCTGATCGGATATGGCTCGCTCGATTGAAAACTGGCGAATCTTGTCGATTGAACATTTTCTTTTCCAGGTGAATGGCCCAAGCAGCTCGTTGCTGTATAGCCATTCACCGCGAATTTCCACCACGCATTGAGTACGGTTGAGTGCGGTGAATGCTCCAAGCATAAATAGCCGCAGCGAATGATAGAGTCCAAATAGTCCAAACGACGCAAAACCTGCGAGAAAAACAGCCATCGCTGGTTGTCCTGCGATCATCTGTATCGCGCCCATTAACGGTGCGGATATCCAGACAAGCATAAAGGCGACGCCGAACAGTCCCATGCCGATCAGCGCCCATCCAAAATGTCGATAGCTTCCCAAATCGCGACGCGGCAGAATGAATTTCGCGCATTCCGGTGAAATCTCTGATTCAAATTTTTTCACGGTAGGATTCCTGGTTTCTGTTTTGACAAATCTACGTCGCCAAGATGCAGAATTAGAACTGACCGACCGCGCACCTATTCAATTGCTAAGCGTATTTCGTGCCATCAAAGTCAAGATCGTTGTAATCGACAGATCTGGAATCACGCCACACTCGGCCATCGGTATCGAAATCAATCGATATTCGACAGTCATGGACGCGACGTCATTCGCGTTTCGTTAGAGAGGACACGGGACAAGGGTGTCTAGTGTGGGTCGTCGGTTTTCAGTTGGTATTCCAAGGCAACCGTTCCCGTCTTTTCGTAGATCCGATGGCTCGTTAATTCCAAATTCATTTGACTGACCGGTGCGGGGACCAATGGTATCCCTTCACCCAGCAATACGGGAATGATGGCAACTTCCACTGAGTCGACAAATCCGGCATCGGCAAGGCTGCGAAACAGCAATCCGCCACCGAACAACCAAATGTCCTTACCAGGAGCATTTCGCAGGGACTGCAAAGTTTCGCTCACATTGTCGTTTACGATTGTGACATCGGGATAATCGCTTTGCTGCAGGGTTCGAGAAAAAACATAGGTCTTTATGCCCTTCATCGACGGACCTTCAGCTCCAACCATCGGTTCAAAAGTCCGACGACCAATTAAAAGAGTGTCAAACTGGCTGTAGATCTCCGTAAAGTCGATGTCCGGATCCATAATGATCCAGTCGAATTCACCCTTGGGACCTGCGATGTACCCGTCCAAACTCATCGCGACAGAGTATCGGATTCTTCGCATTGGTTTGACATTCATTACTGTTACATCTCGCGCGTCGCCATGTGAATATCGAAATACCTCGCCTGCATTACCACCTGGATGATCTGTTTGATTATCTACCACGTATGCTCATCCGTATACTGGCTCCGCATGTCGCTCGAGCTATTCAGCTTGCCTATTTCTCTAGCTTAGGCGATCGATTTTGATCATTTGTTTAACTTATCTCAGACCACGTTTACATTTGCGGACCACGACTAGTCGCCACTGTGTTTGTCATTTAGATTGGTCGCCGCACCGATGCTAGGAATTGCATCGACTTTTTGCTGGCCACGGGGAATCGATAATGCCAAAAGCTAAAGTTGCAGGCCGACATCCCGCAAAAGAATTACTGGATGCCGGGGAATACTATTGGTGTGCTTGTGGCCGTTCCAAATCACAGCCCTTCTGTGACGGTTCGCACGCCGGTACGGAAATCAACCCAATCGCATTTAAAGTAGAGAAAGCGGACGATGCATTTTTGTGCCTGTGCAAACAAACCGGCAATTCGCCATTTTGTGATGGAACGCATAAATCGATTCCTGATGAAGTGGAGGACATGGAATACCCTCCTGCCGCATCGAGCGGCATGCCACAGCCGAAAAACACCGCCGAGGAACCGACGGTTGAGTTCATTCACGCACTAGCCCGCGACGGTTTGGAAAAAACGGGTCATCATGGCCCGGTGGCTGCGATGGGCGTACCTCGCAATTTGCTCCCCACATGGAATGATTTGCAAATACTGACGGCGCAGTTAGCCAGGAAACCGCTGCTTGATGATACCCCGGTCGGCACAGAACTCGTGATCGGACCGAATGCGCAAACGCCGTTGCGGCTGTCGATACCGATTTTCGTTTCCGATATGAGCTTTGGCGCACTTTCTGAGGAGGCAAAGATCGCGATGTCGCGGGGCGCCGAGCTGGCAGGGACAGGTATTTGTTCTGGCGAAGGAGGCATGCTTCCAGAAGAACAGTGCGAGAACTCACGCTACCTATACGAATTGGCGTCGGCAAAATTCGGTTACAACGAGGGATTGTTGCAACGCGTTCAGGCTTTTCATTTCAAGGCGGGACAGGCGGCCAAGACCGGTACGGGCGGACATCTGCCGGGTACCAAGGTCACCGAAAAAATTGCCTCCGTCCGGAACCTGCCAGCAGGTCAGTCAGCCATTTCTCCAGCAACGTTTGCGGATTTGAATACGTCAGACGATTACAGGACATTCGGTGATCGCGTGCGCGACGTCACCGGCGGGATCCCTATTGGCTTTAAAATGTCCGCCCAACATATCGAAGATGACATCGATTTTGCATTGCAGTCAGGTGCCGATTACATCATTCTCGATGGTCGAGGTGGTGGCACGGGTGCCGCCCCGTTAATTTTCCGCGATAACATCTCCGTACCGACGATTGCCGCCATTGGACGGGCGCGGCGTCATCTTCAAAAGAATGGTCGAGAAGATGTTACGCTGATTTTGACCGGTGGTATCCGCACGCCGGCCGACTTTGTCAAGGCCTTGTGCCTGGGAGCCGATGGCGTCGCGATTGCAAACTCGGCGATGCAGGCGATTGGATGTGTGGGAGCGCGGATTTGCAACACCAATAATTGCCCGGCGGGAATCGCAACACAGAAACCCGAATTGCGGGCCAAGTTAAATGTCACGGATGCAGCCGAACGGCTTTCTCGATTTTTAGGTGCGTCCGTGACACTAATGCAGGTTATGGCACGCGCCTGCGGATACTCGCACCTTCGCGAGTTCAATCCTAGAGATTTGACAAGTTGGAAGAAGGACGTCGCAGACCTGACCGGCGTTCACTACGCCGGCGATAGCTAGAGGTCCTTTCAAAACTGATTTTCTGCGTAGTGGACGAGGCTACGAGTCCATTTTGCACGTAAATCGGGGAAGGACTCGTGACCTCGTCCACTACCAATCACCAGATTGGGGTCTTGAAATACGCTCTACTTAAGCTGAGCGAATTGTTCTGTAGCTACCATGGCCAGACGGTAACCCAGACCGTGGACCTACTGGCCACAATTCACGATCTACTGCAAAAACCATACAAGGAATTCGAACTGTCCAAGAAAAGCTCATTGAGTTGCTAGGGTTCGTCATACAGCCAACTCGATCGCCAGGTTTGCGGCGTGTTCTGCATGAATAATATCGAGTCGAATTCCATGTCCAGTCGGTAACATTGTTTCAAGTGGTCAAGAAGTGGAAAGTCGTAATCGAGTTGGTGACAGAAATACATGTCCCACTTGGGATAATCAATTTTCTGAAATGATAGCTTTCGTCGACCAAAGTCGTACCCGCAGCTTCCATCGAGGTTAAACACGAAATCAGTCGCCTCATCGACATCGGCGAATATTGACGAAGCCGGCGCGGTCTTGTTCACCTTCGATACATCCGCATCGAGCCGACCGGATCGCAACGGATCTGCCGCATGGCATTCAAGTGAATACTTTTGTGCGTTGTCGATACGCCGGAAACTTGCAAGCCGTTTTCTGAAATGCGAAAAACGCATGCCCAATGATCCGAGCAAGATTGAAGATGAGCTCGAACCGACAGTGTAAAATGCTCGGTATCGCTGATCGTTCTTAACGATGGTCACACTGATTCGACACAACATGTCGTTGTTGCGAATTCTGGGTACAGGTATCCAGCCAAAACGAGTCACCCAAAAATCACAGGCGCACATCCCGATCATTCCAAACCCGTTGTTTCCAATTTCATCGGGTGCAATCGTGCTCGGAAGAATACGCCGTAGACTGTTTAGCGGCACACGGAAATTAACCGTGAATCTCTTATTCGTAAAAGAATGGACCGAGACCGGTTGGTGATTAACGCGACCCATTCGTTCGCAAAGGCGTTGGATATCGGGTGCCGGCGATCTGGGCAAGACTGCTGTTGCCATGTTTGTCTCCTTTCGGATTTCGTTTGCTAACCGCAAGAAGCTGGGATGAATTAACAGAGTTTAAGTAATAATCATCATCTAATTGCGGAATGCTCACTGAACCCGAAATCGACGGGCAATGAAGAATCGGAGAGGTACTCGATTACGAGAGCGCCCAGGAGTACGAGAGGAGTACGAGAGGAGTACGAGAGGAGTACGAGAGGAGTACGAGAGGAGAATGATTAGGAGAAA
>CAJHZH010000915.1_pt1 | contig 16801 bp, 11 predicted proteins | sample 9198951 | NCBI WGS metagenome assembly CAJHZH01 (sample SAMEA7708381, study PRJEB35096) | sediment metagenome | biome: marine neritic benthic zone biome [ENVO:01000025]; feature: sediment [ENVO:00002007]; material: shallow marine sediment [ENVO:03000034] sea grass bed [ENVO_01000059] ...
AGCCGTGTCAGCGCGGATGATCGGAGGCTGCTGGATCAAAACGCCAGCTTCGTGCGTGAAATGGAACGAGAGCTAACAGCTTCGTCAGAGAAAACACAGATTCACGATGTTCCAGAATTGGAACCTGGCGTCATGGACAAGAACGACGAGATGCCGGCATTGAGCAAGATGCAAATCGAGCTGATTGTTAACAGTTTCTTCAACGATTTTTGTCGGATCGCAACGCTGCAATACACACACTCGGTTGGTCAGGCCAAGATGCGGTGGCTTGATATCCAAGAGGGTCACCACGGTTTGTCGCATGAACCCGACGACAACGAAGACGCGCAAGCCAAGTTAACCAAAATCAATCGTTGGTATTGCGAACAGCTGGTGTATTTGGCCGGTCGTCTGGACGAAATACCGGAGCCGGGCGGCAGCGGGACCTTACTCGACAATACGTTGATCGTGTGGAGTAACGAACTGGGCAAAGGCAATTCGCATACGCTGAATGACATTCCATTCGTGCTGGTTGGTGGCGGCTTGGACTTCAAAATGGGGCAGTGTTTGAAATATCGGCGTACGCCGCACAACCGTTTATTGCTGTCTATCGCCCACGGATTCGGGCATGAACTCGAGACGTTTGGCAATCCTGATTTCTGTAAACAAGGTCCGCTAGATTTGAATTGACGCGTTGGCGCGAAACCCGATTTGGAAGGGTGATGTCGAATGGAGTTCTGGAACTTTTAGCCCCCATTGAAAAGCAGGAGCTTGCCTGGCTGATGGCCGTAAAGGAAATTCGTAGCCGGATTCGCGTAGAATTCGGGGGAGTTGGAGCCCCGCGCGAAGTCTGCCCAACTTCGGCAACAAGAGGGAGGATCCTTGGGCGGCACCGTCATCGCTGGCTATCTGTCTTTTGCCCTTTTTTTGTTTGGTTTCAATTGCTCAACATCCTTCAGGCAAATGAAAAGCCAAACATCGTTTTCATACTTGCCGATGATCTGGGCTACGGTGACGTCGGCTGTTACAACGGGGAATCGAAAATTCCAACGCCGAACCTCGACAAACTTGCCAGTCAGGGCATTCGATTTACCGATGCTCATAGCCCGAGTACCGTTTGCACGCCTTCTCGGTACGCGCTGCTAACCGGGCGACTTTGTTTTCGAACAGGAACCACTGGTGTCTTGACTGGAGTCGATGGGCCTTTGATCGAGCGTGAGCGGCAAACCGTCGCTGAGTTATTGCGCGCCAGTGGGTATCGAACTGCGTGCGTCGGCAAGTGGCACGTCGGCATGACGTTTCACAACGAGATGGGCCAGCCCGTCAAGCGGCGCGGGGGAGGAATCAATAAGGTCAGGCAGGTTGATTGGTCCCGACCAATTACCGATGGTCCGCTCGATGCTGGGTTTGACTATTTTTTTGGCACGGCTTGTTGTCCAACAACCGATTGGCTTTATGCCTATATCGAAAACAATTGCGTCACCCAAGCGCCGGCTGATGAAGTATCGCCGACGACAAAGCACTGGCTTGAGTACGAACACTTTCGCACGGGGATGAAATCACCAGATTTTGAATTTCGAAACGTGGATCGGGTGTTTCTGAAAAAAAGCACAGAATTCATTCGTCAGCACGTAAATTCAAATCCACAACAACCATTTTTTTTGTATCACGCGGCCCAAGCTGTTCATTTGCCGGCAATGCCCGCCGCGGAGTTTGTTGGCAAGACCGACGCGGGACCGCTCGGCGATTTCATATCTCAATTCGACCATATCGCGGGCCAACTGGTCAAAACTTTGGATGATCTGGAGATTTCCGAAAATACATTGGTGATCGTATCAAGTGACAATGGTCCAGAAATCGTAATTACCGATCTGCGTGAACGGTTCGGCCACGACAGTGCGCGACCGTGGCGGGGCATGAAACGCGATAACTGGGAAGGCGGTCATCGCGTGCCATTTATTGCGCGGTGGCCCGGCAAAATTCCGGCTGGAAGTCAGTCCAGTCAGACGATTTGCCTCACCGATTTTTTCGCGACCTGCGCAGCAATTGTCGATTCTCATATCACTGACGATACGGCTGAGGATAGCGTCAATATTTTGCCGGCACTTACCGGACAACGATCGGATCAATCTCCGATCCGCAGATACACGATTCACCATACGATGAACAATGCACTCGGGCTTCGCAGCGGGAAATGGAAATTTTTGGCGCACCGCGGTTCCGGTGGAAATCGATATGATACTCAGCCTCTTCGCAATTACGCCATCGCGGAACAGGAGCCAAGTGCACCGTTTCAGCTCTACAACCTTGAAAAAGATCCAGGCGAGCTGAACAATCTCTATAAAAAACAACAAGCGCTCGCGGACGATTTGAAGCTTCAGCTGGAGCGTTTTGTGTCATCCGGTCGAAGCCGGTGAGATTAGGATCACAAGGGTGTTTTCGTATGCGAGTCGCAATCGTTGGTAGCGGAATCGCTGGCCTGACCGCCGCCTGGTTGATGCATCGCAGTGGCCAGAAAGTAACTCTATTTGAAGAACACGATCGTTTGGGGCTCGATTTTCATTCGATAAACATCAAACGACGTGAGCTGGATATTCACGCCGACATTCCCTTACGAATGTTCAGTCTTCAATTGTGGCCAAATCTGCTTCGGCTATACGACGCAATTGGCGTGGCCTACGAGCCAGTCGATACGTCTCAATCGTTTGGTCGGCAGGGCAAAGCTAGTTTTCTAAGACTCGACAAAGCAAACAAGCCTAGTTTAAGTACCGCCTTGAGAATGAGCCCGCAGGTGCGGCAAATAAAAGCTGATATCACACGTCTCAAGGATCAAGGGTCAGGCGATCTTGAAAATGGTCTTTCCGTGACCGTCGGGCTTAGAGACTATCTGGAATCGGCTGGATATTCGCGAGCATTCGTGTTTGGCTTTTTGTATCCCACGTTATCGTCGACCGTTTGCACCTGCTCTTATCGCAGCCTGGACGAATACCCAGCCAGGATCATTTTGGAAACGCTTCGTGATCTAAATGAATCACCGGCATTAATGCGTACGACGTATGGAACCGGTGATGTTGCCAACCGCTTGACGGTCGGTATCGACGACATTCGATGCAATACGCCGGTCGTTGCTGCAGAAACGTTGGAAAATGGAGTACAAATCAAAACCGCCGAACACGTCGCAACGTTTGACCACCTGATTGTTGCCACGCAATCCAACGGGGCAATGTCGATCTTGCCGCGCCTTTCGAATCAAGAGCGCGAAATGCTAACGTGCTTTACGTATGAGAACATTAACGTAGTGGTTCATAGCGACGGCTCACTTATGCCAATTAAACGAAAGGACTGGGCGACATTCAATATGATTTCCAGTTCAGTCAATCATCGTGACAAATCAACCAATTTGTCGGCGGGCCCAGACCAACTGGATGTAAATCGGGACGCATCCATGTGCACTATTTGGATGAACCGGTTTAATAAGGAGTCAGCTTTTGACACACCTTTGTTTCAGACGATCAACCCTTTATTTGAGACGGGTCCCGGGTTGACCGTTTGCCATCGCCGCATGCAGCGACCCGTCATCAATCAACGTTCTTTAAAAGGATTGGAGCTTCTGACTGCGTTACACGAGGAGCCAAATCGAAGAGTTTGGTTCTGCGGTTCGTATGCCAGTGATGGAGTATCGCTCTTGGAAAGTGGCGTTGTATCCAGCCTTCGCGTCGCAAAAGCGATGGGCGTTAACATTCCGTGGACGTTACAATCGAAGTCGCACATTAATTCCCCCCTTTTTCAAAGGGGAGCTAGGGGGGTTCGTTAGGAAGTACGAAGTACGAAGAGCGAAGTACCAAAAGCGAAGTACAAAGTACGAAAAGATTGTCTTTATCGCCCGTTGACCGCACTCAACCGCCGAATATCTAGCTGAGCTCCGGTAGATACAAAAATGGAACTTGCTCGGCCAATGTCTTTTTTTGCCCGTTCCTTTTCGCCGATGCTCGCCAACCAGTTGGCACGCGACACGAGCGCTCGACCCAAGTGAATGCGGCTTTCCGTGTCGTCGATCAGTTGGATTGCATTACCATACATCTGTTCAACGTGATTGGGATCTTCGCTGGCGACGTCTGCCAGCCTGGCATCAAATAGTTTGGCTATCGCGATGCCAAAATCGGCATCCGCCTGGCGAGCGAGCTCCGTAAAACATTGATTTTCGGCGATTGCTTGATCGTATTCCTGCTGCCCGATCAACGACTGGATGAAAATCGGCGCAAACAGCAGTTGATGCTGACGGTTGTCGGATCCCTCAAGCAGCTGGCGACATTCCTGACAAATCTCATTCACCTCCCGATGATCGCCGCGTGCAAGATGTAAATATGCCAGGCTGCGACGCGCCTCCAATCGTCCCCACACCAACCCAAGTTCATCGGCAAGATTGAGTGCGTGCCCTGCGGTCTCATTAGCTTTCGCCTCTTCACCCAAGTCGGTGTAGACGATCGCCAGGATTGATTCCAGCAGAATCCTTAAACGATGTTCGTCGATTTGCTGGGCATTGTTAATGTTATTCAACAGCAGTTTTTCGGTGTCGTGCAGTTTTCCAAGTCCGTGTTGGGCAACGGCTCGCGAATAAGCGGCCCAACTGGTCCGATCCAGGCTGTGAATTTCGTCGCCGATCCGATGGTCCTTTTCGGCAGACTGGATGGCGTCTTGCCAACGACCTTGTGTCGCTGCGTTTTCGGCGAAGAATTCGTAACCAACAGCCACGCTGGGTGGATGGCCTTTGGATTGTCCAAACTCGATGCATCGTTGAGCCCAGTTGTTGCTTTCTCGATATTTCGAAAGGTGTTGATAAGCGGCGGAAAGATAAATATAGATATCGCCTAAGATCACGGGCTCGCCTTGTGACTCCGCGACATTTTTCGCTTCGGTTAGCAACTCCGCCGACTTGTAATGCAATCCCCGGTAGTGATAAAAGCGCCCAATCACCATCTTCGCGCGGGCGTATTGCAGCGGATAATCCTCGACATTTAGATCTTCAAGCATTTGCAACAGCAGTTCTTCGCCTTGAGGATCGCCCAGACGCACGTACGCCTCGCCGGCAAGGCACATCAATTCCAGCCGCTGGTCAAACTCGCTTTCTACTTCCAAGGCCTGCTGGAAATGCTCGGCCGCCGCGCCGGCGCTGCCAATGGCCGAATGCACCAGGCCAAGAGATTTGTGGATACCAGCCAGCTGTTGCTGGTCGCCCATTGTTTCAGCGCATTGCAAGGCGCGCCGGAGCAACATGAGCGCTTCATCGTGGGCATAGACTTTTTCTGCGGCAGCTGCCGCTTGGCGCGCGTAATGCGTTCCGCGAGGACAATCGTTGGCTTCGAAAAAATGGTGGGCTAAATCATCGATCGCCACGTTTTCGCCGTTTTTGTAAGCGTCCTCCAACGTTTCTGCGATTTGTTGGTGCAAGCGGATACGGCGGATTGGATTGATTTCCGTGTAAACAACTTCGCGAATTTTGTCGTGCGTGAACGCAAATTCTTCCGCAACGGTCGAGACAAGCACCTGGGCACGAATCGCCTCGTCGATCGAGTTCAGTAGCGTTTCCTCATCCATCGAGCTCACCGCATCGAGCTCGGAATAGCCGAATTGTTTACCCAAAACCGAAGCCAATCGTAACATGTCGCTGCACGATGGGCTGAGTTGTCCGACGCGGCGGCCGATCGCCGTTTTGATGCTCGGTGGAATGGTCAGCTGCGTTTCGCTGCAAAGCTGCCACTCGTCGTGTTCGCGAAAAATGTTGCCTTCGTCAATCAAGAATTTGACGAGCTCTTCAACGAAAAATGGATTCCCATCGGTTTCTTCAAAGATCACATTGGCTAATCGATCCGAAATTGACTCCTGACCCAACAATCGGCAGATCATTTTTCGCGTCGAGCCGGCCGTCAAACGCGGCAAGCGAAATCGACTGACCAGGCGACCGCGATTCCAATCGTCGACAGACGCAGCCAACGGGTGAGATTGATCGACTTCAATATCTCGATACGTACCGACAATCAGGCAGCGCGATTGGGACATATTCCGTAACAAATAACTCAACAACGCCAAACTTCCCTGGTCAGCCCACTGCAGATCGTCAAGAAACAGCAGGATTGGCCGGCGATTCGTCAAGGACTGCAGCAACCGCGAAATCGCGTCGAACAATCGCATCCGCTCTTCGTGTGGCGAAAGCTTGGCGGTGATCGATCTCGGCTCGAGTCGCTCGCGAATTTCGTTGACCAGTGCGCCAAGTATCGATCCCGATTTGCCAACGACTTCATCTAAGTAGTGCTGATCCGTTTCTCTTGCCCAACGTGTGAGTGACTCGACAAATGGTAAATACGGCGTTGTGGCCTCAAATTCGTAACAACCACCGTACAACAAAGTGGCACCGTTAAGTTCGGCGTAAACCGCCAGCTCTCGCGCCAATCGGGTTTTGCCACTGCCAGGCTCTCCTGCGATCAGGGCCATGTGACCGCCGCCTTGTTCGGCGAGTTTCCACAATTGTTTCAATTCACCGAATTCGCGGCTTCGGCCCACCATGTAACCGCGTTCCAGCGTCTGTAGCAGGGTGGTTTTGTTGGCTCGCCCGCCAACGCCAGGTGACTGTGCGATATTGCATTCGGACAAAGCATGCGCAACCTCTTCTGCCGTGGAAAAACGATCGTTGGGATTCTTGGCCAACAAACGAAGGATGACTCGTTCCAAATCAAATGGAATGTCGGATCGGTATGAGCGTGGAGGTACCACCGGAGCGTGAACGTGTTGTGACACAATCGACAGTGGATCACCGCCGGTGAATGGCCGCCGCCCGGTAACCAGTTCGTACAATACGACTCCAAGCGAGTATAGATCCACCCGATGATCAAACGGCCGCGTGAGAGCTAACTCCGGTGCCAGGTAGGCCGGAGTTCCTGCAATCGTTCCCGACGTGATCAACTCGGAAGTAACTTGTTTAACAGCCAGACCAAGGTCTCCGATCTTGGCAAGCTCGGTCGAATCTTCAGCGACCAGGATGTTTTCGGGTTTGATATCGCGGTGGATCAAACCATTGGCATGCAAATGACTGAGCGCACCGCAGATTTGCTGTCCTAAATTGATGATGCTTTGAAAATCCTGAACTGACTTCTGGCGCAGGCTGCCACCAGCGACGTATTCCATCACAACGAAGGGATGACCATCGAATTCGCCAACATCATGGACGGTCAGTGTATTTGGATGATTGAGCGCCGCAGCCGCCTGGGCCTCACTGATCAGCCGCCGCCGGTGCTGGTCATCCAGCTCGCTCCGCAAGAACTTGATCGCGACATCTCGTTCAAGTTCTGTGTCGCGCGCGCGAAACACGACGCCGTTACCCCCTCGCCCCAATTCAGCTTCTAAACGATAGCGCGAGTGCAACAACTGGCCAACAGTCATCGTCTGATCGAGCACATTTCGCGGATCATCGATCGTCGTAAACGTTTCGCCCGGTTCTATTTTGTCTGAATCTCTATCGTCGCTTCGAGGTTTTGTGTTTTGTCGTTCCATCGCGATTCCAGCACGACAATGAATCTTGACCCAATCCGGCGATAGAATTCTAGAGGATTTTAGAGTTGAATCGAGCTTGTTCGACGGATTTGAACAAAAATCCAGCGAGTATCATTCGAGCTCAATCTGATCTATTTGGCGCAACGAATTTGACGGCAATTTCTGTCAATTGTTGTGTCGTTGTCATTCACGATTCACGGCCGGAAGCTAATGGATTATGAGAATTATTTGGTGGACACCCTATCAACACAAGATTCGTAGGCCACGTTTCGGTTTTGTTTAATGGCGACCCGCGGTTCACCAGGAACACAGCGGACGTCGGCTTGCCTGTAACTGGCGAAATTCCGGCGAATCCAGATGAAATTTGCTGTCGACATTGTGAGTTCCTTATCATAGTTCTGTTACAATCCGTTGATAACATAGCGGTAACAGGAATGCATGTTTACAGAATTTTTGAGGGGGCACGACATGAACCGATTTCCAAGCACAAACTTACTTGTCGTTTTCATTTTGTTTTGTACCAGTGTTGGATCTGCATCTGCGCAAACTCCCACGCCCGAACAAAAGAAGATGGTCGAAAATCAGCAGCTGATCCAACATCTTTATCAAGTCGCAAATAACCAGCTGATTCGAAAAGAGCTTGAGATTGTCGACGATCAACTCAAAGAGCTTGCGGAAATCATGAAATCATATCAGCTGAAACAATCTAAGATTATGATGGAATATCGGAAGGAAATCATGGAAGCGCAACAGGCCATGGCCGAAGGCGACAATAATCGGGTTGCGGAGCTTGGCATGATGATTCAGGAAAAGATGGGCAAACACGTCGCAGCGACCATGGAGAATCTGGAATCGGTGCTATTGCCGCATCAACTACGTCGCTTGCGCCAGCTCGCAAAACAGCAAATGCTGAAATACCAATCCGGTTACGGCGACGAATTCGGAATCGCATATGCGCTGGCCGATGAGTTGGAACTGACCGACGAACAAAAAGAAAAGTTGAAGGAAGTGATCGAAGAAGCGCGCGAAGAATACGCAAAAAAACTCGAGCGCTTGAAAAAGTCAACGCGTGAAAAAATCATGAAAGCCTTACCAAAAGATAAACGCGAAAAATACGCTGAGATTATCGGCGAACCGTACGATTTTGACGCCGGCATGCGCTCCGTTGCAAAAGGAATGCAGGAACGTGCAAAAAAAGCCGCCGAAAAGGCGCGGCAAAAGCAGGGTGATCGAAAATAGTCGGCTTCAGAGATTCGGTAAATGTGATCGTCATGCGAATAACAATTCGCATGACGCGAAATCAATTTTTGGTCGGATTATCACTTTATATATTCACAAAAACAAATTGCTTGTATGCGCAGATGTCTCGGATATATTTACCAAAGTGTCACCGAAGTAATGTCATGCGCTTCCAGATTCTCAACGCCAGTGTGCTACTTAGAAGCCAAGCGTTTGACACTGGGCATATTGAAAAAATTTGAGGGGCTTAATCATGCTTGAAGACAAAAAAGAGCTCAGACCACTGGAAGGTGAATTGGTATCGCCTGACGAGTCCATTAGTACCGAGATGGAGGCGGTACTCAGGAAGATGTCTGAAACGATAGAGTTGGCGGCTACAGCCCTTTTGGCTCAGCAACCACGAGACGCTGACATTGCGGCCCGCACCGCAAATGCGCTGTATGAAAAGTCGAAACCAAATTTCCCTGCAGGCCACTTGCATATCTTGAACATTCTTAGACACGTGACCCTACTGTATACACCCTTAATCCGAGCCACGGTATTTCAACTGGAAGGACGTTTCTCAAGGGCCCGTGACGAAATCGCGAAGGGTCTGACCACCGCATTTGATGCTCTCTCGATCATCAGTGAGTACGAACAACTTCCTGGCGCCGACAAGGAGTTGATCGAGGCTTACCGACCAATCTTTCGCGTTTTTCCAATTATTTTGAAGGGAATGGATGCTTGGGTCCAAGCGGACATAGTCGGTTACCAGGGCAATATTCGTCAGTACAAAGAGTTACTTCGGACAGCAATACAAGAGTATCACCAAGCAGAGAAGCTTCCATCAAGCCTCAACCCGATATCCTTGTCACTGTTAAACATGATCGCGACCATGGCGGATCGCCTGCAGAATAGAATCGACGCCTTCGACTCGAAACAAGAGCGACGCTACCTAATCCCGACGGGGGATAAGATTTTCATCATCCATGGTCACGATGAAGCGAAGTGGCGCGAACTTCGTGATTTGCTGGAGGATCGGCTCAGTCTAGAGACCATCGTCCTAAAGGAGCAACCAGGTGCAAGCGCGACGCTGATTCAGAAATTCGAGGATTTCGCGCACGGTTGCGGTTACGTTTTTGCGCTCTTGACACCGGACGACTTCGTCGAAAAAGACGGCAAGAGTTATTTCCAGTCACGGCCAAACGTGCTTTTCGAGCTGGGGTGGTTCTATGGCCACTTTGGTCGCGACCGCGTATGTATCGTCAAAAAGGCCAATACCGAGATTCCATCGGACCTGGCGGGAATTATCAGCATCGATTTCCGTAATGATGTCTCCGAAGGATTCGCCAAGATCCAGGATGAGTTGAAGCGGGTCGGCGTCATCTAGGCCCAGCGTCAGGATGAAAATCTTCAACCGAAGGATCTTTAACGCGACCGATCTAGTAATCCAAAAAACTCAGATGTAGTTCCGCGTGGCGCAGATTGAGCAGAACTCGATCGTCGTGGCTCATTTTGCCGAATGCGGGGCTGTCGAATGTGGCTTCCTCTCCGTTTCTAAGCCTCGCAAACGCGGCACGCAACCGCTCGGCGGCTTCACGCGTTTCCATTGGATCCATGCCCACCGTTCCCTCTTTGATTCCGGGTATTCGAACGCCGGCAGGTACGCCACCCTTTAGAGCTTTCTTGAGCTGCATCCGCATGATCCAGCGCAAAAAAAACGGCAGCGATTTCATTGGGTAGCCGTCGTACCCGTACTCGATCCACGCCGCCACGTGCGCCATCACTTGACCGGGCGTCCAATTCCCCAGTGCTTTTAAATCCCCTTGCTGGGCGGCTGCAACAATGCGATCAATTTCCGCTAAGCAGTCGTCAATCGAATCAAAACGTAGCGAACGCCGCTCCGTTACCTGTTTCGTATCAATTTGTTCCGACATCGATAATCTCCAAAGCAATGGCTCAGCAAGATTAAACGATCGGAGATGAGGTTCGCAAGTACAGATAATCTTAACGCGCCGTCCACCGTTCTCAATTTCGTGTTGGAAAAGCGCTAGCCGAGTTACGGTAAAGACGATTTGCTGAAGCGATTCGGTTCCATTGTCTGGCGACGGTAGCTACTGGCTACTTGACACCGCGCTGATTGCCGGTGAATAGATAACGTCGAGTTGAGTGCGACTGCTACTCCCATTTCGCGACACCGTCGCCGGAAATGCAATTGGAGTTTCCGGTGTCGCCGCGGTTCGAGGATAAAAAAGAAGAGCAAGCATGATTTTTGCCGCGGGCACAAAAACCAGCGCCAGTCCCGTTGCGCCGACAACGCCACCCGCAATTGCCACGGCCAGCGGAGGCCAGAATCCACCTCCGGCCAAAATCAACGGCGTGAAACCGGCGATGGTCGTGACCGTCGTCGACAAAACATGGCGCGTTGAACGCATCACAACATCAACCACGGCTTCGGCCTGGCCAGAACGCGCCTTGTCGTCTTCTTGAATTGCCGCCAACACGACAATTGCGTCGTTAATGGCAATCCCGACCAACCCCATGCTGCCGACAATTGCCATAAATCCAAATGGGTATCCAAACACCCATAACGAACCCATTCCCAAGCCAAGTGACATCATCCCGACCGCTCCAATAACGCCGGCCAGTCGAAATGAGTGGAGCGAAAGCACGAGTGTGGCAATCATCAAAACCGCCAGGATCGGGACCGAGCTCAATAACCCGCTAACGGCCGCCGCGCGTTCTTCGGTTTCACCACCGAAATCAAATCGATAGCCGGCAGGCAACTCAAAGCCCGCCTGGTCTAATCGACTTACAAAATCCTTTAGAACCTTGCCTGGCAAGACTCCAGCGGAAATGAAGGCTTGGACGGTATTTACCCGATAACCATTTCGCCGCGTCACCGCGGAACGTTCGGCAGTCAATCGCAGCTCGCCCAATGTCGAAATGGGAATAAAACCTTGGGCGGATACCGCGGCAGCATCAAATCCGATCGCGTTTGGCAAAACGTCCAGCGAAGCGATCTTGTCCAAACTGGATCGATCGTCGCCGCTCAAGCGAACTCGCACTGGCAGTTCCTCGCTGTCCTCGCGAATCGATCCACCCATCGCACCTTCCAGATGAGAGTTCAATTGGCGGGCGAGACCCAATTTATCGATACCCGCGCGACGAGTCTTTTCTTCATCAATGTCGACAAACAGCTTTGGTAACCCCTCGGACAGCAACGTCCGCACATGAATTACGTCCGGAGTTTGAGACAAAATCAGACGCGCCTGATCGCCGAACTCTTCTAATCGAGTCAAGTCCGGCCCGTAAATTCGCAGTTCGATTGGCGCGGCAAACGGCGGGCCCTGCTCCAATTGGCGAACCAGCACGCGCGCCTGCGGATAAGCCTCGTCGAGTTCTGACTGCACGCTGCGAATCAAGCGTTCAACATTTTCCCCAGAATCGATCTGCACCATAGCCTGAGCGTAATACGCGGCATCATCCTGGTCGCGAACGATGTTGTAGTAGAAATTTGGCGCGCTTTCGCCAAAAAACCAATGAAGATTCTCAATTCGTTCACGGCGCATCAAACGGTTTCGAATGTTTGCTGAAATCGTCTGCGACTGGGCGATCGAAGCATTCTTCGGTAGTTCGACTTCGATATAAAACATGTCGCGGCCGGTCGGAGGGAAAAACTGCTCGGTCAGCTGGCTTGCGGCAATCAATCCGGCAACCGGTAGAACGGCGGACAGTGCGATACCAAGTGCCGGTCGTGCAAATAGTCGTTCCAATAGGCGACGATAAATCTTGCTAACCCACTGGATCGATATTCCTCGCTCCCACCATGCGGTACCGGAAGTTGCGGCAAAGCGACTGAGAATGCCAGCCAGCGCGGGCACCACAGTCATGGCCAGAAACAATGAACTCGAGAGCGACAGGATGACAGTAATTGCAATCGTGCCTACAAACTCGCCTGGGCTACCCGGCATGAGTGCGATTGGCATAAACGCAAATATGGTAGTCAGCGTCGATCCCAACAGAGGAATAAACAAGTGACCGACACTTTTGGAAATGGCTTCTGCAGCGGACGACCCAGACCGCAATCGCTCGGCAACCTCGTCGACCATCACAATTGCATTATCGATCAACAGACCCAATGCCAGAATCAAACCGGTCACGGACATTTGATGCATTGGGATGCCAAATATCCACATACCCGACAGCACCATTAACGCTGACAGCGGCAACGCCGAACCGACCAGAATTGCCGAGCGCCAGCCCATCATCATGAAAACTACCAGCAAAACGCTAATCCCACCCATTAGCATGTTCATCGCCAATGACGACAGTCGATTCTCGGTGTATTGCGTTTGTTCAAAAATCGTTTCCAGTCCGATGCCCTGGGGTAGTTCGTTTTGAAACTGCGCCAGTGCCTCGTTTGCCGCACTCGCCCAAATATCGGCACGGTATTCCGATTCGACAAAGGCTCCAACCGCGATGGCTGCTTTTCCATCGATCAAAGCCAAATCGCTGGATGGCTGTACGATGCCTTTGCTCACAGAACCCAAGTCGCGAAGCAAAACAAATTGCCCGTTGCTGCCAAATTGAATGGGTATCTGGCGAATTTGCTCCAGCGAATCAAGTTCGCCGGCGACCTCGACCAATAGCTCGGACTGCGTGCCCCGCACGATACCCGAAGGCACTTTGGAGTCAGTCATCTTGATTTGTCGGGCGACATCCGATGCGGTCAATCCGATCGCCGCCAGTTTTGATGGTTCGACTGCAACGCTGATTTCCTCTTTCGGTGCCCCATAGACTTCGACACTTTCTGTGCCGCGCAGTCCCCGCAGCAGTTCTTCTAATTCTTGCGCCAAACGAATTAATATGGCATGATTGGGCTGCTGTGTGTCCGCCCAGGTTACAGCTGCGATCAGTGCATGACCGCGAATCTCCAAGTTTTCTAAACTAGGCGGTAATGCATCTTCGGGTAAATCCGCTTCGGCCTCGCGCAATTCGTCTCGTACTCGCGACCAAATCTCGTCGACATTGGGAACCTCGTCACCCAATTCGATCGTTATCGTTGAAATGCCGGCGCGCGAAATCGACTCGAGTTCCTTGATCTGCTCGATTTCATCGAGAAGACGGTCTTCGATTTTTTTCGTGACAAGCGTTTCAACGCGGCTGGCGTTCGCACCCGGCACCCGAGTAAAGGCCAATGCACGACGCGGAACCAGCTCCGGATCTTCCAATCGCGGCAATGACAGAAACGCCGAAATCCCGGCAACCACAATCATCAAAATCGTAACCGCCAACAATCGTCGATTATGGAAAAAGACATTTAACATGATTCGCGACTCGCTGTGTGTGTTTCTAATAACCAGTTGGATTTGCCACTCGCACGGTCTGATCGGGCACCAGACGGTGAACACCGTCCAAAACGATCTGTTCACCGTCTGAAAGCGTCCCGCGGACAAATACGTCGTCAGACCCAGCGCTCAAGACTTCAACCAACCTTCGCACGACGCGGTATTGTTGGCCGGAGTTGATGACGAATTCGTCATCGGCGACCGGCGTGAATACATTCGTGTCACGGCTGGATTTTGTCGGATGAACAGGATCGAGTACAAAACACGACCACAAGCCTCGGGCGTCTTTTTGAATCGCTGAACTAGGAATCCAAAACCCGGATTCTTTTACGGTTTCCTCGATCGACAACCTTGCGACTTGTCCATCGACGGGGACTTGTTGCATGTCAATGTCATTTAGTGTCAGCACGACTAGTCTGGATTGAGTTGCGGGATCAATTTCGGGAATCGTCGCGGAAACCGTCCCGTTGAACGCATCGCCGTCGATCAAAACCTTCTGCGATTGTCGCAGTTTCAGTTTACCGGCGGGCGCCGGTGGCAATCCCACCCATACTTCAAGCGAACGATTCTCGACAAAATCGAAGACGGCTCTCCCCGCTTCTACGACGGCGGACGTATCGACAAATCGCTTGGAAATCGTTCCGTCAAACGGCGATTTCAGCTTGCTCTTTGATATCCGAATTTCAGTTTCACGTAATGACTCCGAAATCTGGTCGACCGCAGCCCGCGCGGCCGCGATTTTTTCTTCGCGAGTTCCGTTCCGCAATTCCGAGAGTTGATGGAGCGCTTGTTGCAATTGAGCCTGCTTCGATTGCATATCGAATTTGACGTCGTCAAGTTCGCGTTGCGAAATGGCCTTACCATCGATCAGTTTGCTATGGCGAACGTATCGCGACTTGAGTTGTTGCACCTGGGCTTCGAGACTCGTTACGTTGGACTCGGCAGCGGCAATGACTTCTTCGCGCGGCCCTGCGACTAATTCGTCCAACGTGGCGACCGCTTGTTTCCGTCTGGCGATTAGTTCGCGCCGTTTTGCGTTCAGAAGTTCCGTGTCGAGTTCCGCCAACAACTCGCCTTGTTCTACAAAATCGCCCTGGTCTCGGTGTATTCGGACGACTTTGCCAGGCAACTCGAATCCTAGCTTCGTTCGCTGCCGGGCTTTGACCGTTCCCGAATACCAACGCTTCACGGTATAGTTTGGTTCGAGTTTGATTTTTGCCGAACGCACCGGCAACACGTAATTGCTCTCGGTCTCAGCAATGTCCGGAGGAACCAGTGACCGCCATCCGGCCGCGACAAGCACGATCGCCAGCCCACCGACCGTGATGAACAAGCTCATTTTGCGACTTGGCCGGCGCGAGCGTTGGATCGTCTCCTTATCAGCACGGTCCACAGTGCGACCCGGCCGCTCATTTTGGTCCGCAATTTGCGTCGAATTTTCGCGTGACGCTGAGTTGTCAGATGTATTCATGGGTTGTGCTTTCCTCGTTCACCTTTGATTCAGTTAAACTTCGACGACCAATGGCGTGTTGTGACTGAAGATCGGCTTCGAGTTGTTCGAGGTTGGACCGGTTCCTGGCAACCAGGACGAGGTTCATGCCTTTTTCAGCCAGTTGGCGAGCTAGTGCGTTTCCGATCCCGGCGGTTGCCCCGGTAACTAGTGCCCATGGTCCGTAGTTGTTTTGAAATTCTGTCATCTAAAAATCTCCAAAATCACTCAATTCGAAAAAACGTTTAATACCGATTCATTAAATGTAATTGTTGTAATAGCAGTTACATATTCACCTAAAAAAAACTAGGCCGTAGGTGAATTGATTTTGTCCCAGCGGCGTTTGGCTTTGGAACCAAGCTGGGCAATATTTGTTTGTTTGAGAATCCGTTCCATTGCGGCTTCAGATTTCTCAAAGACTTCGGACATTTCATCTTTCAAAACACAAGCGACAGGGCATTTCATTTGCGGTTCGTGCATCTTAAAAACGCCCGGTTTTTCGACCAGTTCAAATACATCCAACAAGGTGATGGTTTTCGGATCGACGGCCAATCTGGCTCCACCATGGACGCCGGCATGCGACTCTACCCACCCCTCTCCAATGAGCGTCTGGAGTATTTTTCGGATGACGGCTGGATTGGTATCGATACTTTTGGCAAGCAGTTCTGAGCTCACGTAGTCATCGCCAGCGATGTACAAGATCGTGAGGATGTGAACGGCAACTGGGAATCGGGTACTTTTCATTGGGTTGGCTCGCAACTGAAACTGTAACGATATCATATACATATTTCGGCCAGTGTCAACCGCGCCTTCATAAAAAATTGGAACTATTGCCGACGACGACCGCGGCAGGCGAAACCTGACAAAAATTTACTAATATTTACAAATTCTGCCTGACTCAACCGCCCTGCTTTTCTGCTCCCATTAGATTGGTCATTCCGAATTTAGAAGTATAATCCGAATTCAAAAACCGGGCTTTTACTTGCTGGTCGGCATTTTCGCTCCAACCTTTTCACGCCATGCCGCAAGTTCGTCGCGCATTTCTTTGGCCAACTCACTCATCTTTTCGGCCAAATCGTTCTTTTCGCCGATGTCGTCCGCCAAGTTATAGAGTTCGATAGAACCGTCATCAAAATTCTCGATCAACTTATAATTGCCACGGCGGATCGCACCACCCAGCCGATTGCTTTTGTGCCATGCGTAGTTCGGGTAATGAAAG
>CAJHZH010000440.1_pt1 | contig 16790 bp, 10 predicted proteins | sample 9198951 | NCBI WGS metagenome assembly CAJHZH01 (sample SAMEA7708381, study PRJEB35096) | sediment metagenome | biome: marine neritic benthic zone biome [ENVO:01000025]; feature: sediment [ENVO:00002007]; material: shallow marine sediment [ENVO:03000034] sea grass bed [ENVO_01000059] ...
CGCTCACACAACGCGTAACATTGACAACAGTGTGGCTCGGTTGTCCCCGCCCGAGATTGAGCAAACACAGTCGACAACGCACTTAGAGTTGAGTCAAGATTAACTTCTTTATCCGCGTCGTTTGGTTTGAACAGGAGGCCACTGAGAAAACGAAGGATTTACTTCGTTCACTCAGTTACCTCCTGTTCCAACAAGCAGCCATTACGCACTGTTTGCCGTTGAAGTTCCGCAAGTTATTTTGACCTGTTGCTTAGGACGATTTTTCGTCGTCCGTCGATTTCTTTTCGTGATATTGCAGCAGATCTGAAAACGACCGCATCGGTTCTTTACCCTGCACCATGGCCTCGGTTATTGGTGGTGCCGGTTTTGGTTTGCCTGGACGTTTACCTTTGTACGACTTTTTGGCATCATGCCGCGATCGCTTTTTCGAATGCCGGTCTTTTCCTTTTGTGGCTCGGGGTCGCCTACCTGACTTTCGATCATCTTCTGGTTTCGCCGGAGCGGGTCGAATCGCTGTCAAGGTGATGCGTCGTTTGTCTTTATCGATAGCTTGAATCCAAACGTTCAAAACATCTCCAACCGCGTAGTGCCAATTAGGGTCACGAACGAAACGGTTGGATAGCCGGCTGATATGAACGAGACATGTTTCACCGATACCAATATCGACGAACACGCCGAAGTCAACGACATTGACAATTTGACCGCGTAAATGCATTTCCAGCTTCAAGTCTTCGAACTTGAGGATTCCCTTGCGAAACACTGGCGCCGGGAGATCGTCGCGAGGATCCATTTGCGGAAAGCGCAGGGCACGCAGGATATCGACTATTTTCATCCTGCCGACATCGAATTCTTTGGCGAGCTGGTCCGCATTCAACGCTTTTATTTTTTTTACTAACTCGGTTCGGCGCTTGCGTTTTTCCACAAGTAGGTCTGCCGAATGATCCGGCGCGTTAGCAGTATCAAGCGGCTGCTCGGAATTTGCGTTTTGTGTTTTTGGCTGACAATCTGCGGCGATTGGCCCCAAATCCGCAGTCGGTTGCATTTCGGTATTTGCGCTTGTTTGAAGCTGCGATTTTTCATGTTCGAGGCAGGCCGATTCGGCGGCGGCGACCAAACTTGTTTGTTGGCCGGCGGTTTCAGACGCCCCGCGTTCAGTTTGACTCGTCGTTTTTGACGCGGGACTGAAGTCAATAAATAACTCCTCGATTTTGCCACCAACTCTGTCGACAATCTTTTCAGCTATTTCGTAGCTTTCGGGATGAATCGATGTTCGATCCAGGAAATTCTTGCCTTCGGCGACCCTGAGAAATCCGGCTGACTGAATAAATGTTACGTCTCCAAAGCCCGCCACCTCCTTGAGCTGTTCGCGATTCTCGAATGGGCCTTTCTCCTGACGTCTTTCGATCAATCGTCGAGCCGTCAGTTGCCCCAGTCCCGATACGAAACGCAAGAGTGATGCGCTGGACGTGTTCACGTTGACTCCGACGAAGTTCACGCACGATTCAACCTCGTTTTCAAGCGAGTCGACCAAGTGTTTTGATTTGACGTCGTGTTGGTACATACCGACGCCAATATTGGCCGGGTTGATCTTGACCAATTCTGACAATGGATCCAGCAAACGTCGTCCAATGGATATCGCGCTACGGATCACGGGTTCGAAATCAGGGAGTTCTTCACGGCCGATTTCGCTTGTCGAATAAACGCTTGTTCCCGCCTGATTAACGATCGTGTATTTCAATTGTTGGTCCGCGGGGTGTTCGACGATGATGTCCGATACTAATTGTTCTATTGCGCGGCATCCGTTGCCATTTCCAATTGCGACTACCGACGGTTTATGTTTCGTGATGATGTCCAACAATGCCTGTTTGCCTGTCTGTTTTTTTTCTTGATTACCCACAATTGGGAAAACGACATGGCCCACAGGTTGACCGAATTCATCGAGACACGCCGCTTTGCAACCGGTGCGAAATCCTGGATCGATTGCCAAGATCCGCTCGCCTCGTACCGGCGGTTGCAGTAACAGGTGACGCAAATTTCGAGAGAAAACAATTACTGCATGTGTCTCTGCTTTTTCCGTCATTTCTCTTCGGACTTCGCGAAAGACACTTGGCAGGATTAGCCTCGACAGCGCCTCATCCGCGGCTTCCCACAAGAATTCAGCGAAAGGATGTTTTTCGGGAACAAGTGTTTTTCGCGTGAGTTCCCGTATTTGATCGTCATTAGTTTCTATACGGCATTTGATTTTCCCGGCTCGCTCGCCACGATTCAGCGCCAGTATTCGGTGGGGAGGAATTTTTTGCAGCGGCTCTTTATAATCATCGAACTCGTCAAAAACATCGCGCTTTTTTTTCGGCTTTTTCTTCTTTGATCTGCTTTTGGATTCACCCACCTTGGCATCGTCGACATTTACCGCCGATGGCTCATTTTGTGAAGATTGTTGAGTCGTCTTTGCGGATGGTGGGCCGGTCGGCTTGATTGGCGATTCAGACAGGTTTTCGGACTGGGTGTTGGGTGATTCCCCGGTGTCTGCACCTTTGTTTTCCGCGTTCGTGTTGTCGACATTTTCTGCAGTGTCGGTCGTCGGCTGTTTCGACTCAACGCTTCCACCATTCGTCGAACTTTCGGGCAACTGCGCGGCTGATTCATCAGCTGGTTCCGTTGCCACCGGCACATTCGGTCGACTAGATTGAGCGTCATCCACGACATCGGGTTTTTGCGAATCCTGGCTCGAGACATCGCTGTCGTCGTGCTTGGAATCCGGTGCCTTAATGGGAATCGACGAAACATTCTTCGCTTCAGTCGCCGGGTTGCCCGTTTGGTCGATTCGCTGCGACGTGATCGATCCTGAGCTAAAGACAATTGCCCTCAACTCCTTTCTCAATCGAATATGCTCACTGAATCTTTCAGCGAGCAAGTGTTTAACACCCTGAATCACGTCGTCGACGTTGCTAAGCCCTTTATCAACTCTCACAAACTCGGTAGCCCGCGTCGCCAGATCGACATCCGGTGCCTGGCCTTCGAGAATGTCCCGTGCGAGCGGTTCAAGGCCTTGTTGCCGAGCGACCAAAGCTAGTGTTTGCTTTTTGGGTTTGAAGGGAAGATAGATGTCTTCAAGCTGGCGGGATTGATGGCAGGAATCGATTTTTTGCTTCAGCTGATCGGTCAATTTCCCCTGATTTTCAATCGACTTAAGGATAATTGATTTGCGTTCAGCCAAACTGCGCAATCGCGCAACTTCTTCTTTGATTTGACGCAACGACCGCTCGGTCAATCCACCGGTCTCATCCTTTCGATACCGGATGATGAAGGGAATCGTATTTCCCTGATCAAGTAGATGAAGAGCTGATTTGACCTGCTCGACTGTGAGCTTGACGTTTTTGGCGACGATTTCGAAGTCGATAGTCGACGTGGTTTCCATAAATGTTTTATTCGATCGTGCAACAAGTGATCGCGATATCGGAGTCGATAACGACAGCGAAGATAGTCTGTTCTAAATCTGGTCAATAATATTGGCTTGTCGGTTCATGCAGCCTCGTACAAACCAGACGGAAAATATAGCAGACAGTGTCAATCATTCCAAACCCATGGATTCCTGACTTGGAAACCCGTGAACCAGTAGTCGACGTCGATTCATGCGTCCGATCTACGTTTTTGAAAACTAAACTGGCCTTGGGCGTTTCTGAACGATCTGCATACATCGCAAATTTGGAATAATCTGCAATCGTCTTGCCTTTTCCACAACTCATGTCGGATCGGACCTTGCGATTCAACTTGTACATCCAACAATTCTCAGGCGTGCGCGATTACGGGCAAAAATACAGTTTGACCGCGCTGAAACAGTTTAATTCCCGCAAAACATTCGAAGCCATTTCCCTGCGCTCAATTTCATGACGACCGATGTTCAAGCTTCGATCGCCGACAGCGGGTCCGAAAGGAATTCGCCCAAACTCGAAGTTGACTGCTTAAAGTTTGGCCTGATGTTTGCACTGGCGATGACCGCGGCGCAAAAGATTATCGGACTGGCGCGCGGCGTACTGTTCTGTCGGTTGCTACCCGAAGAACAACTCGGGCAATGGTCGCTGACATGGAGCTACCTGATGCTGTTAGCGCCGCTGGCCGTGCTGGGTTTGCCCGGTTCGTTTAATCGATATGTCGAACACTACCGGCAAAGCGGTCAACTAAAAGCATTTCTCGCTCGTACGACCGCGATCAGCATAGCAATGACTGTGTTGTTTACCTGCGCAATACTCGTGTTTGCTGAATCGATTTCAGAATGGTTGTTTCGAGATCGGCAGCAACAACGACTCGTTTTCGTGATCGCGCTTTCACTTGGATTGGTTGCGGCATTTAATTTTGCATCATCACTAGTCGAGGCATTGCGGCAAATTCGGCTGGTTACATGGATGCGTTTTCTCAGCGGCGTTAGCTTTGCGATAATTGCAATTGTGTTAATCCTTTATTGGAACAACGCGGCCGAGGCAGTCACCGCCGGGTTTGCCGCCAGTTGTTTGATCGGTCTGGCGCCTGCCGTGTGGTATCTCGCCCGAAACTGGAACTTAATCGAAGTCAGTAACTTGCCTCTGGCCGGTTCCACATTGTGGTCTAAGATCGCTCCGTTTGCCGCATGGTTATGGGTCATCAACATTGTCTCCAACCTCTATGAATTGGCCGACCGTTGCATGTTGCTCCATCTAGCGCCGGTTGCAAGCAAGCAGGCCCAGGCATTGGTGGGTCAATACCACAGCGGTCGAGTGATTCCGCTAGTGTTGGTTGGAATCGCTGCGATGTTGGGAGGAATCCTGATGTCGTATATGACGGCTCACTGGGAGAAAAACGAACGAGAAAAAGTGGCGAGCCAACTGCGATGGACGCTCAAGTTGGTCGGTCTGGGTTTCACGCTGACGGGCGCTTTGATTCTGTTGTTTGCACCGTTTTTGTTCGATTATGTGCTGCAGGGAAAATTCGACGACGGGCTGTCCGTCCTTCCACTAACACTGGTGTATTGTATTTGGTACAGCTTGATCATTGTCGGACAAGATTATTTGTGGTGCCGGGAACAGGGTAAGTGGGCATGTGCCGCCGTCGTTTTTGGTTTGGTTGTCAACGTGTGTCTTAACGCACTGTTGATTCCAGTTTACGGGCTTAGTGGAGCAGTTTATGCGACTGCCATTTCAAATTTCCTGTGTCTCGTTGTAATCTATCTATTGAACTGTGCCTTTCGCGTTCGGCCGGACAAAGGCGTCTGGGTAGCCGCGATCGCTCCGCTGATCTTGCTGCTACCCCCGCCAGTCGCGCTGTTGTTTGCGGTCGTTCTAGGCTGGGGCGGTGTTCACTTTCACTGGATTTTTGACGAGCAGGAAACCCGCGAAATGGTTGCTTCACTAAACGGGTTGAATTGGGAAAAATTAGTCAACCGAATGGTTCGAAAGAAAAAAACGTCTGTATAGTACCACCTGTTGTTAATCGCCGGTTCTCGAAAATAATAGACTCGGTTCCATCAAATTCCCCAATTGATTTCAATCAACGCAACTATGCTTTTCCGCGTGATCATTAACGGTTTTGTTGTTGCAAGCAGCATTCTGCTGCTCCGCCTGTACGCGCCGTGGCCGCCGCCGATCAGCGATGTCAAACAAGGTGATTCCATTCAACCAATCAAGACTGATGCGTTACTCAGGCGCCGGCCGATTAAAATACAGGTTGATTCCACAGGAAATCGACTGATCGTGGGCAATCGAAAGAGCGGTTCGATTTCTTTTATCGATCGACAAAATCTGAAAGTTATTGCTGAATGGCGTGTTGCGGGAGAATTATCCGATCTCGTGCACTGGAAAGACCAGCTGTTCCTGCTTGCGGATTTTCAGTCACATTCAATCATCTGTTTGGACTTGACGGACGACAAACCGACTAAATTGTGGGATATCAAGGTTCCCAAATTTCCGTTCCGCCTGCTTGTTTCCAATGACCGGACCCAATGTTTGGTCGCCGGTCTTTGGTCGCGACGGCTTTGTCAATTAGAGTTACCGGGCGATCAATCGAATTCCACTCCAGAATTAATCGCAAGGCGGGACCTCGACTTTGCGCCGGGTCACTTGGTCGCGGCGGAAAACGGCAATACCGTTCTGGTGTTTGATGCGTTTGGAGACCGATTTTCGGCTTTTGAAACGGGGACTTTACGTCAACTACAAACCGCCGATTTTTCTTCACGGCGTATCGGTGGCGTCGCGCGGATCCCAGACTCAAATCGAATTGTTGTCACGGAGCAGTCACTGAATCGGTTGGCACATGCAATCAGAAATGATGTTCATTGGGGCCTAATGATCGCCAACAACTTTCGCTTGTTTGACGTTGAGCCTCTGGTCGCAAAGCCGACCAAAACCGTCGGCGAAGTATCAAGCATCCCGATCGGCGGCGCTGGTGATGCGAAGGGTGATCCTCAGTTCATTTCGTTGTCGACAAGTGGCAAATCAGCAATATCGCTGAGCGGTGTGGATCAAATAGCCATCGGCCAGCTAGATCGAGGGGGCTTTGCGTATGTTGACGTAGGGCGTAAGCCGGGTGCAAACACCTTTTCGAATGATGAAACACAATTATTTGTTGCGAACGAATTGGATGATACGATTTCCGTCATTGATGTTGCCTCATTTGAGTCGGTCGCAACCATTTCACTGGGCAAGAGTCCGCCGCAAACGACTGTCGATCGCGGCGAGCGATTGTTTTTTGATGCCCGTTTGTCGCACGACGGTTGGATGAGTTGTCATAGTTGTCACGTGGACGGTCACACGACCGGATTCTTGAACGACAATTTCAGCGACCAGTCATTTGGCGCTCCAAAACGCGTTTTGTCATTGTTGGGTCATGGCCAAACCGAGCCGTTTGCGTGGAACGGGTCGGCAAAAACACTCGAGGCGCAGATCAAGAGTTCAATCGAGATCACCATGAGTTCAGACACTAAGCCGAAAGACTCTCAAATCGAGGCATTGACGGCTTTTGTCAAGTCGTTGAATCCGCCGCCATCACTACGCGTCGCGCGGGAAAACGATAATGAAAAGACCGCCCGAATGGGCCGACTGCTGTTTGAATCGCTGCATTGTGTAGACTGTCACCGTGAAAAAACGTTTACGTCGCCCGAAACGTATGATGTCGGCATTCACGATGAGCTTGGCAACCAGCAATTCAATCCGCCGTCATTGATCGGCGTCAGCCAGCGCGACCGCTTTTTCCACGATGCACGGGCAACGTCGTTGGCGGATGTTGTTGGTCAACATCACCATCAACTGCCACGTGCAATTTCAGATTCGGAAAAGCAACAACTGATGGCCTATTTGAATAGTCTATAACATCCAGGCACGTTGCCGACTAAGTAGCCCATAATATGTGACGAGCGAGTTGATATGTCAGAAAATGAAACGGAGACTGGGCGTTCTTCGATTCGCAAGCGTCGGGGCTTGTTTATTTTCTTTGCCGCGCTATTTGGAATCTGGGTTGCACTATTGATCGCGCTGGCAATTTACGTGAACTAAACGGATTTTAAGGCAACTGGCAGGCCGGAACCTGTCGCTCTCGCAGTTGCCGGAACCGCGCAGGGGTTAACATCCAGGAAAATCCTCTCGCGATTCGTATCGGTCTCGCCGCGCGCGACACTCGTCGTCTGCTCGTTCCGGCCTGCATGGGACGCGACTTGCGTCCTTCACTCTCAAGGACCGGGGACTTTCATTTCGAACTGTCGTTCGAACACGTCGTCAAAATCGAACACGTCATCAAAGTGAGAACGGCGATCATTTTCTGACTTCTTCATTAAGCCGACATTGATCATGTTGTACACGATGTTTCCAAAATCGCCGGTCGAGCAGATGCTCCAGTTATTCAAGACGACTTTGGCCATGTATCCAAACTGGTGTACGGCGTACAAACGAATAGCTTCACAAAGCTCCTGGCCGGTCAAGTGGCGTTCCGCCGTTGAACCTTGTGGTCGCTTTTGCGGTTCTAACTCCAACGTCGGCTCCAGCAATGATTCGCTGCCCAAGTTCAAAACGTCGGAGGCATAGCTCAATGATTCGCGAACAAAAATATACGCATCAATCGGATATCGCGGATCGTTTTGCAGCAGCTGGTGTAATGAAAAGGCTTCGTCGGACATTTTGATTTCTCGCCTCTCAATCGAGCTAATTAATAACTTGGAAGCAACAAAACGGACTTGGCGATACGTGAACGGTCTATTTACAGTTTTTCAAGAGAACCTGTCTGATTCAAGACTCATTGTAAATAAGGTTGCAAATTGTCAAGCAATTTTTGAACGAGATTATTCATCATGACTTGGCATTTGACCCTCGCGGACAACGGAAAGCACTTCGCTGGACTCGATCGTAACTCGGCGGAGTCTTCGGTTTCGATCAATAATTGTTGCGAAAGGATCTCCTGCCCAATTACTTTCCCGTGACCCAAATTTGTCACAATCTGGGACCCGACCGAAGGCAGTTCTCGGCGCAATTCCTCGTACGTATCATATTCGTATCGCAAACAACATTTGAGTCGTCCACAACGACCCGAAATTTTGGTGGGATCCAGTGTTGCTTTTTGAATCTTAGCCATCTTCATCGAAACCGGCGGCATGGATGTCAAGTGCGTATTACAGCACACCGGTTTTCCGCAATCACCATAATCGGCTAGCAATTTCGCTTCATCTCGGACCCCGATTTGACGCATTTCAATTCGTGTTTGAAATTCGCTGGCGAGCGCCTTGACCAATTCGCGAAAGTCGATGCGTTGCTCAGCAAGGTAGTAAACGATCACGCGTTCGCCGCCGAACAGGTGCTCTAGATCGACCAGTTGCATATCCAGGCCAACATTCTCGATATGTTTTTCGCAAATCTCGAGTTTCTTTTCCCGTTGAGACTGCAAATGGCTGTACTCGTTGGCGTCGTCGTCGGTCATCTCACGAAGAATCTGACCGCTTGTCGGTTGGTCAAGATGGGTTAGCGCGTCGTCGGTTGCCTCGCATAGCACAAAGCCGGTTTCCAGACCTCGATTGGTTCGAGCAATAACGCTCATACCCCGACAGTATTCGTCATGCCCGCGAGTTGAAAATACCCCCAGGCTTCGCATCGATCCGTATCGAACAACATATTTAGGCAACGGAGTCTCCAAAGTCTTCGAATATCGCAGCCGTAATGCCAATGATTTGGCAATCTAATTTCATTCGTAATGGCAAGCCAAAGGGCGACTGCGTTCAAATCTTGAATATACTAACGTTTTACGAGGTTTCGAGGTTTTCGTACTTCGTTCTATGTACTTCGTACCTCATCATTCCGGCAACCATAATTTGGATGTCGAACCCGTTTCACTCGCTGGTTCGGCATGCTGGGTCGAAACATCAGATTCCGGCGTCCAAATATTGCTCGTGGACTTTTCCTGTTCCGATGCCGCGACATCGGCTGCTGGTGTCGCCATTCGACCATCGGCACCTATGATACCAAACCTCTGCAATGTCGCTGTTAAATGGTATTGAACGTCGGGCTCATCCGAGTGATTCGCCTGGATGGTTCGAATTAAATCGCGGCAATTTTCGATTCGTCCCCGCTCCATTCGAGTGGCAAGTTCTTCGACCAACCATTTTCCGGCCGATCTTCCCGATGACGTCGCATGTTGTCTGGCCTTTTGTACCAAAGATATCGCCTCGTCCGTATCCACTGTCAATTTGGCCAGCGTCGCGTAAACCATTTCGAATCGAACATACTTTTCAAGATGCGGTCGCGCGAGCACGAATCGCGAACAGTCCTTGAGCACACGAAAATTTCCGATCGTACTAGCCGAAACGTATGCCTTGATCAGAGAATCGTCGTCAAGATTCTCAAAGTCGACCAGTTGCATTCTCACCGGCGACAAAGCATCGATATCCAGACCGTCAGCCTCAATTTTCTCGGGTAGTGGTAGCCCAAGCTTTTGCCGCAGCAGATTGAAATCAAACCCTCCAGTTAGTTGTTCCTCGGTGCCCTGCTCCATAATCGACACCAGGGCCGACAGCACTATCTGCTTGTTTGGATCCGATTTAGCTTGTTCCGCACTTTGGTCGTCGAGCGCCCTAAATGGGATCGAAGTCCAAACGTCCAAGATTTCGTTTCGTTTCATTTCCGACACGAATGTGTGGCGTTCTTCGATCGACATGTCGCGAGGCAAATGCCATTGAAAACTCATGGCATGATCGAGCAACGTCAGCTCATCCACAACATGCACGGACTCAGGATCGGAAATCCAGTTGGCAAAAATCTCCTGTAGTTCCTGCTGGATTTTCTCAAAGCGGTGGTCACGAACAACAAACAATTCAAGTCGGGCCGCGCGATCCGTTTGTTTCCCATATATCAAAATCTCGGCGACAATCGAAGGAAACTGATTAAATTCAACTCCCGCGGCGGACGTAACCTCGTCGCGATCGAGCAACAAGAACGCGGCAATCGGTGGCGGTGCATCTTCGTCGACATATTCGTGAGCTGTGATCGTGCCGGAAATCAATCTTGGGTTGGCAGTTGCCTGTTCCAAAAGTGATTCCGCATCATCAAATTCGTATTCGACTAGCGTCAACTCAAGCGAATCCGTTAGCGGCTGTTCATCCAACAATAAACTCATCGACATCGCATCGACTCGCGCATCAACAGCTAGCGATTCGATTAGGGACAAGTCCAAAAAGGCACGGGCAGACATATCGCGCCGACCAAGAAATCCGGAAAACGCCGCAATACTCTGCAATATTTCTGGAACGTTGGGAAATTCTTGATTCAGTGCAACCGCGCGTTTGAGTGCCGCCCGCCAACGTCCACGACGACCCAACTTAATTGCCACGGTCAATGATTCCGCCCATTGGGCGTCTTGTTCTGGCAAACTGGGTGCGAAATCGTGCTTAATCTGCAGTGGAATTTCGGGAGCCCGATATGACTGGATCACCAGTTGAGCAATGGTCTCGTCATTACCACCGCGCAAATCCGATGCAAAAACCAAATGCGCGCGGCCGGCGATAACGTCGCCTTGCGACAATAGCAACATCCCCACAATCCGAAATGCACTGGACATAGAAAGTGGAACCTCGTTCTTGGGCGAGGCGTCCAAAGCGTCCTGCAACGCATTGATGGCCTCTTCCGAGCGTGATTCGGCCGCCAACAGCAAAGCCCGGTGTTGGAACCCAATCGGATGATTTGGGTGCGACTCAAAAAACTGCTGGTTTACCTCACGCGCTTTCTCATACTCATGCAAGGTGATCAAAATATGCGTCTTCAAAGTCAACAAACAATCTCGCGGACCAAGCTTGGCGATCGTCCGATCCAGATTTTCCAATGCCGCGATCGATTGTTTGCTTTTGCTTAACGAGAGTATTTGCGTTAGATCTGCTACGATTTCTTTGCCACAACAGAATTTGATTTTCTTTTCAGTATGGCAAGGACAGGTCTGGTATATATCGATTTCCATGATGTTCGCAGCCTATTCCCCCGTTTTGCAGAAATGGGGGTTTGGGGGGCTCTTATTGCACCTAAACGGACGCCCGGCGCCGACGAATTGCAAGCCAATTTATTGTAAATTCTTATCCTGAATCTACGTGATTCTTAGTTCAAAAGAAACCCACATGGGTGGCCAAATGGTCGAATGGCTTACTAGCTAACTTCTAATCCGTTGTATTTTCCGATCCTAATCAGTTCTTTTAGCAAATGGCCGGGATCTTCGAATCGGCGTTCCGGATTTTTTTCGAGCAGGCGCATGATAACATCTTGAAACATTTCATTGATCGAAAGTTGAAACTGTTTTGGCGGCGCCGGTCGCTGGGAGCGAATATTATCGATCAATTCCGGCAGCGATAATCCGTCAACGGGCGGTCGACCCGTGAGCAGTGCGTAGCACGTCGCACCCAACCCATACATGTCCGATCTTATGTCGACAACCGTGTCGGACTTGGTTCGCTCGGGAGCCATGTACGGGACCTCGCCAACAATTTGCCCCGCTTGTGTTACTTCTTGAGCGAATTTGCCTTCCAACGCTTTGGCCAGCATCAGGTCGCCCAGCAAACAAGCGTGATCGGCCGAACGTCGTAAAATGTTCGTGGGCGTTACATTGCGATGCACAATCTTGTGCTCCGATGCAGTCTTGACGGCCATGCCAATATTCACTGCCACATGCCACACTTCCTTCCAATCAAGCATGTTATCTATTCCAATCCGATCGATCAGTTGCGACAGATTTTCGCCATCGATGTATTCCATTGCCGCCCAGCAATACGGACCGGTAATTCCCGCACCATACAATCGCACGATGTACGGGTCCTTGATCGGCAACATCGTTTTCATGGCTCGAACAAACCGCTGGCGTTGTTCTTCCGAACGAGAAAACTGTGGCGTAAGTACTTTGAGCGCCGCTTCGCGGTTTTTCTGGTCGTCTCGCGCCTTGAAAACCATGCCCGATACACCGCGACCGATAATCGACTCGATCGAATACGAGCCGAAGCTTGTTCCAACCAGTTCCTCAAGTGGCCGCGCCAGCAACTTTGCAGCGGCAACGGCCGTTCCTCCAACGGTCGTTTCTTCACCAAATATTTTTGGTTGATCCAGGCGCAACGTGGTATCACCAATTCGAAAAACGGTGCCCAAACGTATCTCGACCTGATCGATCGGTCGCCCGTCGATAATCGTGCCACTGGAACTGCCCAAATCCTTGAGTGTCACCGTGTTGCCGTGCCGAGCGACTTCGCAATGAATCCTAGATACCGCCGCATCGTCCAATTTGGTATGACTCTTTTCACCGCGGCCGATCGTCAGTCTGGCGCCGTCGTCGACCTCAAAACAACGCCCTTTGTCAGGGCCTTCGATGACTAGAATTTGAAATGGCATGGCGCGAATTCGAGGGTTTTTGAATATCTGAGATCAATTTGAGCGGGATTCACAATCGCGAAAATCCTGTCGCACGTCGATTTTCCCTGATGTTGTTGCACACAGTAATCACCAACTAAGATACATCGATCAACGCATTAAAATACCACGGTGAGCATTGATTTGACACTGCCTTTGAATCATCGAGACTCAATTTTGATAACGACACTCCACGAACATCAGTCTCAATTGGGATAAGTTAACATTGAAGATCTTGTGTCAGAGCTGTGGTCATCCGATTGCCATTGGGGCGGTGGCACCTCGCTTCTGCGAACAATGTGGTTGTCCGTTGGAATTCGATCCGCGGGTTCTTGAAGAATCGACCGTGGCCCCGCAATCTATTCAAGCGGATAACGCGACCGACCAGGAATCCTCGCACCGCGTCGATGCACCAAGTCCGATCATCGGTCGATTTCGATTGGGCCGTCAACTCGGATGCGGCGGCATGGGAGTTGTCTATCAAGCCACCGATATGGAATCGGGGCGAAAAGTTGCCTTGAAAGTTCTGTCCACAGGCATCGCCCGCGATGCGAACATGGTCGATCGGTTTATTCAGGAAGGTCAGCTGGCGGCGCAAATCTCTCATCCGCGAACCACATTTATTTATGAAGCCGGCGAGCATCACGGACAACCATTTATTGCTATGGAGTTGATGCCCGGCAAAACGTTGCTTGATCAATTGACAGAACAAGGCCCGATGCCGAGCAAACATGCTGTCGACCTGATGATTGACGTCATCGACGGTTTGATTGCGGCACACGAGATCGGCGTAATCCATCGCGATGTGAAGCCTTCGAATTGCTTTTTGGATGTGGATGGCCGGGCAAAAATTGGCGACTTTGGTCTGTCAAAAAACATTTCGTCCGACGCCAACCTGACCCAGTCGGGCTCGTTTATGGGTACCCCGCTGTACGCGGCGCCCGAGCAAATTCGCGGGGACCAGGTCGACAAGCGGACTGACGTGTATGCCGTCGGTGCAACCCTGTTTGCGCTAATTGCCGGGCGACCACCCTTTGAAGGTGACACGCTGAGTGTCACAGCACAAATCATTTCGGATCCAGCACCAACGCTGCGATCGCTTGCCGTCAAAGTTCCGCGAGGATTGGACAACCTGATTGCTCGGGCTCTAAACAAAAATCCGGCCGATCGATTTGACAACCTCGTTCAAATGCGCGAAGCGCTAGTTCAGTTTGGCTCGCGAGGCGCCGGCCTTTCCGCAATCGCGCGGCGGGCTGCGGCTTATATGATTGACTATCTGTTGGTTACGACGGTGGTTTACCTGGTGTTGGTGATTCTGGGATTAACAATGAGTGACGTAGATTTCGACAAACTGGATGCTGGAACCATTCCGAACAAACTGTCGACGCTGATTGTCTTTGGCATTATCACCAGTTGGATTGCCGTCGTTGTCTATTTTGCGGTGTGCGAGGGCATTTGGGGCACGACCGCAGGCAAGCGACTGATGAGTCAGCGAGTCGTTAACGCCGATGGCGAGGCCCCCGGATGGCGGAGCCTGTTGCGCAGCTTCGTAATTCCGGGCGCGCTTGGAATTCCATTGATTGGCATCTTAATCCGCATCATCACGGTGGATACCACGGAATCTTACAACGTCAGTTTCGTCGTGCAACTCTGGACTTTATCGAAGTTGGCGGAGCTACTACCTGCGCTGATATGTTTGCTGACGATGCGACCCACAAACGGATTTCGGGGGATTCATGGATTGTCAAGTGGCACGCGCGTTTTGCGGGTTGAAAAGCGTTCCGCCTCGACGCGCTGGAGTCAGTCGCCACAAGAATCCTTATCTGTGCATCAAAAATTGAAGCCAACGACGATTGGCACATACAAGATCACTGCGACCGTGCACGGCGATGGTTCGCCAAAGGTTTATCGGGGGCTCGACGAGAATCTCGGCCGCAAAGTTTGGCTGTTTTGTTATCCTGCCGATGTCAATCAAACAACCTTTAAACCTATCGACACGGGCCGTCCGGGCCGGGTCCGATATCTAACCAGTGGTCGAAACCAAGAGTTTCGCTGGTATGCTTTTGAATGCGTGGACGGAATCCAATTTGAATCGGCGTCAAACATCGATAAACATTTCACTTGGGAACAGACTCGAAAAGCGGTTCTGGATTACGCTCGCGAACTAGGTGCTTCTCTGAACGACGGTTCAACGCCCAGCAGTTTAACTTTAGAACAGCTGTGGATTGACAAAAATGGAAACGGCAAAATCCTGGAAATCCCGTTTTTTGGCGGCGAGCCGACTCTGAATCAGTCGGACGATCGTGCTGCGGAGAATGCTGTTAACTTGATGCTTGACGTTTTCGCACTCGTCCGCCGAAAACAGATTTTGCCCGCTTCGATCGAGAGAATTATTGCGGAATTCGGGGGCCGTCCCAAATCGGCCGCCACGATATCCTGGATCGCCGAGCAACTGGATGAGGCGTCGTCCAAAATCGCAAGTATCCGCTGGGATACGCGGATTGGGATTTTAGGGATCACGATTGGGATTGAGTGGGTCGTCTACACGTTCCTTTCCTCGATAGCGCTATGGTTTTACTACCGGCATTTCGGCTTTTTGCCGATTTGGAAAATCGTCTTGCCGATTGGGATTTTGAGTACCGGATTTTTTGTGATCGGTTTCTGTGTTCGCGGCGCACCCGTCTTCCGGTTCATGGGAATCGATGTCAGAAATAAAGACGGCGGCGCCGCGACACCGCTGATGTGCGGACTCAGGCAATTGGTCTGCTGGTTTCCATTGGCGGTGTTAATCGCATTCGCGTTATTGCTGGCAATGATTTTGTCGCATTTGTGGCAGCAGAGTACCGAGCCACTTCAGCCGCAAGCCACCGAAATGGCAAATGCCGTTGTCGTAGATTTTGACAAAAAATATTCCGAGAGCCCGGCATTCTTGATCGTACTTTTCTGCATTGTGATCGTCTCGCTACTGGTCATCTACCTGGGACCCGTCTACTCGATCATCAACCCTGAGCGCGGCATTCCCGACCGCATTGTCGGAACTCGACTCGTGCCGAAATAGTTATTAGTCGTTAGTGGTTAGTAGCTGGTACCCGAAAACGGTAGCCGGATTCGCGTAGAATTCGGTTCGGTGCTAAAAAAGCCATTTTTCAACGGTAGTGTACGCGACGTCAGTTACGGGTTTTTGCCGCTTGTATCTGACTCCCTTGATTCATTCCTAGTGAATTCATTTCAGCACCTATTCAAATGTTGACGCGATCGACGCGTAACAAATAGACTTGATCGTAAATCGCCTTTCGATGAAGCGATCGGACGTGATTAGAATTCAGCCAAAATAAGATCATGGTGCCGTGAATAAACCCGTCATAACTCTCAAAGAAGTTGATGAGATCAATGACTTCTTTGACAAACACCCTGATCGCGGTGTCCAGGTTTGGAGGTACTCGGTTTCCCACTCGTGGCTGGAACTCGTGATGATGCACGAGGGGGAAATTCATTGGAAAAAATCAACGGCCAAATATACTTCCATACATTGCCACATGACTCATTCAATGATTATCCCAGCAATATCATGGCGAGCTCGCCTCGTCGCAAGCGAATCGCAACTGAACTCAACTGGGCAAAAGTCGATTTCGCTCGTGGACGAATCGATCGGTTTCAAGATACAGTGCGATCATCTGTTCCTGTACGTTGGCCGGCATCCCGACACGCAAACTTACCCGATTCCAAACGGTGAACCATAAGCTGTTACAGTCTGTCAAATGCTTTTTTGCGGAATTACACGTCGATGCATTTGAATAAGTTTTTAGTTGTTAGTTTCTGGTCGATAGGTTCTAGTTATTAAGTAGGCACTTTCCGCTAGTTATGCCTCTATTTTGAAAATTCGCATATAATGCGAGCCGATGGAAAACA
>CAJHZH010000245.1_pt1 | contig 16785 bp, 15 predicted proteins | sample 9198951 | NCBI WGS metagenome assembly CAJHZH01 (sample SAMEA7708381, study PRJEB35096) | sediment metagenome | biome: marine neritic benthic zone biome [ENVO:01000025]; feature: sediment [ENVO:00002007]; material: shallow marine sediment [ENVO:03000034] sea grass bed [ENVO_01000059] ...
CAAGGATAAACCCATCGTGACCATTGAAACCAATCCGGTTAGACCGGGTCAGAACATGGGAAAAGCAAAGTCGAAAAATAATAAATCGAAAGATTCGACTCAAAAAGACCGCTCCGAAAACAACAACAGCAAACAGACCATGGCGTCGCCGACACGTCTCGAACCCCTGGAACCCAACATTCAATGGAGCAGCGTCGGCACGCCCTCGGACACCGAAACCGCCTTGATCTCCCATGCGCTTGAACAGGCGTGGTTTGGCATAGTGCGCCGGGATGCCGCGTGGACTAACGATAGACTCAACAGCATTCGTTCAATGGTGATGACACGCCAGCAACAACGTTCCTGGGAATTATTGAATCACGTTTCAAAACAGCATGAGTTGTTTTGGAATCGTGTGGTTGATTCTGGCCATGAGCTAAGAGCACTGGACGAGCTAAAGATAAACGATCAGATCATCGCGGTTATCGAGTCCAAGTCAAATGAACTAGTTTACAAAGCGTTTGGGCAGCGTGTCGCACTACCCTATCGCCAACTCCCTACCTTGGCAGCGATTGCCGTTGCAACCAATGGATTGTCCGACGACTCGCAACAAGCGCACCATTACCTTGCTTTGCTATATGCCATCGGAGCGAAACGAAATCCGTTTCTGATTGACAAAGCTACGGAAGTATTTGATGAAGCCAAAAACGCAAACGTCAATGTCGCACCCTATCAGGAATTCGTGCAGAACACCTGGTCGGATGCGTCCGCTGTCAAGCGCGATGTGCGACCGTCGGCCGAAGAACTAGAAAAAGCAAAGCTCGAAACAGTTGACGATTTGCCCAATCGACAATCGATACGTGAGCTCGACCAGCCATCCGCAACTCGGGAGAGTCTTCGGCTATTAAAAATGGCGTTAACTCAAACCGACAATGCCCAACGGTTTCTACTATTGCAAACCGCTGCCGAAGTAGCGGAAAAAACACACGACCCGTTCATCGTAGTCGAAATCTTAGACGCCAAACAAAAATATTTCGGCAATGCAAATTGGGCAAACGATTACATTTCAAAGCTATCGAGACTCTCTCGATCCCCGCTAAGTCTGAAAAATCAAAACCGTTTATTGAAGATTTACTTTGAACTTTGTGAACGCTTGATGGACGATGACAAACCAAAAGATGCGGCGAGAATACTCGAAGTTGCCAGGCGATACGCCGAATCAAACCAACTTCCCAATTGGACGGATAGAATTCAACGCAAATCCGAGAGTCGTGGCGAATCAGAAGACATGCGTTTAACGTTGTAGTGTTTGCCCGCATTACGCTCCTGAGGTGAACGAATTTGTCACTAGGTCCCATGTTGTGCTTTTCCGGGATTTGCCTATTATCTGCAAAGTTGTCGGTCAAAACACACAAGTAATTACGGCAGTTCTGCGGTCAAAAATACGGCGTTAGCCGATCCGGGAAAAAATTTTTAACTGACTCTGTGAAAATTTTCACAGGCTTTGTAAACTTTGGTGAGTTCAATTGTTAGGGAACGTCACGGGGCCAGTGTAATCGGCTGCTCGTCGTATTTTTCTCGGATGCATTTTGAAAAAAGAATATGGTTCACGTCATAAAGCGCGGGTTGGATTTACCTATCAACGGTCAGCCGGTGCAAACGATATCAGTCGGCCCCGAAATATCTTCCGTTGCGTTGTTGGGAGATGACTATATAGGAATGCGCCCTACGATGCTGGTGAAACAAGGGGACTCCGTAAAACTTGGCCAACCAATTTTTGAAGACAAGAAAACAAAGGGCATCGTTTATACGTCTCCGGGATGTGGAATTGTCGATTCGATCAATCGTGGTGAAAAACGAAAGTTCGAATCGATCATCATCAATTTGGAAGGCGAAAAGGCGGAGAAATTTGAAAGTTACGAAGCATTGGATGATGTTTCAAATGATCAGGTTCGTCAGCTGCTGATCAAATCGGGAGAGTGGGCAGCATTGCGAACACGTCCGTACAGCAAGGTCCCGGTCCCGGACAGTTCGCCTAGTTCAATATTTGTGACGGCCATCGACTCTAACCCGTTGGCGGGTGAACCGGAGCTGGTCATTAGCAACCAGAAGGATTTTTTTCTTCATGGTTTACATGTTTTAAGCCGAATCAATGACGGCCCGATTTACGTTTGTACCCGTGAGGATTCACGCGTTCCGGGCAAGGAGATTCCAGGAGTACATTTTGAGTCGTTTTCGGGCCCGCATCCGGCTGGGCTTGTCGGGACACACATTCATACGTTGGATCCTGTCAGCGTTAACCACACGGTTTGGTATATCCATTACCAGGATGTTATTTCGTGGGGTCATTTGTTTCTAACAGGTCAGCTGCAGACCGAACGCGTTGTGTCGGTTGCTGGTCCGGTTGTCAGCAAACCTCAAATGTATACGACGCGTCGAGGTGCAAATATCGACGAGCTGGTAAAGGGGAACATCAAGGATCCTAATGCCCGGATGATTAGTGGATCCGTGCTTTGTGGCCGTACGGCAATCGCCCCAGTAAACTTCCTGGGCCGATACCACTTACAGGTTTCCGCGATTGCCGAAGGTAATTTCCGCGAATTTCTGGGTTGGCAAAAGCCTGGTTTTAATAAGTTTTCGGTGGCGCGAATCTATGGAGGTGCGTGGTTAAAGGGTCGGAAGTTCGACTTTAACTCAAATCTTAACGGCGGCCATCGCAAGATGGTCCCGATTGGTACTTACGAGCGTGTTATGCCATTGGACGTGATGCCAACGCATCTGTTGCGGTCATTAATTGTAGGAAACACAGAAAACGCTCAGCTACTGGGTTGCCTGGAACTAGACGAGGAAGACTTGGGTCTCTGCACCTTTGTTTGTCCGGGAAAATACGATTACGGCACCATTCTCCGCGAGAACCTGACTCGCATCGAGAAAGAAGGATAACTGCCTGAAATGCTAAGAAAACTCTTAGATCAAATTGCTCCGAACTTTGAAAAGGGCGGAAAACTTGAAAAGCTTTACCCGTTGTATGAGGCGCAAGATACGTTCTTGTACTCGCCCGACGAGGTTACCGGGGGCAGTACCCACGTACGTGATGCGCTAGATACCAAGCGGATGATGAGCATTGTTATCGTCGCTTTGATTCCGTGTATTTTCATGTCGATGTACAACACGGGCTACCAGTCGGCCAAGATCATTGAACAGGCTTATGTGGTTTCTGACGGTCTCGTCGATGAATCTTTGACCGGTTGGCGATACTGGGTCATGGATTTGATTAGCGTGGATTACACACGGCCAGGTGACTTCTACGAGAACTTCACAAGTTTTGATTTGATTCGCATCCTGCATCATTTAATCCATGGTGCTCTATATTTCTTGCCGATGTACTTGGTGACCATGATCGTCGGGGGACATTGCGAATTGATTTTCAGCGTGATTCGAAAACATGAAATCAACGAAGGTTTTCTTGTCACCGGGATGTTATTCCCGCTGACGCTGCCACCGGACACTCCGCTGTGGCAAGTGGCGATTGGAATCGCCTTTGGGGTCGTGGTTGGAAAAGAAATCTTCGGTGGAACGGGAACCAACTTCTTGAATCCGGCTTTGACCGCGCGAGCGTTTTTATATTTCTCCTATGCGCCGCAAATGAGCGGCGACAAAGTCTGGACCCCGGTTGACGGTTTCAGTGGAGCGACAGCGCTTGGAGCGATCGCTGCCGCGGAACCCGGCGACACGGTATCCAACGTAGTTCAGAACCTGAACGGAACGGCCAACGGTGTTGAGGTCGTTGCAGGTGAGATGACGTGGTGGGACGCTTTTTACGGTAATATTCACGGTTCGATTGGTGAGACATCGACGTTGTGTTGCTTGATTGGTGCTGTGATTTTGATTGCCACGCGCGTTGGGTCCTGGCAAATCATGGCGGGATTAGTGCTTGGTATGACGGCTTTGAGCAGTCTGTTTTGTGTGTTGCCCACCGAGGCGACCGTATACAACATCACACCTTGGTGGCATTTAGTCTTGGGAGGATTTGCTTTTGGTACTGTATTCATGGCGACCGATCCGGTTTCGGCCGCGATGACGGATAAGGGCAAATGGATTTACGGAATCTTGATCGGGCTTGTCACGGTGATGGTCAGGTCGATGAACATCGGTTTTGCCGAGGGCATTATGCTGGCTATCTTGTTTGGCAATACATTTGCCCCGTTAATCGATTATTTTGTGGTTCAAGCCAATATTAAACGAAGGTTAGCGCGTCATGGAACGTGATAGTATTGCCAATACGTTTGTCGTAGCTTTGGGCGTGTGTTTGGTTTGCGCAACCTTGGTATCGGTTGCTGCGGTTGGATTGCGTGACATGCAACAGGAAAACAAGCTCAAAGATAAGAAGAAAAATATTCTGGCCGTCGCAGGGTTACTTGAAGAAAATGGTGGTACGGACGTCGACGAAATATTCAACAAGCGTATCGCGGACCACATTATCGACCTCGCAACTGGCGAGGACGTGACTTCGGAATACGAAAACCCCGGAACTTACGATCAAATCGACGCGGCCGAATCCGGCAAAAACGCACTTCGTAAAAGACTGAGTTCGCAGGAAGACATTGCGACCATTAAGGACCGCGAGTATCGTTCGCATGTCTACATCGTGAAAACCAGCGAAACCGATGAATCGCCGCTGATGTACGTATTTCCAATACGCGGCAAAGGACTTTGGTCGGTACTCAAGGGGTTTATTGCGCTCGATGCTGATTTGAATACAATCCAAGGAATAACTTACTACGAGCACGCTGAAACGCCCGGTCTGGGAGGCGAGGTGGACCGACAGGACTGGAAGGACAGTTGGCAGGGCAAACGGCTGTTTGATACCGACGGGACCGTCGCTATGCGCTTGTTGAAAGCCGATGCCCAAGATAATCCGCACGCCGTCGATACACTTTCTGGTGCCACGATCACGTCCCGGGGCGTTGAATATATGCTCGAATTTTGGATGGGAGCAGATGGATTCGAACCGTATCTGGAAAAACTAAGATCCAGCGCAAGTGCGCTACCTTAATATAAACAAATCTGATAGGAGCATCCGATGGCCAAGACCAAGGCCCAAGATGTATTGTTCAACCCGATCTTTCGCAACAATCCAATTGCGTTGCAGGTTTTGGGCATTTGTTCGGCGCTTGCAGTAACAACGCGTTTGGACAAGTCGTTTACGATGTGCGTCGCGGTAGTATTTGTAACCGCCGCGAGCAATGTGGCTGTTGCTGCGATCCGCACCCGGATTCCCAACAGCATTCGCATCATCGTGCAAATGACGATCATCGCTTCGCTGGTCATTATCGTTGACCAGGTGCTTCAGGCGATTGCTTACGAGCTGAGCAAAGAGCTGTCCGTGTTCGTTGGTTTGATCATTACCAACTGCATCATTATGGGTCGCGCCGAAGGCTTCGCGATGCAAAACACGGTGGCGGATAGTTTTCTCGACGGACTGGGCAACGGCCTTGGTTATAGCATGATCCTGTTGATCGTCGGGTTTTTCAGAGAGTTGTTTGGATCCGGTAAGCTGTTTGGGATCACGGTGCTACCGGAATCGATTTACCAGCCGAATGGTTTGATGCTGTTACCGCCTAGTGCATTTTTCATCATTGGATTCTTCATTTGGATCTTGCGCACGGCCTACCCTGAGCAGATTGAAACGGAATAGATATGGACAATTACATCAACTTATTCCTCCGTTCAGCGTTTGTTGAAAACCTGGCCCTCGTTTACTTCTTGGGCATGTGTACGTTTCTCGCGGTCTCGAAGAACGTCAAAACTGCCATCGGTTTAGGCGTTGCCGTAATCGTCGTGCAGGCGATCACCATTCCCGCGAACAACCTGATCTATACGTTGCTTCTCAAGAAAGGCGCGCTTGCTCCGCTGTTTGGGCCGAGTTTTGAGACGGTCGATTTGAGCTTTCTGGGCCTCATCAGCTACATCGGTGTGATCGCGGCAATGGTTCAGATCCTCGAAATGACGCTCGATCGATTTTTCCCCGCGCTTTACAACACGCTCGGGATCTTTCTGCCACTGATCACGGTGAATTGCGCGATTCTAGGTGGATCGTTGTTCATGGTTCAAAACAAATACGATTTTGGCGAAAGTGTGGTCTACGGAATCGGTTCCGGCTTTGGATGGGCGGTTGCAATCGCGGCTCTCGCGGGTATTCGTGAAAGACTGCAGTACAGCGATGTTCCGGACGGACTCAAGGGATTGGGCATCACTTTTATTGTAGTCGGACTGATGTCCTTGGCGTTCATGGCGTTTAACGGTGTTTAATTTAAGTCATAAAAACATTTCCATTTGAATCTAAAGTTGGCAAGTTATGGAAATCTTCCTCGGCGTTTTCTTCTTTACTGCGATTGTGTTTGCGTTAGTGATTGTCATTCTTATCGCCAAAAATCAACTTGTGGCGAGTGGTAATGTCTCCATCAATATCAACGGCCAGAAGGACATTCAGGTTCATACCGGTGGAAAATTGATGGGAGCTTTAGCAGAACAGGGAATTTTTGTCTCGTCGGCCTGTGGCGGTGGTGGGACGTGTGCCCAATGCCTGGTCAAGGTATTCGAAGGTGGCGGAGATATCCTCGCTACCGAAAAGAACCACATTACACCGCGTGAGGCCCGCGACGGCGTCCGCTTGTCCTGTCAGGTAGCCGTCAAACAGGACATGAAGGTCGAGGTGCCAGAAGAAGCTTTCGAAACGAAGAAATGGGAATGCACGGTCCGCTCAAACCATAACGTTGCGACGTTCATCAAAGAATTGATATTGGAATTGCCCGAAGGCGAGGACGTCGATTTCAAGGCAGGCGGATTTATCCAGATCGAAGTGCCCCCACATGAGGTGGAATACAAAACGTTTGACATCGAAGACGAATACAAACCGGATTGGGACAAGTACGATGTCTGGCGATACAAGTCCGTGGTCGACGAAGTCGAGATTAGGGCCTATTCCATGGCCAACTATCCCGGCGAAAAAGGCATTATCATGTTGAACATCCGGATTGCCTCGCCACCACCCGGTTTACCCGATGTACCTCCGGGAAAAGTATCGTCGTACACGTTTGATTTGAAACCAGGCGACAAAGTCACCATCTCCGGCCCCTACGGCGAGTTCTTCATTAAGGATAGTGACGCGGAAATGGTTTACATCGGCGGTGGCGCCGGTATGGCACCGTTGAGAAGTCATATTTTTGAGTTGTTCAAGAACTTGAAAACCGGGCGTAAAGTCTCGTACTGGTACGGAGGCCGCAGTCTTCGTGAACTGTTTTATATCGATCATTTTCGCAAGATCGAAAAAGATTTCCCGAATTTCACTTTCAACATCGCATTATCCGAACCGTTACCCGAAGATAATTGGACCGGGCACACTGGTTTCATTCACCAAGTGCTCTACGACAACTACCTAAAAGACCATCCGGCACCGGAAGATATTGAATACTACATATGTGGGCCGCCGATGATGAACGCGGCAGTCTTCAAACTGCTCGACGACCTGGGTGTCGAACCGGAAAACATCGCCTACGATGACTTTGGCGGCTAAGAGTTCCAAGCCGGAGTTGCGTATACATCGGAGAACTCACTTCCAGCAACTGCAGATTGCGGTTGCATTTCGGTATGCGAAAAGCCCAGCTTTTGAGAATTCGCTACCAAGCTGTTGTCAAGAATCGTTCTAAGTATCGTTATGACTAGAAAAAAAAAGCCGAGCTTTTGCCTGATCTGCTTCACAACGTTGATCGCCGTCTTGCTTTGCGGAACAGCCATTGCTCAGGCCGCCGTTCACGAATTGATTGCCAGTGGCACAACGATGGGCACGGTGAAGTATAACGTGCGAGCTTTCGACGACGGTGCGAAACGAGACGAGTTTGGCGATGCCATAATGTCGGCCCTCGAATTGGTCAACGATCGGATGTCGACATACAAACCCGATTCGGAGGTTTCACGATTCAATTCAAGCGACGATTTGGAATGGTTTCCCGTTAGCCCCGAAACGGCATTCGTTGTTAAGAAAGCTCTCGAAGTAAGTGTTGCCTCAGAAGGCGCGTTTGACGTGACCGTGGGCCCGCTTGTGAATCTCTGGAAGTTTGGTCCCGACAAAAGCAACTTCCAAATACCCTCGGATACTCAGATTAGCGAGCAGAAAAAACGTGTTGGTTTCGAAAACCTGCGTGTCCGGGTCGAACCGCCGTCATTGAGAAAAACTCGTCCTGGAATTGAAATTGATTTATCGGCAATTGCCAAAGGTTATGCGGTTGACCTAGTTGCCGACGCGTTAAATCAACTGGGTATCGAAAGCTACTTGATCGAGGTCGGCGGCGAGGTTCGAGCCCGTGGTTATAAACTGGACGGTTCGTCGTGGACCGTCGGTATCGAAGAACCTGTTAAAAACAAACGATCACTTTACTATGCAATTCCATTGAACAATCAATCCCTGGCCAGCTCGGGAGACTATCGTAATTTTCGTGTGGTTGGCACTCAAAAATACTCCCACAACATCGATCCGCGAACTGGAAAACCGATTGAGCACAATGTCGTTGCGGTCAGCGTTCTGGCCGATGACTGTGTTACTGCTGATGCCGTGGCAACGGCTTTGATGGTGCTCGGTGCCGAGCGCGGACTTGAAGTTGCCAGCAAGTTGAATACGCAGGCACTTATTATCAAGCGCGAGACGACCGGATTTTCAGACGTTTCGACGGCAGCCTTTCCAGACAACATCGCTGGCGGCAAAGAAAACACGACGGGCCTGTCGTTTGTCAGTACCATGGCAGCCGCTTCCATCGTTTTTCTGATCGTCGTCGCAGCGATGAGTGTCGGCGTGGTCCTGGGCGGGCGACGAATCCGCGGTTCATGTGGTGGGATCGCTGCACTGGATAACCCCGACGTGCAATCCGATTGCGCTGTTTGCAGCGCGCCAACCAGTGAATGTCGCCAGCTCAAAAAAGAACTAAAACGCCGTGGACAGAAGTGAGTGGCAGTTTTTAGTTGTCAGTTATTGGTAGTTAGTTTTATGTTGCCAGTTGTTGGTCAGCATTACTCGGCAAGTGCCCAAGAACTAACGACTAATTACTATTAACTCATAACTCACCACTAACAACCAACAACTGTCCCACTCTTTTCAAATGCGGCTGAACCGGTGCCGATCAACGTCAACGAGATGTTGCCTTGCATGCAAATCGCGACATCCGTACCGGGTTTATAATCTCGACCGTGATAATCGCCATCGTACGTATACCCAAGCTCGTTCATCACGTAGTCGTTGGGTAGCGGGGTTCGATCTAAAGGACATTCGACAAATTCAATGGATTCAGGGTCTGCATTCTGGTCGTTATCAAGGCATGGAAAATTGACGTTCCAATAATGCCCCGCTCGCAGACGACCCGATATGACGTGCTCGATGGAGCGACGAGCCATGACGCTGGCTTTTGACCAGACCTCGGCGCTAAGCCCTCGGTTGTATTGTGACAAGGCGATCGAGGGAATATTGAAAAAGGTCGCCTCGCGCGCGGCAGCGACCGTGCCTGACAAAAAGTTGTCCAGTCCTAAATTGGCGCCGTGATTGATTCCTGAAATTACCAAATCCACCTCCGGACAAATATGCGCCAAGGCGATTCGCACGCAATCTGCGGGAAAACCATCGACCCAATGACGATTGTTGCCGATGTGGTGCGCATCCAAGTTGCCTTCGAATGTCATTTGATGGCTGCACCCAGAGTAGTGTTGCTTCGGTGCAACCACCGTCAATTCACCGAAATCACCAGCAACCTTGCAAAGCGCCGCAAGTCCATCCGCGTCAATTCCATCGTCATTTGTAATCAATATTTTCATGGTAGTTCGAAGGTAACAAGATTATTCTAATTCGAATAGGTGCCAGCGTCGCTCGTTACAGCATAGACGCCTGTTGTGGTCGGGCGTGATACAACAAACAACAAATGGGCCACCGAATTCCGTTTCGGTGACCCATCTAAGCATCAGATGCCTTGATCTGATATGGCCGTTTTAGAATCTTATTGTGGCTGCCGTCGAAACCGCGTACGCGGCCGTTCTTATGGTAACGTCGGTACCGGGCAAAAACCCTGCGTAGAGTCCAGACGCGGAATTATCGAATCCATGCAAATAAGTAGTTGTAAGTGCGATATTGGACGTCAGTCCCATCGTTACGCCTATCGTTGCTACACTTTGTGAGATAACCGGAGCTGCCGTGTTCAAAAACACGTCTTCGGTATGGATCGGATTGTCGTTCCACACGTAACCACCGCGCAAGGTTAAGCAGTGGCTCACTTTTCGCTCGATGCCCATCGCGATCGAAATGACGCTTTGCCATCCAACTCCGGCAATGGAGCCATCCGGGTTGAATCCGGAAGTCCCAAATCCTTCTGTATCCGCATAATCAAAATACTTGACGTCCAATGCAATCAGAGTATCGAAGCGCGGTTGATACGATGTCCCGACCGACACGATCATTGGGTACTCAAACTCTGTGGTCGCATTGATCGGAAAACCACCGGCATCTTGCGCTTTGTAATTGAATCGTTCGAACCATTGTTTGGTTTTGAACGATGCACCGAAACGCCAGCAGTAATTTGGTTTGTAATAAACGCCAATCTGCGCGCCGCCACCAAAATGGTATCGAGTACCGCTGCCTGCAGGAAAAACACCACCAGTCGGGGGCGCAGCAAGCAAGGGCTCGATCCCCACTTTTGCAATGGTTAACGTCGGCGCAACACCAATCGACCAGCAGTCGTTGAGTGTGTAGGCCAGCGTCGGTGCAAGTTGAAAAAACTCCGCCGATGTATCAATGCGGCCAAACGTTGGAAGGGGAGCCAGAGAGCCTTGCGGCAACAAAATCGGATTGGTCAAACTGGCATCATGATTGACTTTGAATCCTGCAATGGCATATGCACCAATCCCATAAGTTACCCGTGGGTTGGGCGACCGCCAAACCATTGCCATGGTGGGAATCGGTACGACACCCGAATCGCTGCGGCTTGCCCCTGTCATCGGCCCAACTGTCGACTCGACGCGGATGTCGGGAAGATACAAAGCCATGCCCATTATTGCTTCGTTGTGTTGGAAATCAGCCAGCGAAGCCGGATTCCAATGAATGGCGCCCGCAGCATCGATCGGCGCGGCCGTTGCCGCACCAGCCATCGATTCGTTGACGGCCCCCACGCCGCGTAGGCTGATTCCCTGACCACCGGCAAACTGGGTTGCCATATGGAGAAGAAACAGTGCTAGAGTCGCGTAAAACCAGGATTTCAACACAATTCCCCTTGAGAGATCTCAAATGGTACGTGGTGAGTTGCGGTGGGGCCAAATCGCAAACTTCGAATATCGATACAATCGGTATTTTTGTATCAGATTGCTTAACCGTTAAAATCGATCCGCTATTTCCTAGTTATTCCCGCCACTTATCCCATTCTTCCCATTTACCCATTCGCCAAATATGCCTGTCCTTTGTTTGTTTTTGTTTGTTTCCCGCTCGAAATATGCCTGTCCTTTTTGGAGGCTACTGGCTCAAACGCTTGCTTAGACAGGTGATAAAGGCCCCGTAAGCATCTGACGGGTCGATCTGATTGACCGTTTGCAGTATCTCGAACGTGCGCACCGAATCATCTAGCTCAATTCGAATCCACACCACGTCTGGCGGAAGGCAATCGGCAAATCGTTCGGCCCATTCGATTACCACGACCGCCTCCGATTCAATGTATTCATCGACGCCGAGTTCAAGAAATTCGTCGGCATCTTTTATTCGGAAAGCGTCGATGTGCACGACGTTCATCCGTCCAGCATAGGAATGGACAAGCGAGAATGTCGGGCTGACGACAGTTTTTTCGTCAATCCCCAGCCGGGCGGCGATCGTTTGGACGAGTCGAGTTTTCCCTGCTCCGAGCGTTCCGGTCAGTCCAATCGTGATTCCGGATTCGAGGCAATCGGCGATGGCATTTCCTAGTCGCCGCGTATCACCCTCGCTGGCCGCTTCGAATTTCAGTTGCTGCATGGGATAGCACTTACATAACAGATCACGGAATATTTAACTAAATCGATGCCGAAAACCTTTTGGTTCAAACCCCATGCGCTGGCCATTCGAAACGAGCCAATACGATTGGTCGGAAATGAATTTTCCGATAATTGTTAGCTTGGGGTCCTTGTTCCATTGCATCAACGATTCGATTTTGATTGGATCAACGGCTAAAATGAGTTCAAAATCTTCGCCATCAAACAAGGCGTGATCAATCGCGGTCCATTGTATTGGCGAATTTTTTGCAATTTCGTGAGCAGCCTGCGACACAGGAATTTTCTCAGTGTGGAGCTCAAATCCAACACCGCCGGCCACCGCCATCTTTTGCAGATCGAGACTCAACGAGTCGCTTGCATCGGTCGCTGCACGGATAATGTTTTTATCCACCCACGCTTGAGCAAATTCACACCTCGGCTCAAATTCAAGATGATGCCTTGCGATACTGCCTCCAAACTTTCCTGTGACGACAATCAGGTCGTTTGCTCGCGCGGCGTTCAGACGCCATGCTCCAGATTTCGGAACCGCACCAACAACCGAAACCGTAACCACCAATCGGCCTGGCCAGACCGCCGTATCGCCACCGCAAATACAAATCTGATAGCGATCAGCCAACGGTTTCATTCCACGCAACAGATTCTTTGCGTAATTTAGGTCGCGAGATTCGGGCAGGGTAACCGCGACAACGGCTGCCAGCGGCATTGCACCCATTGCCGCTAAATCGCTCAGATTGACTGCAAGAGCCTTTCGACCGATCTCCTGCGGCGAAAGCGAGCCACTTTGAAAATGTACTTCGTCGCAAATTGTGTCGGTAGAAAACACAATTTGTTGTTGGTTCGCATCCAGCACAGCCGCATCATCGCCAATGCCCAACACTACGGGACGGCGCGGTGGAAACGTTTTTGCTAACCACTCGACAAGTTGCTGCTCCATTGGAAGTGACCGACGTAACGATGTATTGGTTGCTGCATGTGCGATTACGTCAAATTTAACGGCTGATGCTGGCGATCACAAAGGGAGCACCCCTGATGATTCAGAAGCGGTCGCCATTTTTTTCTGTCCTCGATTTTTCTGGCCCCAAAACGATTTCGGGGACGTCCGATACTAGACAGAATTATTCGCCGACAGAAATATTTAGGGCGTGGCCTCGATTGCCCTTAAGCAGTGGGGAAAACTCAGTTTTGGGCGGCGCGGATGTTGCCGTAAAACGGCTCTTTGTTTCGTATGATGTAGAACACGCACTCATTCCCTTGGCGTACATCAGGTTGTTTGAGGACATACTTGAGATTGTCCACGGTTTCAGTTTTCCAACCGTGCATCGCGACGAGAATATCGCCACGACGAATTCCTTCTTTATCGGCAGGACTCCCCGGGCGAACCTGGGCAATGCGTAGACCTCGGTCATAATTCGGGTGAATTCCCCGCAGCTGATTTTCTTTCATCGGAACCACTTTTAGCCCAAGTTGTTTCCAAACATCGCTTTTTTCATGGTCCCCTGCGCGTGCCAATGATAATGACAACTGTTTGGTTTGGCCGTGCCGATCGACTGCAATGGCGACCTGGTCTCCCGGTTGTTTGTCAATTAGATTTCGGTGCAAGTCGATTAATCGCTCGATCGGCTGTCCTTCGATTTCTTTGATCACATCTCCAAATTTGAGCCCTGCGTCGGCGGCGGCACTACGATCGTGCACCGACTGGACCTGTACACTCGGTTGATTCTCGTGATAGACAGTTTTGGCGATGATTCCATGCTGAAATGATTTTGTTGTGATGTCGCCGAGGAATTGCGCCGCGACTTCAATTGCATCGTTAACCGGAATTGCAAATGCAATTCCTTGGGCACCCACTCGAACAGCGACATTGATTCCAATCATTTTGCCATCTAAGTTGATCAGTGGTCCGCCTGAATTTCCTGGATTGATGGCGGCGTCAGTTTGGATCAAATTGTGATAAACTTGTTGGTCGCTAACTTGAACGGTCCGCCCAATTTCGCTGACGATTCCTCGCGTTACCGTATCTTCGTATCCGTACGCATTGCCGAGTGCGGCAACCGTTTCTGCCAACATCACATCGGTGGAGGATCCTAACGGGATCGTCGGCAACTTGGAAACGGATCGTATCTTTAAAAGCGCCAGATCGGTTTGATGATCGTGAGCGATTAGCTGACCGGTTGTGGTGGTTCCGTCATTTAATGTTACCTGAATTCGCTTGACCCCTTCCACAACATGGTAGTTGGTCAAGATATAACCTGAGGGATCAATAATGATGCCAGTGCCCATCCCGTTAACTTGGCGAACCGCCTGAGTTCGGCTGTTGGATGACGATGCCTGTTGCATCGTCTTTTTGCCACGCAGATTAACCACGGCCGGCCGCGCGGCGGCCACCGCCTTTACAAGGGGCGTTAGCCGGGGATTGGAATCGTCCGGCAGTGCGAATCCCGGGTGAGGAAAGGCAAGGCAAATCGTCGAGCAAACGACAAACACCGCGAATAGGGCCTTCAGTGCGTTTGCGGTGTCTCGGGCTTGAAACGGCATTAAACGCTCGACTATGAAATCTGGGCTGGGTCACCAAATGACACGGCTAGCACTCGGCGGGGAGCACCATCGATACAAGGGGTTAGATCGGCGAAATTCGTTGAAACCCGTTAATCGGCGACATCTAAGCCGCAAAGCTTGGCTAGATTAAATGGTCGCCACGCAACATCAACTGTTTCGAGTTGATTCGACCCGGAAACAAGTAGGAAAGTGCTGTCATCGTATGCTTGCCACTGGAACTCGATTGACCGGTGAGTTGCGGCAGATTCGTCGCCGCAGTGGCTCGAAGCCGAGTGGATTTGGTCCTCGTCAATTTGAATTTTACAATCTCAATTTGCAGAATGCAGTTTTTGAGGATTTGCAGGCGGACAGTGTCAGATTTGTTTTTGACGAAGCCAAATGGGCAACCGTTTGACCTTACCCTCCCGATCCACCGAGGCAATAACGGTTTGTCCGGTGGCGATCAGATCATCGCCGCGAAAGATCTCGTACTCGTGTGTGATACGAACACCTTTACTCCGTACGACTTTGGTCTTGAGACGGAGCAGGTCGTCATAATTGGCAGGCTGAAAATATTGACAAGCGGCTTGAGTCACAACCAGCATCAGTCCTTCGGATTCCATGCGACGGTAGTCGTAACCGGCGGACCGCAGCAATTCGACTCGACCAATCTCAAAATAGTTCAAATAGTTTGCGTGGTGCACGTGACCCTGAGCGTCGGTTTCCTGGTAACGTACACGAATCTCTATTTCATGTTCGGCAAGGATTGATCTGGATGGATTGACCGCTGACATAGGTTCTTTTACAGTGATTCGCTGGCATCCGCGCGGCGGAGGGCTGGGCCAGCGCAAAGTGTCCAGTTACAGTTTTCGGCAGTTCTGATTGAGACTTGCTATGAGTACGGGCGACCAATCGGGTTCATCGGTAACCGACTTCGCGACCATGCGCGGACGCGATTATCCGACGATACGACAATTTACCGTGTTTTTGGAGAATCGCGTAGGTCAACTGTTGCAGGTCATTAGGCGATTTGAAAACAGTCGCGCGCGGATTGTGGCGGTAAATATCCACGATTCAACGGAATGTTCGATCGTGCGGTTTGTGTTATCACATCCCGAGCAGGGTCGAGAGATACTGGAACGCGCGGGGCTGGCCATGATCGAAAGTGATTTGATTGGTATTCGTTTGCCAGACACCCCGCAGCCTTTGTTGCAAATTTGCAAAGCGTTGCTTCAGGCGGAAATCAATCTGGTACAAGCGTATCCGTTGTTGGTTCGTCCGGAGGGTTACTCGGCGGTAGCCTTGATGGTCGACAATATCGATCAAGCCCAAGCGACATTAGCCAACAAAGGCCTACACATGATCACCGAGCAAGAACTGATCGACATGCAGGACTTTGATTGAACGCTGCGAATACACAGTTTTGAGATTGCGGTGATATAACAAACGCAAGCGCCCGGCATTTTTTTGATGCGATCATGATGAGTTCGTTTGTTCCGCGTGATTTTGAGAAACGAAATGCCGGGCATTTGCTGCTGCGAGATGTCAAACAGCGCCAGCCCTCACCAGGAAGTACTGGGTATCAGAGTATTGAACCCGGATTTGCCCCGTCGCTAAAATTCCAAACGGGGACAAGAGCATGAGTATTCGCGTCACCTGTACCGGCTGCCATACACGATTTAATGTAGATGAAAAACATGCTGGAAAAGAAGGACCCTGTCCTAAGTGTAAGGCCGTGATCAAGATTCCCGCTGCGTCCGAGGAAGTCAAGGTTCACGCACCAGAGTCATTTGGCCCGAAAGGCGTCACCGGCGAGGCCGTTTTGAAGCCGATTTCGCGAGTGGAGACAGTATTGTCGCCAGTCCAAATTGTGTTGATTGCCTCCACCATCATCGGCTTCATCGCAGCGGCGTTTTTGATTCGTGTTGGCGTCTCGGACAAAGAAACGTTTTCTTCAATCCTGTTAATAATTCTTTCGATCGTTGTGGCGGTCCCGTGCGCACTGGCCGCGTATTCGTTTCTACGAGATTCCGAATTAGGCGCCTATTCAGGTCAGGAGCTTTGGTTGCGCGTGATCGGCTGCGCGATCGTATACGGATTGTTATGGCTGTCGATTTTTTTTGCGGAACTGGCCGTCGATGATGACTACGCGAATACGAGCTGGATCGTCGGCATGTCCATCATGTTCGTGCTTGGCACGATTACGGCGCATTTGGCGTTTGG
>CAJHZH010000634.1_pt1 | contig 16689 bp, 12 predicted proteins | sample 9198951 | NCBI WGS metagenome assembly CAJHZH01 (sample SAMEA7708381, study PRJEB35096) | sediment metagenome | biome: marine neritic benthic zone biome [ENVO:01000025]; feature: sediment [ENVO:00002007]; material: shallow marine sediment [ENVO:03000034] sea grass bed [ENVO_01000059] ...
CTAGAAATGACAAAAGCCCAGTCGAATTGACTGGGCTTGTTCGGTAATCGCGGTCCGAAATACGGACGTTTGGTCTTAAGTTGCGGGGACAGGATTTGAACCTGCGACCTCGAGGTTATGAGCCTCGCGAGCTACCGGGCTGCTCCACCCCGCGTCATTATGAGCCAATATTTTATCGCGTCCGTCAAAAAAGTCGAGGCCGCTTTCAATGTCGCGATTCGCTCCGCCAACCGTCCAAATCCGACCTGATCGCAGAGCGATCAGCGACTATCGGTCAAATAACTTGATTTGACGAGCGAGCTCGTATCCGGCAACGGCCACCGCGCTGGCCAAATTCAAGCTGCGGACATCGCCCGAGACCGGAATACGCAAATTCCGATCCGGCTCAGTCAATAACGAGGGAGGGAGACCGCTCGTTTCGCTACCAAATACCAGAGGATCTCCACGCTGGTATCGAACCGATAAATACGATTGCACAGCGGTCTTTGAGAACATCCAGAACCGATTCGACTGACCCGATAAACCTGCGATTGAATCAACCAATTCGTCCCAGTTACCAACCGTTTGCCAGTTCAAATGCTGCCAGTAATCCAGGCCGGCCCGACGCAGCGCCCGCTCGTCAATTCGAAAACCCAACGGGCGAACCAGCCATAATTTAGCTCGCAGCGCGACGCACGTCCGACCGACCGCACCGGTATTTTGCGGGATTTCAGGTTGGTGAAGAACGACGTGAAATGTCGGTTGATAGGGTGCAGGTTCGATGCTTGGTCCTTTAGGCATTGCCACTGAATATGGATTTAAACACAATCAACAAGCCGTTCGGTAGAAAGTGTTTAAGCATGAACCCCCCTTAGTCCCCCCTTTGTAAAAGGGGGGAAACAATTTAGCCCTTTGAAAAAGGGGGGAGACAATTTTAGCCCTTTGAAACAGGGGGGAACAATTTGCCCCCGTGCGAATAACGGGGAGACAGTATGACCATCAAACGCAATCCAACTCGAAGTGTTAAGATCGGTTCGGTCACCATTGGAAACGAGCATCCGATCGCCGTCCAGTCGATGACGGCCACCAAGACACAAAATATCGATGCAACCGTGGCACTGGTTAATCTGCTGGCTGATGCAGGAGCCGACGTGGTGCGGATTGCCGTGGATAGCAAAAAGGATGCGGAAGCGGTCTCCGAAATAAGATCGCAAACCCATGCCAATTTGTCCGTGGACCTCCAGGAAAATTACCGTCTGGCGCTGTCCGTTGCTCCACATGTCGACAAACTGCGATACAACCCAGGACATCTGTACCATCACGAGCGCGAAAAACCCTGGCAGGACAAAGTCCGAATGATCGTCGATACCGCTCGCGATCACGATTGCGCGATCCGGGTCGGCGTCAATTGTGGCAGCGTCGACCCCGCTAAGAAGGAGCAATTTGATCCGGGGGATTCGATCTCGCCAATGATCGAAAGTGCCATGGAACACTGCGAATTCCTGGACTCCGTGAACTTTGACCGCTACTGCGTGTCGTTAAAGGATTCGGACCCCGATAAAGTCATCGAGGCGAATCGGCGTTTTGCAGATCTGCGGCCGGACGTGCCACTGCATCTGGGCGTAACCGAAGCGGGGATGCCCCCCGACGGAATTATCAAAACGCGAATCGCGTTTGAGCAGTTGATCGGCTACGGAATTGGCGACACGATTCGAGTGTCGCTGACGGTTCCTAATGACGAAAAACCGCTCGAAATTCAATCGGGCCGGGAAATCATCGATGACATTAACCATGGTCGCGTCCGGTCGGTTGTTCAGTTCGATTCGAGCAAGCTGAACATTATTTCCTGTCCCAGTTGTTCACGAGTGGAAAACGAAGCGTTTGTAACACTTGCCAAACAAGTTAAGGAAATGACGGCTTACGCCGAGGATCATTCCATCACGATCGCGGTGATGGGTTGCCGCGTGAACGGACCGGGTGAAACGGACGATGCGGACTTGGGACTCTGGTGTGGGCCCAACTACGTTAATCTCAAACGCGGCACCGAAGCACTTGGCGCGTTTTCCTACGATGAAATCCTCGGCGAACTCAAAGTGGAGCTCGATAAACTGATTGAGCAGCGAGCCACATCCGCTTAAACCAGGAGCACGAAGATAACAAAGGTACACTGCTTTCTCATTTCACTTTGTTTTCTTCATTAGAGGTGTCAATGCATCATTTCGTTCACAAACGCATCGGAAAAATTGATTGATGACGGCATTGGCTCGGCAATCGGAGTCCACAAGGACAGAGATCAGGAGTAAGCGGAGTACTTCGTTCCCTCTGTTTGCTCCTGTTCAAGAATGATCTACTGACACAAACCGGAAGTTATTTTTGACTCGTTCCAAGCTGATCTGCGATAAAGCAATATGAATCCCCCTCGCCCTCCTATGAGAAAGGTCGCAATCTCAAATGAACATCGCTTCTAGCGCTTTACTCTAGGTATTGGCTACTCGACTAGCTGCATTGAGAGTCATCAATGTAGAATTGTGATGTGCCGATCAATCCTCACCGGGAATCCCGGCGCTTCGGGACTCCGGCCTCTCCCACTTTGGTCGGTCCTGGAAAAGGCGCACACACGCAACGCCAGGCCAACGAATTACAAGGAGAGTTAGTAATCTAGACGCTACGACCCAATCATGATTAACACGCTGTTTTTGCCAGAATTACGCGAGATGCTGGAGACGCGCAACGCTGTTGAGCTAAGCGAGTTTTGCACGGCGTTGCACCCTGCGCGAACAGCGGAGTTTATGGAAGGCCTGACCGCGCACGAGTGCTGGGAGGTTTTGCAGTATGCCGACCTTCCGACGCGGGTCGAGATTTTCTCATATTTCGACATCGATCGACAGCTTGAGATTCTGCGAACGGAAGATCGTGAGCAGGTCGCCGAGTTGATGGGCGCCGTCGCGGCCGATGATCGCGTCGATATTCTCAACGAACTTGAGCCTGAATTCCTCGACGACATTCTGCCGCGGATTGCTGACGACGACCGCCGCGAATTCACCCGGTTGAGCCAGTACCCCGAAGGCACGGCCGGTGCGGTTATGACCACGGAGGTTGCCAAGCTGGCGGAATCTTTGACCGTTAAAGAAGCGTTGGAAGAACTCGGTCGAATTGCGGAGTCGGTTGAAACCATTTACTACCTGTACATTGTCGACGAAGAAGATCATCTCCGTGGTATCGTTTCTGCCAGGCAGCTTGTCGCCGGCATGAAAAATCCAGATACCAAGCTATCCGAATTGATGGATCGCGATGTATTGACGGCGACGGCGTTGGAGGACCAGGAAGACGTTGCTGACAAGGTTGCCAAACTAGACCTGCTGGCAATCCCCGTCGTCGATCAACACCGTCGGTTGATCGGCATTATTACGCATGACGACGTGATTGACGTGTTGCGGGAAGAGGCAACCGAAGATGCCCACCGAATTGCGGCGGTTGATCCGCTGGATGAAACGTATTTGAAAACGCCAATCTTCACGTTGAGCTGGAAGCGGGGCATGTGGTTGGCGATATTGTTTTTCTTTGCATTATTGACGGCCTTCGCTCTTCAAATGTACGAAGAGGCGCTGGACAAGTGGGTATGGCTTGCCTTCCTGATTCCGTTGGTTATCAGCAGTGGAGGCAACACGGGCAGCCAATCAGCGACGCTGGTAATAACGGCGTTGTCACGCGGCCACGTCACGTTGAGTGACTGGTGGAACATTGTGTTACGCGAATTGGCTATGGGACTGTTACTGGGCGCCGGCCTGGGCGCGTTGGGATTTGCCGTTTCGCTGGTTATGGTTCCAAGTGATCTTTCTCGATGGGCCCCCATGATCGTCCCGGTAACTTTGTTATTGGTTGTCGTCACCGGAACGCTGACTGGTTCTGTTTTGCCGTTGTTGTTCGAACGATTGGGTTGGGATCCGGCGATGATGAGCAATCCATTTGTCGCGGGGATCATTGATATTCTCGGAATTCTAATTTACATAAATGTGGCGTTTTGGATTTTAGGCAGTCCGTTTGAGTAGCGCTTGCGCGCGAACGCGCCAAGGCTCGTCGCGAAAATGGAGTCGCTTGAGCAGATTCGATAACAATTACGAGTTTGATTTGATTCCGGACGTTCTCGGCTAACTGCACGTTGCAAACGGCAGAAACATCAAGCGGGATCAAACCAAGATTTTCAGGTCGTCGCGATAGAGGATTCGCCGGCGTATAATTTCAAAACCTGACTTTGAACCTTGATGGCGCGAACCAGAATCCAGATTTGATCCGGCGTAAACATTCGCGGATCGCTGCTGGCAAGATCTTCGAGTTCCTGGGTCATCGCTGCATGTTGATCGGTCGCGGCCTGAAACCGCAGTTTGACGTCAGCCCATGTATCGCTAAGTATTCCGTCGTTTTCTAACTGTTTTGGTTCATCAACGGAATTCAGCAGCATTAAGCACAACCGCGCGATGTGAGTTGGCGAGGCGGTCGGATTCAGTTTTTGCATTTTCTCGGCAAGTAGATTGCAATTCACTTTGTTGTTCCCTTGTATTGAACGATTCAAATTTGAATCGACTGTGTGGGTCTCCTGGTCAAACACCGCGATAGTACCAAGCGCTTTTGCGAATACAGCGAATTCCACAGCGAATCCGGCTTCGGAATGTTGCCCGCGTTGGCTCCATCGGCGTACCCGCAAATGTAGCTTTGATGGAGAAGTTGAGAATCAAAAAAGCAAGGTCACGTCAGATTCTTTCCAAATCTCGGATCGATAATTAAATCAACACGTGATGCGATGGCCAACTGATGGAATTGATCAAGATCGCGCTGATTTGGATTCAATGTCGAAGTTCCGCATCGAAATCGAACCTAATTGCAAGGGCACCCCTGAAGGTGACGGGAGAATCAGGACGGAATCAACGAGTTTGTAGCAGATAGTCTATTAAGACGAGTTTTTTGTGTTTCCAAAAAGGAACACTCGACTCCGGCAATCCACGTCCGATTCTCTGGGATTTCCGGGTTGACCGCCCAGTTGTTATTGCATTGGAAAAAGCACGGCATTTCGCACGAAAATCGTGTGCACTGGGTAACAAAAAAACACAACCTGGATTTTGATTTCCTTCACTTGTTGGATTTGTCCTCGGACTTTTGCTCCGATTTGTCGACTTTTTTCTGTTCGTTTGTGCTGGGTTTGTCTTTGGGATCTGATGATTTTTTTTCCGTAGTTTTGTTAGCGTTATCCGGATTGTCTGAATCGGATTGGTCTTTTGGCGGGAAATTGATGTCGGGCGTTGGCGGCAAGTTTTGTTCTCCTGGAGAAACTGGGGCCTCGAGCGGAGGATCAGATTTCTTGGGTTTGACCAAATCCGTGCGTGCGAGTTTCAATTTGGCCACGCTTTCGGATGGAACGACATAGTACCACTCGGCAAATCGTTCGTTTAGTTCCTTGGCCTGCTCTTTGCCAGCCATCTCCCGTTTTTCGTAGTCGGACTGGTCGGTTTGATATTGAGTCAGATCGGAGTCGTACTTGGACTTTTCCGAATTGTATTCCTCCAGCTGCTGTTCATAGGTCTCGAATTTCTCGTCGGTTGCCGCAGCGATGTCGTCCGGCGGTTTGGGAGCATCGTCTTTGGTCTGCTCAGTTGAACTGTCGGAATCCGATTCCTTATCCTGATTTTCATTTTTGGTCGGTTGCCCATCGTCTTGATTGGACTGGCCGCCCCCATCCGCAGCTGATTTTGCATTATCAGCGTCGGATTGTTTCTGCTCTTTCGAATTTCCTGTATCGCTGGCTTTAGCTTTGTCTTGATCAGCCTTCTCCTGGTCAGCTTTGCCTTGATCAGCTTTGTCTTCGCCACCTTTGCCTTGGTCAGCCTTCTCCTGGTCAGCCTTCTCCTGGTCAGCCTTCTCCTGGTCAGCCTTCTCTTGGTCAGCTTTTTCTTTTTCAGCTTTCCATGCTTGATAGCCTTCCGGTTCGGTTGGCTTGGCGGGTTCCGTTGGCTTGACCGGTTTGTCGCCCAGCGCATCGGGATCAAACTTGACGCGAATGGCAACGAATCGGCTCTTCTTTCGGCCGTCATCAGAGTTTTCTTCATCTGATTTTTCTTCGTCGCCCGTCGCTTGATCGGCCGCGTCTGCCGGATCGACTGTTTTCGATTCGGTTTTTTTCTCTTCTGTATCGTCGCCGGCTTCGTCGTCCGATTCCGACTCGACGGGTGATTCGTTGCCACCGATTTCTATTGACGATTCATCGCCCAAAAACACTTCGCCAAAATACAAAGTGTAGACAACACCTTCTTCGGTGGACGCCGTTAGCTCGCCCCGTTTGCCGACGAGCGTTACATTCTGTGCCTGTTCGTCCTCGGCGCCGATTGCAAACCCTTTGTCCTCCAACTCGACTTGAAGCTGACGAACCAGCTGTGAAAACAACTGAGGATTTTGGACCAGAGATGGAATACGGTTTAACGTTAAATCGGAAGTCAGCAGCAGTTGGCCATCGTGCTTAAGTTTGGGCCGAACGCCGACGATGGTCATGTCGTCCAGTAAATTGACGATCTCATCTATTTTCGTCGTATCGATTTCTTCGGTTTCTTCATTCATGTCCTCCAATTTCCACGGATCAAATTCACCGTCACGTGATAGTTTTGGCACTTGGCCGACCACTTTGACGTGCTGGATTTGAAAACCCTGTGGAGAGTTAACCATTTTTTTCTCGAGGCGATAGTTGTCGATATCGAGCTTGCGGATCTTGCCCTTTTCGAGTTTCAGCAAATCAGGCTCGATCCAATCGGCAAACTTCGTTGACAGGTCGATGTTGACTTCGGTTTTGTAGGTTTCTTTTTCGCCGGGCACTCGCACGTAGTAATAGTCATCATCGACTGCCCCGCTGACGCGTGAATTCTCGTTATCGTCTTCGATGCTTCCCGCCGGGTCGCCAATAATGTAGTCGGCCAGGATTTCTCCATCTGCGTCTCGAAAGGTAATTCGTTTGCCGGTTGATTCGGCATCCTTTGCTTCGTCGCCCGAGGGATCAATCACACCATACTCTTCGTGTTGCGTGTCGCGCCTGGCCACGAGACTCTCACGCCGCAGCCCGATTAACGAGGAAGCGGTTTTTGCCAGTCGGTCGGCCGCCTCCGCCGGATAATCGTGATGAGACGGGATACGCCACAACCCATCTTTGAATTCGACTTTAAATTCTCGCGGAATATTCTTTTCTTCATCCAGCGCAACGACTTCCAGCGACTTGGCAACCGATGGATCTTGAAATGACTCAAAAAACTCCATACCGACTTTTTCAAAGTCGGTGACGGGTTTCGGTTGAGTCATGTAATTCGTGGCCACCGCGAGGATTGCCAAAACGGCCCCGACACTAATAAATGCAATCGTCTTATTCGTTTGATTCATCGTTGAACCTCTTATGCGCAAATCACAATACGACTTTGTGAGTTCTAAACTTTTCGTTGGGGATCGATTTCACGTTTTTCACTGTAGGTGCGGAATGCTAAAACAAAGCATCCCAGGATCAGTGCGGGAAATCCCGCTAGAAAAATCGACCAGAATCGGACACGGCTTTCGACTGCATCGATTTGTTGTTGTTCCTCGGCATGGATGCGATCGATTTCCTTTTCCAGCTGCTTGTCGAGTTTTTCCTTTTTGAGTTGAAACTTTCGTTCAGCAACATCGGCACTAAAAACACTTTGTTGGATCTTTTGCATGACGGAAAGCTCTTGGTCGCCCTGAATTTTTTCGGTCTGTTTGTCGAGTTCAGTCTGAGCGTCGACGAGTTGAAGATTGATTTCGTTCTCAATCGTTTCTTGTTTCTTGGCAGCGTCTTGTCGAAACTCGTCGGTCATCGCCTCTAATCGCGACAGCGTGCGAGGTGTAGCGCGGCGATTCCGCAGTCGAACAAATGACGAGTCACCCGCCAGCGCTTCGATCGCGTTCACCAAAAACGTGAAATTATCAAGCGGTTGCTCGAGCGCTGGCTGTTGTTCGAAATACATATCGGTCGCAAAATCGGTATCCGCAATGAATACGACGTTAATTTTGCTATCGCCTTTTCCTTTGATTTGCGCAGCTAATACGTGCGACCACGGGTCGAGCAGTTTGGCTTGGCCGTCGTCGGAACCATCTTGACCGTCGGTCCCCGCAACGTTGCGGGAAGAGATATTCTTGCGCGGATTCTTCTTCAACAGCCGAAGCTCGCCGCCGGTATAAAAATTCTCTTCGGGTCCCGTTTGCTCTTCTAGCTGACCTGTGAATTGGTTGATCGATTGACGTGTCGAAACAATGTTCTGAGTAAATTCATCCCAGTCAAAATGACCTGCCCCTTCCTGCTTCAGTGTGACCAGCGGAATGAATTCGGTTTTGTCATTCTTAACCGGTTGCAGCGACCCGGGATAAACAAACATCACCTCCTGCAAACCGCTGGAGATTTCGTTTTCGGGATTAAAGGCGATGTGAGTCCCAAACGATCGGGCAAACACAAACAAGTTCTGTTTAGGTCCGTAATGATCGGGCCACCGATCCTGGAACCGGTCGGGCAACTTTGGTTTGAAGCCGACGTGCGGGTTGTACAAGTTCCACACAATCCGATCGAATTTCCAGTCAATTCCCAGCGTATTCAATAACGGCATCGCCGCTCCTCCGAATGCTTTTTCCTGCGGCGATGATGCGACCGGAGCCCAGGCCGCACGTGGGCTAATTCGTGGCTGACGCGGAGCATTGATGATTCCAAGTTGGCGGGGCGCCTGATACGTAAACCAATAAAACGGCAGCGGATCGGCGAGGACCAGCGTTGGGTTGCCCGCCTCGATGAAACTGACCAGGTTAAAGATACCTGTCATGGTCAAACTACTGGGGTCAACCACCAGCAACACATCAACTTGTTTGTCATTGGCGTCTTTTTTGGATTCATCAGAATCAGAATTCTTCGTTGATTTGTCAGCGGATTTATTGTCGGATTCATCCGATTCAGGTTTATCTTCCTGGTTGAAATCGGTCAGTTCCTCGGGTGACACACGCACGATTTCATATTGTTTTTCCAGCTCTGCCAATGTCCGGGGCGCGATCCAATCGTAAACGCGACCCTGGGCCTCCAAATTACCAAAATGTGCGTCGGTTTTGAGAATGCCAAGCCGAAGTCGCTTGTCCTGGTCAGTCGTAGTCGCCAAAGATCGTGTCAATTGATATTCAATCGACGTGTCGCCATCAATAAATGGCAACGTCACTTCACCCAGCGTACTGGTTACGACGGCACCTAAATAAACGTTTTGTTCAACCACCTTGCCGGCAACCGTATCGCGAGTAGCTTTGGGTTCAATCCCCAAGGTGCGGGCTTCTTCGATCTCGTCGCTGTTGGGCTCCACATCGACAAACCGCACGTCAATATTGTTGCCCCCTAGCCGATCGTACTGTCGAAGCAAACCGACAAGATGCTTACGAGTACTCACATATTGGCGCGGCACGTCGGTACTTAAGAAGGCCTGAATGGTGACCGGGCGGTCATTTTCGGCCGCATTTTCAATCGTATCACGAGTCGTTTGATCGAGTGAATACAGTGCCTCGCTGGTCAAATCCACGCGATTATTGAAAATCGCCGAAGAATTCTCGGCGAGAATCGTGATACTCAGCAGACCCACCGCCAACGCGATGATTCGAACCGTGAAATGACCGGACAATGTGACTTGTCTGCCTCGGCTCCAATGTCGTTTGCTGATCACAACCAGGTTCAAATAGAGCATGAACACGGTCAGCGAAACAAAGTACACGACGCCCGGGAATGAAATTTGACCGAGCCTAAAATCTCTTAGCTGATTTTCTAATGCAAACGCCTGAACAAACTGATTTCCAACCATGAATTCGGCAACACCATTAAGCCAGCGCACAAAGCCAACATCGCCGGCGATCGCCTCGATGAGTTGGGCAAAAACGTTAACTAAACCAGCCAATAAGGGGCCAAACCAGTTAAACAGAATGGGGACCGCACACAACAGGGCACCTACGACGAATGCTACCGTCGTACTACCCGTCAGCGACGACGCGAACATGCCAACCGAAAGAAGCGCCACGCCGGCTAACCAGTAACCGACGTAGGTTGACCCGATAACACCCCAATCGGGATCACCGATCGCCTGTAACGCAATTAGCTGCGTCACCGAAAATATCAACGCCACCGTATAAACGGCAACAACCGAAAAGAACTTGCCGAGCAGAATCTCCAAATCGGACGCCGGCAAAGTAAACAGAATGGCATCCGTACCCTGTTTCTTTTCATCCGCCCAAACCGACATCGTGATGGCCGGAACAAAAAACAACAACAGCGCGGGATAGTATTTGCTCAGCTGATCAAGGTTGGCCAGGTTGTCGGCAAAAAACTGCGGACTAAACGTCAATATGGCACAAACCGTCACAAAAACGACGATGAACAGATAACCAAGTACGCTCGTAAAATACTGCTTGAAGTTTCGAGAGAAGACTGCAGAAATCACGTGCCAACGAAGCATCTTTGGATCACTCCTACAAAACAATGTCGCCAAGTCAATTTACGCTACAAAACCCGTGAGTTCATGGAACTTGCTTTCCATCTGGTCGCGATCACCCATCTCGGCCAGGGTTCCGTCAAATACGATACGACCTCTGTCGATCAAAACGACGCGGTTGCAAACCTCTTCAACTTCTTGAAGGATATGCGTGGATAACAACACCGATTTGCTTTCGCCGAGGTCCCGAATCAATTGCCGGATTCCGACCAATTGGTTCGGATCCAAGCCACTCGTTGGTTCATCGAGTATCAATACTTCGGGATCGTGCAGTAGCGCCTGTGCCATCCCAACTCGTTGACGAAAGCCACGGGAAAGTTTGCTAATCGGTTTATGCCAAACCTCGCGTAGCGCGCATTTGTCGGCCACAAAATCCAACCGATTTTTCAAGCGACCAAATCGCAAACCTCTTGATCGCCCCAAGTATTTTAGTGCGCTTTGCGGCGTCATCTCCGGGTACAACGGACCGTTTTCAGGCAAGTAGCCAATCCGTTCACTCGCCGCGATTCGATCGGTCTCCATGTCGTGCCCGGCGATCTGAACGGAACCGCGGGTCGGCGCCAAAAATCCAGTTAGCAGTTTCATCGTCGTCGATTTGCCCGCACCGTTGGGACCCAACAGCGCGCACACTTGACGTAACGGAACCGAAAAATTGACCTCATCAATTGCAGCAAACGAACCGTAGTATTTGCAAAGGTCGGTTGTCTGGATCATCGCATTTTCATGCGGGACCCGTTGATCATTCCTCGTCATAATATCTGTCCCAATATCTCTCCGATTAGCATCCCGATATTATTGCCGAACCATATTCAGCTTCAAAGGGGCTCGCCAGCCAGCTGCCACTCGAAATCAATGGTAGTTAGATGGGCCATTTCTCTTCGAGAAAAAAAGCTTAGATTGCCGGTCTCACGCACGAATCTCTTTTCGCAGGACAATGCCATGATCGATTGCATCAAATCCCATTTTCTCGAAGAGATTGACCGCCGGAAGATTGTCGTCGAGCACCTGAGCTTCCACCAGGTTAATTGCCTGTTGCTGCATGTGACGAAGCGATTCCCCGACCAAAAACGTGCCCAACCCTAGCTTGCGGTCAACCGGCTCAATCGCCAGATCAAACAAACCCATTGCCCTTACGCCCCAATTCCGTGCCAGTGGCTCAATGTCCCAATAGGCAATGTGCCCGTGTCGCTGGTTATTCTTGCGGTCAATCAACTTGAAAATCGACCGGTCGGTGTTGCCCAAGGTGCACGCCTCCCACCAACTCTCGGGCAATGGATCTTGGTCATGTTCGATGCGATAGCCTCGTCGAACCGTTGTCTGTTGTCGATCGAGCACGGCGCGAAAATCATGCAACGATCGTTGCATGATTAATACTTTCTGAGCTTCCGCATAGCCACGTGCCTTAAACACGTCGATGATCGACTGGTTTTCACTGACGATTCCCGGAACATTGCTACCGCCATAGAGGCCTAAATAGAAAGGACTATATGGAAAATCCGTTCCCGTGGTAATTTGTTCGCTGCCATGACTAATCAAATATTCCTCGGCGCGATCAATCAGGCCAAAACACACTTCACGTTTTTCTTTGTCCGGGACCGTCAGAAGAATGCAAATGATACCGCTGGAATGATCTATATCAGTGCGATCGCCATTTGGACCAAATCCACAATGCACAAAACCGACGACCTGGCCATCGCGGTGGGCGAGAATCAAACCCTCCGCATCAAAAAATGGTTTCGACAATACACATCGCTCAAACACGTCGAGGTACATGGTCGCCGATAGCGCACGCTGCGGCCGTTGCTGTTTCCACACAGATATAATGGAGGGCGAATCAGTATTCAAAAACTTGCGATAGGAAATCACGGCAGGTGCGAAGGTGGAAAAATGTTTTTGCGCTTCATCATAGCAGTTTCACCAAAGCATCCTCACTATAGCAGCCTCAATATGACACCTCACCGCGGCGACTCCATTTTTTTAGCTCACGCCGCCTTTTCCGATCCGGTTCCGCCCGCATCCGACTGGCTCGCAAGTTGTTTGCGACGCTTTTTGGTTTTTCGCACTGGTTTTTCTTTCCAGCGACGGTGCACCCACCAATATTGATCCGGGTTTTCGAGTATCAACTCCTCAAGCCGCTCGTTGTACCATCGAGTCAAAGACTTTACATCCTTTAATTCATCGGTCATTGTTAATGGATCGACGATTCCATTGCAACCAATCTCAAACTCCAGTGGCCGATCGCGGCGAATCGCATAAGTTACAATCATCGGAACTCCGCCAGTTAATGTAAATAATGCAACCGCCTTGTGGCATGACGCCGGTCGACCAAGAAAATCGATCCAACATCCTTTCGTACCCGCATGTTGATCGCCTAATAATGACAGCATTCCTCCTGCCTCGAGAACTTCCTGCACCTTGGCTGCACTGCCAAACGACGGCAATATGAATTGACCCTTTGACTCTCGAAAACTTCGAAGCCATCGATTGAGTCGGGGGTTGTCCAATGTCCGAGCGATCGCATAGGTCGGAATTCCAAGAACACCCGACATATAGATCGCAAGTTCAAAATTTCCAAAATGGCCCGAAACCAAAACGACCGGCCGCCAATCGAGAAAGTATTCCGTCATGATTTTTCGGTCGCGAATGTAAACATACTTGCGCCAGTTGGTTTCATGGATCTTTCTCGGAGAATGCGCAATCTCACAAAACATCAACACCAGGTGATACCACATCGCCCGCGCCAATTTACGGCGCTCGTCCGCGGACTTATTTGGAAACACGTGACTTAGATTTTCATCGACGATGCGTTGCCGAAAACGAAACACATCACACACCAGGTACGACACCAGGTCGGCCAATCGCCCGCAAAAGCTCAGCGGTAGAATTTGTATTGCACATACCACCAGACGTAGCAGAACATACTCGCCAAACCATCGCAGTTTCACTACACCAGAGGGCAACGACAACGGATCATTCCCTTGATCAACAATATGGATCGCCAGATTTCCCCATTCCTCAAAGCGGAGTTAGGGGGAGGGGGTCAAACGCTACCCCAGATTCTGCCAGCAATTCGACGAAACGAAAAGACAAGTTTCCCAGCCGCATTTCTCACATCGAGGTTGTTCTGACGCTAATCATCCAACTGAACGCTCCGCCCGCTTTTCGCCGCTTCGTAAACTGCCAGCACAATTTCCACGCTTTTTCGAGATTCTGGACCATCAACAAGCGGTTTCCCGCCCCTTTCGATGGCAGCGATCACGTTTTCCAATTGTTTCATGTGGCCCGTGTAATCAATCGCAGATGGATCAGACGCACCCGCACCCGAAGAACTCGATTTCGAAAACCGTTCGACAATCTGTTCGTCTTCGAGCGTTTGGTCAGCAAATTGCCAATGGCAGATATTTTCGTCCTCGATCGCTGCACTTCCTTGTGCACCAAAGATTTCAAGTCGTTTGGGCGACCCGGGAAACGCGGCCGTGGTGGCTTCAATCGTTCCGAGCGATCCGTTCGCAAACTCAAGACATGCGACGGCAGTATCTTCTACTTCAATTCGCTCGTGCGCAACTGTCGCTACATTGGCTGATAGGCTTTTCACGCGCCCCATGATCCAGCACAACAAATCGACATTGTGGATCGCCTGGTTCATTAGCGCACCCCCTCCATCGAGTTTCCACGTGCCGCGCCAATCGCCGCTGTCATAGTACTCCTGGGTCCGAAACCATTTGACATACGCGTTGCCAAGTGAAAGACGCCCAAATTTGCCCACGTCTACGGCTTTTTTCAACAGTTGCGACGATTCGTGAAATCGCGATTGGAAGACGGTTGACAAGACGACGCCGTGTTTGTCGCACGCTTCAATAATCTGGTCGCACCGCCCCAACGTCACTTCAAGCGGTTTTTCCACAATCACATGTTTGCCGGCTGCGGCAGCCGCAAGCGCCGGCTCCAAATGTGCGCCGCTGGGGGTGCAAATGGTGACAGCCTCAATCGAATTGTCGCCCAGGAACTGATCAATATTTTCAAAGGATCGGCACTGATGTTTGCCCGCAAATTGATCTGCAGGGCCCCTATGCTGGTCAACACACCCCACTAATTGGGCCCCCGGCAGGTCGTCAATGGCTCGCGCATGAAAGTCAGCGATCATGCCGCAACCGACAATTCCAAATCCGATCGTCATAGCTCTCCTAATCAGCTAACCCAAAAAAACCTTGAATGTAAAAACCACCATGGCCACAAAGTTCAGAAGCATATGCATGACAATGCACGCCAATAGACTTCCCGTCCGCTGGTACACAAAACCAAGTCCGAGGCTAAAGAAAAACAAGGTATACGGTGCCGGTCCCTGCTGGGCGTGCGCACCGGCAAACAAAAATGACGTGACAACAATCGACAGCGGATGGAATGCTGCTGGTCGATCCATTTTAGTTTTGTCCACGAGCTCGTCCGGACGATTTCCATAAATAATTTGATGCGCTTTTACGTCGGGTGCATGCCGTAAACGGTGTAACCATCCTTGTATCACAACACGAAAAATAATCTCCTCGACAATCGGCGCCAAAATGACTGCAGAAAGCCATGATTGGATCACAACGATGGCTGTTGGGTTTTTTTGCAACGCTTCAACGGTCGGATGTTTGTATTCGATGAACTGGGTCAGCACCGATTGAATGCTCCAAATCAATGGCGCCCACATCGCAAACGCGACCATTCCAATTGTCAACTCTCGGAGCAAAGTCGGACCACCTCCAATTCTCGAAAAGCAAAAATCCCCAATCGTTTGTCCATACCGCAAACTCAAATAAAACAGCGCACCGACCAGCACCAACAACTGAAGCGATTGCGAAACAACCGTGATCAACCCGGACTGAGCGGCAGACAGTGCCTGTAGATTATCCGGTTGCAATCCCAGTGCAACAACGAATGCGGCGGTTACGAGAACTTGAACTCCAAACCACAATCCACCGATCATTACGACGTCGACCAATCCCCAGCGGGCTTGTGTCGACTGATCCGCAAAAAACGGCCGAAGCCGGGCGCGACCAAACGCCACATTCCACCAACACACAAGGCCGACGGAAGTCACGAAAATGAATAAAAAAATGGTCAACAATTTTAAGTCCGGGCAATTGTGTCTACCTGCCCCCCAGATCCACCATCTTTATTGCGGCCAGCACATATTGGTACCCCGAATAAAGCGTTGACAACACGGCCAGCCAAACTGATGCGATCACCACAATGTTCAGCCAATTCGGAATCTTCGAAACGTCAACCGATTGACCCGGTTCATTCGCGGGAACCAGCGTTAATGCGATCAGACAGGCACCGACGGCAATACATTGAAACCACATTTTCAATTTGCCCGCCATCTTGGCCGAAAAATCGCCTCCACTTTGTTCGATGAAACTCCGTAACCCAGTGACAAGCAATTCGCGGGCGACAATCACGACGGCCATCCAGCCGGCAACACTCGCATACCACGGAAAGCCGCGCATCTCGACCGCAAGTAAAATGAACGTTCCGCAAATCAGTATCTTGTCGCAGAATGGGTCGAGCATTCTTCCAAGTTGAGTCACCTGGTCGTATTTTCGGGCGTACCAACCGTCGATCCAATCGGTACCGGCCGCAATCACAAACGCCACAAACGCTGCCCAGTACATTCCCAGCGGTACAAATGCAAACACCAAAACCGACAAAACCAAACGCGCCATCGAAATTCGATTCGGCACGTTCCAGATCGTCGATTTTTCACCAGGCGTTGCTCCGGCCATCTCAAATAATTCTCTTTCGTATCGCTTATCTCGGTTCCTTAACGGCGACCCCGACCAGATCATAGCCGCGACTGGTTACCATTTCGCATTCGACAATATTTCCCGGCGTCAATTCATGGTCGGACTGCGTTACGAATACCAGTGCGTCGACATCGGGGGCATCGGACTTGGTTCGCGCAACCCACGCGCCAGCCTGCTCGGGGACCGGCCCATCGATCAAGCACTCCATTCTCGATCCGATCAACGACTGGTTTCGGTCAAACGCAACACGCTGTTGGATCTGCATTAACTTTTGGCGGCGTGCGTTACTTGTATCGTCATCGACGTGGTCAGGCAACTTGGCCGACGGTGTATCTGATTCAAAGGAATAGGTAAAAACGCCGAGTCTTTCGAAC
>CAJHZH010000062.1_pt1 | contig 16437 bp, 11 predicted proteins | sample 9198951 | NCBI WGS metagenome assembly CAJHZH01 (sample SAMEA7708381, study PRJEB35096) | sediment metagenome | biome: marine neritic benthic zone biome [ENVO:01000025]; feature: sediment [ENVO:00002007]; material: shallow marine sediment [ENVO:03000034] sea grass bed [ENVO_01000059] ...
GATCTCAACGAAGCGGCACCAGTTACGAATGCATCACCCGAACAACTAATAGAACTTGACGATGCACTTCGTCGGTTGGAGGAGGACGATCCACTAGCCGCCAACGTATTCAAGCTTCGATATTTCGCCGGTCTGTCGGTGGAACAAGCGGCCGAAGCGCTCGGCATTGCTCGCGCCACTTCCTACCGCCACTGGACGTTTGCCCGCGCCTGGCTGCAGTCACAGTTCGCCGATTGAGTTGAAGGAGATATCAAAAAATCTGCTTTGCGTGAGACATTCACGACGAATTTCTCGCACTGTCGTAAAAAGTGCAAAACGCGACATGAATCCAGATCTGGAAAAAGTTAAATCGATTTTTCTCGAGGCTGTAGAAAAACACGGTCCCGATTGTTGGGACGAGTTTCTCGATCAAGTCTGCGCCGGTGATGACAATCTGCGACAAGATGTCAAGGCTCTCCTCCTAGCGCACGCCGGCGGCGGCAGCCGTCTTGAACACGGGGCGATTGCCGTTAGCCAAACTATTGATCACACCAGAATCGAGGGTCCCGGGTCGTTTGTTGGCAATTACAAACTAAAAGAGCAAATCGGCGAAGGTGGTTTTGGCGTCGTCTATCTCGCCGAACAAACCGAGCCAGTGCGGCGTCGAGTAGCGCTCAAAGTTATCAAGCCCGGCATGGACACGCGGCAAGTAATCGCCCGATTTCAGGCTGAACGCCAGGCTCTGGCATTAATGGACCATCCCAATATCGCGCGTGTGCTGGACGCCGGTAGCACCGATTCAGGACGACCCTATTTCGCAATGGAGTTGGTCAAAGGCGTTCCCATAACCGAGTATTGCGATCAATGTAATTTGACAACTCAGGATCGCCTCAAGTTGTTTGTCTCTGTTTGCAAGGCGGTACGACACGCCCATCAAAGGGGAATCATTCATCGCGACATCAAGCCGACGAACGTGCTGATTGCCATCCAAGACGGTCATGCGGTCGCAAAAGTGATCGACTTTGGCGTGGCCAAGGCGATTGATCAACAACTGACTGAGCACACCATGCTGACCGCTTTTGCACAGATGGTCGGAACGCCGCTGTACATGAGCCCCGAACAGGCAGAAATGAGCGCACTAGAAGTAGACACGCGCACGGATATTTACTCGTTGGGCGTTCTGCTTTATGAGCTGCTTGCCGGCCGTACACCTTTCGACAAAGCCCGGATCAAAAGCGCCAGCCTTGACGAGCTTCGCCGCATGATCCGGTACGAAGAACCGCCAAAACCTAGTTCCCGAATCAGCACGCTGGGCGACGAGGCAAGCACCATTGCAGAACATCGCCGGACCGAACCACGCAAATTGGCTCAGACGATTCGCGGCGACTTGGACTGGATCGTGATGAAGGCCATGGAAAAGGATCGCACACGAAGATATGAAACTGCCGCAAGCCTGATCAATGACGTTGATCGCTATCTCAATGACGAACCGATACAAGCGCGCCCTCCATCGGTCGGTTATCGAATGCGAAAATTTGTGCGCCGCAACCGGCTGGCCGTGACTAGCACGTGCGGCACGGTCCTCGCCTTGTCGGCAATCGTAGCTTTGGCTATAGCCGCCTATCGAACTGACGTCAGCGCGAAAGCAGCAAAGTTAGCAAACTTTAAGGCCAACAGGGAGGCAGGTCTCCGCTATTTGGATGGATATGAAGGAAATTCAGAATTAGCGGTGCTAACGTTAACTGAAGCAATCGAACACGCTCCAGCTGACGCGACGCTTTACGATATATACGTGTTTCGCGGACGCGCTTATCTGGACCGTGACGAATACGAAGATGCGATTAACGACGCAAGAAAGTCGCTAGAGTTAAAACCCGAAAACAACCCGGCAGCCCACTGGTTGTTGGCCTTGGCTTCACAACAAACAGGAGACCGTTCGACAGCCCGGCGGCATGCAAAGCTGGCTCAGCAGACCGACCCGCAGGGTATCGAAGGACGGGTTGTTCAAGCGATCGCGCAAAAAGGCATGCGTGGAGTCGAACTGTTGACATCTGCGGTTTTACAAAAACCCTTTGATCCTGCGCTTCGCCTGCGACGCGCATTTATGGTGATGGGGATTGTCGAAGGCAGCTGCCCTGGATCGGTGTATGACATGGCGATTTCTGACTTGGAGATGGTCCTGACGACTCGCCCCATCGACTCGAAGATTCTGAATCCGCTTTTGTTTGCCATTGTTTGTTGCCACCGCTCGCCCGATGAGCAGCTGATTAATCGCGCCAAAGTATTGATCGACCAGTGGCTCAAACGTGAACCCGGCAACCACACCGCGCAGTTTTGGCTTGGACTTTACTTGCAGCGATTCGAACAGGATCACGCGGGAGCGATTGACGTGTTTCGAAGACTTGACGATTCCAACCGTTACGCGGTGTACGCGCCACTTCGATTTGCAGAATCGTTCGCGGCCCGCCGTCAATTCGATAAGGCGATTGAAGCCTGCGCCAAAAATTCAATTATGAACGCCTGGCCATTTGCCAAACGGGCGCAGTACTACGCCGAAACTGGAAAACTTCAATCAGCCCTCAATGACTTGGTCATTGCGGAAGTCATTCAACGCAAGCAAGATTTGGGTGACGATCCGCTCCAGTGGGGTAATTTGTTTGACGGCTACATGTCAATCAAAGACTATGGCAGCGCGCTGGATATTGCCAACGAGTGGGTGCGAATTGCGCCTAAATCCTTTAACGCGCCGTCCCGCCGTGCGCGTGTTCGCGCGGCGCTGGGCCAGTGGGATGCGGCCGCGGCGGATCTCTCGATGGCAATTGATCGCGATCCCGATCAAATCCTGCTTAGGCAACGAAGAGCCGATGCATTAGCTCAAGCCGGCCGATGGTTTGAAGCCGAACGGGATCTGACCAAAGTAACTGAGTTGAGATTCCGCGGAGTCGACGTTTATCACAAGCTGGCGCTATCTCGATTGGCCATTGGCGACGTCAGCGGATACAAACGCACTTGCGAAGCAATGCTCAAGCAGTTCTCAAACAGCGACACGCCTGTTGATGCCCATTCTTTGGCGCTAACCTGTGCATTGGCACCAGGTGCCGTGGACGATTATCGGATCGTTACCGAACTTGCGGAGACGGTCATTGAGTCGGGCGAATCGGCGGATTTCGAGATGACGCTGGCGATGCTGCTGTTACGTGACGGAAAGGCTGACGAAGCACTTTCGCGCCTTCAAGATCTTGAGCATCGCCAGCAAAACAGGTCCGATAAGGCATCGAGGCACCTCGCTGGACAAATTGAATTTTTGCTGGCGCTTACCCACGATCGTCTGCGGAACGACGACGAGGCGGATTCCCGGTTACAGAAAGCAAATCAAGGGTTCAACCGCACGCGAAAAACGAATCAGGAGACGAATTCGGACTGGACGCGCCGCTTGACGCTTCGATTGCTCAAGCGTGAAGCGGAATTAGCAATTATCGGCTCCGCGAGTCGTGACGACAAATTGACGGCCGGCCGATCGTCCGAGAAAACCGTTGCAGGTCATTCCCAATTGGTCTTCGACCCCGAGCCCAAGTATTTCCCGCGATGGATTGGGCGCGGTTTATACTTGAACGGGCAGGGAAAACCGAAAGAAGCGGCGGATGCGTATGCCAAAGCGATGGAGCTAGGCGCTGTAGAGTTCCTGCGGAAGTTCCCATCGCCCGACCCCAGCGATTATCCCCCTTGGGCTCAACAGCGAATCGATTGGTTTCAAGGCGCTATGGAATGTCTGGAGGACCATCGACCCGATGTGTACCAGCAAATCCGCGATGAAATGGAAAACCGTTAGTCGCGCTGTGACTTGTATCGGCCCGTTTGAATCAATGTTACCAGGCTCTGTCATTGGTTGGTCATGCCGTAGGTCCGTCTGTCCCACGACGGACAAATATGCGAGCGAAAGGCACGCATGTGAGCCTGGGACCGGCTCACCTACTGATAAATTGACAGCGGCTGTGTTTATTGTTGGCAAATTTGCAGGTCCGTTTGTCCCCAAACGGACATCCCCAAATGGACAATAGCTGAGGCTTCAGCCCCCGCGCGAGTCTGGGGCAGACTCGCCTACAGGGACCTCAAGATGCCGTAGCGGGGCCAACACGCGAGCATACGCATCTCAGTCCAGCCGAGATCCGGTTACCAGGAACCGTTGGATGTCGTCGCGCCAAAAACATTATTCGTTTTGTGAGACGAATTGGTCGAAAACTTCGCACTGGTTTTTGTGACTCGGTTACGTCAGCCGGAACATTCGGCTGTACCAGAAGAATTGACTCACCCCGCTCGCGACGTGGGAGTGTCGGGCAACGCCCGGGGATGGTATTTGCGATCCTGCATACGACCAACCCTCCCCGAGTAAACATCGATTAGCATCGACGTTTTCTCGACCCTCCCAAACTTGGGAGGGTGACGCTATGTAAAAACACCTCGAGCTAACTCCGACCCATGAATCACAACATCATTTATTCACGAAAACTGGAGACTAGAAATGACTAGACCATTCACACTTGCACATTTAATGAGCGCATTGGCCTTGTCGTTATTGACTTGTTTGGCGGCGCAATCGGCCATGGCCGACGATTCCGTATACGGTTCGGGCAGTGTTGCGGCCGTGGAAAAAAACGGCGCTGCTGTGACGATTGATTTAAGCGTGGCGGCGTTAGGGCCCGGCGGTGGACCGGCACAGGGTAACTTTACGGCGCGCATCCATTCGGATGATGGCGACATTTTCTTGCAAAGTGAAGTCCAATCTGTGGGTGGTCCGGCAGGCGGCAGCCCAATCATCCTTGGCGGCATCGGCACGCTACAGTACGACGCTTCGTCCGAAAGCCACGTGCCCTGGCACGCCAAAATAACCACCAAACAAAACAGCGTAGAAGTCGATTTTTCGTTCACCAGTTCCGATCTCGGTCATCAATCTTATTCTGGTGATCTCGATTTGGGCTCGGTCGAGCGCGCACCATTGGCGTCGATTGTCAATCAATCTTGCGCCTTCGCCGGCTATGGTGAAAACACTACCAGTGGTGAGTCGATGGCGTTTTCGTACGGCGCGTTTTTTGGAGCAGCCGCCAATGATGGATTCGGCAGCTTTACGGCTTTGGTCAGCTCGGCCACTTGCCCTGACGCTGAGGCGGTCGTTGCCGTGGTCTCGGAAACGGAATCGCAAATTGATTCGGAAAGCGGCGATTTGCACATGGAGATGCGCGGAGTTGCGTTGGTATACCTCGCCAGTGATCCAAACAATCCGGTATTGGGAAACTTTACTATGACTGTTGACGAGCCAAGTGTCACCCCGATCGGTTATTTCAATGTAGCGTCCATGACCGTTTTGGACATTAGAACCAACGACCCGATCGCCTGCGTAACTCAGATTCAAACCGATGATCCAGTAGTCTGCCTGGTGCTCAATTAGACGCGAAAGTCGCCCGATGCTGCATTCAACGCACAACACCCCCTCGGCTTTGGGCCGTCGTCGATATTTGGAGATAGACCCATGAGATATTGCCCGCAAGAATTCGGAGCGGTTGGCGACGGTAAAACTGACGATACCGCCGCGTTTCAGAAAATGTTGGCGGCGATCCCGACATTCGAGCACGATTCCTTTTGGACCGACCGCGGTAAATTTCACCCAGGAGGTGGAATCGTCGAGCTAAAGGGAATCTATCTTGTTTCTAAGACTCTAATGCTCCCTGGGGGACTTACATTTGAGGGATGTGGCTGGGGCGCGAGTGGAATCGTTTTTCAGCCACATGTTCTGAACACCAGCGCCGTGCTCTTCGAAGGAGACCCTTCTCGTTATTCCAGGAATTCGTCCAATCAGCTTTGGACTTCGTTTCAAATCAAAAACTGTTTCTTGATTTCGGATTTTCTTTCAAAGCCCTTTTATTCAAGATCGGCACTGAATCTGGTTAACTTTCAACGGTGGTCGCTGGATTACGTCTATTTTGAGGGGTGGGATGTCGCCGTAGTTGGAGGTGGCAGCTCGTACTACAACCAGATTTCACATTGCGATTTTCGGGACAATCGCCTCCATCTAGATTTACAGGATGGAATTGCACCAGTAAATATTTATGGCGGCGTATTTCGAAATACAGACAACGCATGGGCACAACATCCTAAGAAACCCAATGAGTTGATCCGCGTCGAACGTGTCCTGACGATAAATGGAACTGCGCTAGAACCAAAAGGACACGTTGCTGATGAGGATGATTTCGTTTGCGTAAGGGGTAACAAGGCTGCCGTACATCTTGAAGCCATATACACCGAATCACCATACCCGATTCTGGAAAGCGATCTTGATAACCAGCTCGATCAGTGTTTCGTTGGCCCGGTACACATGACGCGCAGCGCCTTGATTCGCTACAGGAATTTTGATTTACCTGTCGAGTCACCGAGATCCAGCGCGCATATCTCTCCACCGATCAGAACCAGCTGGGATTGCGGTTACATGACTGATCTGCTTGCCAATCCTTGGTTACGCAACCCACGCTGCTGGGAACTTGATGCTGAAAGCGAGTTCGTTGACAACGACTCATTCTTGACGCCCCAAGGGTTCGTGCGCCGCCGCTTCAGTACGACGACAGCGCACCAGGAAATCATGGAACAGACAATTCCGGCCGCGGACTTGGAGGAGTTCCGGGGGCAGCGTCTATGGTTTGGAGCCATCTGCCGAATTAAAGCCATCGACGACTTTCGCTTCCAAGTTGAACCATGGTCTTCCAATAGCGATGTCAAAATGGCTCGTTGGGCAACCATTGATTACGGTAACGACTGGAAGTTGTATGTTTTGACGTACCAGTATCCTCATAAGATCGATGAAACAAGTGGAGTCCGTGTTTGGTTCGAGGTCACGCCCGAGAACGCAACAACGTCCCGTGTCGATGTTTCGGGAGTCTTTTGTTGGATCAACGGCATCCAGCAAATCCCTTGGAAAAAGTGACGGCGTCTGCAGTTATCGGTCATTTATTCAATAGGATGAGTCCATTCAAAAAACGGACTTTAATTCTAACAATCCTCTGGAAAACCTAACGGCCGCCTCAGCCATCCGGCATCGATTCGTTCTTTGATTTCGGACCAATGGCTAATGCCGCTGATTGCGTCGGAGGCTTCGACGCTGGCGGCTCCGACGGCAACGGCAGCGTTGGAGCAATCGTCGAGCGTCCAGCCCTTGATCATCCCCATTAAGAAACCGGCGATGGCCGCGTCTCCGGCGCCGGTCGTACCGACGACATCGACTTGAAAACTCGGAATTCGCAATTGCCGATTAGACCAATCATCGGTGTCTTGTGGAGCGGCCCGCCCCATGCCCTTTAACCGATCCGCATCCGCGGTCGTTCGTACGTACAACCCATCTTGGCCGAGCTTGATCACAATCACGGCAACACCCATTTGTAATACCGCTGTGGCAAGGTGATCGAGAGTTTCGCTGTCGATCTTCGCGTCGGTTTCGTTGCGCTCGCATTGATCGGCGACTTCACCCAGGCGACTTCGGTCAATCATGAACATCAATTCGTCGAGGCTGGGCAAAAACAAATCGACATCCGGTAACACGTTTTGCAGCAAACGAAACCAGTCTGTTGAGCCCGCCTCAGACGTGGGATCGACATGGCACATGTCCAAACTTGTCGCAATTCCCCTTTCCTTGATTTTCTGCATTAAACGAGAAAGTTCCGCGCCGCCCGCCTGGTACATTTGCCGCATCACGGGTGGGTAGCCGAAATGAAAAACCTTGGTTCCCAGTGCCGCCAGCTCTTCCGCATCGACGTCATCGGCCACAAACGAGTCGTTGGCTCCAGGGCAATGTAGAAAAATCCTGTCAACGTCTGGAGGGCTGATCACGATCGTGTAGCTCGTCGTATCTTTTTTGCTGACGACGATTTGATCCGTAAGGGAGGGACTTTGACATTCAAGCAATTGAATGATTTCACGTCCAAACTGATCGTCGCCGACTTTGCCGAGCAGGGCAGTGCGTAAACCCAATCGATGCAGCGCGACGCCCGTGTTGGATACTGCTCCGCCGGTTGATCGAATCGCCGGTCCGACCTCAATCAAATTTCCCGGCGCGAATTCTTTCGCCCAATCGGTTGTCTTGGCAAATTGAGGGATGAGGTCCAAGCAGATATGTCCGCCGACCGCGATGTCGATTGCTTTGTCGGTCATCGTAAATCTGAATTGCCTTCACGCATCGAATCGTCCCTCAACCATCCAAATGGATTTCACACATCGATAATTCACTGCCAATATCGCCTAGGAATGGGCATAACATATCCATGGCTACATTTGAAGCGGCCGATGTGGATTTGCGCGCGGCACGCAAAAACGACCAATTTTCCAATTCTGGCACTCGCGTGAAGGCGGGGCCGATGACTCGCATCCAATTTAACATGTGTCCACTAAACAAGCGGGAATACCTGTGCGCTAAGTGACCCCGTAGTCTTTTCAAACCTCTTTTTTTGGCTGTTAACGCGTGATGCGGATTGATCATTTAAATCGGAATGTTGCTCCTGCCCGACGGCTCGATTTCAAAAAGAAGATTCTGTTTGCTGCATTGGTAGCTGGAATTGCACTTTTTGCATGCTACGGTGCGCGAATTATTTGGCTCAGTGGCACGCAATACGGCACGGAAAGCCGCTGGGTGGGAAAGGCCTACGCCTATCACGAGACCTTTGGATATTTCCCGCGTCAAAATGTCGAAACTCAACACTCGCTCCCTGGCGGCCAGCCGTACGCGATCGCGTTTGACGACAGCGGATTTCGAGTTAGCTCTTTGAATCAACGCGACGATACTGACGATACTGACGATACTGATGATGAATTTCAAATTCTCTTTCTGGGTTGCTCCTTCACTCAGGGTTTCGGATTGCCGGCGGAACAGACATTTTCACATATCGCGGCCAAACAGCTGGATGCGATTCCTCTAAACGCGGGTGTAACCGGCTGGGGATTATCACAAATGGTGCTCCGCGCACGAGACGTAATTCCTAAACTCAAACCGGATCTGGTCGTGGCTCAATATTCAAATTGGCTTCCGAGTCGGTCCGTGAAGTTATTCAGTCAAGCAACATGGGGTAAATCGCCAGTTCCATACTTTTACGAGGCGGAGGGCGTTGTCGACATCCACAAGCCGGTGTTTGACGCAATAAAATTCAAGTTGCCAATTGCCGAATATTCGGAACGTGGATTTTTGCCTTTCGTTTGGAAAGTCGGTCTTCCCTTGATCGTACACGACGACTATCAAGCGCTCGCTACGTTTGTCAAGCAAAATCTTGGCGTCTGTCCTTCGCCAACGACTCAAAACCGCGCTGTTGATTATGCTTATCACGAAATCAAGAAGATGTGTGAGATTTACGGCAGCGAGATGATCATCTTGCAATTGCCGCTTGATCACGACGATTACCCGGCTGACTATGCCGCGTTTCCCAATGTGCAAGTGGTCAGTGCGCTGGAGCCATTACTAAACAACCTATCCGAACGCACTCGTGAGGCCTGGGAGGCGAAATACTGTATCTGGAGCGATACCGATCCACCTCAAATCATCAACCGTCACCCCAACGCAATTATGAATGCTGAAATTGCGAGGATTCTCGTCGACGCAATCCGAGATAACAAAACTAAGGTGACCCAGGTGAGTCATATCAAAGCGCAGGACATCGTAAATTCCAATCACCCGAGAAACGACCAGTAGTTCTTTTCGAACTTGCTTTCTTTTGTCAGACGGCCTACCTGATACGATTGACCCCGAGCACGCAGGCGCACTAGCGGCAAGCTGCCAGCTTGCCGAGAATGCGCTCTGACTGTCTGCTAAAAGACTCTAACCGACGGACGAGCTGGCAGTTTGTCGTACGAAAAGAGCTACGATGTCATCCAAGGATTCGAAATGCGTCGATTTTTTGCAGTCAGCCCTTCCCAAGTTGCGGATGCGATGGGACGGGTTCCGAAAAGTCCGGCGCCAAGTATGTCGGCGAATTGAACAGCGGATAAAGCAACTGGGTTTGGATGATATTGCGGCCTATCGCGATTACTTGGAAAGCGAAGCGTCCGAATGGTCTCGCTTAGACCAGATGTGCCGCATTTCGATTTCTCGTTTCTATCGAGATCGCGGTGTATTCAATCTGCTTCGAGACGAGGTTTTTCCGAGATTAGCCGAAACGGTCACGGCCCGTGCTGATAAAACCATTCGAATCTGGAGTGCAGGATGCGCTTCCGGCGAAGAACCCTATACGCTCAAGCTGATGTGGGAAATTGGACTGCAATCAAGGTTTCCAGAATTGGATTTGGAAATAACGGCGACCGATGCCGATCCGCATTTGCTCCATCGGGCACATCGCGGTTGCTACCCTGCAAGTAGCATCAAGGATTTTCCCAGCGACTGGCTGGACGTAGCGTTTACCAGGTCGGATGGAGAATACCGTGTCGTTGATCGATTTCGAAACGGGATCAACTTTCAACTTCAGGACATTCGTTGCGAGCAACCCGCGGGTCCATTCGATTTGATTCTCTGCCGCCACCTTGCTTTTACATATTTTGACGAATCGCTGCAGCGCAAAACGCTGGCACAGATTAACAAACGGCTTGCGCCCGGCGGATTCCTTGTGATTGGCAAACAGGAATCGCTGCCGCGAACAGACCATTTTGAGCTGCAGGAAGTCAAACCGCACAGCGGAATTTACGTCCGCGCGAGCAACGGTCAACGGGAACTCGTCATCGATTGGTAAACCCGTTCTTCGGCTTACGGTTCGCGGAGCGAACCGCGACTGTCGCTGATCGCTCCCTGCGATCAGTCTGATTATACGCCGAGCGAACAACAACTTCCTGCAAGTGAATCTTGGATATGCTCTAGCCTTAGCCCGGCAACAAGCGCAGCGCAATCCGGCAACTCTCACGCTTGAATTTCAATTCTGAATTAGGCCAGGATGTCGATCACGTGACCGGACGGACCAAGCTGCGTTATCAAATCCGTTTCTGCGTCTTTGAGAGTTGCGATTAGCTCGTCAGCCAGAGCGCGTCCGGAATCTGATCGACCAAAGAAAAACTCTTGATAGGCTGTGGCACCGTTTGCCGAGCTGATCTGCGACAGAAACCCCGTTCGCTCTCGGTCTCCAACCGAAACGAATGGCTCGGCGTCCCGATTTGACATGTCGAATTTGATTCCAAATTCGGTTTTTAATTTCGATTCGTTCGACTCAAACCGGTTAGCAATTGCCGAGCGAATGGCACCGCGTATTTCGCGAAGGTAGGGATCGGCGTGTCGCGACGCATCGGATTCGTCAAACACATCGTTAATTCGACTCGCAAAATTCTTAACTGCATCGATGACGTCGTTGCGAATATCGGCTGCAAATCCCCGTCTTTGCATCTGGTTGCCCTTGATTTCAATTGATTCGTAAGTCCCATCATTAATCCCCAACGCCGCAAAAAAACCGGTGCTGTTGCTGGAGATCACCATGTCTTCGTTGGACTGGTTGGCCGTAATCGAAAACAGATTTTCGGTGGGCTGGATACCGGCTGTAACCCCTGCGGCGGACGCGTTAATTCGGGCGATGATGTCGTCGAGAGAATCTGTATCCACGTCGATGGCAACTGAAACACCATTTAGCAGGATCGATCCGCTACTAACCGCGCCGAAACTGGCTAATTCGCCGATCGGAGTTGAAGCGTTTCCACTGGGAATCACAGGAGATGCGCCGGCTAGCTTTGTGGCGGCAAGAAAACCCGATGTGTCATTGGATAACTCAATGGTATGGGAGGCTCCCGCGGTATTTCGAGTCAGAACGACCATGTCGCCGGCCACATCGTAGCTTGCCGTGACGTCGGCGGCTGAATTATTGATTCGGTCAAGCACCTGATTCAAAGAATCCGATGCGTCGACATTGATCGTGATGCCGTTGATTTGGAAACTGCCATCTGAAACCGTAAAACCGGGATCCAGGTTCGGACTGGCATTGCGAACACCACTGAATGGATTGTCGGGATTGATGCTGCTGCCAATTTGGTGATTGACATCGATCGTAAACGTCTCATTCAAGCCTAGATCGCCGGATCCGAGCGAAAACGTTAACCCATTAGCCAACTGGTAGGTCTGGTTGATCGGATCCGTACTGGCAACGTCGATCGTTTCCAATAGCGAACTATTGGGACCAAACAATTGCAATTGCAAATCGTCAATCCCATGCGTACCGCCCTGGGTTACTTGAAACGTCAGCGTGCCGGTAAGGTTCGAGCCATCGTAAATTCCGCCCACCGTTATCAGCGCCGTCGACTCGACCGGATTGGGTTGAGTCGAAAACGTCGCCGCGGCTTGCACGTCGAACGTAAACGTCTCATTCTTGATCAATTCGCCCGCGCCCAACGTAAATGTCAAACCGTTATTTAGGTTATAAACCTGGCTGATCGGATCGCTGGCATCGATGTTAATGTTCTGCAGAACATTATTATCTGGATCGAACACTTTCAGTCGTAAATCATCTTGACCGTGAACGCCGCCCCTGGTGACTTCGACCGTTAACGCGCCGCTTCCATTTGAGCCGTCGTACGTTCCGCCGATATCAACCAGCGCTGTAGACAATTGCCACTGGGGCTGGGTCGGGCCCGTGGCACTTGGATCGGTCGCATCGACGTTAACCAGGAAAGTTTCGTTTTTGATCAAGGCGCCAGCACTGAGGGCAAACGTCAAACCGTTGGACAAATTGTAGACTTTGTTGATGGGATCATTTTTCTTTATGCTAATTGTCTCAATAAAACTCTGGTCGGGCGCGTAGACTTTAACTTTCAGGTCATCGACGCCATGAGTTCCGTTTCGAGTAGCGCGAAAGGTCAGCTGCCCTGTACCGTTCGATCCATCGTAGGTGCCCCCGATCGTGGGCAGGGCGGTAGATCCATTCCAAACCGATTGATTTGGCGTAAATGAGGTGTTGAGAAGCTGCGTATCGACTTCGAAATATTCGTTTTTTACCAGCTCACCAGCGCTCAGCGTAATCTCCAATCCGTTACTCAGCTGATAGAGCTGATTGATCGGATCATTTTTTCCGATGTCGATATTTTCAATGAAACTTCCATCGGGTGCGTAAACCTTGATTCTTAAATCATCAACGCCATGTGTGCCCGCGCGCCGGACGTTAAATGTCAAAGTTCCGCTTCCATTGGAACCGTCGTAAAGTCCACCGACGGTGGCGTCAGCTGTCGAACCGGGTCCGCTCCAAGGTGCCGTTACCGTTGAGCCGACCCAGTTCGGTCCAAACATGGAAAACGAGGTCGGTGCCGTATTAACTTCCGAAGTACTTTTGATGAATGTCGCCGCAGAGGAACTGAAGTTAATGGGCGAAGCAGACAGGGCCGAGGCCGGTTGGGAAATGCCAGCCTGACGAGATGTGCCAATCGTCGATAGCCGCCCTGGTTTTAATGCTTGGATCGCCAATCGAAGTTGATGGATCTGACGCAACGTGGAAAATGAAGCCAAATTTCCGCGGGATGGATTGTCAGTGGATCGGCTATTCAAACCGCCGTCTCGAAAACGGATCGACTGCGCACCGAATAGACCGTTCGAACGGTTGCTCGAACTTGATATACCGAACATTCAACTGCCCCAAATAATTGCCGGTGTAGCTAGTCAAACATACGGCAGCGTCGGGCCATTGGTAGTGACTTGAAGTCGCCCTGGGATCATATTTTGCCTAATTCTCCCGGGGCGTTGAGTTTAGGCGACAATTCAATTTGGACTGTTTACGGAAAAATCGGAAGTTGACATTTTCCAACGTCCAATTGGTGCAAGATCTGTGGACGCGCAAGTCATAGACGGGCGGATTAGCTGTACAAAACGTTCACGGGACTGTGGTAATGGCAAGCCGCAGGTTATGGTGGTTTCACCTCGGCGGGACAATCTCATCCGTATTGAATGCATTCTAGCATTGAATGTTGCATAAGTCTTAAGTTGTCGGGGCGGACCTTTTCTTCAGGAGCAGACCCATTATGGACGCAAGTGAACTTCGTCAGTGTGCTATTCAGTTGGAAGATTTGCGAAATCGTTTGTGCGATCTAATCCAACAGGCTGAACAAGCGCTTGCCGGAAGTCCAGAAAAATCTACGGCTTCGAAACAATGGATTGCGCATATTAAGGAAGCGATTTCGAAACAGCCCAAACCCGCGGCCAAGTTAATGATTGACATGGACCAAACGATTCAGTCGCTGCACGAACTGGCAAATGAGGCCGAGACGATTCGCGACGAAGGCCCAAACAACAATGAGCCAGAATCTGAGTTGGAATCTTCGACCGACCAGCACGAATTCTGAAATTGGCTGGCTTTTTGGGACTGAATTATTTTGATTGTTAGTAAGAAAGTCGCTGATCAGCACATTCTAATACTAGTCTGCCCGCGAGTTGCGGGTCGGTAATTACGCATTTCAGCCAACGCGTTCATATTCTATTTTTAACGCGAATTGATTGTCTTATCACCACTCGTCGAGGGAATTGTCAGGTAACTTGTAGATTTTACAAGAGCCGCCCTCGGCGGGTGACTTAATGTTTGCGGCGAGGTCAGGAGACCTGCGCCGAGCGAGGACTGCGCCGAGCGCGTGTTTGCCGCGTCGATAGAGATGTATGGAAGGGCCAGCAAACGCCGCCCATGCAGAATGCCGGTCAATTGGATCTTGCGGCGAGGTCAGGAGACCTGCGCCGAGCGCGTGTTTGCCGCGTCGATAGAGATGTATGGAACGGCCAGGAAACGCCGCCGACCAGCCACAATGTTCGTCAATTGGATCTTGGAGTTTAGTGGTTCAGGCTGGCGAGCACATTGGCGTTTGGTTCAAAGTTTTCGCCCTGCATTATCCTCAATTTGCGCCGTTGCTCGCCGGATAATGCCGACAGCGTGCGCGCCTCAAACGCTTGCAGATAAGACTGCTGAAGTTGTGCGAGCCGCGATCGGTCGGTTTCGTCCGCTTTTTGGATCGAGCGCAAAAAGTCGGTTTCGTTTTTGATTTGAGCCAAGTACTGGTCCTTCAAGAACAAAAGCTGTTTCTTGGAGAGGTTAAGTTCTTTTTGTACGTCAGTTAAGAACAACGCTTTCCAACCGAATCCACGATAGACGACCTGGCGAACACGTTTGCGCTGGCTCGCCACAAGTTGCGCGAGAATTTCGGCTTCGGTGTTGATCACGTACGCCTGAAGCGCCGTGGGTTCGAACGGTTGAAAGATCATTCTATCCGGGTGTTCGGCCATCCAAGTTTCCCAGATTTGTTGGCAATGTCGTTCAAAATCTTCCAGCCTGTTTTGCAGTTGAGTTAGTTTTGCATCGCCCAGCCCGATTTCGATACACAATGGTTCGGACTTTAGCACCTGTAAGGTGGCATTGGCGCGGTTGACTCGTGAATTCATCGATTCAAGCATAGGATCAACCGCATGGGGCTGCGTCACGGTTTTTACGGTTTGCATACTCAGAAAATACGTCGCGCCAATTATGCCCAACAACACCGGAGCAACTAATATTCTGTGCAGCGGCACGTGGGAATCAATCGCATCTTGCACTGTTCGGCATTCGACTGAGCTGGCACGTCGTACAAACAAGATTCCGACTGCAAACACTCCAATCGGCGACAAAAACCGCCACGCATCGAACCCCCAGTGCGGAAAAAACTTAGTTTGCCCGCTTTGTGCGCACGTCCCAAAATCAAAAACGAATAACCCGCCGAGCGCTACGATCGAGGTTCCCGCAGCCAGTAACCGCCATGGCATTCGCGCCCGCACAGCGATTAAGACTAAGACTGCAGAAAATATGATCGGCAGTGCAATACTCGACCAACGAAACACGCTCACCGCAGTGCGGCTTAACTCGATACTCAGCGATTGATCGATCGAAAGCCACTGTGAGATCGACTCGGACATCCACTGGCCAATCCAAATCATCAGCAAACTGCCAAGGCATAGAACGAAACCGGGCACTATGAAAAATGTGAGAAACGGAAACCGACGTGCCCACGGAGTTAGTTCCGGCCGAACCCGGACCGCGTCGACAATGCTTTCGCTCGTACCCACGCGAATTTCAAGATCGCGCCGAACACCATCACGATCGGCGAAAGACGGATTACCGTTTTCGCTGATGATCGATTCGAAATGATCGTGCAATTCATCCGTGATCCGCGAAATGTACGACCTGGAATAACCACTTGCGCGCAGTCGTTGCCGTATCTGATCAAGTTGTGGGTGCTTCACCGCTACTGCCATCCAATATGTTTTGAATCGCCAAGGAGATGCGTTGCCATTGGGACAACTTCGATTGCAGTTTTTTATTGCCGCTAGAAGTCAAGCGATAATAAATTCTCGGTCGTCCGTTGACTTTCTCCCGCCGAATTGCCAGCAAACGACGTTTTTGCATGCTGTGCAACAACGGGTAGATCACACCTTCCCCGAAATTCATTGCCTCCCCTGAACGCTGGCGA
>CAJHZH010000431.1_pt1 | contig 16195 bp, 14 predicted proteins | sample 9198951 | NCBI WGS metagenome assembly CAJHZH01 (sample SAMEA7708381, study PRJEB35096) | sediment metagenome | biome: marine neritic benthic zone biome [ENVO:01000025]; feature: sediment [ENVO:00002007]; material: shallow marine sediment [ENVO:03000034] sea grass bed [ENVO_01000059] ...
GTTGGTTACGGGAAGATAGGTTACGCCCTTGTCAGCATCTATTTCAAAATGTGGTCGAACGAGTTTTTTTCGATCCGCAGGATTGACAATACCGATATTGTCCGAACATTAGCTCCTTCGATTTAGGCCTTTTCCGGTCGTGCACTTAGAAAAATCCAAAAGTCATGCCCGCCCGTCAAAGTTGTAAGCAAATCCTGAAACGATGACCCAATGCTACCTCGGGGCGAGCGAAGTGATTGAAACGAACGAAGCGCGACCCTGGGGGAAATCGAGAATTGTTAACCGGTTCCGAGTTGAATCAAAAATAAAATCAAGGCAACCAAACCGGCGACAATCAAAATCGCTAGGGCGATGTACCACCATCGGTTTGTCGCGCGATGAATCGGCGAGATGGGTTCCTCAACCACCGCGTCAACTTCTGATGGCTCCGCCGTCATTTCAAAATCGATCGACTTGAGCGCGCGCGAAACTTCGATCGGTTGCTGGTAGCGATCCGCTGGTTGCCAGGCCATCATCTTGGCGAGCACGCGCGGCAATTCGGGTGGAAGGTCCTTTCGAAACTCGGTGATGTCCGGAACGGAATCCGGATTATTTGGCATCCCAACAAACGGGGGGCGGCCGGTCAATAAATAAAACAGCGTGCAACCCAAACTGAATATGTCGGATCGAATGTCCGCCGACCGCGCGTCCTTTGCCTGTTCGGGCGACACGTATCCTTCGGTGCCAAGTTTGGTCGTATCGAGTGTCAAAATGGTTTCATCACTTAAACTAGTTTCCGAAGTTAACGTTTGCGTTTGCTGCTCGACACGAAAACTCGCCAAACCGAAATCCAGGATCTTAACAATACCGTCGCGAGTCAGCATCAGGTTTGGAGGTTTCAGGTCCCGGTGAACCGTTTGATTCTCAAAGGCGTGTTGCAACCCTCGGGCTGCCTGGCGGATATAATCGCAGGCCTCTTTGGCTGGCAACGGCCCGACGCGATTCACCAATTGGTTCAAACTCTCACCATCGACATACTCCATCACCAGGAAATGAAATTTGCCATCGATCTCGGCATCGTGGGCTGTGACGATATTGGGATGCAGCAATCGAGCCGCCGCCTTCGCCTCTTTGGCAAAGCGTTTGACGGCAGCATCGTTGCTCATTAGTTCCGGCCGGATGACCTTGATCGCAACAACTCGGTTCATCACCTTGTGCCGAGCCTTATAAACCTGACCCATACCGCCTTGGCCAAGCTGCTGCACGACGGTGTACCTGGAATTTTCACCGAGGTCGATCAACTCATGCGAAAATCGGGTATCCAAACCATGCTGAACAAATTCAAAACTGCTTAACTTTTCGACCAACCGATCCTTGGGTGCTGTGCGCAACGTGTCACAGCAAACGTCGCAATGTTCGATGTGCCGTTCGATCTGATCGAGCTCTGCACCCGACAACTTGCCGTTCGCATAGTCCATCAACCGATCACTCGGTGGATGATCGTTTGATTGTTTGTCAATCATTTGGACAACCCTCACCCGCAAGTCCGGGGACACTGCGACTCGCGACCTCTGCCACGCTTGGGCATCGGTATCTACACATCTTCACCCTCCCTCCGGGCATTGGTGTCTACACAAGTCGATCGCACCTGATCTCGGTCCCATGGACATGCCATTTGCGCGGCAGCGTATTTCGGAGGGATTAAAGCAATTAGCCCCGGGTCGCGCAGCGCACCCGGGGTTTGATGCGGGCATGGAAGGTCGACCCTGGAAGGGTCGCAGCAATCGCATTGGACCACAAGTGGCTGGCATCCCTACAGGATTGCACGCTGATTTGCGAACTGTGAACCGGTGGTATCGCTGTACGCTCAACCACCGGCTGATAGCTATCAAGCCTTCGGCTTGAAGAAAGATGTGGAGCCACAGTAAGGCTGCGTTTGCCAATCGCATGTTCGAGGTGGCGCTGTCCAATTCGATCATTCCCAGTCGACTAGACCTTCACTCATTTGCCTTAGCTGGCTCAGCACGCGAGACTTGGCGACGTACACCGCGTTGGCCGACATGCCCAATTCTTCAGCCACTTGTTCCGGCGACTTCCCATCGATGGTGACTCCCCGAAAGGCGTCCCACGTCGATGGCCGCACCATCGGCTGAATCCTTTCCAATAATTTCTGCAAAATGTAGGTGTCGTGTTCTTGGTTCCACTGTTGGCTGAGTTGGCTCTCCGGATCCTCCAGTTGCCCAATTACCTCACGAAAATCCGTACCGCCGACCGCCGGGGACTTGTCAATATTTTTGCGACGATAATTCTGCCAGCAAAAAATCGTAATCTGTTTCAACCAATTCCTGAATGAACCGGTGCGATTGCGTTTGAATTCGGGTAAACGGCGAAGCACGACCGTCATAACTTCTTGAACGATATCATCTCGCTCCTGTTCGCGCACATGTTGTCCGTTCAACCAAACTTTAATGAGCGGCACGTACAGGTCCAAGAACTCTCGCCAGGACTTGGAATCAGCGTCAGCGTTCAGCCCATCGAGAAAACTTACCGAGGTTTCCGTCATGTATGATTCAATTTTAGAATGGTTGCCGTCAGATTTTCCCAAAGTTTAACCGCGCCCGAGATCGCAGACGAGATGTCAAGCAGTTTCACTTATCGGTTGAATCATTCGGCGGCTTCTCTGTTCGCCATTTCGCACTTCTGCCGTATTCGAAAAACTCCGTAAGTTGTTGAGGCGATACGTTATATCGACTCGTAAGTTTGATGAGATCGTGCATCGGCCAGGTGATCGTTGTCGAACCGACCTTGCGATCTCGTCCGACGCGCCGGTTGATTTCCCACCACAAGGCGTTTTTCTCCTCGTCCGTCAGATGGCTAAACTTTTCTTCCGGGTCCGGTTCGTCTTCGATTCCATCCCACCAAACGGATCGGTCCGCATCAAGTTGATAAAAAATGCCGTCGATCGAAATGGAAACCAGCTGCTTGCTGTCCGGATTGAATGACGCGAATACGCGATGCGGAATCCGTGTCGAGTGACGCCTGAGCCTGGCGATAAACCGTCCGCCGATGTTCACAAACTTTTCATTCTTATTGTCCACGTCGATCATTTGCCACTCAATCGGTTCGTTCGCAGGCACAATCCCACGAACGGCACTCTTGGTTTTTTCAAAATACGTCCCGAATTGTTGTTCCGGGGCACGAGCACAGCCGCCGGCCAGCAAGATTACCAAAACGCAAAACGTTTGTACGATTGAAAGTTTCACTCGAATACCTTTAGCGCAAAACTGGCACCGATTTTTCAGCCTCGGCAGTTGCCTGTTCATGCCAGCAATTTTCTCCCCAATACATTATGTTAGATTGTTATTCGTTTTGGACTACCTTCTTTCCTCGCACAAAATCTCTTTTTGGAAAATCATTCAAGGCGAAACACACAAGGTACTGCTATGGTTCCCCCGCAAAAAACGACCGGTCAGTATGGCTCGCGACGCAGATTTGTAAAAACATTAGGCGCTAGCATGGTGGTCGGGTCGACTCTCATCGGCAGGCAACTATTGGCGAGTCGTACATGTTCCGATCCGAACAATCCCGCACGCCAACATGACGCGAACGACCAACGTCAGAAAGAACAACGGCCTCGCATTCTAAAGTCGCTCAAGATCGGGATGGTCAAACACGGTGATTCGCTGATCGAGAAATTTAAGGCCGTCAAACAGGCCGGCTTTGACGGTATTGAATTGAATTCACCCGGTTTGAACATCGAGGACACCAACAATGCGATATCCGAAACCGGCCTGCCCGTCGACGGAACTGTTTGCTCGACTCACTGGGATATTCGGCATACTAGCCCGGACGCCGAGAAACGGGCAAAAGCGCTTAAAGATCTTAAGACGGCGTTGCGCGATACCCATGCGGTTGGCGGAAACACCGCTTTGCTAGTCGTTGGACACGGTAAGGACGGACCCGAAAAAGAAATCTGGCCGCGAGCAATCGAGAATATCTCCAAAGCCTTGCCATTGGCGGCCGAACTGGGTGTCTATATCGCAATCGAAAATGTCTGGAACCATTTTCTTTATGATCATCAAGGTGATTCGACGCAAACCGCCGCCAAATTCGTAAAGTTCGTGGACGAACTCAATTCGCCATGGGTTGGCATGCAATACGATATTGGCAATCACTGGAAATATGGTGATTGTGCGGCGTGGATTCGAGAACTCGGCCGGCGGATCGTCAAGTTGGATGTCAAAGGTTTTTCGCGCGCTGAAGACAAATTCACAAAAATCGGCGAGGGGGATGTCAACTGGCAAGATGTTCAAGCTGCACTGGCTGACATCAAATTCACCGGTTGGGCCGCGGCAGAAGTCGGTGGCGGCGGCCTCGACCGACTTAAAGAGATTTCGGCCAACCTAGATCGCGCGTTGGGCTTGTGAGCACCAACAACTATTCAGCTAAACAAGGTCCCGTCCGATTCACCCTCCCCTCGGGGAGGGTCGAGCGAAGCGAGGGGAGGGGGGAAGGAACCCGGCAGGCGTTGCTCAATACCCTCCCCGCAATCGCGCGAGGCGGATTGCGACCCTCCCAAGGGAGGATGTTTTGACTATCGATTTACCAGCAAAGTCTGCACGATTTCCGTAGCGTAAAAATTGACCGTCAGTGAAAGCACCGTGACCAGACCGGCCGCACAAACAAATATTATGAACAGTTCGCCACAAATCAGGCTTGCCATCGTACGGCGACGACAACCGATCTTGAACATCGTTGTCATTTCTGACTGGCGCAAACGTATGGACAGCAGAATCACCAAAACGAGTAACAAGAAAGTTGAAAACGCGATCAATACGGCGTTGGCGTTAAAAAATTTCTGTACTCGAAAGACCAGGGACATCAGCTCGCTGACGACCTCCGATGGTTGAGACAACTGCGCGGTGGCGTCGTCGCGTTGGAACCGGCCCATCAACAGCGCTTCGGCCTTGTCAGTCGGAGGAACTGCAATAATCGCGGTTACGGGAAATTCATTCGTATCACCGTGAAAATGAAAAGATCCAATATTTTCCTCGGTAATCTGGGTATATGGCAAAACTGCCGCCGAAGCCGTTACGGACCCCTGATCTCTTGCCAAAATTTTTAGATCGTCTTGTTCCTGAGTCAGGTCTTGGTGGCCGTGACCCAGACCCTCAATGATCCACGCCGTTTTCAAATCAACGAAAATGACGTTGTCGTCAGCTGTCTTTGTCGGCAAGAGGATTCCGTTGACTCGCATGTTCAACGGATAACGACCGGCAAAATCAAGAATATTTTCTCGATCGGTTAACAGTGATTTGCCGGGTTCAAGTTGCAGTCTTCGGGCGACTTCGCTTCCAAGCACACAATCCCCAAGCCGCGTCAGCCCGCTGCCTCGGGCAAGTTGCAGACCGCGCAAATTGAAATACTCCAGTGTCGTGCCGACGACGGGGATCTTTTTCGCTGTAGCGCGAACCAGCAACGGGATCGGCGTTCCTTGATCTTCAATCGTTTGCGATTCACTTAGCCTAATCGTACCTGGTGATTTGGTTTTAAAATACAAGGCGTGCATCACCAGGTCGATTCGGCTGCCTTTGGCCCCAAGAACCAACGGAGTCGACGTCGCGCGGGCAACGATTTGCGTATTAAAATTCGCCAAAAGTATTGCCAGGCAAATCGGCAACAAGGTCGTAAGCGAAATGCAAAATACCAGTAACAGCGATTTGTACTTGTGGTACGCGACGTAGCGACAAGCCAGTTGAATCGTTCCCTTCATGATCCGACCTCGTCGCGAAAATCATCGAAATCAATCGTCTCGTCAAATCCATCGAGAATATTCAAATCGTGAGTCACGGCGATTAAGGTCAAGTCGCCGAGATTGCACTGCTCAAATAAAAGCTCAAGGATCTTATGTTTGTTCGACGGATCCAAATTACCGGTTGGCTCGTCGGCAAGAATTAGCGTGGGTCTTGGTACGAGTGCTCGGCAGATCGCGACGCGCTGTTGTTCGCCACGCGATAACCTGGTGACTCGCCGATTCATTTTGTCTGCAATGCCAACCTGTTCCGCCAACTGCGCGACGCGTGCGTGGACGTCCTGGCCAAGACTCAACGAATTGTTGATCAAGTACGGCAAAATAATGTTGTCGCGAACGTTCAGATACTCAACGAGTTCAAATTGCTGGAATACGGCACCGATATGGTTGATGCGAAAGTCGCGACGATCCTTGTCGCCAAGTTTTGAAACCTGCCTTTCATCCACGTTGATCTCGCCAAAGTTGGCCACTTCGATTCCCGAAATCAAATTCAATAAAGTCGTCTTTCCCGATCCGCTGGGGCCAACGACCGCGACCTTTTTCCCGCGCCGAATATCCAGCTGGTCGATTTGCAATCGAAAGCTCGACCGAGGATAGGTGAATTGCAGGTTCTTGATTTCAATCTTTACGGGCCGTTCCAACAGAGATCTCCTTGCAGCAGCTAACTCAGTCGTGCCATCGAAACCATTTTAGTGCAAGGGCAAACGTGGCCAGTCCCCAAACTGTCATCATCAAAATCTCTTGCCACAACGATGACAACGCTACTCCCTCGAGCATGACCGCACGCAGTGCGTCGATCAGCGGGGTTAGAGGTAAAAACTTAATGACCGGCTGAACCACCTCTGGAAATCGTTCATACGAAAAAAAGATCCCGCACATCGTCCACATCGGCAACATCACGAGATTCATCAATCCAGACACACTCTCCATCGTCTTAGCGCGCGAGGCTATCAACAATCCAACTCCAGAAAATTGCATCGCACCCAGTAACACCAGAAACACAACGGCAAACCAGCTGCCAAACACTCGCACATCAAAGGCAATTCTCGAGAATATGATTAGCAAAATCATTTCCGGAACCATGAATATCAGTCGGCTCGTCATAACACTGATCAAGAATTGGGATTTGCTCATTGGCGTGGCCAATAGCCGCTTGAGCAATTTTCGAATCCGCATATCGACGATTGCAAACCCGACACCCCAAAGTCCGCCGCCCATCAGCCCCATGCCAATCAATCCGGGAACAAGAAAATCGATATATCGACCGCCTCTTTCTGTAGTCTCATGGGCTGACCAGGCGATGGGATCCTCGCGACCGGCGGATGTTTGAATCAGCGTGTTGACGGTGTCACGCGCAACAACGCTTCCCGGCCGAGTCGGGTCCATGAAATATTCGACCGAACCATCGGAATTTCGTTTGAGATAGAGTTCGGATTTGCCGGTTCTCAAACGCCGCTGGCACTGTTCTTCGCTGAGCGACTTCAGTTTGATGCGCGGATCGGTTTCTAACGATGCGACTAATTCGGATGCGCTGCTCGAGGCCACCATATCCACCGTTATTTTTTCGATGGGTTTGTTTCGAAACGCAATTCCCAAGGCAACGACCATTAGGATCGGGAAAAAGTAAACCCAGAAAACCGCTTCCGGTTGTCGATAAAACTCGCGCAGCCGCGTCGTGATCAGATTTCCCAGCGGTGACGGCCGTCTAGTGGTCACAGGTTCGGACACGGTTGTTGGTGATAAAAATGATTACTCGTCGTTGGTCAAATGGCGGCCGGTCAACATCACAAACACATCCTCCAGGCTGGCATGACGTGTGGTCAAACTTGACAAGCTGACGTTGCGGTCCGCAAGGCATTTCATCAGATCAGGCAAAACAACATGTGGTTCGGAAACCGTCATACGTATTTGCTCGTCTTCTTGATCCACTTGTCCAACGGACGGAATCGCTCGCAACCAGTCCGTGTCGCCATTGACAGCCCGTGTGTCGTCGGTGGCAAACTCAATAACGTGTTCAGCGCCTAACGTCGCGATCAATTCGCGCGGCGTGCCTAACGCGATGACTTTGCCTTGGTCAAATATCGCCACACGATCGCACAAGCGTTCGGCCTCTTCCATATAGTGCGTCGTGATCATGACGGTCTTTCGTTTTTGTCGCAAACTGCGAATGATTTCCCACAATTGGCGGCGGCTGGCCGGGTCCAACCCCGTGGTCGGTTCGTCCAGGAATAAAAGCTCCGGGTCCCCTACCAAGGCGCAGGCAACCGCCAGTCGTTGCTTCTGACCACCCGAGAGTTTCTTGATCCAGGAATTTGCTTTCTCGGTCAACGAGACAAGCTCCATCGCTTCGTCGGCACTTACCCCATCGCGATAGAAACTTCGAAACAGCGTTAGCGTTTCGCGAACCGTTAATCGTTCACTTAACTGTGTTTCCTGAAGCGACACACCGATCCGATGCCGAATAAATGATTTATCCGATTCCCAGGACTTGCCAAGCACTTGAATTTCACCGGAAGTTGCCGGTAGCAGTCCCTCAAGAATCTCAATCGTCGTCGTTTTTCCCGCGCCGTTTGGTCCCAAAACTCCAAAACACTCGCTACTGTGGACCTCCAAATCAATGCCGCGAACCGCCTCGACCGGCGGTCTTCCCGGATAGGTCTTAACCAATTTGCGACAACAGATTGCCAAGTCCATAAGCTGATCAGCAGCAGGTAGTTTGATGCGTGTTTACGGCAGCGAATTGTAATCGACATTCAACCCACTTGGCAGGCGGTGGCCAGCTTGCAAGGTGGCGCGCGTCAACATGGTTCTACTTAGTCAACCAATCGAAAACGCGTTTTTTATGTCGGCCTGTGATAGCCGACTGAGCCCCCAGATTCCAAATGGAATGCCGACTACAACCAATGGCGATAGGATTGGTATTAGCGCTACGGTACAGGCGATCCGGCACAGTTTGTAGTTTCTAAACTGTCGCATCATAATCCCACCGGCAAGTGCAATTGTGTAAAACACACATAAGATCAGTGCTAATATGAAAACCCCTCCTGTCATTAAGGTAACTACCACTTGGGCTTGCGCCTGCCGTTTTTCCCGCAATTCCTGTTCCGCCTTGTTCCCCCCGAAAACGCCGGATTGTTGCTCAACACGTCCGAACATTTGCTCGACCAACCGATCTTTGATGCCTTCGGACTGAAATGCGCTGTAAGAGATTCCGATTCCCGCTGCGCCCAACGTCAAGGCAATTGAAATAGCCGCGGTAACGATCAGCCCAAACGAAGGCAGATTGATTTTCTGTCGCAATTGGTCCAGGTCGACCGCACCGCGATCCACATCCGAGGCCTTATGTTTGAACTGCTGGCGCTGAAACTGTTGTTGACCAAAATTCCCGCTCATAAACGTATTGCCACTCGCTATTGAATTACTCGAGGCCGTTCAGAATTATCCGCTATCATCGCCAATTTCGGGAGGGCTCCCGGCGCGCCGGGACTGCCGAGCCGCCATTCGGTCACGTTTTAGTCGGCTTAGCGGGTGCTTCGCCGCTTTGGCCTCCCAATTTCCGGACAACCTCATCATTTGATTCATGCCAATGTCTATTATGTCTCGGGGACGCGAGAATGAGAAGGAACGATGCGTTTGTTGGTGCATTCCATTAATTAATTGAGTGCCGATGACGAGAGGCTCGTCATGCCGTTGGCAACCCTCGTCGTGGTCAGTGATGCGATCCTTGTGAAAAAGCCTGGCATTTGACATCCCAATACCTCAAAGGCAAACAAACACACAAGTTAAGGAATCGAGCGGAAAATGGCGGGCTTTTCTGTTGCGCCACCCGAGAGGAAATTCAACCTACCGCTGCGTTACGCCGATTTGATTCCCTATCTATTCAATGGTAGATCATTTCGAATCATCATTTAACCGCTGACACTTCCGTTTCTTCCAACCAACTCGGATCGTATTTTGCGCGAACAGTACGACGATCCAAACCAAGAATCTGGGCCGCTTTTTCATAACTTTTCGTTTGTTGATACGCCAACGTGCAATACCTCGACAGCAGCTGATCAGCGGTCAGATTGAGTTGCTGGATATCCGTCGCCAAACTATCGGCTGAGCCGCTGGACTTTTTCTGCAACTTCGGTTCGTATTCATTATGAATCATGATGTTTCGGACGCATTGCTCGAGCTCGCGTATATTGCCAGGCCACGGATACTGCCGCGGAAAATTCTGTTTCAACCAATGAAGAACTTCATCGGTCAGCGGCGCGGCTTCCTCGGGTGCGATTCGATGCACGATGAATGTTACAAGGTGCTCCAAATCATCAGGACATTCTGATATCTGCTCAACCAGCGATGGTGTCGTTATCACGTCGGAACAGAGACGATAGAAAAGATCATCGCGAAACGAACCGGATTGGATTTCGATGGACAGATCACGATTCGTCGCGGCAATAATCTTTCCTTGAAACTTACGTGTCCGATTCTCGCCCGTTCGCTGAAACTGGCGGTTTTGCAGTAGCCGCAACAACTTGACTTGAATCAATGGACTCAGCTCGCCGATCTCGTCCAGAAACACGCTGCCGTAGGGGCCACAGCATTCCAACCAACCCGCGCGCGCGGTGTTTGCCCCGGTGAACGCACCTTTGCTGTGTCCAAACAATTCGGATTCGATCAGGGTTGGCGAGAATGCAGAAAGGTTGATTGCGTAAAATGACTCTTCCTGGTTCGACGCAAATGACTTGGATTTTTCATCGAACGGAACGTAGCCGGACAGTCCAATTGCCCTGGCGACGAGCTCTTTTCCTGTTCCACTCGGACCGGTAACCAGGGTCGTGATTTCGGACATGCGATTGTACAGGCTGCGTCGATACCGTCGCATATCATGGGTGAAAATGGACTGCCAAATTCTTGAACGCAACCGCGCCACCGGCCAGGAACGTCCAATTACACAATTATAAATGTGAAAAAACGCGCGACAAACTTGATGAAAACACGCGTAAAGGTGCGATCGTTGTTGTGAGCTTGGCAAGGTTACACCGGGCAGATTCAGCCAGTGATCAAACTCTTGGGAAAAACGATCCCAAAAGACCGGTACCGACGACGACTCCATTCGTTCCTGGACACCCCACAGATCGGAAAACGACCGATAATAAAGAACATGCAAAATCAGGTCATCGTACAACTGCAATTCGAAATCGGTGCCAACATCACCATCGATAATCTTCCGGCGAATTTGCTCCGCCGTTTTTTCGATCTTGTTGACCAGTCGTTTTACGTTTTGCCGATCTCGATTCTCATCCTCGATCGCCAAGCTCCAAAATGGATGTTCGGCCTGAAAGTCTTTTCCCAACGCCGTTTCTTCGAGCTTGATTCGTTCAGGCGAAAACGGATTAGCAAACGTCAGATCCGAAACAGCATTCAAAAATGCGATTTGTGATTTAGGAATCAATCCCATGGGTTACGCCCGCGGACACTAGAGGGTAACGATTAACCGGTTCTAATGTTCAATCGTTGACCATCAATGTACATGAGGTGCTCAAAGGATTCCAATGTTTCAGCGCAGTTCTGTGGTCTTTTTTCAAACGTAAACAATTTATAGATAATGACTTAAGCCAATCTTCGCTGTATCGGCACCCTGATTGCTTTATGCGTTTTCGGTCCTTTAACCCGCTCAGGAGATTGAAAATGCAGAAGAAACTAGTTTGGTCGACCCTACTCTTTGCTGTTGCCACGAGCCTGCTCATCGGCGGCTTATTCAACAACAAAACCACCAACGCCTCGGGACTACTTATTGCCGATGGCGGTTTTGGTGGTGTGCTGGAAATCAAATCACAGGATGTTCGCGTCACGATCAATAACGGAATCGCGGTGACGGAGATCAACCAGGTATTCCTTAACACCGAAAACCGTATTGTGGAAGCCCTGTACACCTTTCCCGTACCCAAAGGTGCAAGCGTCAGCAACTTTAGCATGATCATCAATGGAAAAGAGATGATCGGTGAGGTTGTTGAAAAGAAGCGCGCTCGCGAAATTTACGAAAGCTACAAAAGCACTCGCCGAGATCCCGGTCTGCTGGAACAAGTTGACTACAAGAGCTTTGAAATGCGCGTGTTCCCGATCGCCGCGGGCGCGGAGCAACACATCAAAGTTACCTACTACCAACAATTGGATTTTGATCACGATTGGGCAACCTACGTTTATCCGTTGGCAACAACCACTCGGCGCGACATCGATCAACGGACCACTGGCAAATTTGCACTGACGCTGGACGTCAAAAGCGAGATTCCTATCGTTGAAATGGCAAGTTCATCTCACAAGGACGCTTTTGTAATTGCCAATCACACTGAAAATTATTCGCGTGCCAGCTTGGAAACAACCGGGGGGGACCTGAGTCGCGACCTGGTTATTTCGTTTCGTACCGAGCGACCGCGGACCGGCATTGACGTGATCACATCGCGCCAGTCTGGCGACGATGGCTTTTACATGTTGACGATGACCGCTGGAAAGGAACTTGAAGACTTTGGCGGGGGTATGGATTATGTTTTCGTGGTTGACATATCTGGCAGTATGGCCAACGACGGAAAACTAAGGCTCTCTCGAAATGCCGCTCAGGCTTTTATGGAATCGCTTGGTGACAAAGATCGATTCGAAGTCATGACATTTAACATTTCGCCCGAAACCTTGTTTGGCGGAATGCAAGAAGTTGGCGAGGAGGTTAAACAGCAGGCGTCCGAGTTCCTCGGTTCGCAGCGGGCGCGGGGAGGCACATCTCTGCGGCCGGCGATGATGACGGCTTACAAATACAAGGATGCAGATCGACCGCTAAATGTCGTGGTACTGTCCGACGGAATGACCGAGCAGCGCGAACAACAGGAATTACTATCACTCATCCAAAACGCCCCCACAGGATCGCGAGTGTTTTGCGTCGGGATCGGTAATTCGGTTAATCGGCCGCTGTTGAAACAGCTTGCCGAAGAAGCAGGCGGATTGGCCGCATTCATATCTCACGGCGATGATTTTCAACGTCAAGCCAAAGCCTTCCGCCGAAAACTTGTCCGGCCAGTTGCAGAGAATTTGGTCATCAGCATCGATGGGGTCGAAAATTTTGAATTTCTTCCCGAAAAACTCCCGAATCTGTATCACGGTTCACCTCTCAGAATGATTGGGCGTTACCGAAAGCCGGGCGTCGCAAAGATCCGGGTTGCCGGGGACGTAATGGGTCAACCCTTCGAAAAAGAAATGGAAGTCGAGTTTCCCGATACCAACAACAACAACCCGCAAATCGAACGCATCTGGGCATGGCATCAGGTCGAAAAGTTGCAGAACCAAATGCGCCGCACGGGCAAATCGCAGAGAACAATCGATGCAATTGTTGGCCTGTGCGAGAATTTTTCGATCGTCAGCGAGTACGCGTCATTCATCGTACTGGAAAATGACGCCGAATATCGTCGCTGGAAAATTGAGCGTCGCAACGCGTCGCGTATTGACCGTGACCGACAAGCGCGCGAGTCGCTTCGACAGGCACTCGATAAACTTCGCGAAAAATCACTGTCGCAGATAACACCAGCCAACTCGACGAATCAAAAAGTTGTATCGGACGAGCAACCCGAGTCGCCGTCGGGCGACCGTCTCGCCTCGCGACGGCAGCCAACTGACCCGGTGATTACAACACCACGCAACACTTCGCGTGACATCGATTTCACCGTGCCATCGCTGCCCGGACCGGGGGGAGGTGGAGGCTGTATCGATCCAATTACGGGATTGATCGGGGCCGGACTGGCAGGGGCATCCGCTTTGGCCGCGCGGCGGCGCAAACGGAAACTTGGACAAGTTGATTCGGATGAATCAGAACGTCAGGTGTAGGCATTTCGAGGGTCGGTCGAGCAGATGTTCGGCCGACCGTCGTTCTCTCGCACGTGCGAGGGAGTGGCCGAACGTCAGGTTAGTGCAAAAAACCGTCTTATTACAAATTCCAAAAATGAAAAACATCCTCCTGCAAAATCCGATAACCGCAATTGTAGCTACCGTTACATTGTTCCTGTTTCTAATTCCTGAAGCAGAGGCATTGATCGAATTTCCAGCGCAACAAAATAGCCTGCTCACGCTATATCAGACTGCCGCATGTCATCTGTTGCACTGGTCACCAGAACATCTTTTCTGGGATCTCGGTATGTTTGTCGTAATCGGTGGATTGTGCGAACGAATGTGCCGTACCAATTTCGTTTGGACTTTGGCAGCTTCAGCTATTCTAATTCCTCCACTGGTTGCCGTGTTCCATCCCGAATTGACCGTGTACCGCGGACTAAGTGGCATCGATACCGCGTTGTTTGGATTGGCCGCGTCGACTCTGGTGATCCAGAAACTGCGGCAGCGCGACGGACTCTCCGCTCTGATATTTAGCGGATTGATTGTTGCGATGATTGGAAAAATTGGCTATGAACTCGTCGTGGGGCAGACATTGTTTGTAGATGACGGTTCATTTTTGCCGGTTCCATTGGCTCATGTGGTCGGCGCATCCGTCGGACTGCTATTTGGAATTCTCTCAAATAACGCAAGTGGCCAAAAACGTTTTGGGCAGTTTGTTGAGACAATACATGCGCCTGCCTAATGGTTGCGGGGATGACGTCGGGCACACGGAATGGAACTTTGAACCAACAGTTTCAAAAACGCTTTGAATCGACTAAAATCTTGTCGTGACTGATTCCGAATTCACGTTTTTGGCGACATTCCATGCATAATTCGCAGCATGAACAACATTCAGCGATATCGGGTTTTGATTCGACGTTGGCGCTTCATCTAACCAAGTCCATTCGCAGGGCGAGCCCGTTTGCGCAAGCTGTTACTGACGTTGCGTTAGTGTCAGGTGGAACGCTACTGCTGGTTTTGTTGACGCAGATTCGACTGCCAACGGTGCCGGTTCCAATAACCGGACAAACGCTAGGCATATTGTTGATTGGTGCCGCGCTCGGTTGGCAACGAGGCGTGCTGAGTGTTGGCTGTTATTTGTTGGCCGGGTTTATGGGGGTTCCTGTCTTTGCCGCGGCCATCGGCCCCGCAGCTTTTGTGGGACCAACCGGAGGATTCCTGTTATCTTTCGTTCCGGCCGTTTTGCTAGTCGGATTTCTGGCGGAGCGCGGCTGGGACCGTCGTATTGGCGGCGCGCTCGTTACCTTCATTGCAGGCCACACCATCATATTTGTTGTCGGCGTGGCTTGGCTGACCGTGTTGATTGGCTTTGAATCGGCGATCCAAGTCGGTTTCATTCCTTTTATACCGGGCATGATATTGAAGACGGCAATAGCCACTATGTTGTTGCCGCTCGCCTGGACGATCAGCGGTTTACGCACAGATCACGACTCGATCGAGGAAGCTTCCCGTTGAGATTGTGAAATAACGCGCGTCTTGTTCCACCGCCTGGCGACGGTGGCTACTCTACTCTATTTAACTGCGGCGACGGTTAATTCCTCGCGCTGGGCTGTCATTGTCAGACGCCACAAGCTGCCGTTCTCCTGCAAAAGACCCTGGCACTTTTTCGAGTTTTTCCACTCGACATCAATCGCGATGACCCTTCCCGTTTCGTCCAACGGACCGACTTGTTCAACCAGCGTGTGGCCAATCACAACATGCCGGGCTCCGTGCCGCTCGAGGATACGGGCGATTTCTTCCGGTGTTGCTTTGCCACCCCATTCGAGTGCGTGCCGATCGAAATAGCCTCGATACCAAAACGGGCCGTGCTTATGTAGCACCGGATTGGTCGCAGCAGTCTTTCCGCGTGAAACGTTGGGCGCAAGTCCGTCGCGAATTCGCTGATTCAACGTATCGATATCGAGGTCGGCTCGATCGAGAAGCGGCGAGTAACCACCGTGTACAAACAACAAGTCGCCGATTCGCTCGACCCCATTCTTTGTCCGCCACCAGCGGCCAATGTCGCTTTCGACTCCGTACAATTTGTCGTACGGGATACCAACGCGTGACGCAACAAAATGATATTTCGGATGCACGTATCGTATGTCGCCAGCCATCACCATCGCTTCGTGATTGCCAAGCACATAATGCACCTGCCCGCCCGCCGCCTTGGCTTCTCGCTCGAGACGCCGCATCAACCACATCAACTCGGTGACCATGAACCCCCGATCGACCAAGTCGCCCAACAACACCAAATGTCCGTCGCCCCAGTTCCAGTGACCGTCGTCGTCGAGCACCTCGTTGTTTTGGAGAAAACGCAACACGTTGTGGTAGTTGCCCTCCATGTCACTAATCGCCAGCAGACGATTCGGTGCATCCCATGAACTACGAGGCGTTGTTGGCATTTCGGGATCGAGTGTTATCGTCTTTTCAGAACTGGACAGCTCCTTCAATTGGCGTGGTTCTTGAATGTCGTTGATAACCTGACGTTCAACTTCGCCCTTGTTA
>CAJHZH010000770.1_pt1 | contig 16055 bp, 12 predicted proteins | sample 9198951 | NCBI WGS metagenome assembly CAJHZH01 (sample SAMEA7708381, study PRJEB35096) | sediment metagenome | biome: marine neritic benthic zone biome [ENVO:01000025]; feature: sediment [ENVO:00002007]; material: shallow marine sediment [ENVO:03000034] sea grass bed [ENVO_01000059] ...
AGACAAGATTTCGGCCGCCGAATCGGTAATACGCGTTTTGTCCAGGTTTAACCACGTCAATTGTTTCAGTTCCGCAAGCCGGCGAATTCCTTCGTCTGATACCAGCGTCGTCCAAAGATTCAGCTCTTGTAAGCTGGGGATATTTGCCAGATGCTCGGTCGCAGCGTCGCTGATGCCGGGCGAGCTGTTTTCGCTCAGGTCGAGTTTCTTCAGCTTTTTCAGGTTCGTGAGCGTTGCGATACCCTGATCGGTGATTTTCGTATCACGTAAACGAAGTGTGTGAATTTCGGGTAGCGTCGAAAGAACCTCAAGCGCGCCATCTCCGATTCGCGTTCGAACCAAGTGAACTTCTCGGAGTCGCTTGAGGCCCGCCAGATGCGATATCCCCTGATCCGAAATTTGAGTGTCGTTTAAACCCAAAACCTCGAGTGAACTAATCGTGCCAATGTGCTGTAAACCCGCGTCTCCGACCTGAGGTCCCCAAACCTTGAGAAACTTTAGCCGTGGCAAATTGGCCAGGTAACCGATCCCAACGTCGGAGACCCGGTTGCAATCGCTCAGGTCAATCGCACGCAAAGACGACAGGTTACTCAAATGCTTCAATCCCGCATCGCCAACCCGAGTTTGTCCACAACGGATTTGCTCCAGCTTGTCGAACTGACTTAATACACGCAGACTCTCGTCGTCGATATCAGTTCGAAACAGTTGAATGACCTTGAGCTCGCTTAACCCGGAAAGCTTTTCGAGCGTCTTAGTATTGGCAATCGTCTTTTGCAAATCTAACCGCTCAACAGATTTCAGCTGCCCGATGATGTCGAACATCGCTTCGGACACCCAAGGCCCGGAAACCGCCAACTCTTTGAGTCCTGTAAAATGAACGAGTTGATCGAATGCTTCTTGCTCGACCGGAAACTCGGTCATACTGATTCCGGTGACTTCACCCTCGGTAACGGTGATGTCCGCGCCCTGATCCTCGAGACTAGAAATGGCGGCTTCCACATTGGCGCGGTTGAGTCCGCCGAAGATTTCTTGAGAACGCTGAGTTTCGGATCGAAGTGATGATATTTCTCGCTTTAACTCATCAACCTCAGTCTCCAACTCTGTGATCCGGGCATCGGTCGCTGGGCTTGAACCCGACGCCGGCAAATCTTTCAATTCCTCAAGTTTTGATTCCAGTTGCCTGACTTTTGATTGAAGAACAACGACATCATATTTGCCTTTATTGCAACCGCTAATGCCGAAAATAAATGTTCCCAATATCAATCCAATGAGAATGTCCCTAACATCAAACAATTCATCACCTCTTTAGTTTTATCGGGCTTCCAACAGCGTTATTTTGCGCGGACCCCATTCCGCACGGCAAACACATCACCCTAAAAATCGGCAAAATCCGATCAATTGAAAACTCAGGTGCGTCGTAAGATTGAATTCGCGCACGGACCGACTTTATTAACAATACTCTGCTGGTGGGCAATCCGTAACTCCTCCGCGGCGTCAAGTTCGAATAAATCTGTTATTAACAACGAAATCGCAAATGGAATTGCTGAGATGTTGATCGCTGCAGCAAAGTCTCTTTCTAACTGTGGGTTAGTCGCTTCACTTTTCGCATTGGCCTTTACCAGCCAGCTGACTGCCCAGCATCCGAGAAATTATATCGATTCTGACAATTTGAGTTGCAGTAATAACGTCCCTTATGTGAATGTGCCGGGCTGGCGAGGACAACCGTACCAATCCTGCCCAGTCGGTGGCTGCCAATGCGGAAAGCATTCCAAGCTGACCTACTATAATTTCAGTACACATTGGGCGAGCCCTTGGTCGGTGTTATTTGATTACGGTCCCAGCGGCGATAAATCGCGCCCACGCGCCTCGACCGTCTATCCCCGTCACCGCGACAAAATTGAAGTGTTTGCGGGTATTCGGCTGCTGCCGGATGTCAGAAAGGACAATGGATACTGTGGGCCCTGTTGCGATCCATGGGGTTACTTAGGTGAGAGCCGCCGCGGCATCGCGGTCGGCCAGTCAGCGACACCTGAAGAAGGGTTGCCCATTAATCGCTGATAACTTCTTGATGTGGTGCTAATGTAGGTTGTGCGCCGGCGTCGTACCGTGGGTTGTGCGCCGGCGTCTCCCGACCCGCACACCATTAAACTAAATGGCGGAAATGCCACGGGAAATGCTCTAATAACGCAAATTCAAAAGCCCGGCATTTCTCAGCTCTTCGGCAACATTATCCCAGGTTTATAGACCCGATATTGGATAAAAATGCCGGGCTTTTCGATTATAAAACACAAATTCAATTAGCGCAGCTGCACCTCGCAAACAACTTACCAACCATACTATTCAATTTTTAAATTGATGTAAAAATATCGAATTAGTATCAAACTGCTGAGACTGACCCTACTATTAGCTGGTGGTTTGAATTGTGGACGTGCCAAGACAAGAAGGCGTGCGAGTTTCGACGGTTACTCATTTGGCGTCCAAACCGTTTTTGCAGCTACTCACGGCGATGGCGATCGGAATTACCGTCGACCGAGTGTTTTCGATAGCACTGGTCGTGTGGATGATCTTGGCCATTCTGTCAACAGTTGTGTGGCTCCGATTTTTTTCGATTGCAAAATATCGTATCGCCACCATCGTGGTGCTGTTTCTAAGCGGTACCTTAGCGGGATCTTGGCACCATATCCGCTGGCAACTGACCAGCCCGTTAGACATTAGTTTGTTTGCCGATACCCAGCCGCGACCAGCAACTATTCGCGGCGTTATCACGACTCAACCGAAGTGGATAATTTCGGATTCGCAGTGGGATCGGTTCGAGCGACCAAGGGGACCAAGGAGTCGTTTTACTCTGAAGGCTGATTCCATTCGCGATCAAGCCAACTTTGTTAAGGCAGCTGGGCTGGTTGAAATGTTCGTTGGCGGCCAGGTATCTGGGTTTGCCGTCGGCGATCGCGTACAAATCCATGGGCGGATCTCGACGATCGGATCGCCAACAAACCCGGGGCAATTTGATTTCAAGACGTATTTTCGCGGCAAGGCAAAACATAGCTGGATGTTCGTCGCCCACCCCGATTGCATAACGCCAATCGATTGTCGCGCCGTTGGCATTTCGCCACAGATCAGCCGTTTGCGAATCTCGCTGAATAATTTGATTTGGAAATATTTATCGAATCAGCAGGCCGCATTAGCCTCCGCAATGCTACTCGGTAATCGTCAACAACTGGATCAAATGCAGCAAAATTTATTTTTGATTAGCGGAACCATTCATCTTTTGGCAATCTCCGGCTTGCACGTTGGAATTCTCGCCGGATTCTTTTTGTTCTTGCCGCACTTTGGATTTGTCACGCGTCGTCAAAGTCTTTTGTTGACGATGTTATTCGTTTTCGGGTATGCATGGCTTGTAGAATTTCGGCCGCCGGTGGTACGCGCGGCCATCTTGATAACGGTTATGTGTTATTGCAAATGGATCGGCAGAAACCCCTTTTCGGTCAACTCACTTGCCGCTGCGGGCGTCGTTGTCCTGGCGATAAACCCGGCTGATTTATTCAGTGCCGGTGCTCAACTTTCTTTTCTGGCCGTAGGTACACTAATGTATGCCGAAAAATGGTTAGTGAAAAAACCGCCCCGAGATCCAATCGATCGTTTGTTGATTCACTCTCGATCGGCATATCGAAAATGGTTGGCATCGATGGGCTTTTATTTCAGGTCGGCGTTTCTCGCCAGTGCGATCATCTGGGTTCTCGCATTACCGCTGGTGGCACTTCGTTTTCACATCGTCGCACCAATTTCATTATTTGCAAATCCATTGCTGTTGATTCCGATCACGTGCGCGCTTTTTTTTGGGTTCGGTGTCATGGTTTTTGGGTGGTTGGTTCCACCGCTGGCCGCGGTCTCAGGGCGTTGTTGTGATTTTTCGATTTGGATGATTCAGGAGATTGTCCGCGGAAGTGAAAAAATTCCGTTTGGGCATTTCTGGACGACCGGGCCGGAGGTCTGGGCTGTCAATATGTTCTACTTGTTGCTGTTTGCTGTCATCGTCCTCCGCATTGTTCCGATACACCCTCGCTATTTATTTGTCGGATTATCACTATTGATAGTTTTGGGATGGATTCTGCCAACCTGGTACGCAACCCACAGCCACCACCGACAACAGATGTTTGCATGTACCGTCGTCGATGTCGGGCACGGTGGCTGCGTATTGCTGCAAGTCCCGGGCGGTAAGAACGTACTTTATGACTGCGGTAGCTTGGGTTCAGCCGAGCGGGGGATGCGAAACGCCTGTGCAGTGCTTTGGTACGAACGAATCTCGCATATTGACCATGTGATCATTTCTCACGCGGATTCCGACCACTTCAACGCGCTTCCCCAAATCTCAAAACGATTTTCAATTGGGGAAATCATCGTTTCCCGCCGCATGTTGCGTAAATCGGACCGTGCGATAATCCGTCGCTTGTTTGACGAATTTCGAGCCGTTGGTATTCCCATCAAAACGGTTAGTCAAGGCGATCTGATACCAATTTCGCCATCGATAGTAACTCGTGTCCTGGCCCCATCCGCGCGCGGCTCAGGGAGCTCCGATAACGCGGATAGCATGGTCCTGGATATTTCGTATCGCGGATTCCGCATATTGCTGCCAGGTGATATCGAGCAAGAGGGATTGGAGCGATTATTAGAGACATCACCGAGGAGGTACAACGTCGTGTTAGCGCCCCACCACGGCAGCCAAAACAGCTGGCCTCCCGAATTCGTAGGATGGTCGACGCCGACCTACGTTGTCATCTCTACAGATAAGTCAAAACCTAGAAACCATTACAAGATGCTCACGCCGGGGCAAACCTACCAACTGCTTCATACCGGGTACGATGGTGCCATTCGCTTTAAGGTCGACCGATCCGGTCAATCACTGGTCAGCCGATGGCAGCACGAGCCTTGGTAAATCCCCCTTTACTCCTACTCTAATCCTACTCCTACCCGTAATCGTGATCGAGATTCCTTGAGATTGAGATGGCGCCAGTCTGACGGACAGTCCGAAATCTTATTTCTTAGTACTGGCATGCCGGCTCATGCTTCTGAGTACCGGTGCCTTCTCTTCTGTTCCTTGCATTTACGTTCGATGGATCCATGGAACTTCGCGTCCAAGTGCTCTACATAAATCAACTACGGCATCAAGAAATCGATCTCGGCGGCTAGATCTGAGAATCTTCCAATGTCACGTATTCGCGAGATCGAATGATGACCGCCGATGCAGAAAGCATCAGTGCCGTCATCACTAGCACGGCACCAACATGTACCCACCAGGGAAACAAACCGTAGAATTGCCCGAAGTTTTGCGCATCGAAATCTGGATCCTCGGGAACAATCCAGCCCATCCATTTGATCAACAAGCTAAACAGGTGGTAATTCATGGTGATTTTGCCGACATTGGCTGGAACCGCAGCTAACATCAACTCGAAAACCAAGAAGTAACCGACGGCGAATACCATAGCACGACGTTGAATAATCACTCCAAAGAACGAAAAAATCGCCGCGTAAACCATACTGGCAAGCGCCAAAAGAGCTGAAAACACGTACCAGACATGAAACGGTTGCAAACCGGAGATAAACGCTTCGGGATCGACTACCAAAATACTCATGCTAAGCGAGATCCAAGAGACCAGGAACGACCAGCTCCAGGCAATCAGATATTTACCAAACAAAATAGACCATCGCCCATAGGGTCGCGTCGTCACAAACGTCCAGCTTCTGCCCTCCAGTTCCGCATAAACGTTAGGTGTCGCCCACAACAACAATGAGAGCATGCAGACCATTCCATTCAAAACGGCGATTACGAATTCCGGCAGAGCCAAGGTGCCACTGACCGAAAGGATCCAAATCATCATTGGTGGAAACAGCATCATCACAATTGCCACACTCATTCGTTGCAATTTAAAAATGCGCGAAAACTCAAAATTGAATGTCGCCAGAATACTGTTTCGCAAACTCTGACCGGTATCCAGAAGAGGTACTTGCTTGTTCAAAATGCTCACCGTTTTAACTGTTAACCGGGCAAACGGACCTCACCGCGATGGATTCTCATCAGTGTGGAGAAAATCTGTTGAAGCGATTCGTCACCCGATCGAATTTCTCGTATCTCCAGACCATGCTGAGTTGAAAATGATGATATGTTTTCCAACAATTCGAGTGGTGCTCTCGTTTCAATCTCGACGGTTTCATCCGCTTGACTAATTCGAACCGTATCAACTTCGAATTGTTCAGTTACTAACGACGCCAGCTGCTTAGGTTGCCGACAGCGAATTAAAATCGAGTTGGGGCAGTCTGCTAAGATCGATCGAACCTGTGCCGGGGAACCGGAAGCCAACAGCCGGCCACCGGAAACAAGTAACAACGAGGGATGAAGCGCTTCTACCTCGTGAAGGATGTGACTCGCCAGGATCAGGCTACCGCCGCGATCCACCCAATTCTTAAGATATTCTGTCATTTCATACCGGCCTTCGGGATCGAGGCCATTAAACGGCTCATCCAGAATCAACAGTTCCGGGTTATGTGCGATCGCTTGCGCCAAAACCGTTCGCTGACGCATGCCGAGCGAATATCCGGTCATCGCGCGATCCATGGCATGCGACATGCCAACCGTTTCCAATGCGTTTTCAGCAAGTTCCCGCGAGTGCCGTGAACCGTACCCACGTAGCCGGCACAAATAAGTGACCCACTGGAGTCCGGAAACATACGGATAACTGGCTTGAATTGCTGGGCAAAGTCCGATGCGATTCAGCAATAGCTCGCAATTCCATGGATCTTGACCAAATACCGTCAGGTGACCAAGCGTTGGCCGAAGCTGACCCATAATCAAGTTAATCAAGGTGGTCTTCCCAGAACCGTTGGGACCGAGCAAGCCGTAGGCGCCGGGTTGCAAGTGTAACGAGATGTCGTTGACACCGATTACGGTCTTGTAAAGCTTCGTGACTTTTACAAATTCAATCATTACGACTATTTAAATTCTCACCGGGGCGGATACACGCCGATACAATCCAATGAAGCAAACCAAAGCAAGGGCGATCAGCAACACGATTGACGGCAACGCGTTTGCAAAATCCACTTCGAGACCAAACACCCACGATTGAACTCGTCCAATCGTTGAGTAAATGGAAACCAGCGACCATTTGCTGTTAAATTGAATCTCTTCAACCGGCGTTCCATCCTGTGCCATGATCGCGATGTTGGAGTAATGAATAACCGTCCAAACAACCGCACCTAAGCCCCACACGGTAAACCAGGCAAATCCGGCAAACCGACTTTCCTGCGTTATCGAAGAAAACAACATTGCCAACAAACAGGTGGGCACAACACAGGCCGCCGTCGCCAGGAAGATTCGAAAGGGTATATCCCAGGTGTCAGCCAAAACGGAGAGATTGGGCGATAGCATCACGCCAAAAAAATACAAGACGAGCGCCGGCAAAAAAGTAATCAGCGACAACAGGAATCCCGGTATCGCCAACTTGCCAATCAAATATTCGAACCGGTTGATCGGTCGGGAATAATACAAAAGAAACGCGCGAGAACGTACATCGCGTGCTATTAATGGCGGAACGAGCAGGCCCACAATCAACAAGGTCATGATGCCCTGCGGGTATCTCAAGAACGACATTAGCATCCACGACCATACGCGGTGTCTAAGCTGACTGGGATCTCCGGAGTCCAGCGCGCGCGCCAGCGCTTCGCCTTCGGGCAAGAACGCAGCTATCTGCTTAACTTGTTGAGTGCGCAAACTGGCGTCGATTTGCTCTGGGTCAGCGGCGTTGATGAACTCGAGCCTTGGGTCGTCAGCCAAATTGGGATCATTCATGATCTCTTGCGTTATATCGACAAACTGCTGGGATCCTGAAGTCTCCATAATCTTTTCGAATGCGAAGAAAACTCCTCCGAGATAGAGTACCGGAATCCAACTGGCAAGCAGCATGCGACGAATCCAGCGGCTTTTGAATGCGGCGGCGATACCGGCTTCGGTAATCACCCACCATCGAGACCACGTCGAAGTCAGCGTGCCTTTCCATTTGCGATAGCCGACGTCATGAATGGGCATTTTTCTCTCCCCGGATCGCCGACATGAATATTTGTTCGATCGAGTTCTTGGTGGGCACAAAGGAGCTTAGCACAACATTCTTTTCATCACATAACCGCCAAATATTTCTGAACGTTGTTTCGTTATCTGCATAAACCAACACGGTTCCATCGTGTTGAAGTTCGCCGGAAATTCCCCGGTGGTTGAGTTCCTCTAAGAATACCTGTTCATCTCCGACTACGGTCGCGACGAATTGCGGAGCGGTCGGCTTGTTCAAATTCGCCAGCGTATCGGATACTCGAACGCGGCCGTCGGCCAAGATCACAACCCGATCACAAATGGATTGAACGTCGGGAAGGATATGAGTCGAAATCACCGCCGACATGTCGTGCTTGGTACACAAAGTTTGTACTCGGTTGAGCAGCGCTTCACGTTCCTCGGGATCCAGACCCGAGGTGGGTTCATCCAAAATCAGGATTTGGGGATCGTGAACGATCGCTGCGGCAAATTTGACTTTTTGCCGCATTCCTGTGGAATACCCTTCGACCGATCTATATCGTTCTTGATGCACACCACAAAAATCAAGGATTTCATGCGAACGTCGCAACGATTCGATTGACGGAATCCCGGCCAAACTTGCGGAAAATCGAACCATCTCGATGCCGGTCATGCCCGTGATATAGCAATCGTCTTCGGGCATGTATCCGACCAGAGCACGAATTTGTCGATCATGACGTCCCAATTCGTGGCCCAGCACCGATCCGGTGCCGCCAGTAATTCGCACCAGACCCATGAGCACCTTAATCAGCGTTGATTTGCCGGCACCATTAGGCCCAAGCAAGCCGGTAATTCCATCACCGATTGTCAACGAAACGTCCGATAGCGCGCGCATCGACCCGTAATCTTTGACAATGTTGTCGAGATGAATCAAATAACCCACTGAACGAGCCCAGGTTTCTTCAGAAGTCGATAACGCAGAAACTCCCAATTCCACGTCTCGCGAAGGAAATAATCTTACTTCGACCGGCTAGATTGTCCACGATGCGTCGGCTTCGGTGACACTCACATAATATTTCAGCGCGCTGATCGATCCAATCCAGTTGGTCGGCGTAAGGCCAATGCTGTTATTCGACAAAAGATGTCCAACATTGTCGCATTCGTCCTGGAAATCGAGGATTAGTCATGATTTTGTGGCGCTCGTCACACCAACGATTGTAAGACTGGCCTCGTTTCGCAGGGGCGGAGAGATCGTCCAATTCAACCGTGATTGCCTGGTCACGACACGTTTTGTCACCGCCCGAGGCTGACTCAAACATGTTGGTGAATTCAAGCGGCAGATGGGACGCGATAATGCACAACTCGCACTTGCAATCCCTTGCTTTGAAGGTTTTCGGCGAGATGTTGTGCCTGAGCAAATGTCGTCGAAACCGTCGATTGGCGCCATCCCGTTTTCTCATTTGAGCGAAATTGAATACGAAACTGTTTGGCGAGCCCACCAGGCGTACTAACGGCAATCGTGCGTTTCTGATCAGTCATGATATTACGATAGCGAAATCATTTCGTATTGAAGAATTGGCGAGGCGGGAAATTTGACGGCTTTTTCACCAGGCGTCAATTGAAAATATTTCAAAAACAGCGAATGTTTACGATTTGATCTGCAGCAAAAAAAAACGCCGATAACTCAGCGTTTTTGAAATCCGATATCTCGCCGCTTGCTGTTGCAGCTGTTTACCAACCCATCACCATATTTGATTCAACCACTTTTCTCGCCTGTTCCAAATCCGTTCCAGTTTCATGCATATACAGGCGTATTGCATGCACTTTATCACCAGCGGCCTTCGCCAAACAATCTCTGGCAACACTACACGGATCTAATTCCTCTTGGGTAATACCTAGCACACCCTTTGAGATTACCCAACTATCGCGCGGTCTCTTGGTGAGTCGTTTAATCGATTCAGACGGATAAGATTCGGTTGCAATGGTGCTTGCAGCGTCTTCATTTTCGGCCCAGGTAATGATGATATGCGCGTCTGTTTCGACTTCGAACAATGGCATGCTCAAATCTCCATGAAAGAAATGGTAGTGAATCGAAGCTCTGGGGAGTTTCCTTCATTCTTTTGGACGTGTCAGATGCTCCTACAGGACACACAACGATGACTCGACACGTTAATTGAATATTACAACAGATGGGGGCTCTCACGATCAATACGTCTTTGATCTTTGGGAATTCAAGGCTCGCTCGGGGGAGCACCCCGGTCGCCGGAGGTCAGCATTGAACCATTCGTATTGGACGTTGTATCCAATCACATTAGTCAACATAGTGAACACTTCCGGACTGAAATTCAACTTCGCCGTCAGCCGTTTTCACAACCAATCCGCCGGCATCACTAATATCGACCACGCGGCCAGTTTGGCAATTCTCACCATGAGAAACAGTAATGTGATGGCCCGCAAGCCAATTTCGGTTTCGTAGCTCGTTAACAACCTGTCCCGCGTGTTTGTCGAGTGACCTGGTCATAGCTCCGATCCGGTTGACAACGTCAATCAAAACAACATTCAGCGGTACTGACCGTCTTGAGACCTGGCACATCGAAATCCCATTCAAATCGGCGACATGCGGGTTATTTACATTGATCCCACAGCCAATCACCAGCGGCGACTTTGGGCCCGCAAATGATTCGACCAGGCATCCACAGATTTTCCTGTCTTGGAGATAAACGTCGTTGGGCCACTTGATCAAACAATGCTCGCCGGCGAGCACGTTTTCGATCGATTCGCACACCGATATGCCGACCGCCAGCGGCAACAATCTGGAATGCGAAAACGGCTGATAATCGGCTGGGCTGATTAACAATGAGAATGTCAAACTTCCACGTGATGCCAACCATGTTTTTTGACCGCGGCCCCGACCTTGGGTTTGTACGTTGGTCAGAAACAAACAAACGCTTGGCAGATTGGGATCGTTGGCGATTTCCCTAGCCCAGTCGCTGGTCGATGGTAACGTGTCCTTGTGATAGACCTTGTCGACGACTGTTTCGTTGACGATCTGGTCGAGGTCAAACGTATTGTTTTTTTCCAGTTCCTTTGGGGGCTCATCGAAAAAACCGCTGAATTTGATCCTGCTGCTCATGCTGTCTAGATATTCTGAGGGTTTTCGTTAATCTTGAGGGCGTGGATATTCCGCGTTCCAATCCAACATAATACAGGCAGTTAGAGGTCGTTTCATGTCCGAATCAACAACGACAGATCGCAAAGTCAAAAACGATACCGCAAGCCTCGCGTCACCTCCCAACCGGCGACAATTCATAAAGACCACCTCAACCGCCGCCGCGGGCGTTGCTGTGGCATCCAGTCTCACGGTGGCTCAAGCGGCCCATAATAGCGTTGACGACACTTTAAAGGTTGGCCTGATTGGCTGCGGGGGACGGGGCAAGGGTGCCGCGACCAACGCCGCACGTGCCGACGACAACATTAAAATCACTGCTTTGGCGGATGCGTTTCAGGACCGAATCGATTCGTGTCGCGAGCAATTGCAGGTCGAAATTCCCAAGTTCATGGATGTTTCAGACGACCATTGTTTCACCGGTTTTAACTGTCATCAAGAGTTGATCGATTCCGGGGTCGATGTGGTTCTTCTATGCTCGCCCCCCTATTTCCGACCGGCTCAGATGGAGGCGGCCGTTGCCGCAGGGAAGCACATTTTTTGTGAGAAGCCGATTGCCGTCGATGCGCCAGGGGTCCGCCGCGTACTGGCTGCCAGCCAGCACGCTGAAGACGCGGGTTTGAACCTGGTCTCCGGACTCTGCTGGCGGTATGACGTCGGTGTTAACGAAATGATGAAGCGAATTAAGAATGGAGAAATCGGATCGATCAAAGCGATCGAAGCTAATTATCTGACAGGCGAGCTATGGCATCGCGGCCTCAATTTTGACAGCGAAATGGAGTTCCAATTGCGAAACTGGCTGTACTTCACTTGGCTATCAGGTGATCTGATCGCCGAGCAGCATATCCATACGTTGGACAAGGCTCTGTGGTTGATGGACGACCAGCCCCCAGTGCGTTGCTATGGAACCGGCGGCAGACAAAAACGAACGGATGACCGTTACGGCAACGTTTATGACCACTTTACGACAGTCTTTGAGTGGGAAAATGGACTAAAGACATTTTCGCATTGCCGGCAAATGTCAAATTGCTGGTCGGAAAACGAATGCCATGTGTTTGGAACCGAGGGCACCGCGCATATCTTGCGAAATATTATCGAAAGCGGAGGTGACAAATGGAGGTTCCGCGGTAAAAAACCCAGCATGTACGACGTCGAACATGCCGAGCTGTTCAAAAGCATTCGTGATGGCAAAGTGATCAACAACGGCGACTACATGTGCAAAAGCACGATGATGGCCATTATGGGTCGGCAGGCGTCGTACACTGGCAAAGAGATTACTTGGGATGGAATGGAAGGAATCTGGAACGACGACAATGTGCTTGGCCCCGATACACTGGCCTGGGGCGATTACGATCCCGGACCGGTCGCCGTGCCTGGCACCGCCTAATTCTCGCAGTTTGGTAGGTCCCGTCGGCCCGCCGGGACCCTGACCTATTTTGTATTTTGTGATGACCCATTAGACCCGACGGGCGACCGGTTTTTATGAACGACAAACCCGGCGGCATCTATTACGCTGATTATTTGCAACTCGATAAATTACTTGATGCTCAAGAATTAGAAAGCGCCAAAAAAGGCAGCGTCGCCCACGATGAAATGTTGTTTATCATCGTGCATCAAGCCTACGAGCTGTGGTTCAAGCAAATTCTGTTTGAAATACGCTCGATCATCGATATGTTCGGAGATGACATTGTCGATGAAAGACAGATGGGATTGATGGTGGCCCGACTCGAGCGCGTGCACGCGATTCAACGGTTGTTGATCGATCAGCTCGATGTGATTGAGTCGATGACACCATTGGACTTTCTCGAGTTTCGAGATCTGCTGGTTCCTGCGTCCGGTTTCCAGAGTATTCAGTTTAAGGAACTTGAAATATCGCTTGGGCTAAAAAGGGCACTGAGGTTGCCGGCCGATCGAGAGTTTATCCACTCGCGATTAAGTTCGGCGGACAGAAAAAGAATGGAAGTCTGTGAACAACAACCAAGTCTTCTTGAAGTCACTGAAAATTGGCTCGAGCGGATACCGTTTCTCGATTTTGAAGACTTCAATTTTTGGCAGGAATACGATGTCGCCGTCCAAAAAATGCTTGCCAGTGATCGGAATATTATCGAAAACAACCCAACGCTACCTGAAGTGGTTCGGAAACATCAGATTAGCGAACTCGAAGCGACCCGATCCAGATTTCAAGCAATATTGGATAAACAACAGTTCGACAAATTGGCAGAGAATGGTGAATTTCGTTTGTCGCACAAAGCAACACTGGCCGCATTGTTCATCCACCTTTATCGCGATGAGCCCGTACTTCAATTGCCGTTTCGGTATTTAACAAACCTGATTGAAATGGACGAACTGTTTACGACATGGCGATCGCGGCACGCGATTATGGTTCACCGCATGCTCGGCGCAAGGATCGGGACCGGCGGTTCATCGGGTCATGAGTATTTACGTCGTACCACGAGTCAAAACCGGGTGTTCGTCGATCTATTCAATCTGTCGACGTTCCTGATTCCACGCTCCGACTTACCAAAATTGCCGGAAGAAATGATCAAATCGATGGGATTCCGCTTCGCGCAGGACTGAAAAAAAGCCCCGCATTTATCGCCGGAACTTAGTCTTGAAACGGCGTTTATTCCCATTGGTGTACTTACAAAATGACGGGCTTTTTCTGCGCACCGCCACACTAAAGCATTTTTAAGTTTGACAGATCAGTGGACGTAGCTGAATTGGCAACAATTCAGTCGGAATTTTTGCGAATTCCGCTACAGCATTATGCAAATGCTCTAAAAGTGACCAATTCCGGCTAATTCGCATGCTTACTGGTTTGAAGCCAGCATGCATCAACGGCGGGCAATTTTTCGTCGATTAGGAAACGTGCCCGATCCCGATCGAACTGGTCGGCGCTTTCTATATCTTTAATCAATTCGCTGAGTATTTCGTCCTGGATTCTTCCTCGGTCCAAAGCCTCAGCGTAGGGTAACCGATGAAACATCACCATTGAGTATCGCGGGATGAATTGATCTGGAAATTCTCGTTCGAGTTCAAACCCTATTTCCTTTTTGAGCTGGAAATCTTCGTCCAACACGCTGTCCCGCATGATGATGTAGTTTTCGAGCGCCATATCGGCAATGGCGTTTGCATTGGGAATCCGAATTTCCTCGAAAATCGGCAATACCTTGCTCCACTGGTCATCAAACTCGTCCAGCAGCCGGCAAAGTTCGCTGCAATCTTCAAATCCGGCATTCATCCCCTGTCCATGAAACGGGACGATCCCGTGCGCCGAATCCCCGATCAGCAACGCCTTGTCGTTATACACCCATCGATCACATCGGACGGTGCCAAGCTCGCCGATCGGGTTGCCAAAATACTCTGACTGCAGGTCCGGGATCAACGCAGTCGCGTCCGAGAATTGTTGCTCAAAAAAATGCTGCAGTTCGTGAGGTTCGTCGATTAGCTCAAAACCGGGATTACCCTTGGCGGGCAAAAAAAGAGTAACGGTATAACTTCCGTCAAGATTCGGAAGCGCGATCAGCATGTACCCACCACGAGGCCAAATGTGCAATGCCTCCTTTTCCATTTGGAATCGCCCGCCCAGTCCTGCCGGAATACTAAGTTCTTTGTAGCAATGATCGAGCATCTCAATGTTACAGGTTCCACCATTGCGCCTCATTACGGCGTTTCGAACCTTGGAGGCGACCCCATCCGCTCCGATAATCACCGCGAATTCAAATTGGGTCGTTTCTTGAGCCAACTGATCAAATACTTCGACGGTGTTATTGTCGAAATCGATCCCGCGGCATTCTTGATTAAAAAAAATGTCGACATCGCAGTGCGTTTCCGCAGCGGTCATCATCAGCTTGTTCAACTCGCCTCGGGAAACTGAATTGATGTACTCGTGAGGCCACTGTCCATACGAAAAAAACTCAAGCTTTCCATCGATTTCGTGCAGCATCCGGCCGCGCATCGGTATCAGCAGCTGCTCGACCTCGTCCATCAATTCAGCCTGTCGCAGCGCGTGAATTCCTCTTTCCGCCAAAGCCAGATTAATCGAACGGCCTGCTGACATTTGTTGTCGTCGCATATCTGGTCGCTGTTCAATGACGACGACCCGGTAACCGCGACGCCCCAGCATCAAGGCCAATAAGGATCCAACCAAACCTGCACCAGCAATTAGGATATCATGGGGCTTTTTTATCATTTCTACGCCGATCTTGATCCGTTTTTCAGCAAAGGATACATGTTGTTACCGCATCGAACCTGCAAGATTAACATCACTAATTCGCCATACAATGTTTAAGAATTTCCACAAAATGAAACACATCTTCGAATGAATTGTAAAGCGGTACGGGAGCCGCGCGGATGACATTTGGCTCCCGCCAATCCGTTTCAACGCCCGACTCCGATAATTTGTTGTGAATCTGTTTGCCCGGGACTCCATCCAACTTGATTTCTAATGACAATTGGCAGCCACGTTGATGTTCAGGAGTTATCACGTGGACGCGATCGCCCAACTGCGAACCGAGTTGTGCTTCCAAATAGCTTGTCATCAAGCTTGACTTGCGGGCGAGTGGCCCCATTCCACCTGCGTCCTTGAAAACATCCAGAGATGCTCGAATGGCTGCCAGCGACAAAATTGGTGGATTGCTCAACTGCCAACCCTCGGCCGTCGGGATCGCGCGGAACTCATTCTTCATCAGAAATCGAGATTGTTTGTCGTGTCCCCACCATCCGGCCAGCCTAACGAGATCAGTGTTTCGACAGTGTCTTCGATTTACAAAACAACCGCCGACCGAGCCTGGACCGGAATTTAAGTATTTGTAACTGCACCAGACTGCAAAATCG
>CAJHZH010000560.1_pt1 | contig 15977 bp, 7 predicted proteins | sample 9198951 | NCBI WGS metagenome assembly CAJHZH01 (sample SAMEA7708381, study PRJEB35096) | sediment metagenome | biome: marine neritic benthic zone biome [ENVO:01000025]; feature: sediment [ENVO:00002007]; material: shallow marine sediment [ENVO:03000034] sea grass bed [ENVO_01000059] ...
ATTGCCTGGGGTAAGAACAAAAGCGAATCGCGAGTGACCGCAGAATTCTATAACTGTGCTGTCGAGGTTATGCGCGGCGCAGAAGCGATTGACGAGTACATTGCGCTTCCCGAACAGGAAGCGTTCGACATCGAGTATTGGTTGCTGGAAGAAGCCAAACTGCGGCGGATGCCACCAGAAAAACCCATGGCTCGTCGGATCATTCTTGTGATCGGCGCCGGCAATGGAATTGGCAAGGCTGCCGCGCATCGGTTGGCTGCTGAGGGTGCACACGTGGTGTGTGCCGACATCGATGAGGCGGCCGCCAATCAAACCGCCAACGAGCTAACGGAGACTTACGGCGCTGGGATCGGCGTCGCGGGAAGCGGAGTCTCAAGCTGTGGTCCGGCCATTGCCGTTGGATTGGACATTACCAGCCGTGAAAGTATTCGATCGGCACTCGAACAAACACTGCTGGCGTTTGGTGGATTAGATCATGTCGTCACGACCGCTGGTATTTACGTGCCGCCGCAGGCCGACGGATCAATACCCGACGAAAAGTGGCTAACTACATTTAACATCAATGTAATCGGGCAATATCTGGTAGCCGACGAGGCTAAGAATATCTGGGATGCCCAGGGTCTAACTGGGAGCCTGGTATTGACGACCAGCGTAAACGGCGTGGTTCCCAAGAAAGGGAGTGTCGCCTACGACACGTCCAAGGCAGCGGCGAACCACTTGGTTCGAGAGTTGGCGTTGGAGTTGGCCCCCAATATTCGTGTCAATGCCATCGCGCCGGCCACTGTCGTTGCAGGTTCAACCATGTTCCCGCGGGATCGCGTGATCGCTTCGCTGACGAAGTACAATATTGAATTTGACGAGCAGGCAACAACGGAAAGTCTGAGGCAACAACTTGCCGAGTTTTACGCGAAACGAACACTGACGAAGTCCCCGATTTTTCCCGATGATCAGGCAGAGGCCATCGCATTCCTGCTAGGCGATCGATCGAAGCGGACAACTGGACAGATTATCTCCGTCGATGGCGGTTTGCATGAAGCGTTTTTGCGTTAACGTGACTGATTTCTGTATCACTCGCTGCGTTTAAAGATTGAATTCATCCACAACAAAATCGCATGTCCAGCGCCCATATTGCAATTGACCTTGGAGCCGAATCGGGTCGCGTTGTCGTCGTCTCGCTCGCGGAAGGCAGCTATGAATTGCACGAGATTCATCGCTTCCCCAATGCAGCGTTGCGTCTGCCGAGCGGATTGCATTGGGATATCACCAGCCTTTGGCGAGAAATTGTCAATGGCCTGACCACTGCCGCACGTTGGGCCGTTGACAATGACATCCCGCTCAATTCGATATCCGTCGACACCTGGGGCGTCGATTGGGCTTTGCTGGGAAAATCTGGTGAACTGATCAGTCTGCCGCACGCCTATCGCGACGATCGAAACGCAGCTGCTTTTCAACAGGCAACAGAAATCGTAACAGTTCAAGAAATATATCAGGCCACCGGCATTCAGATTATGGCAATCAACTCACTGTTTTCCGTCTATGCACAATGTCGCTGGGGACCGGAGACCATCGAAGCCGCCAATCGTTTGGTTTTTTTGCCGGACCTGTTTCATTATTGGCTGTCGGGTGTAGTCAGAGTCGAAAATACCGTCGCCTCAACGAGCCAGATCATGGATGTGCGAATAGGGCAGTGGAGCGAACGATTATTGTCCGCTCTGTCCATAAAACGGCAGTTGTTTGGCGATACCGTTGAACCGGGAACGGTCATTGGTCCCATACTCAATTCGGTCGCGACAGATACCGGACTTGATGAATCGATTCAGGTCATCGCCACGGCTTCGCACGATACGGCGTCGGCAGTGGCGGCCGTGCCTGGCGAGGAAGATACGCGTTGGTGTTTTCTATCAAGCGGTACATGGTCATTACTTGGCGCCGAAATTGATGAACCTTGCATAACGGATGACGCACAATCTGCCATGTTCACTAACGAACTGGGAGTGGGCGGAAAAGTTCGCTTTTTGAAAAACATTGCCGGGTTGTGGTTAATTCAGCAGTGCCGGCGAGACTTTGCACTTCGCGACCAAACCTACGACTACGCTGAACTAGCGGAGCTGGCTGCCCTGGCAGAACCGTTTCGCACGATCATTGATCCGGATGATCCCGCGTTTCAAGGTCCCGGCAACATGCTTGAAAAAATCGACAGTTGTGTCGAGCAATCGGAGCAACCGCATCCGGAAACTCCTGGCGATTATTTGCGGTGTTGTTTGGAGAGTTTGGCACTGGCATATCGCCAAACATTGCACAAGCTCGAAACGGTACTCGAGCTTGAATTTGAAGTTATTCACATTGTCGGTGGCGGAGGACGAAACGATCTGTTGAATCAGATGACCTCGTCTGCCACAGGCCGGCGCGTGGTGGTCGGTCCGTTCGAAGCGACGGCCACGGGTAACGCACTGGTTCAATCAATGGCGCTCGGCAACATTCGCGACCTTGCCGAATTGCGCCGAATCGTTCGAAATTCGGTCGAACTTACCGAGTACGAGCCAGCCGATCAAGATCTTTGGGATGCCGCATTTGATCGGTTTATCGGGCTAACTTTAAGCGGACGCTCGTAAGCGCAAATCGCTTCGCACACAATTCAAGTGACGGATCGAGATAGAGATTGCGATAAAAGTTGAAATCGATCTATACTGTTCAGTTTTATGTTCTGACGCTGACGGCGCTTGACTTGGCAACAGCAGATAAATTGACTTGTCAAATGCACTGAATACCGGCCAAAATTAATGATCGAATTTGTTGATTTTCAATCTCGCAAAAAACATATATGCGTTGTTGGGTTGGGTTATGTCGGGCTGCCTTTGGCCGTCAGCCTGGCGAGCGAATTTTCCGTTATCGGATTCGACATCAATGACCGGCGCATAACGGATCTCAATGACAATAAATACGATGAGACGGGCGAGATTTCAGATGAAGAATTGAAACAGTGCGGCATTCGATTCACAACTGATTCAAGCGAAATTGCAAGTTGTCATTTGGTGATCGTCACCGTCCCTACACCGATCGATGAAAACAACCAACCCGATTTATCCCCGATCGTAAACGCCTGCGAAACTGTGGGCCAAAATCTGGCCAACGGAGCGGTGGTGATTTTTGAATCCACGGTATATCCCGGGGTCACGGAACAGGAGTGTGTTCCGATTCTTGAATCGCAAAGTGGTGCCGTTTGGAAGACCGATTTTTTTGTTGGCTATTCGCCCGAACGCATCAATCCGGGTGATAAGGTCCATACCATCGAACAGATAACCAAGGTGGTGGCTGGAGATACCGCGGAAACAACCCGGCTGTTAGTTGACGTGTATGGAGCCATCATCAAGGCCGGCGTACACACCGCGGAGTCTATCCAAGTCGCCGAAGCTGCCAAGGTAATTGAAAACACACAACGCGATTTGAACATCGCACTGATGAATGAATTGGCCATCATTTTTGGGCGTTTGCATATCGACACCCATTGCGTCCTCCAGGCCGCCGGGACCAAATGGAACTTTTTACCGTTCAAGCCAGGTCTGGTGGGAGGACATTGCATTGGCGTCGATCCCTATTACCTGACCCATCGGGCCGAGAGGTCGGGATACTATCCGCAAATGATTCTTGCAGGGCGACGAATTAACGATGGAATGGGTAAATACATTGCCGAACAAACGGTCAAACACCTGGTCCGCGCTGGCGCCCAGATAAATCAAAGCAGAGTTTTGATGTTGGGTCTGACTTTCAAGGAAAATGTTCCCGATATTCGAAACAGCAAAGTCATCGACATTATTGATGAACTAACAGAATACCACGTCGATGTTTGCGTTCACGACCCTTTGGCATCACCAGAACTAGTCAAGCAAGAATTTGGTGTCGAACTAATGCCGACGATTGACGATCGAGCCCCCTACGATGCCGTCATCGTAGCAGTCAAACACGATGAATATCGCGACGATTTGAGTCTGGATAGAATCGAAAGTATCTCTCGCGGCGCGCCCATCATCATGGATGTCAAATGGTTATTTGAAATCGAGGAAACGAAGCATCGCGGTTTCAGCCATTGGCGGCTTTGAGCTCTGTCCCTGCTGATGCGTCGGGTTCTTTGAGGGGACCACTGGCAATAGGTCCGTTCGCTTGTACGTCAATCACTATTATCAACTGAATCGATCGCAACCAACCTATGTCAATAAACGAAAACCAACGGACCCTGGTAACCGGATGCGCAGGGTTTATTGCGTCGCGAACCGCTCACAAATTACTCGATCAGGGAATCAAGGTGGTCGGCGTCGATAACTTGAACGACTACTACGACGTCTCGTTGAAGCAACATCGCCTTGATCAACTGAGTCCGAATGCAAACTTTACTTTCTTAAAACTTGATCTCGAGGACCGCGAGGCCGTCGAAGACCTATTTGACAAGTTTGACATTGGTTGCGTTGTCAATTTGGCTGCTCGGGCAGGCGTGCGCTACAGTATGGAAAACCCGCACGTCTACATGACGACCAACGCGATGGGTAATCTCAATCTGCTCGAAGCCATGCGTGGCCGACAGATTCCCAAGTACGTTTTGGCTTCGACTTCTTCGTTGTATGCCGGTCAGAAGATGCCATTTGATGAGGACTTGCCCGTCAACACTCCAATTTCACCCTACGCTGCTTCCAAAAAAGCCGCGGAGGTCATGGCATATACTTATCACAATCTTTATCAAATCGATGTTTCCGTGGTCCGTTATTTTACGGTTTATGGACCGGCCGGCAGACCGGACATGTCGGTCTTTCGGTTTATCAAGTGGATTGATCGACAAGAAAAAATCCAGATCTTCGGTGACGGCAAACAGTCGCGAGATTTTACGTTTGTCGATGACATCGCCGATGGGACCATCTGCGCAACCAAAATGCTTGGGTATGAAATCATCAATTTGGGAGGCGGTCAGCAACCGCATTCGTTATTGGACGTTATCGCGATGCTAGAAGAGCTTCTCGGGAAGAAAGCAGAAATAGAATTCCACCCGATGCACCCGGCGGATCTCAAAGAGACTTGGGCCGATATTTCCAAGGCGAATCGACTGCTTGAATGGAGGCCCACCATTTCCCTGGCAGACGGACTCGAGCAATCGGTTAGGTGGTACCGTGACAATCTGCCCTGGTCGCGGGCGATCAAGATCTGAACGAGATTTCAACGGCCAAAGTCCAGAAAAAACAGTCCAATTGGCCGCAAACTAGGTGAAAAACCCCTATTTTGACGCAAAAAACTTGAGCAACCGCTGACTACAATCATAATGGAGTCCGAACAGAGCCCCGCCTAAAAATCCTTCCTTCCCCCCATTTCGGAGCAGATATGCACGCGCGCATAGTTCTTTTGGCGGTTACCGCCATTGTGTTTTGTCTTTCGGATACAGCGTCCGCGTCGTTAATGCGCGGTGACATTATCCAACTATCGAGAAATCTGCCTGCCGGAGGAACAACCAGCGGGCATGCCAACGGCGGCGGAGAATTCGCTTTGTACAAGAGGCTCGCCAACGGCTCGCTTACTTACGTCGGCACGACTTTTTGTATCGAGTACGACGAGCACATTCAGTTGAATCGTGATATCGTAATTGGCGAATTGAGCGACCGCGCTGTGCTTGGAGGTGCCAACACGAATAATAGCGACATCTTGGATGACAGAACCAAATTTTTATATTCGTCATACGCAACTGACTCGCTTGGCGCTTCGGGATTCGTAGCTGGAGACGACGACTGGGCAAACGCGTTGCAACGAGCGCTTTGGTACATCGAGGGAGAGGTAGGCACCTTGACCACCAAAGCACAACAGCTTTATGACTACGCCGAGGATAATGCCGATGCGGGCACCGCGGGTGGTGAAGTTTTTGCTCTGAATTTATTTAAGTCCAATACACCCCAACAATATCTGGACGCCTTTGACCCTCTGAATCCATCAACTTGGACGAATTTGGCGAGCTATCATCGGCAAGATCAGTTGTGGTACGTGAAGACCGTGCCGGAACCTTCCACCATGCTTGTTTGGTCGATGATGGCGGGAATCGGATTCGCATTTACAAATCGACGTAAGAAACTCTCGGCGGCTTAGCCGTAGTTTAGTATGCGCCTGTATTTCCATGGTCGACGCCGCAAGAGCGAACATGCCCCTTTTTCATTACTCCCACAGACACTGTCCCCTGGCCATCCGTTAATCTTTTGAACTTTTGCCGATTGTGAACAATCCGACCCTTTCTTTATTTACGCGTCCGATAAATAATTTGCACTCTGAACGCTGGGGCTTAGCTGGATACGTAGGACGAAATGTATGCAATTGCACTCGATTAGGCGTGTGGCGGCGGGCTTAGTGCACTCGCGAAGTTGGCACCCTACGCACACACACTTGCTAAGCCGGCACCTATACTACTACCATCGGAACCGAGATTCGGGTTGGACGGATCATCATCATTTGCTGCAAGCCGCACAATGGTTGGAACGGGCTCAGGACATCACAGGTGACAACGGTGTTTCCGGTCGATACCTGCTAAAAAAGGGATGGACGTCCTCTTATCCGGAGACTACCGGCTATATCATTCCAACCTTTCTCGCCTTAGCTCAACATTTGGAAAGCGAGCATTGGCGGCATCGCGCGCAACGCGCCGTGGAGTTCTTGCTCTCAGTGCAGCTACCCGATGGTAGTTTTCCCGGTTTGGAAATTGCCGCAAATATTACGAAACCTTCGGTTTTTAATACCGCCCAAATCATCCATGGCTTAGTCGCATGGCATGCGAGTGGTGGTGATGATCGAGCGATTCAAGCGGCGTGTCGGGCAGGCGACTGGCTGGTATCGATGCAGGATGATGATGGGGCCTGGCGTCAACACACCTACAAAGATTTGCCAGTGACCTATTCCGCGCACGCGTCATGCTGGCTGGCTGATTTAGGGCGACATACGGATCGTTCCGATTATCTGGTGTCGGTTAAAAAGCACCTAAATTGGGTACTCAGTCATTGTGATGCGGACACCGGTTGGATTGATCATATGGGTTTTATACCCGAGGATCACGAAAAGCGTCGAGCCGTGACGCATACGATTGCCTACACCTTGTGGGGGATTCTGATGACCTCAGAGTTATTGGGCTTGTCAAACGGCATCGACGCAGTTGAAAAGGCTGCGACACGCATTGCCCGTCGCTTCGAACTATCTGGGCGTTTGCCAGGCGTTCTTAATTATCGCTGGCAGCCGCAGTCGACCTACACGTGTCTCACGGGGAACGCGCAGGTAGCTCTCATCTGGTTGCGGTTATTTGCACTTCGTGGCGATACCCGTTTATTGAACACAGCCGTAAAGGCCTTGGATGATGTCAAGGCGGCACAGCCAATGACAAATTCAAACGATGGGATACAGGGCGGCATCCCAGGCTCTTATCCCTTGTGGGGAGGCTACGTCTACATGGGGATACCCAATTGGGCTGCGAAATTTTTTATCGATGCCTTGTTGGCAAAACAAGAGGCGCTGCGCAACCTGACGGAAGGAAAAGTTCGGACCAATCCGCTTCCCAATGATCTTCCTAACTCGTTGCCGAGCTACAACTCATCAACCAGCCCCCCGCTAAAGATCGTTATGTATGCCCGGCCAGGAACTAAGAAAGTGCAGCAGATGGTAAAGGCCTGGTCGCCATGGCAATTTAAGCCATCAATGGTAGTGATCGAACATCAACCCGAACCCCCTTGGTGGGCGCGGCTTATACAAAAGATTCAAGAGGATGGCCTGACATGGATCGGCGCGCGATTATTTAATCGGAAGATACGTCCCATCGATTCAACGTCGGCCAATGGCGAGCCCGAGCCCACTGCGTCGCTCGTAGAATTTTGCAACAAGCACGACATTCCAATGCTCAACGTGGACAACTTCAATTCTCATGGTACTTTGGATGCCATTAAAGCGCTGCAACCGGATTTGACCATTCAGGCCGGTACCGGTATTTTGCGCGCGCCATTACTGGCGATTGGTCGACTCGGAACACTGAACGCGCATATGGGTATTTTACCAAATTATCGAGGTATGAATGTAGCGGAATGGGCGGCGCTGGAATCAGGTCCGGTTGGATGTTCAGTGCATTTGATCGATCGCGGCATCGATACCGGCGACATACTCTGTATTCGGTACGTGCCGGTTGATTCGGCGACGACGATTCGCGCGCTGCGGCGACAAGTTGACCGCGCCCAACTTGATTTGTTGGGTGACGTCGTTCGGTATGTCATAGCGACCGGAGAATTGCCACCACTTCGAGCGCAGAAAGGGGCGGAAGGCCAGCAGTACTTTCGGATGAGCTCAGAACTGACGGCGATTTTGGAAGCCAAGTTAAAAGATAAACGCACATCGTTGCAATGAACCGACAACAATGAAATAAATTAGTCCCTTTTGCATTTCTCGAAAGTGGCTCGCGCGGTTTAAGGGTGACGGCGACTACCCTGCCGATCTTTCTGAATAAACATTGGGCCGTGCCAGCCAGTCCATCACAGGGGCGGAGGGCAGACGCATGTCCGCCGGCAGGATACACCGATACTCGTATTGCTTGCATCCCACATTACTTCGCCCCACGCATTTTTGGCGCTCGCGGGTGGTATGCTACTTCAATAGACGCTCGAGAGTCGAACGTCATTTCTATTGGTTGAATCCAGACTTCGTCGGATCAGACTGTTACTAACAATCTATTTTCGAAACATTGATATCAGCCAGTGAAACGGCCCGGGGCCATATTCCCTCTTAGCGCGACGCATGTTGGTTAGAACCTGTCGCTGCGTGTGATCGACACCCCACTGTCGCTTCAGTTCATCTCGTACGGATATCAGCCGGTCAATTTCTCCACGGATGATTTCGGTGTCGTGATCAAGTTTGCTCTGCCGTTCTGCCACTTCTTTTGCGCGTCGGTCGAGTCGCTTGCTTTGCCTGTCCAATACTCTCCGTATTGCCTTGGCGTCTTGCGGATCGAGATTGGTTTGTTCGTGCACGTCACCTTGTTTTTCTTGCTCTTCCAAACGTCGCTGCAGTTTTTGGATAACGTTTTCTTGACACGAAATTTCCAAATCTGCTTTTCTTAGTGCACTCGCCAAATCGTCAAGCGATGGCGTTGAATGCCCAATGGGCTGTGTTTCAGCTGTTGGCCGTCTTTCCAATGCGGTTTCAATTTCGCCCTGCTGACCTTTTTCAAGCGCGTCAAGCCAAGATCTTAGCTCGGAGATTTCCGAATCGCGCTGTTTGATTTCACTCAACCAATTTTGTTCCCTTGTTTGCAACTGGCTTTGTATTTGCAGTGATTCTTGAAGAGATTCGGTCACTACGGCCATCTTTTCCAGAAGATGATCGTTTTCGGTTTTGACATTGTCCAACTCTTGATTCAATTCAGCCTTGGTCTTGACCGGAAGAACAACTCCGGCATTTTGCGATGTCTGTTGATATTTGGTTACAACCTGAATTGCGTTTGCGGGTCTTTCAGATTCGTCATTCTCGTGGTCAGTTTGTCGATTAATTCCCGTGCGCTGTCGTTTCATGATCTCTGTTTCACTGCTTAAGGAACGGTCACTAACACTGGCAACTTGGTAATTAGTAAGCTGTAGCAATTGAATGGATTCACGGTCACGTGTCCTGATTCACGTGACGCGCGCGAAATTACATCTCCTACGGGTGAGCGATTCTGACTGTTATCACGGTGCGCGGCTCTTCAATGCGTCTACATACGCGATTACGGTGTGTGCCGCTGTGGCTGCGGCAGTTTGAAGGGTAAATATTGTTGCGCCATTTGAAACGGCCGTCAAGCAATGCAATGGACGAATGCCACGATTGTGTATTTAACGTGGCATTTTTCACATCGTGGTGTCGAAAACTCAACACCTCCGTATACAACACGGGCGCAAAGGCTTTACTACTATATTTATGTGCCTAAATGGGTAATCGCTTAATAGTGCATATTATGCGATATTTGGTGCAGCATCTCGCACGGCAGAACCAAAAGTCTGCGAAAAAACATCCCCGGTGGGATCTCAGCTGCGAGCGCACGTATTCCCGCCGTCAGAAATGGGCGTCCAGTGCCTAGCTATTTTTTGCCGAAGGGCCAGATGGCCCGCAAAATCTTACCAAAAAATCGGTTTTCGTTTCTGACCTTTTTGAGATTGGTGATGACTTGACGCTGTGTCTCGTCAATCGACCATTGGCGTTTGAGTTCTGCGCGAATTGAATCAAGCCGATCAATTTCTTCGTGCAAGGCTTCCTCCTGTTGTCGGATTTCCTGCTGCCGGATTTCAAGGTCTTCCTCACGGTCCTTCAAGTCCTGTTGTAGTCTGGACCAATCGGTTTGCTCCCATGTTTTTACTTTGTTTTCTCGTTCCGAAAGCTCCACGATCTGCTTACTGATTTGCGAAGATTTAGCATCCAAGCTTTGGCGATCCTTTGACAACTGTTCGCGCAATGACGCCATCTCGTTTTGTTCCGACTCAATTCTTAATTGGATCTCTTCTGTGGCGCGTTGTTTGGCTTCGAGTTGTTTCTGATCTTCAACCAGTTGAGCGGTTCGTTTTTCAGATTTCTCGTGCAAATCAAGTAATTCTATTTCCAGGTCATTTTTTTGGTTCGCTTCAGCTTGCAACTTCGTTTGCAATTGTTCCAATTCAGCGTGTACCTGGGTTTGTCGAGTTTGAACGTCTTGAAGTTCCTGCAAGGCATCGTCGAGCTGATTTTTTAACAGACGCATCTGCTCATCAAATTGATTGCGATCAGATTTTAATTCGTCGTTCTGTTTGGCCAGCGTTTGGTTTTGGTGGGAAAGATCTTTTAGTTCAATCTGAACTTGATCATTTGCTTCAACCGCTTTGCCAAGCTGATTTTCAAGTTCGACGAGCTGATCGGAATTTTGATCTTTGGATTTTCGAGTCTCATCAAGTTGCTGTTCGATCGAAGCGCGGAGTTCATTCCATTGATTCCGTTCGTTGTCAAACGACTCACTATGGGAGGCCAGTTTCGCCTCCAGATCTTTTAACTGCTCAATCAATGATTGGTTTTGACGGGTCAGCTCTTTTAATTCAATTTTAGATTTCTGCTTGGCGTGGGTAGTTTTGTCTAGCGAATCTTCAAACGCCTTTTTGCTCTTGGCCAATTTCTGCTGTTCGCGCTCGAGATCTTGGATATCCGACTTCAATCGCGACTCGCGTTCGGCAAGATCTTGAGTAAGCTTTTGGGTGTTTTGCCGCTCGAGATCACTTTCTCGTTCAAAATCTGCAACACGAGACTGCAACGCCGATTCTTGGTCTTCCAGATGTTTCGCCCGTTCTTGGTTTCGTTGCTGTTCCAAATCGAGTTCTTGTTGCTTGCGTTCACATTCCTGTTGCCATTGCGTTTGTCGATCGTCGAATTCGACGACACGCGACTCGACCTGCGACTCCCTGTCCGCCAGTTGTTTGGCAAGTGCTTCGTTCGATTGCCGCGTGGATTCCATTTCCTGCTTGATCCGATGAGCTTCCTTTTGTCGTTCGGATTGATCACGGTCGAGAGAATCGACGGTGGACTCAAGTCGGCTCTCGAGTTCGGCAATCCGTTGGGCATCTCGTTCCTGCGATTGGCGGGCCAAGTCAAGTTCTCGTTCCAAGTGACTGCGGGTTTCTTCCCAGCGATTTCTTTCAAGATCAATCGCCTCACTGTAGGATGTCTGTTGAGATGTAAGCTGTTTCATTTCCTCCACGATTTGTTCCCGCTGCCGTTGAGTCGACTCCAGTTCGGCAACCATCTTTTCGCGCTCTAGCTGCCATTGTTCGCGCTGGTTTTCAAACTGACTGACGGATTCCTGGTGAGCAAGTTTGTTCGTTTCAATTTCGGCTTTCCATTTTTTGTCGATTGCAGATTGCTGTTCTTCCCACTCCCTTTGTCTTGTCTCAAAGAAATCGACTTTTTCGTCAAAGGCCGCCTGATTCTCCATCAATTCTTGTTGTGCTAATTTCAATGCGACAACGTCGCTCGGTGGGGTGGACGATTGATCAGTCGATGCGATTTCAGGTTTGGCTTCATCCAGCAATTCCAGTTCTTGAGAACTGTCAAGTTCGATTTCCGCATCATCAAATTCATGATCGAGTATCCGGTTGTTTTTTTTGTCAAAAAACAATCGATATTCTGGTTCAATCGATAACCATGAACCTTGAGCCATCGCAGGTTCTTGTTTCATATTGGGTGTTTCTTGTGTGTTGGGATCGCTGAAATCGAACGTCAATCTCAGTCGACCAATTTTGACTTGTGTGTCACGTTGGATCAGTCCGTATTCAACTTGCTCGCCATCAAGACGCAGATGATTGACCGCATGCAAATCAATGATCCACAGCTTGTCGTCTTGGCGATATAAAACACAGTTAAATGAGGACAAAGTGCGACTGGTCAATCGAACCGTGCATGTATCGTGACGCCCAACCAAAGTTAATCTTCTAGAAACTGTATGGCTCCCGATTAACTCATCGCGCGTTTTGAAATTGATCACAGGTATCGCAGGTTGTGCCGTCCCCCGAGCTAACAGGCTGGGTGCATCTTCATCGGCAGAAAGGGTTTGACCCTCGATGCCTGCAGTGACCAGAAATTGACCGACGACTATCGGTTTGGCTGGATCAACCCAATAACCAGCGATTCGTTTTTCGATCAAAACCGTTTTTTGGAGATCGATACAAAACAGTCCTTCCGGGGTAGCAATAAGAAACAGGTGTCGCTTGGCAATTCGATCCCCCGAAAGAACCAGATCGGCCTTTTTTATGCTACCAACCAGTGCATAGGGCTTTTCAACAAGATAGCTTTGTGGTCCATCCGGCCCGTCAATTTGAAGGCGAATTCTGTGATCACACCAAAGATTTGGTTGCCGTTCACTTTCCATGATATCGCCGAAAAACCCCCCTAAAATTAAAGGCGAACTATTCAAAAAGATAACGCGCGATTGGAAATCCGCGATCAATTCGCCAATATTTATTATGCCTGATTGAATTTTTCGTTTCAAACACTTGCCTTAATTGCCGAAAAAAGCTACAAGAGGCCACGCCATGGACGGCAAAGCTTTTCGGCGGTCTTTTCTAGCAATCTCGTCTTATCCGCTTAAAATCGTTCTGACGATTGTAAGAATGGATAAATAAAGAATTGTGGATTGTTAGCTGGGAATGCCCCTTTGATTTGATTTGCCTGACCTATGTTTTGGTTGGTGCAGTTACAGCCTTGATTTGCAACTGGCCATTCGCCGCTAACTAATCGCCAATTTATCTGAGACGTTGACCCGATGTTCAAGACACCGACGCCGGCTTTGTGCTGGGATGAATCGCAATCTAGTACGACAAAATGTGTTGATCGAGAATTTCAGGCTGGGACCTTTACCCAGACAGATCAATTCGAGTTAAAGCTTCAAGTATCAAGTCGCTTTGCGGCCACCGACTTCTCTGCAAGTCAGCCTTTCTCTTCTGCTTGGGGTGCAGACGATTTCCAATTGGGCGCGGACTCATCATTTGGGTCGACTGTCAGAAGCTACGCTGACACTGGATTTTCGGCAGCGTCCTCGGGCAGTGGCATATCTGAACTCGTGATTGTTGATCGATCCGTCGAGGGTTGGACTCAGTTGGTTGATGATTTGCAACATCAACAGGCCGCAGGCCGCAATCTCGAATTTGTTTTGCTCGATTCTGCCCGAGACGGAATTTACCAAATCTCTCGAGCGCTCCAGCAATATGACAATCTGGGTTCGGTTCACATTGTGAGTCACGGTTCCGATAGCGCCGTACAGCTAGGAAGTTCATCGCTCACCGCTGCGCAATTGAGTACGTATGCATCCGAGTTGAGTTCGTGGGCCGACAGCCTTGGTGCCGGCGCAGATATTTTGTTCTACGGCTGCAATTTGGGTGCGTCCGACTCCGGAAAACAATTAGCCGAATCAATTAGCGCGCTGACCGGTGCGGATGTCGCGTCGAGCGTCGATTTGACCGGATCCTTTATTCTTGGTGGCGACTGGGATCTGGAATTCCATGTGGGTGATGTTGAGAGCAGTGTGGTGTTCACATCGGAATTACAGAACGCCTGGCAACATCTCCTGGTCACGGTCAACATCGATCAATCCTGGCTGAATTCTCGAGGACCTGGTCCTTATTACTTGGACCAGGAAAACGCGACGTACGTTTTGCAGACCGATGTCTCAACCGAGGGAACTGCCTTCGCAATGATTCGGGACGGAATCACGATGGATCTCAATGGCCATACGATCACGTATGACAACTCCAATGCCATCAACATCTTTAATGCAAGTTTTGAATCGGGTAGCGGAACAAGTGCAACGGGTTGGAACTTCTCTGGTGCACCCACCGCGGAAAGATTCAATGGCGAGTTCCTTGAAAACGAAGTCTATCAAGGTGATTACTCTTTGAAATTCGCCAGTGGGTTCTCCGGCGAACAAACGATTGAATCGACGGCCACCATCACGCTCAAAGCCAATACGAGCTACTCACTGTCGGGAATGTTTAACAACGAGGTGGGATATCAAAACGGGGTGAACAGCTTTGTACGGCTGGTCGGTCAGAATGTACCCAATGTTTATCAATCGACCTATACGGGTTCAAATGACGATGGCATCCAGTATAAGATTAAAGCATTTACAACGGGTAATACCGGTGGAACTTACAAAGTTTACGTGGGCGCTACTAACCCAAATGGCGCATCTGGATTCAGCCCCTACGTTGACGATGTCAAAGTTCGAACTTTGAGCTATTACGGTATCGCCGTTGGCATAAAAAGCTACGAAGCGGAAAATTATCCTGGGATTACGCGGTACGGCGATTCCGACTTTTCGACAGTCAAAAACGGAACGATCATTCAAGGCTCGGGTAATGGCCATGCGGGGCATGCCATTTACGATCGCAGCAAGAACAACACTTACACGAATAACACGATTACCGTCGGCGGAGCCAACACGCATGCGATGCGGGGTCACACGGGCAACATATCAACGGTTGCCAATAACACGTTGATAAGCAACGTTGACACGATTGCGTCGAGGAGCGCTTTTCACGGCTCGGTTATGTATAAGATGGCGGGTTCCATTCACGATAACACCGTTCTTGGCGGACCACAGATTGGAATCTTGAATGATACTCAAGAAAGCCAGATCTATAACAACTACATAAGTGTGCGCAGCAAGTACACCAATGGATTTGGCATCATGATGTACAAGGACCAGGGAAGTGAAATTTGGGGCAATACGATTGAAAACACCACCGAAGACTATGGCGGACGAGGAATTCACATTCAACGAATGACTCTGAACGATCCCAGCAACCCTACAATCGTCCGCGATAACAATGTCAAAGTTCGCGAATTTCGGCGCAACCAGGAATACCGTGGAGCCGTGATTTATGGCGCGTATGGCATTCAACTAGAAGGAGTTCAGGATACGTTTGTTTACAACAACGTCGTCGAGGCTGTTGCAGAAGAAGCGACTGGTTATGCCTTCCGATTGAGCGTCAAAGACGATAATACGAACGTTTCGGTGTACAACAATACCTTCCGCGGGACTTCGCTCGGAGAGTATCAGGCAATGTCAATGCGGGTTACGGAAACTGTCACCGCTAATAACGTGCAGTTTTATGATAACTTGATGGTGTCGAACCGAGGTTGGATCGGTGATAGTCAAAAGGTCGACGGTTTGGATTTTCGGTCGAACGAATTCCGTGTGGAGGGTAATGGCGCAGGCTTCAAACCGGTTCAAGCTAACAACTACGGCAGCGGTAGTGCCCGACAAGCACGCGCGCTGAAAAACCTGCGGTTTGTCGACAATATATACACCGATACGTTCGCACATGATTTGATGGTGAATTCACCTATCTTCAACTTTTTTGGTGGCGCGGCCGAACCGGATTCGTCGTATACTCACAGCTTTACGACGGACTTCTTCGTGACGGATCTGGCCGGGGCAGCAA
>CAJHZH010000666.1_pt1 | contig 15948 bp, 12 predicted proteins | sample 9198951 | NCBI WGS metagenome assembly CAJHZH01 (sample SAMEA7708381, study PRJEB35096) | sediment metagenome | biome: marine neritic benthic zone biome [ENVO:01000025]; feature: sediment [ENVO:00002007]; material: shallow marine sediment [ENVO:03000034] sea grass bed [ENVO_01000059] ...
ATTCACCGCGACTACCTATTCCTAATCCGTGTGCGAAGTATATCGTACGCATCAGCGCGGGTTTGTTTCCGCACTTGAGCATCCCGTTGAAACGTTGTTCAGCCCGAGAGTCGGCATCAACATCGAAATAAAAACTGGAGCAGATATGTCCACTCATTCATGCAATCCATTCTTGTCGACAAGGCTGATTTCTTCTCGCGTTCGTATCGGGTCGATTTGCATTTGTTTTTTGTTAACGGCATTTGCAGCGCATGCCGCGCCTGCGGACATCCTGGTTGATTCATTTGATCTAACGAACACTAGAGCCGACTTCAATTCCGGTTTTGTTGGCCCTATCTCGGCTCCTGGATTCGGAGGTGGCCGAGACGGTGTGGGGGCCGCGTTTGACGGTACCGATATCAATGTCACGGCACCGGGCGCGCTCTGGCAAACGTCGATCGGTTTCGGCGGAGCGCAGCTTACTTTTGTTGCTTACGATGGGTTCAATAACGGGTCCGAAGGATCTGCATTTTCATTTCCGGATACTGGTGCAATCGGACTTGGTGGGGGTGGTGGGATGAACTTGTCGAACTTCGATGGGTTCAATCTGGATGTGCTGACTATGACTGGACCCGCGTTTTCATGGCAAGTTGCCGTAAAAGATGCTACAGGTTCCGCTGAGAGTTCTCCCTATGCGCTGACGCTGGGACCGGTAAACCAAATTCTATTTACGGATCCTGCGTTCGCCGGAATCGATTTCAGCACCGTCGAACAAATTCGTTTCGCACTGATCGATAATGGCGCAGCTGGAAGTACCCTAACGCTGAATTCCTTTTCGATCGCCGGGGTACCTGAACCGTCAACCGCACTGTTGGGAATGATGGGATTGACAGGCATCCTCGTCACACACCGGCGGCGGCGTATTGACTGCCAATGAGTGAAGTCTACGCGACTTCAACTGCAGAAAAGGCGTGCAATTCATGAAACTGCACGCCAAGGGAAAATGAGTTCAGCGCCGATTGACGGCCGTGCTATGTTTAAAACTGCTCGAGTTCGTCCACGATGACGGTCGGTTCGAAAACCTGTGCGCTTTCGGAGTTGTTCAGTTCAATCGGATCTCGGTCGTTAAAGTCCTCGACATTGAAAACCGAAGTGTTGTTCAATGCTTCGTGTTGAACATCGAATCCAAGCTCAAACACTGACGCTTCAGGATCTTGCCAGATTTGCTGGCTGATCGGTGTCATTTCAACCGGTTCAACAATTGGTGCAATCTCAGCTTGACTTACAAAGGCCAGGCCGACATCGGCAATTGGCGTCGATACAAAATCGTGCGCCAACGTAAAATCACCATCACCACCTGGGTCACCACCTGGATTGCCACCGAATGGCCGCGCGCCACGCAAATCTTGCCAATTCTCGTCTTTGTCAAAGTGGGCATCGCCGGCGGCAGTTGCACCATTAGGCGGGGGGAAGAAAGCATGAGCTAACGTTCCGCTCGCACCGTCGAATTTGTGTGCTGCGATGCGAATATCACCAAAGTTGGGATCGCCTTGCGTAGCACCATTGGCATTAAACTTGGAGCCGTCGTCCGATACTTCGTTGAAACTGAGAGCCGGTTCTGCCGCGGCCCACAGATCGAGGGCCTCCGCAAAGATCTGTTGCCATACGGCCTCGGATCCGAACGCCTCGTTCATCGTAGCGAACAATTTGCTTTTACCACCTTGGTCCATTCGCGAATTATCGGGGGTAAAACTATAGGTGATGTTCGGATCAGACCAGGTTCCCGAACCACCCCCAGGATACAGCGATTGAATGATGGCTATATCCTCGGCTTCCAGCTGAAACTTCGGACCGATGTAGAACGGACACATCAGTGGCTGGGCCGCGGTACCGCAATCAGGGTGACTGCTGTGTCCGAGTCCCAACGAATGCCCAAACTCATGCGCTGCGACAGTAGGCAGGTCAATCGCCGGTCCACTAGGAGGTCCACCACCACCCGGGCCACCGCCATGTCCTGGATTGTGATGCTCGCCGGAGTGAAAACCATCTACGTGTCCATGATCAACGTCAACTGCGGAACTATCAAACCCGTCCAAGTCTTCGCCAATTGCAAAAATTAGCGAGAGTACCCGGCGAGGTTCCAACAGCTCCATCTTGAGATTGTCATCGTGCGTTTGTTTTTTCATACGATACAATCCTTTTTAAAAACAAAGAAGCGGGAGACGGGCGAAGATTCTAATAGGACGTTTAAGAGAATGCAACATAATTGCAGCATATGTGTCGATCTTGTTGGACGCGAGATTTTTTAAGAAAAAGGTCATCGTTTTCAAAGTTTTTTGTCGTTGACTATTTTTGCCAACAAATTGAACTAACCCGTTTCTAATTCCTATCACGAAAATGCACCGCGCAGAAGTATTGCGATTTTTTCGCGTTGAAAATGGTATTGACGAAAACTAAAAATAATCAAGCCGGCGCGCTGGGCCTAGTTTTGTGTATCGCCTCCGCGCGGCCGGAGATTCGATCGCGAAGGAGCCTGTTGCGGCTCGGGTTGCTCGATGGCCGGCAGTTCCGGGCGACCTTCCTCGGAACTTTCACCGTAACCAAGCGGGACGCGGTAGACGTCGGTCACAAGGTTGGGAAACCGGTGTTCGCAATTGACAGCGGGATACGCAACCAAATTGGCATGTGATCACTTACCTTGTGCTCGAACCGACGAATAAACTCCTTCTTCTGATTCTTGGTCAGTTGGTTGATGAGTTATCCTCGTTCAGCGCAACACTGAATAGATCGGAATAGTCGAATACGCCGTAGTCCGGACACCCCGGCTCGCCCCATTTGGCTTCATCGCCATGACCCTCGGCTTTGCGGTGCTTAGGACGAAACGTGATTTGCTAAGACTAATCCCTATTTTCCGGTTTTCATCGGGGTGTCGTTGCGGTTGGCCCATTGGCTGAGCGAGTCGTCGTAGACCCGAATTTGCGGGTACTTGAGCAGTTCGTGCAACACGAACCAGGGCATCGTGGCGTGAAAGCCCTCGTTGCAATAAGTAACGACAGGTCGCGCGACGTCGATCTCATGAACTGCGTACATTTTTTGCAAGTCATCGATCGATTTGAATTTCCCGTCCTCATCCAAGTTTTCCGGCCAAGGCATGTTGACGGAGCTAGTAATATGACCTCGTCGCTGGTGTTCCTTTCCCGTGTGAAACACCTTGCCCGGCACTTCACCCGTGAATTGATTTAGCGGGCGACCATCGATCACGATACTTTCGGCGTTCTCAATCTCTTGCCGTACTTGATTCAATACGGCGATCTGTGGCTCATTGCCATCACCGATTTCGATTTGTGATGGCACGTGTTTGTCAACCGCGTCATCCGTACGATAACCGGCCTCCAGCGGACCGATTTCTGCAGTTGTTAGCCGTTCGGCGTTTTGCTGTTGCTGGCCGTGGACCGGCGCGTCAACGAGGCTAACCAACAAAGCGAGTCCCGCGATTATCCGAAAATTCATGATCGCTCCTTTTATGATCCACAGCGGATCGATGCCAATCGTCGAATTTTGTGGGCGCATCATTTTCACGCATTCTTAGCTGTTTGGGAAACCAAAAACAAATAACTTTGCGAAATAACTATCCTCATCTTGTTTTTCGTAAACGACGGAACGAAATGCTGGCGTGTTTGCAACAATGCTCGTAAACTCAGGAAATACTAGACCAGTTTTTCTATCGTATGACCGCGAGCCGAGGCGACTGCGTCAGAATCGCCGAGGTGAGCCGACGCCGCGTCTGGCCGTTAAACGAAAACTGCACTCACTGTCCAACCAACGGATAGCAATTGCAAAACGTGTTTGCCTTTCACCACTCAAAAACACGGATCTATCATGTCCCAAATTGATTGGACCAACGACCCGTCGCGGCTGACGCCAAAACAGCCGCAGCCACAGTCTCGACTGTTGCGCAATTGTTTCATCATCGCCGTGGTTTTGACTGGCGCGATCGTGTGGGGGTGGATATCGTACACCAATTCGCCAGACTATCTCGCGCGCGGCGAGCTAGATATGGCCGAGAAACTTGTCGAATCGGGCAAATTGGCCGAAGCGACAGAGGTATATCGAAATGTCGTGTACCGCAATACCGATCATACCAGTGAGGCCATCGCTCGGATTGTGGCAATTATGGAAGGTCCGCTCAATGACGCTTCGCCCGTGGAAGCTAAAAGAATTTTGCGAGTCGTCTTGAATATGGTCGCCGCCAAGCAGATTAGCGCCGACTACGCCAAGCCATTTGAACACGGCATGCGTGTGGCGGATAAATTCAAAGACTATCAACCCAAACTCGCGATCGAGATCCTGCAGGTGGTTGAACCGCTTGCTCCAGACCGAGACACACTGCTCAATCAATACGCCATCCTGCTAAACCAAGTTGTCCTGGCGGAACCCAATGCAGTTGATCCCGCCGTGCAGCTAGCCGTGGTTTACGATCAGCTGGGGCAGCTGGATAAATGCGAAGCGTTACTTGCCGGGCACGAGGCGAAGCTCGGAACTGGCGAGGGAGCGCGGATATTGGGCCAGATCTATTTTAGAAAGGGCGACTACGACCGTGGCGAAGCACTGCTCGACGGCTACGTGACCGGCCGACTGAAAACGCTGCATCAGCTTGAAAAAGAATACGATGCCGAGCTGAACAGCAGCAGGGAAAGCGCGATCAACCGGTTGCAAACAGGAGATGTCTCCTCAGAGCTCAACGCACGACTCGACGCAGCCGACGAGGAGACGCAGATCCAGCTCGTAAACGAATTCATTCGCAGCGAATTGGAGAACAATCCCGTGTTGCTTGACGTGCAACAGCAATTGTTTGAAACAGCCAGCGTGGTTCCCGTCGCCATGGAACTTGGGATTGGTCTGCTGCAACGGGGTCGACAGACTGAGGATCCGGCACAAAGAAAAGAAACGCTAGAGCGCGCCGAAAAATTGTTTTTGGACGTTCGTGGATTCGTGAGCGAGTCGAACGAATACCAGTTATCTTTGGGTGAGATCTATTACTGGCTTGGAAAAGCCGAAGAAGGTCGCAAGCTGCTCGACGAGTTCTTGGACCAGAATCAACGTGGATTTGAATCTTTGTACGGCGTGGCAAATCTGCTCAGGAATCTCGGCGTTCGATCGGAAGCGATGACGTTGTGTGAAGAAGCCTATTCGGTCGCACGCGAGGAAAACCAGAAACACACCGCAGCGATGTTACTTGGGATTATGTCCGACGAGCCGAAAGATGCGATCAACTGGCTGCGAAAAGCGGATACGAAATTGCCTCAGGTCAAGGCGACGCTCGCCAAAAACGAGGCCTTTCAGGCTGCGCAGGATGGCCGAATCAAGGACGCCGCAACACACCTGCGCACCGCGATCGCCTTTTACGACACAGAGTTAGAAACGGTTTCCGCGTTGAATAACGTCGCAACGCTGTACCGCAATCTGTACTCATTCACCGGTGATCCATCGGCTCTGAATCGTTATGGCGAGCTAATGGACAAAGCAAACAAGTTAATGCCGAACGATGCGGTGGTGTTGGCGAACACGCTGGATGCCACCTTAAGCAAAGGGATTCGCGAATTGGCAGGTGATCGTGTTGATTTTTCAAAACTAAAAATAGTCGGCGATGTCGACCTGCTTGAGTTTCTGTATTCCAGTTCCGAACAGCACGCCAAATTAGTCGAGCAATTCCAAACGAATCCCACCGTGACGCGGGGGTTGTCAATCCTGGATCAGCTGCAAGTCATCGCCCCCAAGCGTCTTGATACTTACGCGACAATGGCTTCGATTGGCGGTTTTTTGCAGGATAGCAAATCATTAAATAGGACTTTGCAACAATTCACAGACGCGTCGCCAGAAACGACGCAAAAGTACGAAGAGGCCCGAGCGTACGTTGCCGGAGAAAAGGATGATTACTTTCGCAACTCGTACTCGGTTGCAATTCAGCAGGCCAGAGAGACATACCAGGCTATGTCCTCGCTTAAACCCGATACGACGCTTTCGATTGCGGCTGTAACGCTCTGTCGTTACTTGACTGCCGTGGAAGATCTCGGGCTGGACGTTGATGCCGACGAAGTCGTTCAGCTGGCGCAATCCGCACATGCTGCCGCACCATCGGTTAGTACGCGCGAGAACTTGATCTACGCTTTGGTGTATCGATTATGCACGAGGTTGTCCGCCAAGGATTCAAGGTTTGCGAATTTGGTGACTAGCTGCAAGCGCGAATCAAGTAGTAATTATGCTGTGGCGCTTGCGATGGCGATTTCACCCAGCTTTGCCGAGAATACGGCGGCCGATTCCGACATGCAGCGAGCGATCGAATTGATTGCCGAAGGTTTTGAGAATTTTCCGGAGGGCAGCGGCGCTTGGGATTGCGTTGTTGTTCAGGCCAGCAACCCGCAACTGGCCAAAAAAATGGCCGCCTATGTTGGAAACCATCCAAGCTATATCGTCCAGCAGCAATTGGATGAAGTTCTGAACCCGTACCCAAGTTTGTGGAAGCTGATTCGCAAGTATATGTTGGCCAAAATGCTCGATGAACCAAATGCCGACGAATTGCTAGGTGAACTCGGCGAGCGTCTTCCATTGCAAGAATGGTTAGAGGGAGATAGTGACTAGTTCTAAGTGACTAGTTCTATCTGCGCGAGATCACCTCGATTTCTGTCGAACGCGGCAACAAAAGAAATCGATTCGGCCACGATCTTGCGCAGACGTCTTTGAACAAACTATCACTTGCAATAGCATCCGGCAGCTCTGAGGCCAATGCCCCCCTGGCCGTCGTCGACCAACAAGAAAACCGTTTCACAGTTTCCACCGATTCCCCAAAAACCGCAGCCTGCACCTTCGTCAACGCACCACCGCGCAGCGTTCTGCTCACAAGTAAAGAAGGGTGTTGGAATGGGGCCGGGGATCCATATTATATCCGCCGATACTGCGCTGTACGTCGAACAAAAAATTGCTAGTGCAAAAAACAACTTGGTTACCCAATTTATTTTGGCCATTTCTTGCAACCATGATAAATCCTCCTCGCCAAGCGATATCGATCTTATGATCCGATTCATATCAGTGTCGAAGCGAGTTAACTTGCACATCATCATTGCGTCAATACATGCCTTATTTGTTGGTTAAATTGACGTACATCGATTGGAATACCTGCCGAAAACAACAATAAATTTCAGAAATATGTTATGAATTCTTACCAAGAAAACGAATGGATGGGTATTGGTTATATGCGGGTCCGCGAAAAGCCCGGGCAAAAAAATCTATAATTGTCGCAGAATAAATCGTTCAACCGGTTCTGATTGATTGAAACTCAATCATGGATGAGGGTGCGGGAGGGTGCGGGATGATAACGCGTTCGCGGCCATAAACAATGCTGCACCTACAGTATCTACAAAAAAATTTGCATCGATAATCCGCGAATATTATGTAGCGGTTGTTGAGATTAGAAATCAACATCAGAAAAATGTTTGCAAATGGGTTTGTGAACCGATACATTACGTGATGATAAGGATTGTCGGTAAAACCTATTACCATTTACCATCACGGTCGGAAATGCGATGTCCGTTGTATTGATGACTGCCGGCGAACGGGACGCTATCAAGCAATCTCTGTTGCTTCCCGAGCAACGATTTGGATTGCCTCTTTTGCCCAAAAGAATGCGATTAGCAAGTCAACCATGGGATCACGTTGACTTGGATTCCTTGCTGACTCTGAAACAGCCCTTCCAGATCAATCGTCAGGTCGGAATACTTTTGCGGCACTATTGGCTTCCTGCTACGGATCTTGTATTTCATCGATCCGAGGTTGTCTCGGTGCCAGGCATTGATGCATTGGAATTCGAGTCAATTATTTGCCGTAGTATGGTGAAATGCAGAGCAGATTTGGTGATGTGGCGAGACAAGGTTACTACATCGCTGTTCGCCGATGAATGCATATCTTCCTTGGTAACACCGTCGGGAAACTGTGGTGACGTCATTTACTCATACAACCGTTCACTCGAAACGCTTTCTTCGCGAAAAACTGTTTCAAGCAAACCACCAGATGTAAAGCACTGCGGTTTCGCGTGTTTGGACAGACTGCCATTTATTCACCCGATCAATCCCGTAGAGGTGGGTGCCACTTGGGAGCGCAAGGTGGGCGATTCGGTCATGCAATACATGTTGGAATCAGAGGCAAAGGTTGGCGAAACCGACGTGGTCATTATCAAAAAAACCGGAACGATGGTGGTGCCGTCCGATGACGCTTCCGATGCTTGTCTGTCATATGATCGAAAGGGGCTTGTGGTATTTGCTGTCAATCGTTCGGTGGTGTTGGAAGACCGGACACATGACGAACAACTAGTGGATTTTGGGGGTACACCTGCCGGAACCGTTACGAACAGGGTAACCCGGCTGGTTAAGTCGGAGTTTAAACCATCCGATTAGGGAATTCTTGTCTTTGTTCAATTCCTTGTTTTTTTAGAGGAGTGCAGATGTCTAAAGTAACAAACTTCAGTGACAGCCAAGCCAAGCGGCTTGCGCTTGGGGTTCCCCAGGCTGCCGTCGTTTGCGGTGCGGCCTGCGGTGCCGTGTGTGTTGCCGGTTGCGCTGCCACGGGATCTGTTGGTACCGTTGGCGTGACCGCTGTTACCACGATCGCCGCAACCACCAAAGCCGGTTGGGAAATCGAGTCCGGCTGGCTGGCCGACTGGGAGTAATCCTGGTTTGTTGAAATTGTTTGGATGAGTGTGCTGCCTTGTTTCAAAACAAGGTAGCCTCTCATTTAACGAACCTCCTTAATACAATTCGTAATTCATTCGGAGTATTTCCATGCCCACTCCGCTGTACGTCAAATACCAATCGTCATCTGGGAAACATTACATCTACGACCTTGGCACCGGAAAGATTGTCGAGACAAACGAAGTCGTAAGCAAAATCATCGAGAACTTTCGGATTGTTTCGGACGAAGAAATCGTCGAGCTGTATCGAGAGGTCTTTGGCGAAACAGCCGTTTTGGATGCACTCAACGACCTTCATGAATTGCGCGCCCAAAACATCCTGAAAGATCATATTCCCTTTGTCGCGGAACGGGCAACGCATGTTTCCACCAATGGCGAACTGGTCGAGATGTCGGATTACCTGACACAACATCGGCACCAGTTGCTGCTTGGCGTCACGGAGCGTTGCAACTTGCGCTGCGACTATTGCCCTTATGGCGCTCACTATAGTCGACATCGAAACCACGGCGAAGACGATATGGCACCCGAGATCGCTGAGCTTGCCATTTCTGAACATATCAGGAATTCGGCTACCGATCCCGTGGTCGTTTCGTTTTATGGTGGCGAACCACTATTGGCGTTTGACTTGATGAAGCACTGTGTTGAATTCGCAAAAACAGAGGCGAAAAAACTCGGCAAGCAAATCCAATTCAATATGACGACCAATGCCACTTTGTTGACAGAGGAAAAAATTCACTTTTTGGTCGCGGAAGGTTTTATCATCGCAATCAGTCTTGATGGCCCGAAGGCATCTCATGATCGCTATCGCGTCTACCAGGACAAAACAAACTCGGGCCGCCGTGTAGGCTCTTTTGACATCGTGATGAAGAATATCCGGCGATTCATTGAACTATATCCGGATTATCAAAATCGCGGAATATTTCTGACGTTAGCGAAGCCTTACGATATCGAAGGGACTCATAAACTTGTGGAAGAGCTGTTTCCATACTTTCCCAACAGCAGAACCAGCCTGGTTATTGAGGAGTACAACGAAACGTTTGGTAGTGAAGGTATACGACCGAAACAAAATGGATGTGTGCCAAGTATTCCATGCAGCTCTGAGGAAAAGGGTTGTGGCAGTTGCGGCACTGGAGGCTGTGGCACCAGTGGCATCGGCAAATCCGGCAGCACCAACGGATCTTCAGAGTTACTGCCAATCATTGACGCAGCTGGAGACGGATGTTCAACAGGAAACTGTGGAAGTTCGTCAACACCGTCGTCAGAAACAGAACGCGAAACTGAACAGATACAACAGCTGGTACAAGACTATTTGGATTCGAAAATTGAGTTCGGGCAGGACGCGACGGACGCTTCGCCCGTTGCCAATATGCTGTTCAGGGAAATTATGTTCGGCATTCATATGAGAGAGATCAACGACGACGCCAAAAAAAGGATTGTGAATTACAAATGTTTTCCAGGCAACGTCCGTATGTTCTGCGACATCCGAGGGACATATTTTGCATGCGAAAAATGTGAAAACACTAAAACGATGTCCCTGGGCGATGTCTGGAACGGTATGGATGTCGGCCGATCGGAGAATCTGTTGGAAATTTATCGACACGTTGCTGATTGCGGAAATTGCGTCGCACAAAGGCACTGCACGAATTGTTTCACGAATTTCTTCGAAAATGAAAACCAGGATGGAATGCTTGTGGGCGAGGCGTTTGATACAAAATGCCGTTCGATGAGACAAGGAACGGCGATGAACATGAAGATGTATACAGATATTATGGAAAAGAACCCCGACGCATTCGGAAAGAGCTGGAAAGTTTCCGATAAACTTGTCGACAACGATGAACGCATTGAGGATCGGGCGAATACCAAGGCCGGAGACTGCGGAGAGGATGAGATCAGCGCTCACATCAATGTGATGCTCCCAAAAGAAACAGTGAATGATGATGTTGGTCTTGAACAGCTTGCCGAGTATTTCGCTTGAAGATAACGACACAAATGCAATCCAGGGTTAGAATTGGAATTGTTGACTCCGGCCTAGACGGCACTCATCCCTGGCTAAGCCAGTGCACTGTTTCGTGCTGGTCGGTCGAAGAATGCGCGTCGGAAAGATGTCATGACGTTTACGGACATGGCACCGGAGTCGCGACCTTGATCCATTCGCTCTGTCCTGACGCTGAGTTGTACATGGCGCGAATAACGCAGTCCGGGTTGCAAACGCCTTTTAACATGGTTCCGGAGGCTGACATCGCTGCCGGAATTCAATGGTGTGTTGACCAAGGAGTCAAAATTGTAAATGTCAGTTATGGTATATCGGCCGTCGAAGGTGAGTTGACTGAGGCCTGCCACAACGCTGCCCAAGCGGAGGTGATCGTCATTGCCTCTCACAGCAATGTTAATGGGGCACTCGTTTATCCGGCTGCTTTTAAAAATGTGGTCGGCGTGTATCGCAGCCGCACAGCCAAACTTGGCGAAATTTCGGTTTCGTCGTTAGAGAATATGGATGTCGCCGCATTTGGCGGACCATTTTATGTAGGCGCGGCCAGTCACGGCGTTTCCTATATGGGCGGAACCAGTTTTGCCGGCGCACAAGTTTCTGCGGTTCTCGGCCAAATCCTGGAGCGGCGATCTGAACTGACTATTGCTGAAGCTTTTGCAACGCTTCTGTGTTTGGAAGTTTCAGAGAATGAACTCCGGGCGAGTAAATAGTGGACGTGGAACCTGTTGTATCAGTTCGCCAGCTTTCCCGATCCTTTGGAAAGTTTCAAGCGCTTCGAGATGTCTCGATGGAAGTACGTCGAGGCCAGATTCATGTCCTTTTGGGCCACAACGGCGCCGGAAAGACCACGTTGATCCGAATCCTGCTTGGGTTGATCAAAGCAACGTCCGGCGAAGCCGAGGTACATGGATTTGACGCATGGCAAGCGCGAGAGGGCCTGCTCGCCAGACAGCAAACGGGAGTTTTGTTTGAACCGAACGCCCTGTACGAAGATTTGACGGCGCTCGAAAACCTTGAGTTCTTTGCCAGAATCTATCGAATGGATTTGGGTCGTTGGCTCGAACGCGTATCGGAATTACTTGTGGCTGTCGACCTGTACGATCGTCGTTATGAAAAGGTCGTCAAATGGTCGGCGGGGATGAAACGCAAACTGTCGATTATTCGTGCGATACAACATCTGCCCAAGCTGGCCATTCTGGATGAACCAACGGCCGGTCTCGACGCGCAGTCTCGAGCAAACATTCGCGATGCGATCAGAAAATTTCAAAGTGACAATTTGGCGATATTGATTGCCAGCCAGGATCTCGCGGAAGTTCAGCGCGTTGCCACGCACGTTACTCTTTTGCGGCAGGGAGTCGTTTTGTACGCCGGGCGCATAGAAGGATTCTACAAGCAAGCGGCTTTGCGAAGATTCCATGGCAGTCCGGAAGCGGTTACACATTTCACAAAATCACTCCCTTCCGAAATCGAACTGGTCCGAGAGGAAACCGATGTTTTAGGCGCGGCCGCGGTCGTGAGAGTCCGAGCATCTAACGCCAAACCGCTTTCGCCGGCCGGATTGGCGGAAACGCCCGTGCTATTGGAGGACATTTACCTGGAAATGGACAAAAATCCAAACTGGAAAATGGAAAATGTGGACTGACGTTGGGATCGTCTTTTGGCGGCATTACAAAGCGTATCGCGGAGCCATGTGGAACCAAACCGCGGTGTTCGTCATTATTGCTATTTTGGGAGGTCTAGTAGCACCTGCGATGCTGCTAGCCGGGGGTGGAAGCCAATTGCCGTCGTTCAGCCACTACATTGATTTTACTATTTTCTTCGTTTGCCACTTTTATTCCGGAATTGTTTCGGGCACGTCGTTTCACGCTGAGCGCCAACATTCAACATTGCAGCAGGTGCTCGCATCGGCTCTTCGTCCCCATTGCCTGTTTATTGGCATATGGTCGTGGATGATGTCGACGACCGCATTGTTATTGTTAGTGATGACTATTTTTTCCCGGCTGACCGTATTGTTGTGGGAAGCAGCTGCATGGCCATCGTCAAACGACTTTTGGTTTAGCGTTGGCATGATTCTATTCACGTTATGCTCATGCTCATGGGTTATCGCAGCCAACTCAGTAACCTCCTTGGTGGTTCGTGATTTGAAGACTGCCCACATGTTGGGATCGCTTCTAGGCCTCGTACCCTTCTTGGTGGTATTAGGCTGCCTGCGGTTTTTCGGATTGCAGTTCGGAGTCGGCGTGCTGGCGCTGGCTGGAGGTTTTTGCCTGATTCTGGCCGTGGCATCTTTCGTCGTTGCCATCCGGGCATTCCGTTCCGAATTTGTGCGAATCTAGGCTGCGGCTCCGTTAACCGTCGCGGCAAGGTTTTGTACTTTCCCGATTATGACGCTTACGGATCAACATTAGCCGGAGATTGTTCCAACTGTTTAGCGATGTCCTCGAACTCTGCGTTGGCGTTGGCGCCGATCCACTGGATCGCAGTTAGACAGGCGATGATGAGCGTGTTTCCGTCAACGCCGTCGATATGCAATTGGGCCCAAAGCCGATTTTCGCGGTGGTCGATCTGCAAATCGTCTAATATCGAGTCGCCATGCCGGACCATGGCCAGCGCGATCAGCTGCACCATGGCTCCACCGAAATCAGCGGTATCAATCTCTTGCTGGGCCTCCGAAGCGAGTTGCAACAACATCGCCCGTCCGATTTGCATGTAACTTTGCACCATGCTGGCGACGTTAGCTGCTTCATCAGCCGACGCGTAATCCATTTGCGCGTGAGCTGTAATTCCTTGATCGAATTCCAAGCTGATTGCGACCGAGCGGGCGTCCATTATCTCCCGTAAATCAGGCAACAACAGGTCCTTAAACTGCCGCGCGGCGACCGATCCGTTGAAGCCGACAATGATGTGTCCCGATTGTGCGAATTTGAGCGCGGGGCTCAGCGCGCCGTCAGTGAGTCTCGAACGACTATCCAAAAACCACTCGACGGCGTAATGGTCACCGATGACAAGTGAATTGGACGAATGCAAAAACAATGCAATTTCCTGTTTATCGTCGGAATAGATCGTTTCACTGGCAAGCTCCTGGGGGCCCCAGTCATCTGGCAGGCTATCAAAGATCTGTTTTGGTTCGAAGGGCTTGGCAAACGTCAGGATCACCAGGCCGGGAAAATCCTTCCCCGACCGCTTTTCGAACAAGCCATTTAGCGTCGGTACAACAATAGTAACTTCCTTAAGTTCGCTGATCCGTACTCCGGTGTGTCGCTGAAACAACTGGTCGGCTTCCTTTTTGACTCGTGCGGCAATTTGCGCTGGGAATGCCATGGCCGGGCTCCGCGCGAGATCACCGATTTGAATATGGACAAATCCTCCAGCGCCCGGCGGCACCATCGACGGCCCGACTCGGTCATCCGCTTGGACCATGCAGCAAGTCGCAAGTAGCATGAAGGCAAACGATTTAAGACCGATCATAGGGGTTTTAATTGCCGAGTTCATTTTTTGATATCTCCAAAGGGTTCCAAATCCAGCCCGGTCTTCGGTAGTCAGTGATGTTTGTTGGTTTACGGCAAGCCGCGGGCGACTGCGTCATTTTGCAGAGTCACCTCACGCAAGTTCCCAGAGGTCACCCGGCGCGCCTGCCGGGGCGCACTGAGGGTTGTCTCTTTACGGATCTGCCAAAAAATATTGTCAGTTCTGCGCGCCGCCGCCACCTGACCTGCACAACGTAGCTGTTGTATTTTGACCAGGCACTCGAACATAGCACGCTGCAAAATACGGCTCGATATCTGTTGTGCACCCGACCGAATATCAGATGGTCCGCATTCCGCATCTAACGAATATGGTGATTACTCGTCCAGCCGAAAAGAACCACTGCAACCCAAACCAAGAACAGGCCAATCAGGATTTTCAATATCAGTTTTTTTCGCCGAGCTGGACTTTGGCGTGAAGTCCCCATTACTTCTCCAGCGATCCGAGCCGCGGGCACTGCATGCCCGACCAATCGAGCGCACTAGGTTCGCCATCCTCGACGACAACCGTAACGGTTGAATAATCCTGCGGGGAGTAAAAGCTTGTTTCGGATGTCGGCAGCAAGATCCAGTCGTTAGCAAACAACGCACCGTCACGCGATCGTACCGGCATAGGCGATCCGGCGATTTGATACCTGCCCGCATAGCGCTTCAGCAACTCCTTCGGCAACGATACCAGCTTAGGCTGGGGCACCTTTGCCGTCTCGACCGTCTCACCGGCGACGATTTTTGGTACGTTTTGCCGCAGCAAATCGTTAGCGCCAACCATCTGGTTACTGACCAGAATTGTCGTCACGTCGGTTTTCGCGTTGTATTCGAGAAATGCTCGATAGTTATTGGTAATACCGTTCCATCGCAATCGGCCAACTCGAAGGAGTTGACGTTTGGCGCGGTCGCCGAATTTTCCGTCGACCAACGCACGAGAAATAGCCAACAGGTCCCTTGGCGTCGAGAACAACGAACCGGCACCAACCAGAAACGAGTAGTCCTTGTCCGCAGAGGGCTGTTGACCATCGACTGTCCAGGTGTAGCTCTTCGCAAGCTTACTCACATCGACATCACGTCCTGGGTGAACGGTGTGTTGCAGCTTGAGCGGTTCGAGAATGATTTCGCGCAGCAACTGCTCGTAGCTTTTGCCACTGGCCAATTCCATCACCCGCACCATGACTGAATAGCCGCCCGAACTGTATTTGTTGCGGCTACCCGGTTCAAAATCTAATTCACAATCACGCGCCAGCTGGACCATTTCGGCGGCCGTTCGAGGTAGGTTTTCTTCATTTGGCTCCGTCAACCGATGAGGAATGCCCGATCGATGAAAAAGTAAATGCCGGAATTGCATTTTGTCACCACTGTGGAACCCCTCGATCCATTTTGAAATTGGATCGCCCAGTGCAATATCGCTGCTTTCAATCAACTGGGAAGCAATAATTACAGTCGTCGGCTTTGTCACCGATGCGATGCAGGACGGAGTCTCGGGAGTGAACGCAATGTCCTTTGCACGGTCGGCCATGCCCCAGGACCGTTCGTATAGAATTTCACTTCCGCGCGCTACGAGAAATGTCCCCGAAAGATGGCCAGCCTCTTCCAACGGTTTAATATAGTCGTCGATCCGCGAAGCTACGTTCGAGCTATTCGGATTTTGGGCGATTGCCAAATTGGTAACAAGCAGCAGCAATGGCAGCAGTAAGACAGATCGGCGTCGCACAACACGGCTC